>Ga0209467_1000107_pt1 | contig 149330 bp, 122 predicted proteins | sample Higcelwee11metaG_FD_187175 | JGI IMG/M metagenome (GOLD analysis project Ga0209467, IMG submission 187175) | Freshwater pond sediment microbial communities from the University of Edinburgh, under environmental carbon perturbations - High... | ecosystem: Environmental > Aquatic > Freshwater >...
GGGCCATCACGTTACCTTTCCTCTGCATTTCCTACCTCCTTTGTTGATTGTTACGGCCAGTCTCAATCTATCCCACAAAGGAGGTTTTTTCCTTCCAAGGCTACCTCGCCTTACTCATGATATCTTTCAACTGGCTTCAGATCCATCCGCTAATGGACGAGGCGGCGCAACGGGCGTTCCCCATCGACCACGCCGGTTGGCAGGAGACTTCCCTGATGTTGGCCTTCTGTCCCGAGGGGTGGACATGTCCCGCCATTCCGGGGAGAAGTGGTACGCCGAGCAGGCCGTCCGCGCCAACGCCGCCGACGGAGCCCAGGCGAAGCGGTTGACCCTCGACGGCATGCGGCGGGCACTAGGGCGCTGACGCCTGCATGACCAACAAGACCAGGCAGGTCTGCCAGGGCGATAGTTGCCCTGATGAGGTCTTCGCGCTGCTGCGTGTTACTGCCACTTCCGCGACATCTAAGGAGTTGTCATGCGACTAAGCGAGCTGCTCGAACTGTTCGAACAGAACCACCGCCGTTGCCATCTGTCGGCACGGAAAAAGCAGGGGTTGTGGCCGGCCTGGACTTGGAGGGGCGACTCTACGCTGTCCTCGAAGGCGAGATCCTGAACCGGGTCAACCCCGCCGCCTTCACCGGGCAAAGTGTCCCCGACGACTATCTCAACCCCGGTGGCGACGGCCTCTGGCCCGCCCCGGAGGGCACCGTCTTCGGCTACGAGTATGCCAGTGGCAGCTGGCGCGTTCCGCCCGCCATCACCGGCGCCCGCTATCGGGTCGCCGCGGCCACCGCCAAGTCAGCCACCATCGAAGCGGAGATCGACTTGGTCAACAGCCGCCAGCTCGGCGTGCCCACCATCTTCCGCCGTGGCGTCGGAGTCTCGGCGGTTAAAGAGGGACTGAGGGCCTGTGTCCAACATATGAGCGCTGACTAGTTTTCGTCCGGCTGCCGTTGCTCTTCGCCCCCGAACTCCAGCATGACTTAAACCACATTTCCCCCTCACACCCCAAGGCCAGAGCCAGGACGATGACGACGGGCAGTTCAGCACGAGCCTTATCGAGAGGTGCCAACGGAGCGAGAAGGCGTTGATGGAGATGTACCTGCAGGGCGTCTCGATGCGGAAAGTCTCGAAGATAACCGAGGAGCTCTGCGGGACGAGCTTCAGCGCGGCCATCGTGAGCGAGCTCAACTCCCGGCTGGACGGGGCGTTGGCGAAGTTCGCGTCGCTGCGCCTGGAGGAGGAGTCCCCCTATGTGATCCTCGACGCCCGCTACGAGAAGGTCCGCGTCGACGGGACAGTCCAGAGCCAGGCCGTCCTCGTAGCCCTGGGCGTGAACTGGGACGGGCGGCGTGAGGCGCTGTCCGTGGAGCTGGCCAACCACTAGAGCTCCAGCTCCTGGAAGGACTTCCTGCTGAAGCTCAAGGGGGGCGGCCTCTCCGGCGTGGAATACGTGGTGAGCGACGACCATCCCGGGCTCAAACGGGCGATCCGCGAAGTCATGCGCGAGGCACTTGGCAACGCTGCTGCGTCCACTTCCTGGGCAACGCCCTGGACATGCTGCCCCGGACGTGCGACCCGGATTGCCTGACCGAGCTGCGCTGGCTCTACGACCGCAGGACGCTGGAGGAGGTGAGGCGCGACCTGGCGGCGTGGCTGGCGAAATGGCAGGGGAAATACCCCAAGCTCCGCGACTGAGCGGAGGGGCACGTCAAGGTGTAATGCACCCCTGTTTTCAAGGGGCGCATTACGTAACCCGCCCCGATATCACCGCCGTCCGAATTTGGCAGTCCCATCATTGGCTGGACGCCGCCGCCATGAACCATTGCTCGTATTCCACCGGGGTGTCATACCCCAAGGCTGAATGGGGGGTACATGGCGTTGTACTCGGCGATCCATTTGCCGAGCGCCTCCTCCAGCTCGCCGAAAGACGACCAGTCCCTCGGCCAGACAAAATCCTCCTTGATGGTTCTGATGACGCGCTCCGTGTCGGCGTTGCCCTTGGGGTTGCAATAGCTGCTGAAGATTTGGCAAAAGCCAAGAGCCTTGGCCGCCTCCATGTAGGCTTTCGAGGTGGGCTGGGATCCATGGTCGCTGACTAGATACAGCCCGTCTGGCTTCGTCTCCCTGATCCCCTGGGGGAACTGCCCCGCCACCGCCGAATCGAGGGCCGCCAACCAGTTGGAGGCCTTGCTTGTTCGGCTCAAGCTCCAGCCGACGAGCTTCTTGCTTGCCCAGTCGAGCGCGACATGCAGGTACGCCCAGCCTTTGCACGGGATCATGACCTTCGTCATGTCCGTGCCCCATAGGGAGTTGGGATCGCGGCTGCGCATCTTGTGGGGCTCCGTCTCGCGGGGGGCGTTCAAGCTCCGGGCGGGGCGGACGTCCAAACTGTTGGCCTTCATGACGCGCATGACCCGCTGTGGTTGATCTTCAAGCCTTCGCAGCGCCGCAACCACGCCCAAACCCGGCGGTAGCCCCAGGCGGGATGCTCACGTTTCAATTCCTCGATCTTTGGGAGGATGGCCTTGTCAGCCTCGAAAGACCTCGCCCTCCGGCTCACCAGTCGTTTTTTGAGCTCCATGGCCAGTTCCCCGACGGCTTGCGTCAGCCGCCGGTTCTCCGCTTTCAGCCGCTCTGCCTCCTTGTCCACGCCGCCACGGGCGAACAGCTTCGCACCCTCCTCCATCAGGCGGTCGCGCCACTCGCAAAACTGTCCCTGGGGTATCTGATGGCGGTTGCAGCACTCCGTCAGCGTCGTCTCGCCCTTCAGGCCTTCCAGCATGATCTCCAGCTTCTCCCGCCCCGTCCAGTTCCTTTTTTTCATCCGTCTTCATGCCTCCCGTTTACTCCCTTAAGGGTTCCTCTAAGAATTCGCCGCCAGCCGCAAGCGGAGTGAATGGCCATGGTGCGATGTTGAACGGTTTTTTTGACGTGGAATTTCGGCTTGAGCAACTCGACAAACGCGGCGCCCCCCTGGCCAAGCTCAACGAGGTGGTTCCATGGGAGCTTTTCCGCCCGGAGCTTGAGACGATCCGCGAGAAAGCGCCGCTGGCCGCAAGCCTTTCGACGTGATGTCGATGTTCAAGATCCTGGTGCTCCAGTCGCTTTACAACCTGGGCGACGACGCGGTGGAATATCAAATTTGCGACCGGCTGAGCTTCACCCGTTTCCTTGGGCTTTGCCTCGGCGACAGGGTGCCCGACGCCAAGACCGTCTGGCTGTTCCGCGAGGAGCTTGGTTCCCATGGGCTCGAGAGGAAGCTTTTCACCCAATTCGACTCCTTCTTGCGGGAGAACGGTTTCGCCGCGAAGAAAGGCCAGATCGTCGACGCCTCGATAGTGGCCGCGTCCAAGCAGCGCAACACCGGGGAGGAGAACGCGGCGGTCAAGGAAGGCGGGAGGCCGGAGGGTTGGAACGAGAACAAGGCCCGCCAAAAAGACCTCGACGCCCGTTGGGTGGAACGGCAAGAGCCATTACGGCTACAAGAACCATGTGCAAGTGGACGTGAAACACACGCTCGCGCGCGACTACTCCGTAACGGCCGCCTCCATCCATGACAGTGAGGTGTTCGAGGAGCTTCTTGACGCCGCCAACACCAGCCGGGACGTTTATGCGGACTCCGCCTACCGCTCCAAGGACAGCTTGGAGTTCCTGGAAAGCCATGGGGATCGGGAGCGCCTCCAACGAAAAGGCCGCAGAAACCGCGCGCTCACCGCATGGGAAAGGCGCGGCAACCGCACACGGTCGAAAGTCCGCTCCCGGGTGGAACATGTTTTCGGCCTCCAAGTCCAAAAGGCGGGGAACTTGATCGTGAGGACTGTGGGCATCATCATGGCGAAAGTGAAGATCGGCTTGAGGAACCTCGTGTTCAACATCGACCGTTTCGCCTCCTTGGCCGCAAAAGCCTGAACACGCCGGGCGCCATGACTTCTGGCCACGAAAAATGGCTACGGAGCGAAGCTTGTCGCACTATTTCCCGTCATGGAAAACATGTGAACTTTGGCTATCGCTTGAATGGATCGTGATCTTTAGTTCGCTGTTAGATGTCATCGGCGTGAAAATCGCTTTTATAGAGGAACCCTTAATGTTTTAACGTTTGCCGTCGCGACTAATCTGGTGGTGCTTGGGGGTGGCGGCGGGTAAGCGTCCAGCCAGCACCATCTTGACATGGGGGCGGAGCTATTTTTATGGACATCCACAAAACCGCCCGCAGAGGAGGGCGCCCATGCTCGAAGAGCTTTTCTCCAGCCGCCGTGTCCTCAAGCGGATCGAAGGCAATCCTTTTATCCCTGGCTTGATGATCTCGCCTCCCACCTCAATACCATCGAGTTCGAGCGGGAGAGCGCGCAGGCTTACCTCTTCTGCCCGAGCATTTCCTTCGATGGTTCTCCCCACATATACTCGGAACGGGAGGTCGGCGACCTCTTGTCCGCATGCCTCACACTTAGCCCCATGAATGGTTTGCGGCCGAGGACATATGTGGATGTCACGCATCCTTCTCCGGCTCCGCCGGGGGGGGGGGACGGCTTTTGGCGGGATCATCGTTTAGGGGATGACCACCACTCCCTTAACGCGCGTCAAGGTCGCCGCGAAGCCAGGAGTCTCCACTACCGCCGGGACGCCGGGGGGGAGGCGGTACTCCACTAGCGTTTGGCCTTTGGCTTTGCGGATCTTTAGGCCGATCTCCCCTTTGGGGTGCGGGATCACGCCGTCAGCCCAGGCCAACGGACCAAGTTGGGGGCTGATCCGGATCTTGGCGAAGCCGAAGTCGTCGGGGCGTACCCCCAACACCGTGGCGTAGTAATGATACAACGGGTGCGACGACCAGGCGTGGCAGTCCGAACGCAGGTGACTGAAGTTCTCCGGCACCGTCTTCAAGCCCCACTTGTCCAGAAGCCGCCATTTGCCCAGACGCGAGAAGAACAAGTCGGGACGGTTGAACTTGTGGCACGTCTCGAAATAGTAGTGGGTGAAGCTGATTTCCGGTTTCACCGCGATGGCACCGGAGAACAAGGCGGCGGCGGTTTTTTCCGGCTCCGGGGCGCGGTCGGTGAGCAACGCGGCGATTTGGGCGTGCTCGGAGACGTGATGGCGCCCAGGGGCGTTGGTGAACAGTCCCTGCTCCGGGAGGTAGAACTTGGTCTTGAGCGCTTGGGCGACGCGGTCGGCTTCGCGTAGGTAGTCGGTCGCCACCGCGGCGTCGCCGAAACGGGCCTCCAGGGCGGCGAGCTTCTCCAGCGCCCCGACGAAGAACCAGTTCAGGATGGAGTTCGGGTACTCCCGCGCCTCGGGTGGCTCGCCGTGGTCCCAGGCGTCGGTCCTCACCCAGTCGATGAAGTTCCAGCCGGGGGGATGGGTTAGGCCGTCGGGGCTGGCGCAACGGCGGAAGTAGGCGACGATGCCGCGGGTGGTCGGGAGGAGGCTGGCGACGAAGGTGGGGTTGTCGCGCCAGAGGGCGTAGTCGTGCAGCATGGCGCAGTAGATCAAGGCGAAGGAGGGGATGATTTGGACGTCCCAGCTCGGGTGGCGCGAGTGGATCATGCCCTCGGCGTTTCGCGAGGAGGCGAGCATGCGCAACGCCCGCTCGGGCATGACGGGGGCGGCGGCGACCATGTAGTCGCAAAGCGCCTCTATACGGCTGTCGCCGATGTACATGAGCTGCTCGAAATAGGGGCAGTCGAGATAGGTGTCTTGGGCGCAGGCCTCGAGCGTTCGGAACGAGCGGCGCAAGGTGCGCGTGAGCGGGGCGGAGGGGCAGTCGGCCCGGAAGCCGCCGGGGTAGGGGTGGCCGGTCTCGAAGACATGGAACGCCTCGAGGACGAGTTCCTCCGCAGGGTTGTCGACGAGCAGCTCCAGGTAGCGTCCCGAGAGCCACCAGAAGCTGGAGAACTTCCGGCCCGCGCCGCCGTCCGAGCTGAAGCTGTCGCCCACGCCGTGGAAGTGCTTGTTGAGGATCTTGTCCCGGTCGCCTTTCGGCGACGGGCTGGGATGGGGGGTGTAAGTCGGGGTGAGGAAGAACGCCTCGGCCCAGGAGATTTTCACTTTCGCGCCGCGCCCTTTGGAGAAGCGGAGCTCGACGCGGCCGCAAACGTAGTCGTCGAAGTCGACGATGACCCGGCGGCGTCCGGGCGGCACGGTGATTTGCCGGCCGTCGAGCAAGCGCTGCCAGAGGCGGTGTTCGCCGGGGAGGTCCAGTTTGGCTGACAATGCGCCGTCCAGTTTCTCCGCGACATAACGGGTTTTCATCCCCTTGACCGGAAGGTGTTTTTGCGGCGGCAGGTTGGAGGGAGCGAGCTCGCGGGCGTCGCTGAAGGCGGTGGCGGGTTGCCAGCCTTCGCCTGCGCCGGACAAGGCGTCCCAGGGGTAGAGGTCGCCGTCCAGGGCGATTTTGTCGCCGGTGCCCCAGGACATGCCGGGCTTGGTGAACTCGACGCCCGCGAGGACCTTGCAACGCCAGCCGGGCGCGCCGCTGTCGAGTCCCGGCAGGTCCCGCGAAGACACGAACAAACCGTGTTTCAGGGTGATCTGGGCGCGGGGCATGGAGTTCTGGCCATAGCAGTTGAGCCGGGCGGCCAGGCAGTGCGCGCCGGGCGTCAGGGACAGCTTGACGTCACGGGTGAACCAGACGCGGTGGTCGCCGTGGTCGGGGCCGTGCTCCAGGAGCGCGCCGTCGAGGAAGAGGGAACAACATTCGTCGGCGCTGTAGGTCAGGGTGGCCTCCAACGCGTTGGCGACGGTGAAGGTGTTGGCGAACACCGCGGCGAAGGGCGGCTTGGCGGCGACGGTGATCCAGGTGCTGGTCATGGGGGGCGTATCCTTTTCGCTTAATTGATTTATAGGTTAATCCGGAGCTAAAGGCATTCCGCCTGCGGCGGCCGCCTCTGTCGCCGGCGGGGGCGACCAGGTCTTCGACCTGGACCATGTGGATGCTTCGCATCCGATTTTTTAGTTTGCCGCTCCGGTTGCCAAGGAGAAGTTTTTTACCTCGAAGTAGCCCCGCTGCTGCCAGCAGATTATCATCACCCTTAATTTGACAATCCCCTCCGGGGCGATGAACGACTGGCTGAACTCGGCCCATTCCGTCGGCTTTAGCGTGAGTTGCCCCAGGTCGCGGCGCTTGTCGTTAGCTTTAGCGTCGCTTTCCAGACCGAGGATTTGGAGGTTGACGTCGCCGCGGGCCTTGAAGGACAAGGTGTACTCCGCTCCGGGGACGAGCTCCGCCGTCTGGCTGTGGAGCGCGCCCTTCTTGCCCGCTCCGGCGGTCGAGACGACTTTGGCGAGGGGGGCGTCCGGCCCGGCCTTGACGAACTCGACTGTACAGGCGTCGTAGCGCTGGTCGGTGTCCGCTTTGAGGGAGTCCTGGTTCAGTATGGTTTTGTCGCCCAAGTCCACCGTGAGCGTGCCGTAAAGCGCCGGGTCTTTGCTTTTGCCGACGCCCGAGGCCCATTCCAGGTATCCGGTGCGGCCGGGGCCGTCGTTGTTGTTCACCAGCAGGGAGAAGCGCAGCGGCTGGTTCCTCACGCGCTTGAAGGGGTGGAGCTCGTCCTTGTCGATTTTGATTTTGTAGAGCAAGCCGGTGGGGGTCTTGTCGATGGCGATTTTAGCGAACTCGACGGGGTTTTGCTCCGAGCTGAAGCGTTGCAACAAATAGCCGTCGAAGAGCGGGGACTTGTCCTTCCAGAGCAACGGGCCGGCGGGGGGGAGCGACGCGGTGAGCTCCAGCCGATCCTCGGCGTAACCCTTTCCGGCGGTGTCGAGGGCGAACTGGACGCTGTCGCCCTTGTAGGCGTCTTTCTTGGCGAAGTCCTGCTGGTGTTGCGGGTCGGAGACTTCCACGACGAGCTCCAACCCCGTGTCGTTGAGGGCGAGGGCGTAACGGGCGGCGAGACCCGCCGCCTTGGGCTGGCCGTCGAGGGCGACGTAAGTGTCGGCGTTCTGCCAGCGGAGTTTGCTGGCGTCCAGCGGTCGCATGGCGTCGTCGAGGATATGCCCCTCGGTGTAGCGGCCTTTGGCGGAGGCGTCCAGGAGCGGCTCGGTTCGACGGCGCTGGATGGGCTGGCCCTTGTTGGTCCATTTGCCGACGGCGGCGAGGTCGGGGTTTTTCAGGAAATACACGAGTTCCGGGCGCAGCTCCAAGTCGCCGGTGGCGGCGAGTTTCCGGCCCTCCCAGTCCAGGAGGGTGGAGCCGGGGCCGAAGGCCTCCGTCAGGGCCGGGTCGACTTTCGCCGGGGCGTCGCCCGTTTGCCAAAGGACGAGGGTCTTGCCGGCGTCGCTGGCCAGGAGGACGGCGCGCTGCGTCTCGCCCCTGCCGAAAAGGTAGCCCTCGTCATAGCGGATTTTGCCGCTGAAGCAGTCGACGAAGTTGCGGAAGACCAGGGCGGGCAGGCGGGGCTGGACGTAGGGGGTGGAGCAGAACAGCCCGGCGTTATGGAACCAGGCGTTGCCTTTCTCCCGCGCCACCGCCAGCATCTTGGCGCTGTTGCCGTCGATGAGAGCGTGGATCGCCAGCCGCTCCGAACCGAGGCGGATCTGGTTGATGAAGTCGAGAAGCATGCGGCGCGCCAGAGCTTCCTCGGTGGGGTAGGGGGAGTCGCCGGCCGAGACCAGGATGGCATGCCATTCGATGGAGCCCCAGGGCTTGGCGACGCCGTGTTGTGCCTCTAGTTTGCCGATGGTCTCATGGTCGATCCAGTTGCCATGGCAGTCGTATTTGTCGAAATACTTGGCGGCGCCCTGCTTCAGCATGATCTTGTAGAGCTCGGGGAAGGGGTTGGAGGTCCAGATGGTGGAATCGGGTTGTTTCGCCTTGATGGTCTCGTAGCCGACTTTGGTGAGCTCGCAGAACTCGTCGGGGCTGCCATACCAGAAGACCGAGCCGCCTTGGAGCCCGGGTTCGTTCCACAGTTCCCAGTCGTGGACGAACGGGTACCTGTCGACCAAGGCGTCGAGGTGCGCGGCCCAGAGGTTCAGGCTCCGGGGCATTTGCCCCTGGTGTTTGGGGATGATGCGGACGCCCGTGTCGGGCGTGTCGATGGCCCAGATGGGCGTGCCGTAGGAGTTCACGATGAGCTTGAACCCTTTGTCGTGCGCCGGGAGGACGAAGGAGTCAAGCACGGGCCAGTTGTTTTGTCCCCGCTCGACTTCCAGCCTGGCCCACAGCGCCCCGTGGAGCCGGATGAAGTTGAAGCCGACCAGGCTGGCCAACGTCAAGGACTCCGCCGAGACCTTGGCGATCTCCCTCATGTTGGGGCCGGAGTCGAGGGGGAGCTTGTCGCGGCGGCGCTGTTTGAACTCGTCGTTGATCGCTTGGATGCCGCCAGCCCAGGCCAGGCCCATCCCGACGCCCACTTGCGGGGGGATCTCGGCGGGGGGCCGCGTCGGCGTGGGCAGGACCGCCACGTTGTGGGCGGGGTAGAGTAGCGGTTGCGCCGCCAGGGGCTTGCCGTCGGTGCTGTTGAGCTTGAAAGGGACGGCCTCGGCGAGCTCGGTGTCCTTGCCGTCGGCGCCGCGGGTGGAGAACGTCACGGTGTAGAACCCCGGTTGGCCGGGCTTCCAGGACCAGCCGGTCGCGGCGAAGGCCGCCGCGTCGACGCTCTCCCTGGCCACGGCCTTGCCGGAGCTGTCGCGGACCGTCCCGGTCAGCCAGCGGACGTCGGGGGGGAGGGGGGCCTCGGCCTTGAATCTGACCGTCTCCCCGGCGGTCCACCAATTCCCCAGGCGGTCCCCGCGCATCTTGATGTCGGCGGGGGTGGTCCAGGCGATGGCCAAGGCGAGGGTCAGGCATGAGAGACGGGCGAGCTGCATCGTTCCAAATCCTTTCAGTTGAAGGTCACCAGGAGAGATTCTGGGTCCGGCTGGTGGCGTTGCCGTAGTTGAACAAAGTCTCAAGATAGGGGTTGTGGATGTTCCGGACGATGAGGCTGTCGCAGTGGCCGTCCAGCCAGAGGAGGTTGCATTTGCGCAGGTGGCGTCCGGCCGGGCGTCCCCAGTTGAGGTCGGCGCTGGGGGCGGAATAGGAGAAGAACGCCCGCCACCAGCCGAGGCCGAGGGCGGAGCTGGCGTCGGCGTTGTCCCGGTAGACGTCAAGATGGAACAGCTTGAGCGAGGGGGTGGCCGCCTGGGAGAGCTTGTTGCCGGTGTAGCCGTCGGCGGGCAGCAAGCCGGTGTTGATCCCCAGATGGATTTGCCCATAGAGGAACGAGAAGGACGCCGTGGGCATCTCCGGGCAGACGAACACCGTCTCCGGGGCGTAGCCGTTCCATACCACCGCCTGGTGGGGGTAGGGCTTGCCGTAGGACGCCGACCCGAACATCGGCGGCAGGTAGTCGGCATGGTCTTGGACGTAGTTGTAATAGCCCAGCGCGACCTGTTTGAGGTTGTTGGCGCAGGAGATCTGGCGGGCGGTGGCCTTCGCCATGGACAAGGCCGGCAGGAGCAGCGACGCCAGGATGGAGATCACCGCGATCACCACCAGCATTTCCACCAAGGTGAAACCCTTTCTATTCGCCGCGCTCATCGTCGCCGTCCTTTCCGTTCGGTTCCTTGCCACATTGTTATTATAGCGTGATTGTTCGCGGAAAAACTTGATTCCAACGCCAATTCGTAGCATAATAACGCCAACATGGGAGATGGCGGCATGGCCGGACGTTACAACTCGAACCTCAAGCGCTATGTCGGCGCCGACGGCTTCCCCCTCTGGGTGGAGTCCGTCCAGCGCCGGCATCCCGAGCGGCTGTTCCACGACCATGACTACACGGAGATCACGGTGGTCACCCAAGGTCAGGCCGTCCATCTGTGGGACGGCGCCTCCGCCCCCGTGGAGACGGGAGATTTGCTGGTCACTCCCCCCGGCGTCTTCCACGCCTACGACCATACTGAGAGCATGATGCTGGTGAACCTCCTCTTCGACCACCGGAAGCTGGCTTTCCCCCCCTTGGACGGGCCGTCGCTGCCGTTCTTCCAGCTACTGTTTCCCGCCGACGGGACGGCGCCGTCCGGCCAAGTCGAGCCGTTGCTGCGGCTTGGCTCCGAGGAGCTCGCTGGGGTGGTAGAGACGCTCAAGGTCTTGGAGCGGGAGCTGAAGACCCGCCTACCCGGCGCGTCGCTACGTTCCTTGGCGTTGTTCTTGGACTTGGCGTTGCGTTTGGCGCGGCTGAGCGACTTCCGGCAGCCGCGGCGCCGCGCCCGGTTCCAGATCGGCGACGCCATGGCCTTCATGCACGACAACTACCATCGTCATGTGAGCATGGACGAATTGGCGAAAGTGGCGAAGATGTCGAAGCGCAACTTTTTCCGGCAGTTCCGCGACACGGTGGGGCGGAGTCCGGTGGAGTTCCTGTCGGGGCTGCGGCTGCGCCAGGCGGCGGAGATGCTGCAAGGCAGCGACAAGAGCGTCGCGGAGATCGCCGAGGTTTGCGGGTTTTGCGACAGCAACTATCTTTGCCGCGAGTTCCGCGTCCAGATGAAGACCACTCCACGGCAATTCCGCCTGCGTTCGCGTCAACCCGGCGCCGTCCCCCAAAAATAGAGGCCGCGGAGCGGCCATGGTCCAGGTCGGAGACCTGGTCGCCTCCGCCGGCGACGGAGGCGGCCGCCGCAGGCGGAATGCTTTTATCCAGGTGGCTTCGCCACTTTTGCCTCCGGCGGCCAGGCTGCCGCGCCTGGAGACGGCCAGCCTAACGCTGGGCGCCGCTACGGCTCCGCCGTTTCAGTCGATATCGAGCCGGTAGATGGCGGCGGCGTTGTCGAAGAGCAGGCGTTTCGCCGTCGCCAGCGCCTCCTCCTCGTCCATCAGGCCGGCGTGGACGCGTCCCGCCAGCGCCTCGGCGATGACCCGCCGGGCCATCGCTAGCTCGCCGACCACGTTCTCGACGTAGAAGCAGTCGCCGCCGAAGCCGATGATTTTGTTGCTGGGGACTAGGTCGAGCCACTCGTTCAACGCGCTGACGGCCATGGTCCGCGAGACCGCCGGCATCCAGCACATGTTCAGGTAAACGTTGGGGAAGGCGCGCGCCATCAGGCCGATCTCGCGGGTCATGGGGAGGCTGCCGTGGTAAAGGTCGAAGCGCACGTCGGGGAAATCCTTGGCCGCCTCCACTAGGTTGCTGCAGAGGCAGTTGGTCGGGAAGCCGGTGGTGTGCGCGGCGACCGTCAGGTCGTTGAGCCGGGCCGCCTCGAAAAGCTGGTAGAGGCAGTAGTCCCAAAGCGGCTGGAGCTCCATTTGCCGCAAGGGGGCGCTCGGCGGGGTCCGCAGGACTTTCGCGAAGATCGCCGCCGCCGTGGCTTTGTCGACTTTGGTGATGGGGTGGGCTGCGTTCCTGTTGGTTTTGATGCCCACGTAACCGGCGCGCTTGGCCTTCTCCATGGTGGAGAGGAGCGCCGCGTCGGCGTCGTCGAGGGACTGGACGCGGACGCCGATGTCTTTCTCCAGTTGGTCGACTTCGGAGGTCGAGCTCCAACAGGCGAAGGGCCACATGTGCATGACCCAGCGGCCGACGCCCTCGGGCGGGAGGATCTGGTCGCGGTTGATCGACTTGACCCCGATGTAGCGTTTGATGCCGCAGGTGTCTTCGAGCACTTGCTTGTGGAGGCCCGGCTGGCTGTGCGCCGCGATCTTGGCGGAGACTTCCTTGTAAGTGGCGGACGTGAGCTCGTCGACCCCGAAGAGCAGCCGCAAGGTGTGGCGGAAGGACTGGGCGTGGCTGGTCTGCCGGACGGCGTCCCAGTGGGGCTCGACGGCCTGCCAGAGCTCGGTGGGCGACACTTGCGGGCGGCGCGGATGGCCATGGACGGGCTCGAGCGACCACAACGAGTTCAAGACGCATGGGGCTCCGGCGTTCACCAGGACTTCCTGCAGGAACGGGGTTAGGAGCGAGAACACGTCGACCTCGAAGCCGAGGCGTTCCTTCTCTGTCCAGAGGTGCTCGTGGGCGTCGATGACGGGGAACTTCTCGATCTCGCCCAGAAGAGCCAGCGTCAGGGCGTCGTGCGGTTGGACGTTTTTCATGGGGCGGACTCCTGCGAGTTGAATGGTTCTGTGACAATAGCCATCCCGCGCCGTAAAGTCAACGCGTTTTCGGCGCGAAAAACGCCGTCCACGGTGTCCAGGCGAAGACTGGAATGACTTTTGTCGACCTCGTGCTCCCACAGACTTCTGGGGTTCTTCGCTTCCTCGCTTGACATGCCGACAGGCGGCAAATATATTCCTATGTTGGACGCTTAAAGAGATGCGTTCTGGGTTAATTATTAGTCCCCCTTTTCGCATTAGGACTGTATTGTTTCCGCTATGTCCTTTCCTCCTCCACGTTACTTGGGGGTGCGTTTCAATTATGATGGACAAAGGGATGATGCCTTTACTGAGTTCTCCGTTTTCACTGCTTGTGGGGATTTATTTTTTCAGAGATGCAGTTTTTTATGTTCACAAGAAACGAGGAATGGCGATGCTCGGTGATTTCACCGCAAGGAGTAAATCATATGATTATTCTATTTCGATTCAAGAGACTGAGCAATTCTCAAAAATCTTCGTCAACACGCCTCATTCTGCGAATGGAACTGTGGTTTGGATTGCTCGTTCTCAAGATTATGAGGAGTGCAAACAAGTTGTTGACATACTGGGGTTGTATGGTATTAAGAAGAATGGTGCCATGTGCGCTAATGTCTGTTTTGCAACGGTTTGCAGTTTAATTATTGCGCTTTCCTTGGGGTGAAACGTGGAAGGCTGCTTTGGTGGCGGAAGAGTTTCATCCAGGTGGCTTCGCCACTTTTGCCTCCGGCGGCCAGGCTGCCGCGCCTGGAGACGGCCAGCCTAACGCTGGGCGCCACTGCGGCTCCGCCGTTGACCACAACATAAAAAAAGCCGCCCCCAGGGGAGGGGACGGCTTTCAAGTCCAAAGGGACAGGTCACTTCATGGCTTGCTCGACCGCCACGGCCACCGCGACCGACGCGCCGACCATCGGGTTGTTGCCCATGCCAATCAAACCCATCATCTCGACGTGCGCCGGGACGGAGGACGAACCGGCGAATTGGGCGTCGGAATGCATCCGGCCCATGGTGTCGGTCATGCCGTAGGAGGCCGGGCCCGCGGCCATGTTGTCGGGGTGCAAGGTGCGCCCGGTGCCGCCGCCGGAGGCCACCGAGAAGTACTTCTTGCCCTGCTCCTGGCATTCTTTCTTGTAGGTGCCGGCGACGGGGTGCTGGAAACGCGTGGGGTTGGTGGAGTTGCCCGTGATGGAGACGTCCACGCCCTCGTGGTGGTTGATCGCCACGCCCTCGCGGACGTCGTCGGCGCCGTAGCAACGGACCTTGGCGCGGTCGCCTTTGGAGTAGGCGACTTCCTTGGTGATCGTCAGCTTGCCGGTGTAGTAGTCGAACTTGGTCTCGACGTGGGTGAAGCCGTTGATGCGGGAGATGATCTGGGCGGCGTCCTTGCCCAGGCCGTTGAGTATGACCCGCAGCGGGGACGTCCTGGCCTTGTTGGCGGACTGCGCCAGGCCGATCGCGCCCTCGGCGGCGGCGAAGGACTCGTGGCCGGCCAGGAAGGCGAAGCACTTGGTCTCCTCCTTGAGCAGCATGGAGGCGAGGTTGCCATGGCCGACGCCGACCTTGCGGTCGTCCGCCACCGAGCCGGGGATGCAGAAGGCCTGCAAGCCCTCGCCCAAGGTCACGGCGACGTCGGCGGCCGCTTTCTGGCCTTTCTTGATGGCGACGGCCGCGCCAACGATATACGCCCAGCAAGCGTTCTCAAAACAGATCGGCTGGATGTCTTTGACGAGCTTGGCGACGTCCAGGCCCTTGGCCTTGCAGACGGCCTCGGCGTCCTCCACGGAGGCGATGCCATATTTCTTCAACAGCGGCAGAATCTGCCCGATTCTTCTCTCGTATCCTTCGAAAAGCGCCATGATAAGGATGCTCCTTCCGGGTTATTGATGCCTGGGGTTGATGTATTTGGCGGCCTCGGCGAAACGGCCGTAGGTGCCGGTGGCCTTCTTGAGGGCCTCGTTGGCGTCGACCTTCTTGTCGATGATCTGGGACATCATGACGCCGAGCTTGACGAACTCGTAGCCGATGATCTCGTCGTTCTCGTCGAGGCCGAGCCTCGTGACGTAGCCCTCGGCGATCTCCAGGTAGCGCGCGCCCTTGGCGGAGGTGCCGTACATGGTGCCGGTGACGCTGCGCAACCCTTTGCCGAGGTCTTCCAAGCCGGCGCCGATGGGCAAGCCGCCCTCGGAGAACGCCGTCTGGGTGCGGCCGTAGACGATCTGGAGGAAAAGCTCGCGCATCGCCACGTTGATGGCGTCGCAGACGAGGTCGGAGTTGAGGGCCTCGAGGATGGTTTTGCCGGGGAGGATCTCGGAGGCCATGGCGGCGGAGTGGGTCATGCCGGTGCAACCGAGGGTCTCGACCAGAGCCTCCTCGATGATGCCGTTCTTGACGTTCAAGGTGAGTTTGCAGGCGCCCTGCTGGGGGGCGCACCAGCCCACGCCGTGGGTGAGGCCGGAGATGTCTTTGATCTCCTTGGCCATGACCCATTTGCCTTCCTCGGGTATGGGGGCGGGGCCGTTCTTCGGCCCCTTGGCGACGCAGACCATCTTTTCGACTTCCGGGGACAGTTCCATCTGGAATCTCCTTTGTTTTCTTGTCGTGACGCGGGACAAACCCGGTAATATAGGCGTTCCGGCCAGGAGCGCAAGGAGCTGGGACGAGATTTTGGAGCGGGCCTCTTGACTTTTTGGATTACGCCTGTAATATGTTTATATTACATTTGTAATATTCTGCCGCCGATGTTCGGTGGCGGGCGAAACAAGGAGAAGGCGAGATGCGCGGCAAAGTGTTGGGCATGATGATGGCGGCGTTCTTGTTGGGGCCGGTGGTTGCCAGTTGTCTGGGCGATGGCGGCGGCGAGGCGGCGACGGTGAAGGAGCGTTTGGCGGACATCCGGATCGTCCACGTGGAGTTCAAGAACACGCCGCTGGCCCAGGTCGTGGCGACCCTGAACGCGCGGGGCAAGCTGGACGACCCGCGGAAACTGGGCGTGCCGGTCAAAGCGGACATGGCCGGCATCGCTGCGGACAAGAAGGTGACGCTGGTCATCGACGGGATCAGCCTGGGTTGCGCCGTCAAATACATCTGCGCCGCCTCCGGGCTCAACTACAAGGTCACGTCCGACGGGGTGAGCATTTGCAAGTGAGCGCCGCCCCTTGACATCCTGGATTACGCATGTAATATAACGGTTGTCGCATCCATTTTTTATAGCTGAGGAAGGTTGCCGCGATGAAGGCGATCCCGAAAATCTCCGACGCGGAGTTCGAGGTGATGAAGGTTGCTTGGGACAAGAGTCCGACGACCGCCAACGAGATCGTGGCGCGGTTGACGGCCTGCACCGATTGGCAGGACAAGACCATTCGCACGCTGATCAACCGTCTGCTCAAGAAGGGCGCGTTGAGCCACGAGGCGCGGGGGAAGGTTTATTATTACTCCCCGGCGGTGACGCGGGAGGCTTGTCAACGGCGGGAGAGCGAGTCGTTCCTGGAGCGGGTCTTCGACGGTTCGGTGATGCCGATGCTGGCCTATTTCGCCCAGTCCGACAAGCTCAGCCACGAGGATATCGAGCAACTCAAGGACATTTTGGACAAAGGTGGCTGAGATGGAAGACTTCGCCCATTGGTTGCTGTCCAACTCCTTCAAGGTGTTGCCGCTGATGGGGCTGTTGTGTCTTTGCGAGCTGGCGTTCGGCCGCTGGGTCGCGCCGCGTTGGCGCTACTTGCTCTGGGTTCTGGTGGTGTTGCGGCTGCTCGCGCCGTCCGGCGTGGAGTCGCGGTTGAGCGTTTACAACTTGCGGCAGGCGTTGCTTGCCGAGGAGGCGCGGGTGGAGATGGCGTCGCCAGCCATCTCCGTGGAGCTCGCCGAGGCGCGGCGGGAGCTGGCCTCGATCCAGTCGGGGCGCTTCCATTTGTGGGGGATATTCCTGACCGTATGGGCATGCGGCGCGGCGGCGTTCGGGACGCTCGCCTGGCGTCGTTGCCGTAAGTTGGGCGCGATGGTCAGGGCGGGGCGTCCGGTCAACGACCGACGTCTCCTGGCGGCGCTGTGGAGCGGCCAACGCAGGCTTGGCGTCCGCGCCATCCCCGAGGCGTTGGAGACCGCGGCGGTATCGTCCCCGGCGTTGACGGGGGTGTTCCGTCCCCGGCTGTTGTTCCCGCCCGGGCTGCTGGAGCGGCTTTCCGACGCCGAGCTGGAACATGTCGTCATGCATGAGCTGGCGCACCTTAAGCGCCATGACCTCGCAGTCGGCTATTTGGCGCTGGCGGCGCAGACATTGCATTGGTTCAACCCGTTGGCGCCGCTGGTGTGCAGGCGGTTGCGCGCCCTCCGCGAACAGGCTTGCGACGAGCTGGTGCTCGGCATGTTGGACGTGGCGGGGCGCAAAGCCTATGGTCACGCCTTGATTAGGCTATTGGGCACCGCCCATTACAATCCCGCTCCCGCGGGGGTGGCCGGGGTCGTAGAGGATAAGAAACAAATAACAAGGAGGATCCAGATGATCGGGAGTTTCAAGAAGAGAAGCGCGTTGTGCACGGTGTTGTCGGTTTCCCTGTTCGCCCTGTGCTGCGCCACCTGTTTGAGCGACGCCAAGACGGCGCCTGTCAAAGGGCCGGCGACGAGGGCGTTGGCCGCCAAGTCCGGCAGCCATCGGCTCGGCAGTTTTGTGATCCCGAAAGTGAAATTCCAGGGCGCGGCGATCGACAAGGTCGCGGCCTACTTGACCGAGCAGAGCAAGGCGGTCGACCCGGCCAAGAAGGGCGTGGAAATCAAAGTCGACGCCACCGCCGCCGACACCATGTTGACGATGAACGCCGAGCGGATTCCGTTGAGCTCCGCGCTCAGCGCCATCTGCAAAGCCGGCGGCCTGAAATACGCCACCTCGCCCGCGGGCGTCAAGATCTACAAGACTCCCGCCGCCAAGTAACGCTTGCGGCTTTAGGGACACGGAACTTTCCAAGCTACCATTTCTCCCTGGCGGCAGGCCGTCGTCGTCGGCGTCGCTCGTCGTTCACATGCCGCGGCATGCTCACTTCTCGCTCCTTGCCGGCAACAGCCTGGCGCTCAGGGATAAACGGTATCTTGGCAACTTCCATGTCCCTTAGTCGAACGACACGCCTCTCCGGCTTCCTGCCGGGGGAGCGTTTTAGTTTACGTCGCCCACCCCTCCAGGCCTCCGCCGCCTTGAGCCCTCGCGGTAGGCCAGGGGACTTAGCCCCTCGCGCCGCCGGAATAGACGGCAGAAGTAGTTCGGGTCGGGGACGCCGACGTTGGCGCAGATCTCCTTCACCGTGAAGCTGGTGTCGGCGAGCAGCCGTTTCGCCTCGTCGAGCCGTAGTCCCTGCAGGTAGCGTCCCGGCGGGACGCCGAACGCCTCCTGGAACAGCCTGGCCATCCGCTGCGGGGAACAGCGCCCCGCCCGCGCCAGCTGGCGCAACTCCAATGGCTCCGCCAAACGTTCGCGCATGGTTCGGACGGCCTCGTCCAGCAGCGTGGGCGGCTCCTGCGGTTTCGGACAGAGTCCGGGCAAACGCGCCCGCAGCGTCAAGCGGGTCAGCAACAGCATGATCTCCAGACTGATGAGCGAAAGCCGCCGCGGGCTGTCAGGCCAAGGCGACGAACGTTCCTGGAGGGCTTTGTGGAACAACGCGGCGATCTCGCCGCGCAGCTCCAGCGTTGGCATGCGCTCGGCCAACACCAGCGTCTCCAGGTCGCCGCCGGGGGACGCCTGGTATAGCGACCGCCCCGCCGGGACGGCCTTGGAGTCCAGATGGCGACGCAACGAGCCGTCGCCCTCCGCGAGCTCCACCGTCTCCCCGGCGAACAGGAAATGGATGAAGCTCCAACGAATGCCGGAGCCGCCTGGCGGGTCGCTCCAATGGTGGTGTCCGGGCAGGAATAGCAGGGCGTCGCCCGACTTGGCCGGAAGCGGGCGCCCCTCGACATGGAACGTGATCTCCCCCTCCTCCACGAAGATTATCTCGTAGTCGGGGATAGTCCGGCGGCATTGCCTCCAGTCCGGCCCGAAAGCCACGTGCCAAAGGGCGTTGATCTTCGGCAGTTCCCGGCCGGGGAAGCATAGCATTATCTTTTCCTTTTTTGATGTTTTTGTGCTGTCACTAAAAGTTTTGTCCGATTGCGGTTAGGCGTAAAATAGTCTATGGTATTGATCAAGTCAATATTGTTTGTGCTATCAAAAGGAGATTAGCGGCGATGGAGCACGGCGTTTTCGAGATGTTCGGTCTGAGCGGGGTCGCCATCGCCGACGGGGCGGTGGCGATGGGTATCCGCATGACGTTCCCGCAGCTTTCCCTGGGGCTTTTCGACGACAAGGCCCTAGTCATGAGCCTGTGCCGTCCGGACGCTTACGCCCCGGATCTCTCCTATGTCAGATATTCCTGGCGAGTGCCAGTCGCCCCGGCGGCGATACGGCGCTTCGCCCAGACCCCGATCTCCGGGAACAATTCCCCGACCGCCTTCCATTACGCTTCGGGCGAGGCGGCGGAGGTCACGTTGGAATGGCAACTTGCCGACGGCTCGTTGCGCGGCCGCTATTCCAGCGACCTGCCGGTCAAGGCGGCGTTGTTCGCCAACGGTTGCTTCGCCCCGGCGGAGACAGTCCACGCCGACCAGGACGGGGCGCGGCTCGCCCAGGGGGGGCGGACGTTGCGGCTACGCCTAGCCGGCTGCCAGGAGCCACCGTTCCTCGCCGCCGACCGGCAGCAGGCGGAGAACGCCTTGCTCTGGCCCGGCTTCAAGCCCGTCGGCAAGGCGCTCTGCGTCCATCCGCTCACTTTGGCGCCGGGGACTCCGCTCCACTTCTCGTTGGCCTTCGACCAGGAGCCGCCCGCCCCCGAACCGGAGGCCGTGGACAAGGCGCTCGCCGCCGCCGCCGCGGACTACGCCAGAAGCCGCATGAGCTCCAGCGGCGGCGCGGAGGGGTTGGCCGGAGCCGTCGCCGCGCTCTCTGGCTACAGCCGCGCCTACGACCCCAAGCGCCAGCGCGTCCAGACGACCGTCAACCGCACCTGGGGCGGAGTGAACTCGCCCGGGGCCGTCTTCGGCTGGGACAACTTCTTCACCTCCTACGTCGCCGTCTGGGAGAACCCCAAGCTCGCGGCCGAGTCCCTTGAGCACATCGTCCAAGTCTACTCCGAGAACGGCGTCGCCCACGGGCCGACCCAGCGGAATCTCATCATCCCCATCGTCCACTGCCGGACCATAGAGCTCCTTGGCGATTTTGCGCTGGCGCGGCGCGCTTGGCCGGCGATGATGGACTTCATGCGTTTCTGGTTCGCCGACCGCGGCGACGGGATCGCCTGGCGCGACGGCGATGGCGACGGCCTGATCGAACCCGGCAGCTCCCTCTCCCCCACCCAGACCAACGCGGGGAGGATCATCTCGAACGCCATGGACGAGACTGGCTACGACGAGCTCCCCGTCTACTCCGCCGGATTCGCCGACCAACGCCGCGGCCTGCTCGCCGAGGGGGTCGAGTTCGACTGGAACAGCCAATGCCTCGCCGTCGCTCTGGTTTGTCAGAACAGCCTCTACGTGGCCTCCTGCAAGAAGATGTCGACGCTGGCCGCCAGGCTCGGCGACGAGCCCGCCCGGCGCTGGCTGGACGCCGAGGCCGCCCGTGTCGCGGCGCTGATCTCCGCGCGGCTTTTCGACCCCGCCCGCGGCTATTTCGCCGACCGTCGCTGGGACGGCTCCTTCTCTCCGAGCAAAACCCTCACCATGTTTTTCCCGCTTCTGGCGGGCCTGGGTGACGAGCAGGTCAGGGAACGCCTTCGGAACGCCTTGCTCGACCCGCGGCAGTTCTGGGGCGACAACCTCGTGCCAACGGTCTCCAGGGACGATCCCGCCTATTGCGACGGCCTCGACGGCTCCGGCAACTACTGGCGCGGCAACTGCTGGGCCCCAACCACCTACATGTGCTGGCTGGCCGTCCGCGAAGCGGGCTGGCATGACGTCTCCGCCCTCCTCGCCACGCAGGCCGCGGCGCAGTTCATGCGCTCTTGGACACCCCTCGGCCACGCCTACGAGAACTACCCCCCCGAAGGCGAGGTGGACACCTCCCGCGTCTACCCCGGCGGAGCTTGGGGCGGACGCGAGATCCGTTATGTCTGGAGCGCCCTCATGCCCCTCTGTCTGCTGGAGGAGCTCTTCGCCGTCGAGCCCGTGGGGGACGGTTTCCAGTTCGGCAACCCCTTCTTGCCGCGGCCGTCCGAGTGGAACGGCTTCCGCTGTCAGGGGCATGTGGTCGCCGCCGCCGCCGGGGCGGACTTCACCAGTGTCAAGTTCGGGGAGGAATGGAGTTTCGAGGCGAAGCCGGGGGTGGCAGTGCGGAACTTCTCGCTCGCGCCCGACGCCGTGTCGTTCAACGTCCCCCCCTCCAGCTATGGCGTCGAGATCAAGATCGTGGCCAAGGCTTTCGCCAGCAAGGCGCCGCGGCTGCGGGTCAACGGTCAAGACCGCGCGGCGGGCCTGGCCGACGACGGCATGACATTGGCGTTTTCCCTGGGCTGAAACCGCTTGTGACGGTTGCAAATCATGGCGTCCCGTTCCATGTCGAGCAGGACTTGTACACGGCGATCACCGCCCCGATGCTGGAGTTGGAACTCGTCGCCCAAGGCGAAGGCTTCGACGTCGAGCTCGACTTGGAGCCCATGGAGGGCGGCGGCTCCAACGGGTGCCGCGGCGAGGACGGCGGGACGCTCCGGATGACCCGCTCCTTCGAGGACGACGTGGATATCCCCACGTCCGTCGCGGCGGCCATCAAGGCTCCGCGCCGTTTCCGCCTTGAGGCGGGCAAGCCCGTCCGGCTCAGCCTCGCCATGCGCGGTCGCCTGGATGCGGCGAAGGCGGTCGGGGAGGTCGGGATCAGGAGCGAGCGCGGCCGGCGTTGCGTCGTGGAGAACCCCTGGCCGGGCCGCGAGGTGGTCGTCGTCCGGGACGGCGTGGCGGCGGAGACGGTGTCGGGGAAGCGCCTGGTCTTGGCCACATGCGCCGGGGAGGAGCTCCGGTTCGCCCCTAGATAGATCGACTTTTACCCGCCCGCGGCTCGATTTTTCCGGAATTTAGGGTAGATTCATAGAAGCTAGAAGGAGCCGGGCCGTTGGACGCTGACAAGCAGAGCAAACCGTGCGCGTTGTGTGGTGGGACGAAAGTCCTCGACCAGGCGGGGATCATGAAAGTCTACCTGTTCCCCGCCAAGTTCGCGTTGTCGCTGATGGCGGCCGGTTGTGTCCTGGGGGTGATTTACTCGGCCTGGTGGTTGGTGCTCGCCGTCCTGGGCTTCGCCGTCCCGTTGGCGAACGCCGACTTGCGGTTGACGCTATATCCGGTGGTGTCCGTGGCCTCGCTCTGCGGCAAGAAGGTTAACTGCCCCAACTGCGCCGACGGCTCCGTTTTCTCAAGATTATAAGGAGTGGCATATGAACGACTCGTATTTCCGCAAGAATATCGACGCCATGGACGGCTACACGCCCGGCGAGCAGCCCAAAGTCCCCGGCTTGATAAAGCTTAACACCAACGAGAACCCTTACCCGCCCTCTCCAGCGGTCAAGCGGGCGCTGCTGGACCTGGACTACGCCCGGTTGCGGCTCTACCCCGACCCCGACGCCGACGAGCTGCGCCACGCTATCGCCGAGACCTTCGGGCTGAAGCTGGAAAATATCCTAGTGGGCAACGGCTCGGACGACATCCTGACTATCGTCACGCGGGCCTTCGTCGGCGAGGGCCAGAGCGTGGCCTTCCCGTCCCCGACCTATTCGCTCTACCCGGTGCTGGCCCAGCTGCAAGGGGCCGCCAGCGTCCCCGTCCCGCTGGACGCCGATTTCAATTTGCCCGGCAATTTCTCCGAGGCCGCCGCCGTTTCCCGGCTAATCTTCCTGGCCCGGCCCAACGCCCCGACCGGGGTGACCTACCCCAAAGCCCAGGTCGAGGCGGTCTGCGCCGCTGCCCTCAAGAACAAGCAGGTGGTCTTCATCGACGAGGCTTACGCCGATTTCGCCGACGACAATTGCGTCGACTTGGTCAACCGTTTCCCGAACGTCGTGGTCAGCCGGACCATGTCCAAGAGCTACTCGCTCGCCGGGTTGCGCCTGGGGTGGGCGATGGCCAGCGCCGGGCTGATCGCCGGCATGGTCAAGGTGAAGGACTCCTACAACGCCGATCTCGTCAGCCAGATCTTGGCGGTGGCGGCGCTGCGCGACCAGGACTATCTGGCCCGGACCTGCGCCACGTTGCGGCGCTGCTGCGGGGAGCTGGCTGAGCGTCTGGCGGGCCTGGGGTTCAAGGTGGCGCCGTCCCAGGCCAACTTCCTGTTCGCGTCCCCGCCGGGGGGCGACGGCGCCGGGTTGTTCCGGTATTTGAAGGAGAACAAGGTGCTGGTCCGCTATTTCCCCGGGGCGGCGACCGCGGCGTTCGCGCGGATCACGGTGGGGACGCCGGAGCAGATCGAGACCTTGTGCCGCCTTTGCGCGGCGTTCGTCAAGGGGTGAGTCAAAAGACATTCCGCGGAGGCGGCGCATGCGGTTCCTGGTCATAGAGGACAACAACACCGATTTCGTGTTGATCAAGGGCATTCTGGAGAAGGTCACCGCGTTGCACGCGGAGATCACCCGGGCGCAACGGCTTTCCGCCGGGCTCAAGCTGCTGGAGAAGCAACACTTCGACATCTTGCTCCTGGATCTCGGGTTGCCGGACAGCTGGGGGGCGGACACCTTCCTGCGGGCGCAAAGCAAGTTCGACGACCTGCCGATCATCGTGCTCACCAGCCTGGACGACACGGACGTCGCCACGCGGGCGGTTCACCTGGGGGCGCAGGACTACCTGGTGAAAAGCCAAGTCAACGCCTCGGCGTTGCTGCGCTCGGTGCGTTACGCCATCGAACGCAAACAGCGGCGCACCTTGCTCAAGATCGAACGCGACTTGGCGTTGAAGCTGGGCTCCACCAGCAACTTGGCCGAGGCGTTCAACAGCATCCTGGACGCTGTGACCATGGTCGACGGGGTCAGTTGCGGCAGCATCCATCTGGTCAACCGGATGAACCAAGCCCTGAAACTGGTGGCGTGCCGCGGCGTCACGGACGCCGCCAGGCGCGAGATAGAGTTTCTCGATCCGGACTCCAACGCCGCGAAAATGGCCAAGGCCGGCCAGGTTTTTTATGGCCAGCCGGACTCGATGGAGCGCGACGAGCTGTGGAAGCTGGTCGTCGGCGAGGGCATCTTGTCCCTCGCCGTCCTGCCCATCAACAGTCAAGGACGGGTGGTCGCCATGATGACCCTCGGCTCCCGGGCCTTCGCCGAGCTGCCCGTGTCCACCCGCGAGACCGTCGAGTCCATCTCGCTGCGCCTCGGCGACACCTTGGCCCGGATCGAGGCGGAGGAGAACCTCCGCCAGCTCAACGACACTTTGGAGAAGCGGGTCGAGGCCAGGATCAAGGATCTGATCAATGAGATCACCGAGCGCAAACGCATCGAGGCCGCCATGCGCGAGAGCGAGGAGAAATACCGTTTGCTCGTCGAGCAGGCCAACGACGGCATCGTCATCACCCAGGACCATCTGGTCAAGTTCGCCAACAAGCGCTTCGAGCTCATGACCGGCTACTGCCGCGAGGAGATCGTCAACCAGCCCCTGACCCGTTTTTTCCTCGACGATGACGGCCGCAAGATCGACGAGTGGGACGTCCGGCGCCTGGCGGGCGAGGACCTCCCCCCGGTCTACGAGTCGCGGATTTTCAACAAGCAGGGCGAGGAGATCATCGTCGAGTTCAACCACAAAATGTCGTTCTTCGAGGGCGGCAAGGCCGTCCAGTCCTTCATCCGCGACATCACCGAGCGCAAACGCGCCGAGGAAGAGGCGAAACTGCGCAAGGAGCAGCTGGTCCAGGCGGACAAGATGGTTTCGCTGGGCATCCTGGTGGCCGGGGTCGCCCACGAGATCAACAACCCCAACAACTGCATCACCCTCAACACCCCGATCATCAAGAACTTCTGGGAGAAAGTCCAGCCGATCCTCGACGCCAAGATCGAGGACAAGTCCGGCCTCTACGTCGGCGGCATCCCCTACTCGGAGCTGGAGAAGGAGATGCCGATGCTCTTCGAGGGCATCATGGATAGCGCCGAGCGCATCAAAAACATCGTCAACGGCCTCAAGGACTACGCCCGCAAAGATCAGGCCCACCTGGAGAATCTGGTCGACGTCAACAAGGTCGTCCAAGCCGCGTTGACCTTGCTCGCCAACATGACCAAGAACGCCACCAGCCAGCTCCGCGCCCGCCTCCACGAGCCTCTCCCCAACGTCAGGGGCAGCGCCCAGAAGATCGAGCAGGTGTTGGTCAACCTGATCCAGAACGCCTGCCAGGCGCTCCCGGACAAGTCCCGGCCCCTGGAGATCGCCACCGATTACGACCAGCTCCACGACAAGGTGGTCGTCACCGTCGCGGACGGCGGACAAGGCATTCCGCCGGAGAACCTCAAACACGTCACCGATCCGTTCTACACCACCAAGCGCGACACCGGCGGCACGGGGCTCGGCCTCTCGATCTCCGCCGGCATCGTCAAGGACCACGGCGGCGACCTGCTCATCGAATCCGCGCCCGGACGGGGCACGACGGTCACCGTCGCGCTGCCCGCATACCACGCCCAAACCCAGGATTGACGCGTCATGAGACAATACCCCGACTTCTCGGTGCTGATCGTCGACGACGAGCGGCATGTGCGCAAGAGCTTCCAGATGACCTTGATGGCGGCGGGCATCACCAACACCGTCGAGGTGGACGACCCCGCCACCACTTTGGACCTGATGGCCAAGCAGGAGGTCGGGCTGGCCATGCTCGACCTCATGATGCCCAAAGTCTCCGGCGACCAGCTGCTCCGCGAGATCGTCAAGCTGCATCCCGAGACCCCCGTGATCATCATCACCGGCGTCAACGAGGTCGGCGCCGCCGTCGACTGCATCAAGGCCGGGGCCTTCGACTATTTGGTCAAGCCCGTCGACAAGGACCGTCTGGTCACCTCCGTCAAGAAGGCTATCGAGTTTTACGAGCTCCGCCGCGAGAACGCCATCATGAAGGAGCGTTTCCTCCATGACGCCGAGGGGGCGCACCCGGCCTTCGCCGCCATCGTCACTCAAAACGAGGGCATGCTCAGTTTGTTCAAATACGCCGAGGCCATCGCCAAAAGCGCCCAGCCCACCTTGCTCACCGGCGAGACCGGGGTCGGCAAGGAGCTCTTCGCCAAAGCCTTGCACGATCTCAGCGGCCGTCAAGGCAAGTTCGTCCCGGTCAACGTCGCCGGCCTCGACTCCAACATGTTCTCCGACACCCTGTTCGGGCACCTCAGGGGGGCCTTCACCGGCGCCATCGCCCCGCGCAAGGGGCTCATCGAGAACGCCGAGGGCGGCACCCTCTTCCTCGACGAGATCGGCGACCTCACGTTGGAATCCCAGGTCAAACTCCTCCGCCTCCTCCAGGAGCGCGAGTACGTCCCGATCGGCTCCGACGACCCCAAGCGCACCAACGCCAAAATCATTCTCGCCACCCACCGCGACCTCAACAAGAAGATGCGCGACGGCACCTTCCGCGAGGATCTCTATTACCGTCTCCGCACCCACCACATCAAAATCCCGCCGTTGCGCGAGCGGCCCGAGGACATCCCCACGCTCCTGGACCACTTCATCGTCGAGGCCGCCGCCGAGCTGGGCAAGAAGCCCCCGAGCTACCCCCCGCAGCTCCTCACGCTGCTTAAGAACCACGACTACCCCGGCAACGTCCGGGAGATGCGCGCCATCGTCCACGACGCCGTCAGCCGCCACCAGTCGAAAATCCTCTCCATGGATCTGTTCAAGGACCACATCGCCCAGAGTTCCGACTCCGCCCCGGTCGCCACCCCGACGGCCGCCGAGGCCGCTGGCAAGGACATCGTCTTCCCCGAGAAGCTCCCCACCCTGAAGGACGCCACCGAGGCGCTGGTCTTCGAGGCCCTGCGCCGGGCCGACAAGAACCAGAGCATCGCCGCCAAGCTTCTGGGCGTCACCCAGCAGGCGCTTAGCCACCGGCTCAAGAAATTCCGCGAGAAGGAAGAATGCGCGGACGAGGAATAAAACCAGGACAAGCACATGAAAACCAAACAGATCGCCGAGAACGTCTATCTCATCCAGGACCTTTGCAACGTCTACATCATCAAACAACACGACAAGGCCGTGGCCATTGACTTCGGCTCGGGCAAATGGCTCGACGAGATCGGCGCGCTGGGGGTGCAGACGCTCGAGCATGTCTTCCTCACCCACCACCACGCCGACCAGTGCCTCGGCCTGGCCGGCGCGGCCCACTGGCCCTTCGCCATCCACGCCCCCGCGGGCGAGAACAAGTTCCTCCAGCCGGAGTGCCTCACCCCCACGGCCTTCTCCCGCTTCGGCAAGGGCTGCCCCTCCAGTTACTCCGTCACTCCCAAGGGCGTCGCCGGCGTCAAGTACGACATGAACGGCTTCGGCGAGTTCCGCTGGGGCGACATGCTGTTGCGCTTCGTCCATACTCCCGGCCACGGCCCCAACGCCTGTAGCGTCATCGCCGACGCCGGGAACCAGCAGCTCGCCTTCTGCGGCGACGCCGCCCACGCCGACGCCACCGTCCACCAGCCCTACCACCTCGAATGGGACCACTGGACCGGCTCCGGCGCCCTCGCCGCCTGGGAAGGCGTGCTCCGCCTCAGCGACATCCATGCCGACCTGCTCTGCCCCTCCCACGGACCGGTCATCGACCGCAACGCCAGGGCGCAGCTCAAGGCTTTGGCCGACAAGCTCATGCGCTTCTACAAGTCCAAAGGCAACATCAGCCCCGACGAGCCCGATCTGCACTGCCTCGGAACCCAGGTCTCCGAGAAGACCTCCCAGCTGCTGCCCCATCTCTACAAGCTCCCCGGCAACGCCTACATGCTCCTCTCCGTCGCCAAGGAGGCCTTCATCATCGACCCTTGCGGCATCGAGTCCTTGAAAGCCGAGCTCTCCGCCCATTTCAAAGGTATCAAAATCACCGCCGCCGCCGTCTCGCACTATCATTTCGACCATTGCTGCTCGGCCAACTTCCTCAAGGAGAAGCATGGCGCCAAGCTCGCGATGCACGAGTCGGTGGCCGAGCCCCTCCAGGATCTCAAGAACAGCTACATCCCCTGGCTACCCGACACCCCGGTGTTGGCCGACGAGGTCTGGCGCGGCACCGGCTCCTGGCGTTGGAACGAGTACAGTTTCGACTTCGCCCATTGGCCCGGCCAGACCTGGGGCCATTGCCTCTTCCAGACCGTGGTCGACGGCAAGAAGGTCGCCTTCGCCGGCGACAGCTTCCAGCCCGCCAGCAAATGGAACGGCACCGGCGGCTACTGCTCCTACAACCGCAGCCGTTTCGCCGACGGCTTCATCCCCTCCGCCAGGTTGGTCATCGACTGGGACCCCGACCTCGTCGCCGCCGGCCACGGCATGAGCTATTTGTTCCGCCGCTCCAAGTTCGAGAAGGTCATCAACTGGGCCACCGACACCGAACGGGCGGTCTCCGCCATCTGCCCCAGCGGCGACCTTGAGCGCGACTATTTCGAGATCAAGTCCAACCGCCGCGCCCCGGACGCCGCTTCCGGAGCCATGTTCTGGGGTTGAACCTCCCGCTTCCAGCCAGGGCGTTGCGCAAGGGGATGGACTTCTCCATCCTCTCCGCGGCGCTCTGGAGCTTTTTCTTCGCCGCCACCACCGGCGCGGCCCTGACGGGCATGCTCTTGGCGTTGCGCATGAGCAACTTCCAGATCGGCCTGGTCAACTCCATGACCGTGCTTTTTCTCCCCTTCCAGGTGCTCGGGGCGTTGTTGCAGCAACGTTATTTCCACCGCAAGCGCTTCTGGTTCGCCTCGGCGCTGCTTTACTACCTGTCGTTTTTCGCCATCGTCGCGTTGCTGCTCTGCTGGAACGGTATCCCGTCGGCGTTGGCGGCGACGCTCTTCCTGGCGGTCTTCGCCGTGGGGCAATTGGCGGTGCAGCTGGCCGCCTCCGTCTTCCTGGCCTGGATGGGGGAGCTGGTGCCCCAGCGCGAGAGCAACTCCTTCTGGAACCGTCGCCAAGGCTGGGTGATGATCACCATCATGGTGGGCTCGGTGGCCGTGGGCGTGCTCATCGACGCCCTCGGCCGTGGCAACCGCCTCACCTACGCCTGGGTCGTCGGGGTCGGGGCGCTCTTCGGGCTGCTCTCGATGTGGGCGCAGACCTGCGCTCCGGACCCCGCCACGCTCAAACCCGCTCGCCGCCCTTTGCTCGCCCAGGCCAGGAAGGCCTGGCGTGACCGTGACTTCCGCCGCCTGCTCTGGTTCTTCGGCTTCCAGTCCCTGGTGGCGTGGTTGGCGGCCCCCTTCATCTTCGTCTATCTCCAGAAGGACATGGGGTTGCCGATGATGACCACCCAGATATTGGTGGCCGCCAGTTGTCTGGTCAGCTTCTTCTCCGGCTATCTTTTCCGCGTCGTCGGCAACCGCTACGGACGCAAGCCGCTGCTGATGCTCTGCAGCTTCCTCAAGGGAGGCGAGTTCCTCCTCTGGGGCACCTTGCTGCCGGGCACCGGATGGCTGGGAGCGCTGCCTTGTTTCCTAATGGGCGGCTTCGTCAACATGGGCATCGGCTCGTCGCAGCTCTCGCTCCTGACCTCGTTGGGCGGCAAGCGCGACCAGAGCTTCATGATCGGCGTTTTCTTCGCGGTCAACGGGCTTTGCGCCTTCGCCAGCGCCAGCGTCAGCGGCATCGTTTACGACTGGGTCGGCGCCCGCGTCCCGCTGGGGACGCTACCTTTCACCGCCTTCAACCTGCTCTGCCTCTTCGTCGCCCTGGGTTATGTCGCCAGTTTGCTGTTCTTCATCCGCTTCCGCGAGAACGGCGCCGCCCCCACCGCCCAGGTGGTGCGGGTATTGCTCTCCAACAACCCTTTCCGCTCCGTCTACCACGCCCACGCCCTCTCCCATCCCATGTCCGAGCAGACCCGCATCGAGACGCTCGACAGGGCCAGCGGCAATTTGGTTTGCGCCGAGCTGCTCCACGACCTCTACAGTCCCTCCAGCCGCGTCCGCGAGAGCGCCCTGGGCAGCATCGCCCGCAACAAATGGAAGAACGACCCGGCGTTGGAGGAGGAGCTCATCAAGTTCACCGACCTGCCGGAGTTCGGCTTCCAGGCGATGGCCGCCCGCGCCCTGGGCCACCTGGGCGCCACCCGGGCGGTCGGAACGCTGCTCAAGCATCTTGAGAGCGGCAACGTCACCTTGGCGCAATCCTGCGCCTTCGCCCTCGGACTGCTCGGCGACCGCTCCGTCATCCCCGCGCTCGAGGCGCTCATCAACAACGAGCGCCACCACCATCTCTGGGCGGTGGCGGCGGAGGCGCTCGGCAAGCTCGGCGACCACCGCCAAGTCCGCCGCGTCCACCGCGCCTTCGCCGCGGAGCTCAACGAAACGCTCAAAATCCAGTGCCTCATCGCCCTGTCCAGGCTCATGGCCGCGGACAAGACCGTCGTCCATCCCGCCTTCGAGGCCGAGGAGCGCCAGCCTGGCGGCGAGATCGAACGGCTGCTCAAGCTTCATTTCAACCGCGCCCCCGCCGATCTGGACGCCGCCTTGTCCGACTACGACGCTGGCCGCCACGCCCAAGTCTTGGGCCGCATCCTCGCCTTGGAGCTCGACCGCCGCGGCCTCCTCCAGGCTCCCCCCGCCGACTTGAGCTCCTTGTTCGTCTCCGCCGGCGTCCTCCGTCCCCAGGAGCTCAACGCCGACACTCCCGACGCCACCGCCCTCTGGCTCGCCCTCAACCTCTGGGCCGAGCTCAAGTACTCCCCCTCCCGCCTCGACCGCTACGTCCTCTTGACCGCCCTCCTCGCCCTAACCGCCAGCAGGCGTTGATTTCGCCATTGACAAAATGGACTTTGTGCAATATTATATTTGCACGATAACGCAAAACCGGAGATGCGCCATGACAGGGAGGACGGGGCGAAACAGTTCGCACATCGAGGTAATCAAGGCCATGCGACGGCTCATTGCCGAACGGTATCCCGAAGGGGGATGGCTCCCACCGGTGCGAGAGATGGCGGTGCGGCTTGGCGTCAGCAACCCCACCTATGTGAAGGCACTCAAGCACATGGCCGTCGAGGGCGGAGTGGAACGCTTCCCGAGGGGGTATCATGTGACGCCCGCCTGGCTGCATTGCCACAAAGTAGGGTTGATTGTTGGGACAGGCCGCGACTCGCTGTTTCTCACGACGCAGCTTGATCCAGCTTTCCAATTGTTCTTCGCCGCCGGATTCCATGTCCAAATCATCTCAGCGAGCTCCATGGACAAGCTCCTTGAAGCCACACTCATCCGCGACATCGAGGCTGTGCTCTGGCTAAACCCGCCGTCCCAGGCCTCCGCCGTGATCCGCCAGATCCAGGGCGCAGGTTCCCCGCCGCTAGCACTGGCGGTGGCTCAACCATGGCTGTTCGATCTTGACGTCCCTCCCGGCGTTGGCTTGTCCACCTTCGATCGGGAAAAGTTCCACCAGCTGCGGGCGCAATACCTGCATGAACGAGGACATCGCCGCCTCCTCTATCTTTCCGACCCCGGCGGCCGTGGGAGCCAAGCCGCGGCGTTCCGTCAGCTGGGCGTCTCCTTGGAGCCGAAGCATTGCCTCGTCCGGGTCGCCGCCATTCCCGGGAAACTCACCCGGATGCTGCGCCAGTACCAAGCCACCGCCATCCTCTCCGACGGCGGCGTCGTCCGGGTGGCAGAGCTCTTCGCCGAGCTCTCGGCGCTCCCGGACGAAAGCCAACCGGAGCTGCTGGTGGACTCCTTCGCCGAGCTAGACCGTCTGGCTGGCCAATGCCCGAAAGTGAAATTGCTACACCCTCCCTGGCCTCAGCGGGAAGAGCCGTCCACCACCGCCGCCAGGATGTTGCTAAGACATCTGACTTTGGGCGAACCGATGGGGACGGTGAAAACATGACAAACGAAAGGACTCACACCATGGTGACACAACAGAGGTCAAAACCGCCAGGCATGACAGTGAAAACTTTCACATTGGTCGAGCTCTTGGTAGTTGTTGGGATCATCGCCTTGCTGGCGGCGTTGCTGCTGCCAGCGTTGCGGAAAGCCAAGGAGGGCGCATTGGGCGTCAGCTGTGTTGGCAACCAGCGGCAATGCGGCTTGGGAATCGCCTCCTACGCCAACGACTTCGACGGCTGGATCGTCCCCTCCAACGCCAACGACATGGAGGCGAACGTCGATAACAACATGATGCCTATCGCCAACATGATGTTGACCCTCGGCTACACCAACTGCTCCTACAAGGACTTCACCTACTACTGGACGCTGCCCGCGCAGAACATGTTCTCCTGCCCAACTTTGCCGCCGCCCTCCACCGGCTACAACTGGGCTGGCGGCACCCGCCATGAGCCCACCTCCATCGTGACCTATGGCACCAGGCAGATATGGTACGGCGCCTACTACCCGGGAGAGCAGCTCAACAGCACCAAACGGCTTGTCCGGGCCAGCAGCGTCTACCCGGGATGCCCTTTCCTGGTTGACAGTTTCCGGAGCTCGGCGGGCGATGGTGGAACCGTGGCCAACGCACAATTTTACCGATTGCTCCTGTGCTCAAGCAATGCGGCTGACGGAATCGCCCATCTGCGCCACAACCGCCGCGCCAACTGCTGGTTCGTCGATGGCCATGTCGCCTCCTGGGGCACCGCCGACTTCCTCGCGGTGAAAACTCCCGGGACAAACTCCTTCAGCACCAGCCCCCTCGGCTACGGCTATTGAACCAAGCGACACAAAAATGCAAGGGATGAAAGGAAGGTCGGAAATGGCTAAGACAAGGATCTTGATGCAAATGGTGGCCGCCGTGTCGCTGGCGTTGTCGGGCATGGCGGCGGACACGGCTAAACCCGCCTTCTCCGAGGCGGCCATCGTGTATTTCGGCATGCCGGCGCCGGGGACGCATGACTGGTTCATGGACGGGATGAACCTCCTTGGCGGCGGGCGCTTTTTCTCGACGTCCGACTATGGTTTCACCCCCGGCGGGGAATACCATCTGAACGGCAAGGATTTCGGCGTGACCAGCCGGCTCTGCGGCGACCTCTATGTCCGGGGGCAAGACCCGGTCGCCAGCAAGCTGTTCGGGGGCACCCAGAACGCCGACTGGCTCAGCGACGGCGGGAAATGCGTCTGCGGCCTCACCTACGACCAGCCGGACACGCAGTTGGTGGACCGCGCTGTCATCCACTGGGGCGACATGCCGCCGACGCCAGGAGCCTGGGGCGCCTGCGTCCTCGACACCGCAGGGAACTTCAAAAAAATCGCGGTCGACAGCCAAAAAGCAATCTTCCCGCAGGACCAGACGACCATCGACTTCCCTCCCACGACCGTCAAGACCTTCTATGTCGGTTTCACGGGCGGCTTCGTGTCCGTGCGCCGGATCGACCTGCACCGCTCCTCCAAGCAATTGGTGGACAACAATATGGGAGTCTGGCAGATGGACGCCTACACCGCCAACTACTCCCCCTCCAAACCGGGGACGCTACAGGGGCTTTGGCTGGGGAACCTCCACTTCCCCGAATCCATGCGTTTCACCCGCGGCGAAAACGCGGGTTTCCTCAACAACCTAGCCCCCTTCGTCGAGTTGGGCGGCGAACGCCACCACGCAGCCAAAGGCGAATATCCCGTTCGGGTGGCGCGCGACGGTCGGACGTTGACCTTGCGTTACACCTTGAGCTTCGCGCTGCCGAAGGGCAAGGAGACACGCATGGAGGTGACCACCATCCACAGCGTCGAACTCAAGGGGACGGTCAGGTTCGAGCTCAAAGCCAACAATCTCCCGGAAGGGGCGAAACTGGGGTTCGAGATGTTCGGCGCCCCGCGGCTCTTCGCCAGCCAGCTCGACCGGGGCGTGGACCAGCTCGTCGTAGAACTCGGCCGCGGCAAAACCCTCGATACCCCCGCCGGCCCTTTCGGCGTCGAAGCGGAAGGGACGGACAAGCTCCTGTTGCGGAACGGCGACTCCGTCCAACTCTCTCTCCTCGCCGACGGCGAGGAGCTGGCCGTCGTCCTTTCGCTGCCTCTCGGCCCCCTCGCCGGAGTCCAGCCCGGCATGTTGACCTACAACTGGTACCCCTCCCTCCCCGACCAGGGGGACGAAGGCGTCGCCCCCTTCAAGCGGGAGGATCTGGAGTTGCTCGAGACCGTCGACCTCTTCAACCCCGCCGACCCCCATCCGATCTACGACCTCAGCAACGACCCGCTCATCCTAAAATGGAAGCGAAGCGGCGAGACCCAGCCGTCAGGATGGTTCGGCCACCTCAAGTTCCTCAACGACCCGGCCCAGGGCAAGGTGCCGCTGTCCACGGTGCTCGGCCAGAACTGCCGGGCGATCCCCGCCAAGGACAGTGCCTACTTCCGCTTCGACCTGAAGCGGCGTTTCGAGACCGGCACCCCATACTTGCTCGTGGTGGAGCACGCTTTCGACAAGGAGCGTTTCGGGGAGTTCCATGAGTTGCGCCTCGACGCCTCCGGCACCAGCCAAGCTGGCGCTGGCTGGGGGCTGCAATGTTGGGGCGGCTTCGACACCGGCAAGCCGCCGCACGAGGGGAAATTCAAGAAGGAGCCGTTTTTTCTCTTCTTCCCCACTGAGCATGGGGGGAAGGCTCCCGTCCACTCGCTCGTCTTCTCCAACGTCAGCAACTGGCACAAGGACAAGGAGGGGCTGGCGGTGAAGAGCGTAAGCGTCTACTTGGTGAAGCGGATGCCGGAGCTGCCCCGGTTGGAGGCGCTCCTGCCGGAGGGCTCCCGCCGCCACCTCACGGTCGGGACGGAGTCGACGGGCAGCCCGTGGCAAATCAGCCAGTTCCCGCGGCTGGCCGGCTACGACTCCATCTTCTGCAACCACCAGATGCCGGCGCAGTTCCTGTTCCACGGACAGAACGGCTGCTCCCGCCCCGGGGCGCAAGGTTGCTGGCACGCAGGCACCCTCGCGAGTCAACGCTGGCTCTTCGAGAGCGCCGCGGCCCATGGCCTCCGCGCCATGATCTTCTCCAACTCCTTTGTCCCGCTCGGACTTGAGGGCACTGACTACAACAGCTTCGAGACCGCCTCCGGCACGCACGAGGGGCGCCTGGCCAGCAGCGTCCCGCTCAGCCCGATCCCGGAGGAGCTGGCGCTCATCGCCAAGGCCACGGACAAAGTCCTCGACGCCCTGGCCGACCAAACGTCCTTCAGCGAGATCTCGAACGTGGCCTCGGCGCAGGGCTTCTTCACCAAGCGCAACCTCGACGACTTCAGCCGGGAGACCGGCGTGGCCTTCAAATCCAGCCCCGCCCCCCTGGAGAACATCCGCTCCCTGCTCGACTCCGACCAGGCCACGGTCGACGCCTGGATCAAGTGGTCCTGCCAGAAACGCTTCGAATACCTCGACTGGCTGCTCAAACTCGCCCGGCGCCACCGTCCCGACCTCTACCTCACGCTCAACCAGGGTTGGGAGTCCAATCCCTTCGAGATCGCCTACCGGGGCGGAAGGGCGCCGCAGAACGTGTTTTTCGATCCAGCCAAGCTCAAGGCGCATGGCATCAACAACTACCATGACTTCCTGAAATTGGTCTGTCTCGACCCCGCCCTCTATTCCAAAGGCGACGGCTTCTGCCTCTCCATGGAGAAGGAACGCTATCAAATACACGCCGCCGAAGCCATCTTGCCTTCCCCCTACCAAGAGCCGGGCTTCGAGCGCATCCGCGACGGTTTCGGCGGCGGGCTCAGCGTCTATTCCCCCATCTACGACGAGGGGCATAAACCGCTGGCCGCATGGACTTGCACCTACGTCAAAGACCGCCGCAGTTTCCGCCGCGACCTCGTGGAGGCGTTGCTTCACGCCAACGCCCGGGACTTCCGCCTCGACACCTTCTCCGTCTGGCCCTATCAGGGACGCCTGGCCGACATGCGGGAATTCGCCGTCCCCTTCCTGCTGCTGCCTTTCGTCAAGCCCAAGCCCTACGCCGGGAAGGTCTCCGACACCGCCAAGCGGGCGGTCATCCACAAGTACGGCGACCGCCACGGCCTCATCAACGCCGGGGATCTCCCCACCGATGTCACCTTGACCCTCCCCGAGGGCGCCGCGCGGCTCTTCGACCTCTCCAACGGCGTCCGGCAGGAGCTGCAAGTGGAGAACCGCCAAGTCAAGTTGCGCCTCGACCAGTGGTCGCTCAAAACCCTGGAGATCAAGTGAGGCGACGCCGCGAGGGGGGGACGCCGAACTGCTTGGCGAAGTTCCGGCTGAAATGGAACTCGCTGGAATAGCCGAAACGTTCCGCCACCTCCTTGATGTTGTGCAGCCCCGTGTCCAGCAACGACCGCGCCGCGTCCAGGCGCAGCCGTTCCAGGTAGCGCTTGGGCGGACAGCCCTTGAACTGCTGGAAAACGTCGCGGAAGTTGCGCTCGCCCATGCCCGCCATCTTCGCCAGCTCGGCGACGCTCCAACGCCGTTCCGGGGCCACTCGCGTCTTCTCCAGCAGCTCGGCGAGCCGGGCGTGGTTCCGGGGCAAGCTGGCGGTCTCATGCCGCAGTCGCCAATGACTCCGCAGCATGTTGAAGGCCGCCACGGCGTATTGCCGCGCCGCCTCCGACTCTTGGCATAAGTTGGCGAAGACCACGGAGAACAACTCCCACTCCAGCGGCTCCGGAGCCAGACGCCATAATTCGTATAGCGGCAGCTCCTCGGACGGAAGGTGTGCGAACCACCAGAACTCCCAGAAGTCGTCGACGCAGTGATAGCGGACGATCCGCTCCGATTCCACCGTCAGCAACGTCCCGCCTTCCAGTATCTGTTCGCTCCCGTCGGCGAGTTGGAGCATCCCCTTGCCGGAAAGCGTGCGGATGGCGATGCGCCCGGGTGAGCCATGATATCCCTTGACATCATAGCGCCGCCCCTCATGCACATCCCAGAGCGTCAGCAGTTCGCAAGGCGTCTCAGTTCTTGAGCATCGGTTCACATAACGCATGCTTTTCTCCGAAACATATATGTTTTACGTCAATGTGTCTATTCAAAAGATAAGCTAAAAACGTTAAATTGTAAATAGAGCACGCAACTAAACCTCGGAGATATCCACATGGACGGCATTCACGGCATGGTTCCGCTGGAACAAATGGACAAGGCGGCGCGACGCATCAGGGCAACCTACGCCATAACGCCGGGGGCTCCGCTGCGTCAAATGGAGTTCGGCTACTATTGTCTCGACCGCTGGAAGGAGCAGGGGTTGGACGTCGACACCATGAACCAGCGCTTCGGTTACGAGCCGTCAGGCAAGTTCAGCCTTTATGGACTCGGCTGGTGCGAGGCGGCGTTCGCCCCGGCTTTCGAGGTGAAGCTCCTTGAGGACCGCGGCGATTGCGAGATCGAGCAGGACAACGCCGGGCGGCATGTGCTTTATTTCAAAGGGCGCCGCTCCGGTTTCATGCCCGAGTACGTCGACCACCCAGTCAAGGACATAAAAACGTGGTCCGAGCTGGTCGAATGGCGTCTCAACCCCGCCACGCCGGAACGGTTCACGGATTTGGAGGCCAGCATGGCCAAAGCTCGCGCCGAGGCGGCCAAGGGCATGATGATTTGCCAGCAGCTCGTCGGCGGCTACATGTACCTGCGCAGCCTGATCGGTCCGGAAGCGTTGCTTTATAAGTTCTACGACGAGCCGGAGCTGATCCACGCCTGCATGAAAGCTTGGTTGGAACTGGCCGACGCCGTCGTCGCCAAGCATCAGGAGCATGTGACGTTGGACGAGATTTTCCTCGCCGAGGACATCTGCTACAACCACGGCCCCTTGATCTCCCCCGACATGATAAAGACGTTCCTTTTCCCCTATTACCAGCAGCTGATCGCCAACACCAGGGCGCGGCAGCTCGACCGTTCCCGCCACCTCTTTGTCCAGGTGGACACCGATGGTCTCGCCGACCCGGTGATCCCGCTCTACCAGGAGGCCATAGGCATGGATGTGATGAGCCCCTTCGAGGTCGCCTCCGGCAGCGACGTCGTCGCCATCGGGGCGCGGCACCCGGATCTGGTGATGTCCGGCGGCATCGACAAGCGCGTCCTGGCCGAGGGCAAGGACGCCATCGACCGGCATCTGGACCGCATCCTCCCGGCGATGCGCAAGCGCGGCGGCTACACCCCCACCTGCGACCACGGCGTCCCGGAGGAGGTCAGCCTAGAGAACTACGAGCACTACCGCAAGCGCGTCCTCGAATACGCTTGACCGTCATGCGCGGAGCTCCTTATGGCAAGATCGTCAGCGAGCCGGGGGGAAGCTCTATGACCGTCTGGGCCTGCTTATCCCTGGGCAGTGGTTTCGTCTGTTTCGAGGCGTTGAACAGCAGCAAGGCGCGATGTTCCCCCCCAAGGAGCACCTCGACGCTGTACAAGTCATCCTTGACATCGCAAGCTCCGATCTTCAAGCCTCGCGCGCCGTCCACGTTTACTGCCACCGCGGCGTGGAAGGCGTCGCCCTTTTTGAAGCCTTCCGGCCCGGCCTCTTTCAGCGTGGACTCCAGCAGGTCGATCGGATAATACCCGCCAGGCGGCCCCCAGATCTTTCCGAGATTGACGATTTTTCCGGAATGTTCCGCCTCAAATTCGACCGTCAAGCCCTCCAGCTTGATTGCGCTGCCAGCGATTTTCATGTTGTCGGACACATGCGCCCACAACGCTACCTTGGAGCACTCGTTGTCCCGCAGGGCTTTCAACTCCAAAGAACCGGCGAAACCGTTCTTGTCCGCGAAATAGATGTCCGTCCGTTGCCAGGGCGACTCGTTTTCCGTATAGGCATGGCCGGGCAACGCCGGGCCTCCCAACGCCGGACGGAAAGATGTCGCCGAGGCGATGAAACCATTGCCGACAACGACCGCCCGGACATCGGGGATCGGCTTAAGGTGCTCAGCCACGCTGTAGGCGATGGGGTAACGCGCTTTGGCGATCCTGCCCGCGGTGTCCCTGGTCAAAGCCGTGAGGATAACCGAGCAGACCTCAGAAGCCACCGCGTCCGGCGTCGACCATGTCGCCCCACATGTGGTTTCGCTCCATGACCGCCAGGGCATTGCGACATTGAGGCCGTCATGGCGCAATGCCGGGCCGTTCTCCATTTCCGAGAAAAAACATTTGTTCTCCAAAGGCGCAATCCGGGAAGAGAATTCCGGCAGCAGCATGTTGTAGTACACGCCGACCTCGCCATCGTAAGCGTCGTATGCCGCGCTCATGGCGGCGGCGTTGAAAAGGCGCTTCCTGCCCAGCTCCACCAGCCGCGCGTAAGCGGGATCTTGCGAGACCGCAAGCACGGCCTCGGGAATCGCCCCGCTGTGATTATAGGCATGAAAGACGTGTTTCCACCATGGCGATCCCATTGAGGTCGGTTGTCCGTGGCTGGTCGCGCCGGCCGCCGCCACCGCCATGTCCTTCAGCGCGGCGCGGGCGCGGGCGTCGCCGGTGAGCAGGTAGTAACGGGTCAGGAAATTGCCGTCATAGTTGAAGTAGGCGGCGTCGGCGCCGGAGCCGTAGCTGTAGCAGAATGTGCCCCCGGGCATCTTCATGTTCAGGGCGCGGCTCAAGCGCTCCTCGGACGTGGCGGCCCATTTCCCGGCAGCCCGCGGATCTTCGTCCCGCCACATCGCCGAGGCGAGACGCAGAAGGGCCGCCTGTTGCAGCAAGATGTTGGGCGTGTTGTCAACCCAGCCATTCCCCTTGAGCGCCAAGGCCTGGCAGTTGTCCACAAAGGGCCGGATTTTCTTAAGCATCCCGGCAACGGCAGGGCGCGGCGTCCGCGGATCCTGCTGCCACATGCACACGGTTTCCAAGTCGCGGATGAACCATAGCGCCTGGCCGTTCGCGTCAAGCGCCGCGTTGAGGGAGATTTGATCCAACTTCTTGTCAGTGAGAAACAGCGCGGCTTTTCTGAGTTCCGGGTCGTCGCGGCGTTGGCTCAAAGGGGAGGTCGCCCCCCACGTGAGCCAGAAACTCCACGAAAAATAATGCTCAAGGCCGCGGTCCTTCATCTCTGTCCATTCGGCCTTGCCGTCCAGGCTCACGGGGACGCCCCAGAGCATCTCCGGGCGGCCATCGACGACCACGAAAAACGAGTTCGATTTCTCGTCCGGCCCGCAGGCTTTGCCCCAGACGGAATAGTCCCCGTCAGCGTCGACCTCCACCTCATACGCCGCCGTCCCCGCATCCTTGCCGCCAATCAGCGTCTTGACGCCGTTCATGGTTTCAAGCCTCATGGGCCCGACGATCGCGCCAGACTCGGCCTTGAGGGTTATTCCCGCGCCTTTTTCCGGCTCCGCGCCGGTTTTGCCAATAAAAAGCCGCTCCAGCCTGGCTCCCTCCTCGCGTCCCTTGACGAGCAGTTTATGTTTGCCTTTTCTCCATTTTAGCTCACTGTTCGGCTTGGCCATTTCGTTCCTGATGAGATCGTATTGCATGCCGACTTTGGTGTTGCAACGTTCAACATACGGCTTGGGACTGAAGAGCGTTTCCCGTTTCGCCTCGTCTTCGCCGCCACCGGTTTTCTCCTGGAGCGAACAACCCCCGAGCGTCAAACCCAGAACCGCGACGGCGCTTGCCTGAAACACGTATCCCATCTTCATGCTCCTCGTTTGTGGGTGATCATTCCAGCGGGCTCCAACAGTTGCCTTGACCAGTGCCTACTTGCTTCCTCAATCTGAAAACTTCGACATGAAAGTCTATAAACATGAAGTTGTCGAAACCATTATGGTTATACATGGCTCCATGTCCCACCGCATTGGCGTTGAACTCGCCGGCGGACATATTGGACGTCGCGATCGCAGCGCTATACGTTGCGACGGTGTAGGGAAGCCAGAATTTGGGATATATCGCAATGCTGCCGGGCAAGATGTCGTATAATCTCCTGGCGCCAATGGTCAGGACGGGATCAGACACATATAGCCCGCCATAGGCTTTTGTGTCCTTCGCGGCTCTTCCGCCCCCATATGAAGAGAAATACCAGCTCGCACCGACAACAGGCGCTTGCGCGGACGGGCATACGTACATGCCCTCAGGCTTGCTTGTCGGGAACTTTTGGTTCAAATAGAGGTTCCAGCCCCGCGGATCCCAGCCGACGTTGGCGTACGCATATGTGTAACCATGATAATCATCGGCGTACATCGCGATTGCGGAGCCAATCTGCTTGAGGTTGTTGGCGCATTGAATCCGTCTCGCCGTCTCGCGGGCCTTGCCCAAGGCGGGCAACAGCAGCGCGGTCAGGATGCCAACAAGCGCAATGACAACCAACAGCTCGACAAGCGTGAATTTTTTACGCCATGATGCGTTAGGGACAACGCCTGGATCGTTCTTCGTCATTTTCGCGCGCTCCTTGCTTTATTTCTCCGGACGCTCAGGAAAGTCCTGACGGCGTCGGCCAGGCGGCTGGTCGACGCGTCGATGTCCACATCGCTTTCCAGTATCTGCCGTATCCCCTCGACCACCAGCCCCGCTAGTTCCGGGGAGTCGACATTGTACTCGGCGGTGATCTTCGCGGACTCCGTGAGGAACAGCGTGTCCCGCGGATCTTCGAGGTCGATGCTTTTCATCGCCGAGGACTTCCTGATGGGAATGCCGTACTTGACTTTGCCGAGATAGTCCTGGAACTCCTCGGAAAGCAGCAGTTTGACCATTTCGGCGACCGCCGCCATGTCGACGCAAGACTTCCTGACGCACAAAAGGTCAGTGGCCTGGGCGGTGATGTCGACGCCGCCTTCGATCAGGGGCAGCGGCGCCGTCCCCCAGTTGTCCATGCCCGCCGCCTCCAGCCGGGGGAGCAGGTCCTCGCGGGACGCGAGGTTGAACGCCATCTTCCCTTCCAAGAAAGACGGTTGCGGAAACTCGACGCAAGCCCCTCCCGGACCGAGACCGACGGCGTCGCGCAGCTCGCGGAACAGGCGGACGCCGCGCCGCGTCGCCGGATGGTCGATCCTGACGGGGTCGTCCGCGTCAGGGACGATGAGACAGCCTCCCGCCCGGAAAATGACGTTCATGAACACGAAAGACTCAGTAGACCAGTTGATGATCCCAGCTGTCGGCGCGTTCGCTCGAACCCGGCGCGCGCATTCAAGGAAATCATCCCAAGTCCACCCGGCCCGCGGCAGGTCGCAGCCAGCGTTGGCGAGGAGCTCCGGGTTGAAAAACATCACCCGCGGCGAGAAGATCAGCGGCAGCCCCGGCAGCCTGCCATCCATGTAAAATGTCTTGAAGGGATGCGTGAAGAACGCCGTTTTGTCCGGATAGCAGGCGTCGAAAACCTCGCGGAGATCCAGATACGCGTCGCGTTCCGCCTGGACTTGCAATGTGGTCCGGATCTCGAAAACGGCTTTGGGGAACCCCGTCGCCACTCTGAGGTCAGGCAGACGCGCCGCAAGTTGCCGCCGGAACTCGGCCACCCACGGCAAACAGGCCTCCGGCGCGAACAGCGAGATGTTCTGCTGCAGGATGCGCTCCGCCCAGCCGCGCTGGACAAACGTGCCCTTCCGCGGGAAGGACTCCAGAATGCCGTCCTTGACCAACAGATCCAAAGTCTGCTGCGCCTTGGCGAAGGAAACTTTCACTTGCCGGGCCACTTCGCGGGCGCCGGGCAACTTGTCGCCGGCTTTTAGCTTTCCCGACTCCAGTTGCCCGAGGACATGCTCCCGCACCTGCGACACTTTGTTTTCCATGGAAACCACCATCCCGCGCCAGTTTTTATGTCACTACGGTTATAGTATTGCCAAATCTGACATTGTCAATATGCCAGGATAAAAAACATCCCGGCTTTCAAGCTTCGTGGTCAAGTGCTAGCGCGGGAATGCCATTCCTGGTGCTTCGTGCTCAAATAAAAAGCCGCTGAGGGATTGCCGATCAAAACGCCCTGGCATACAGGCAGGTTAATGCTGACCATGTCAGTGGGCGTCTAGGAAAATAACCGGAAGCGTTGGAGAGGAAAGGACGTTTCCGTGATGCCCGGCGTTAGGCTGGCCGACCGGAGGGCGAAAGCCCCCAAAAAAACACCCCGGAGAAGCGAGGCTTCTCCGGGGTGGCGTTTGTTCGGAATGGTGGACGCTCAGGCGTCCTTGCCAGTGAGTTGCTTATAGGCTTCGGCGTATTTCTCCGCCGTCCGCATGATGATGTCCTTGGGGAGCTCGGGTCCCGGGGCGGTCTTGCCCCAGTCGAGCGTCTCCAGGTAGTCGCGGACGAACTGCTTGTCCAGGCTTGGCGGGCTGCCGCCGACATGGTACTTGCTGGCTGGCCAGAAACGGCTAGAGTCAGGAGTCAACACCTCGTCGATCAGGATGATGTCGCCGTTGAAGCGGCCGAACTCGAACTTGGTGTCGGCCAGGATGATGCCCTTGGTCTCGGCGAAAGCCGCGGCCTCCTTGTAGAGACGCAACGAGAAATCCCGGATCTTGGCGGCCGCTTCGGCACCCTCGATCTCCGCCGTTTGCGCGAAGGAGATATTCTCGTCATGCTGGCCGAGGTCGGCCTTGGTGGAGGGGGTGAAGAGTGGCTCGTCGAGCTTCTCCGCCTGGCGGTAGCCAGGGCGCAGCGGGATGCCGCAGACTTTGCCGTCATTCTGGTAGTCTTTCCAGCCGGAGCCGGTCAGATAACCCCGGACGATGCATTCGGCCTTGAGCGGGGCGGCCTTTTTGACGATGATCGAACGACCGCGCAAGTCCCGGGCGAAAGGCCGCAAGACTTCAGGGAACCGCTCGACGTCGCCAGTGACCAGATGGTTGGGCATCCAATCGAACATGTCGAACCAGAAAAGGGAGATGCCCGTGAGGATTTTCCCTTTGTTGGGAACCCCGTTGGGCATGACCACGTCGAAGGCGCTGATGCGGTCGGAGGCCACGAAGAGCAAGGTGTCGCCCAAGTCGTAGATGTCGCGGACTTTGCCGCGGTTGGCCAGCTTGACACCCGGTATCTGACTTTCGAGCAGCGCCCCGTTGGAGTCGTATCTCATGGTCTCCCTCTCCGGAACGCCGTTAGGCGTTGATGGCGCTGATCTTGACTTTGACCAAATTCTGGCGGTGGCCGACTTTCCGGCGGTAGCCCTTGCGGCGTTTGTACTTGAAAGCGATGAGCTTCTTGCCGCGGAACCGCTCGACGACCTCGCCTTCGACGCTGGCGCCGCTGACGTTGGGATTGCCGACTTTGATCTCGGATCCCTCGCCGACCGCGAGAACTTCCGAGAAAGCGACTTTGGCACCGGCCTCGCCCTCGATCAATTCGATGTCGATCACGTCCCCGGTTTGGACACAGTACTGCTTACCGCCCGTTGCGATGATGGCGCGCATTCCAATCTCTCCTTGTATATTGAGCCTTGACACTTACGTCTTTGACAATTATGCCGAGCCTGCGAATATACAGCCGATTGGCGCCCTTTCAAGCCGCGGGGCGAAAAAAAGCCGTCAGGGGCGGCCGCGGAGGAAAAATCTTTGCCCAATTTGTGAAACGCCACATGAAATTCACGGGAAAAAGCGTAATTTACTGTCGCGCCTTGGCGCATGGTCTGTTGGTAACAAACATTGTAACGAGGTTTTACAAATATGTCTCCGCTGCTCACGGACTCGCTTTTCGCCCTCGGGGTCGCCACCGGCCCGTTCTACGCTTTCAACGCCAGCGACGTCGTCGGTAAAAGCATCGTGTTGTTCCTGCTCTTCGGCTCCATCGTCACGTGGACGATCATGGTGGAGAAAGGGATTTTGCTCAACGCCGCCATGCGGGAGTCCAAAGCTTTCAAGGATATTTTCCGCTTGGCCACCAGCTCGCTCACCCCGTTCGACCGGGCGGAGAAGAACCACAGCCCCTTGGCCGCCATCTACCTCAAGGGGGCGACGGAGCTGCTGGGCTTCTACGGGCACAGCCCCGAGCGGGCGAAGCTCTACGGCGTCGGCAACGTGGCCGCGGCGCATCTGACCACCGCGCAGGTCGAGACTGTCCGCAGCGTCTTGGAGCGCACAGTGGCCGACAAAATACTTGAGATCGAGGACAAGATGGGGCTTCTGGCCACGGCGGTCAGCGCCAGTCCGCTTTTCGGCCTCTTCGGCACGGTCTGGGGCGTCATGATGGCTTTCTGCGCAATGGCGGCCATCGGGCGCGCCGACATCGGCAGCATGGCGCCCGGTATCGCCAGCGCCTTGCTCACCACCGTCGTCGGTTTGGTCGTGGCCATGCCTTCGCTGATCGGCTACAACATCCTCACCAACAAAATCGCCAAGCTCACCGTCTACATGGACAACTTCGCGGACGAGTTCATCACCAAAATCAAGCTTGAGCAGCAATACGAGGCCGAAGACTCCGCGGCGGCCCAAACGGCCGAGCCTGTCCGCGAGCCTGTCCGCGAGCCTGTCCGCGAGCCTGTCCGCGAGCCTGTCCGCGAGCCTGTCCGCGAGCCTGTCCGCGAGCCTGAGTTTCTTGCCCGTCCGGGGCATGACGACCTCCATGATTGGCGCGCCAGGAACGACGAACCCCACGGTAGAGGGACGCTAGAGCGCGAGAGCCCGCCCCCGCCGCACCGGGAACGCGAAGATTGGCGTGGCAGGGATGTCGAGCCTCGTCCCCATGGCGACGAGCGCGGGCGTGAAGCCATCACCCGCAATCCGGACGACCGTGAGGACTGGATTCCCCCCGTCAGGGCGCGGGAACCTGGCGCTAGCCCCGAGAGGTGGTGACAAGCCATGGCTCAAGGCAAGAACCGTTCCAGGACCACCACCATCAAGGAGATCGACATGACCCCCTTGATCGACTTGACCTTTCTGCTGCTCATTGTCTTTATGATCACCATGCCGATGATGGAGTACGGCGTCAACGTCAAGCCACCCGTCATGAACGCCGACCCGCTGCCTGACGAGAACAACTTGGTCGTCAATCTTACCAAGGATGGCGACATCATGTTTGAGAAGCGTCCCCTCGAAGCGGAGATGCTCACGCAAACGCTCCAGTCGATGTTGAATTCCGGCAGGAAGATGTCCATTCTGCTGCGCGCCGACGGTTCACGGCAATACACCGAGGTCATGGACGTCATGAAGGCCATCAAAAAAGCTGGGGTCAAAGAGATCTCTCTCGTCACCGAGGCGGAGAAGGACTGACTTCATCCAGCGTTCCTCGATCCGCTCCCAGAACCAAACGGCGTTTCCATCGCGAACACCGTCCTCCCTTCGCTCGCAGGCTGTTTCTAATAAGACCTTGCGCTTCATCCTTGGCGAAGTCAATTCCGGGCGCGCGCCTCGGCAAGGACAACAAGGACATGCAAGTGTTTGCGTTGGAATGTGCGTCCTTGGAATCCTTGGCGTCTTTGGAGCCGCGAAAGCGATGTTCCGCAGGGCAAGACCGCATTAGCCTTGAGCGTGGTGATTAACCGCTTTTCGTGGAACCCGTAAAAGGGGAGGGGGGCTGGCGAGGTCGGTCGCTTCCAACGTCAGGACGTCGAAAAGGCGGAAACGAGAAGGGCGGACAGCGAACTGTCCGCCCTTTTGATTGTTCCTGGAAGGCTTCAGATCAATAGGAGAGCTGGACGTGTTGCTTGGTGTTCAGCTGGACTCCGGAATAGTAGTCGCCGATTTTGAGGACGAGGTTGAGTTGGGGGCCGCCGATGCGCGTGAGGCTGGCCGAGTTGATCTGGAAGTCCCATTTGTAGAGGCCGGTGTTTTTGTTCAGGCGCATGTTCATGGTGATTTTTGCCTGGGTGTTGACTTTCTGGCTACGGGTCTTGTACTGGTAGATCTCCTGGACGGGGTTTTTGCGGTAGAGCGGGACGGGGAAGGTTTGGTCGCCGATGTTGACATAGACGGCGGCGGTCAAGGCGATCTGGGTGGCGAGCGCGGCGGAGGCGTCGGCGTTGCAATTGGTGATGTTGAAGCGGGACTTGCTGCCTTTGGCGTAGTGTCCAGAGATGTTGCCGACGTGGTCGGTGTAGTCGCCAGGTATCTCGGACTGCTCCTGTCTGGCGGATGAGAAGCTCCAATCGTTTTTCTCGTTCATGGCGAAGGTGTTGCCATAGACCACCCCGTTGAGGATGTAGCTGACGCTGATTTCGGAGTTGAACAGGTTGAGCTGGTCGAGGAAGTTGGAGTTGCGCGTCGCGAAAGCCCAGCGTTTGGAATTGCTGTAGTAGGTGAAGTTGTAGCTGCCGTTGTCGTCCGAGGTGGACGCCTTGTACACGCCGTTCACATTCTTGAAGCCGGTGAACTGGCCGTGCCAGTTGTCGATGTTGAGGACGATGGATTCCGGGGCTCCGCCGTCTTCGGGCCACCAGCCGCCGGAGAGCAGGAACACGTCGTTTTTGGCGGCGGGGTAATGCAAGCTGGCGCTGATTTTTTTAACGTTGAGCACCTGGTAGCTGACGTAATCCAAGCCCAAGAGGGAGAGGATGTTCGTGGAGCCGGCATGGGTGAAGGCTACCGTCTCGCCCTGGTTCCTGCTCAACCCCTGGACGTAGGCGAGGTCGTCGCCGGACGGCTCCAGCACGAAGCGGCGCCCGCCGTTCGACAAGGTGATCACCAGCATGCCGTTCTCGACCTTGAGCGTGAGGCGCTGGCTGATCGGCTGGGCCGCGGAGGGGAGGTAGTTTTCGCAGTCGGAGTCGAGGACGTTGGTGGCGGCGTAGGTGCCGGAGCGGGCGATCCAGGTCGCAGGGATGGTTCCGGGGGTGAATTTGGCCCCTATGCGTTCCTCGGTGCCGTCCGAGTAGACCCGGAAGAAGACCTGGATACCGTCAATGGTGGCGAAGCGCGCGCGGTAAACCAGATAGTCCGGGTCGGGGAGCGAGAAGAGCCCGTCCTCGCGGGGCATGAGCTGGCGCTCGGTGATGGTGGAGCCTTGGTAGCTGCGCACCAACAGCCCTTTGTTGTAGACGGTCATGAGCTCGTAGCCGGTGTTGGTGACATAGTTGCCGGAGAGCGCGGTCAGCTCGTCCTTGGGGAAGCTGTAGTTGATCGCCGGGGTGACGACGACAGGCGGATCCGGCTTGGGGAGGGACGCCTTGTCAATGAGGGCGTACATCAGCGTGGTTCTGGCGATGTCCCTGACCGCGTTGGTGGCGTCGTTGGCGATGCCGTTGCAGAGCACCACCACGGCGAGTTTGTGGTCGAGCAGCAGTTCGATATGGCCGGAATAGCCGATGGTGTTGGCGCCGCGGAAACAGCTTTTTCCGGCGTAGTCGAAATAGGGGTCGTTCAAGTTCCAGCCCAGGCCGACTTGCTTGTCGCCGTCGAGGCCGCTGTCGGGGTTTTGGACGGTGAGCATCTCGGCCAGGCTGGCCGCGCTGAGGATCCGCTTGCCGTCGTACTGGCCGTCGGCGTTGAGCATCTGGAGATAGTTTGCCATGTCGGCGGCGCAGGAATAGCCGCCGGAGGCGCCTTTGATGTTGCAGTAGAAGTTCTGGAGCTTCACCGTCTCGTAGTAGGATTTGGCGAGCGGGCCGCCGCTGGCGGTGGAGCTGTTGTCCAGGGTGTAGTTGGACGAGGCCATGCCCATGGGGGTGAAGAAGTTGTCGGCCACGAACTGGGGGAAAGTTTTCCCGGAGACCTCGGCCACGGCGCAGGAGAGCAGTTGGAAGCCGACGTTGGACTCGACGGCCACCTGGTCGACGGGGAAGGCGGTGCTCTGGGTTTTGAGGTAGGCGAGCATCCAGGGGGTGTAGGCGGGGTAGTCGGAGACGGTGAAGGTGCCGTTGGGGAAGTCGGAGGGGACGCCAGCCCTGGAGCTCATCAAGGCGCGCGGGGTGATGGGCCCGGAAGACGGGAAGCGTTGGATGATCGAGAAGTCTGGGAGGTAGGTCGTCAGCGGCTGGTCGATGTCCACCTGGCCGTCGTCGACCTGCTTCATAACCGCCGCGGCGGTGAAGGTTTTGCAGAGGGGCCCGAGTTCGAAGACTGTGGTGTCGGTGACCGCCACCATGTTATCCACGTCGGCGTAGCCGAAGCCGGTGGTCCAAACTTTGCGTTGGTCGTCCACGAGGGTGATCGACAGCCCGCTGATGCTGCAGCTGTTCATCTTGCTCTTGATCAGGGCGCTGGTTTGGATGATGGTGGCCGAGTAGTCGGTGGTCTGGGAATGGGCGCTGGAGGCGCAGATGCAGGCCAACAAGGCGAGGAACGTCTTCTTCATATGTGTCAGCTTTCTTGCGGCGTAGGTTGTGACGAAACGTGACTTTGACCGCATATCATACCATTGTGCGGCCGCCGTTTCCAGTCGGATTGGGGGATTTTAACGGAGGAATAACATTTCAGACTCAGGCCGGGGGGATGGACTCGACGAGGATGCGCTCGACCTCGAGGATGGCCGCCGGATGTTTGTGGGCCAGATGGTTGGACCGGATGAGCTTCTCCGACGCGGTGTAGTCGAGGTGGGCGCTCTTGTAGTCCACGACGGAGTCGGTCATGTCGTCGGCGTCGTCGGCCTTGACGTTGCCGATGATCGAATGGAAGCTGGTGGCGGGGTTGCGCGGCAGCGAGTCGAGCCGCCGCAGCATGGCGGCGTCGAGGAGTTCGCGGGCCATGGCGCCGCCCTGGTGCGGGGTGGCGATGTAGACGACCCGCTTGACAAAGGGGAGAGGCTTGAAGACGAGCAGGTCTTTGGCCAGGCTCCCGGCGTCGTGGGCGGGAGCGAACGCCTCCGCGTCGTCGTTGGAGCAGACGCAGCATTTGGCGAGCAACCCGCCCAGGCTGTGGGCGACCAGGACCATGTGGTTGAAGGCGGGAGAGGCGCCGTCGGGGTCGAAGGCTTGCCGCAACTGCAGCAGCGAGCGGCGCAAGGCGTGGGCGGAATGGACGACAGGCTCGTCGAGGCGGTAGAAGAAAAAGCAGAATTGATAGCGTTCCCGGATACGGGGGTTGCGCAGCAAGGCGTTGAACATCTGGTCCCACGCCCTGGGCGAGGTGGTTTGTCCGTGGATGAAGACGACGGGGATTTTCGCCCGGTCGTAAGGCAAATAGGAGTAGAGGCCGGCAAGGGCGTCCGGAGCGGCGCTCTCGGGTCCCAGCAGGCCTTCGAGGTTTTTGACGAACATCCCGCGGCCCATGGAGAAGGCGAGGGTGGAGGTGAAGTCGATCTCTAGCGGGACGTCTTGTCCGTCGACCGTCAGGCGGGTGGCCTTCATCGGGTCGCGGAGCTCGACGCCGACCTGGCGGGGGGGGGCGCCCCGGGGGGAGGGGATGTCGAGGTTGTCGAAGCGGAGGAAGCCGGTGGCGGCGTGGACTTGCCAGGGGGGCAGGAAGCGTTCCTCCGGGGAGCGTTCGGCGATGTCGTCCGGCAGGAGTCTGGCGCAGAGCAGGGGGACGCCCAGCCCTTCTTGCCTCCATTCGGACAGGAAGCCGAAGGGCTGGAGGTCGTAGGCCGAATGGAACTCGTCATAACGTTCGGGGGCCCAGGGCAGCTCGTTGTGGAGGAGGCGCAGCTCCATGGGGCCGGCGAGGCTGTCGAACGCGCCCGTGAGCTTAAGTTCGGGGCGCGCCTCCGCGGCGAGGTTGAGCAGCCGCGACAGGGCGTGGTTGTAGAGCTCGCGCGCCAGGAGGAAGGTGGAGGCGTAGGGGTTGGCCGTCCCGGCGGACTGGTCGAGGAGGAATTTGTAGGCGTAGAAGGCGCAGGAGAGGAAGAAGGAGGCTCTTCTGTCGGAGGGCTCCTTGCCATAGATGAAGCTCATCTCCGCCAACACCAGGAGGATGTCCCGCGACGGGGCGCGTTGGAACTCGGCCTCCAAGTCGTCGACAAAGGCGTCCGGGTGGTTGCGGGACTGCGCCAGCAGGTCGTTGCGGACCAGGAATTTCTGGGTGAACTTGCTGGGCACCTCGCAATGCACCGCGTTTCGGCAGTTCTCCCGGAAGGCGCAGTCAAGGCCGGCGGTGGACGATCTGAGCATGGCGGCGGGCCGCTCGGCGAGCCGCGGGGAGCCGCCATGCAACGAACCTATGAACTTCTTTAGAAGATCGAAAGACATGCGCCGTCTCCAGTCGCTTGGGCCTTGGCCGATGGGGCTATTTGCTTTCCAACAGCCGTCGGGTGTCGTTGAAGAACTGGTCGAGCTGCTTCTTCTGTTTCTGGAGCTCCAGCAGCTTGAGGTTGACCTCGGGGAAAAGTTTCGAGGGGACGAAGGCCTTGATCTGCTCGTCGAGCTGGCGGCTGATCCCGTAGGCCAATTTCAAGCTGAGATGGAGGAGCTCCTTGGCCTTGGGCAGATTGCCGAGCTTCAAGTGGATTCTGGCGGTGGTCTGGACGACCTTGTGCTCCAGCTCGTTCTTCTCCAGGACGTTGGAGCGCTCGTAGGTGACGTCGTAGGCGTGGATGGCGCGTTCCAGGGCGCCGCGCTCGTCCCGCGGCATGTCCGGCCAAGCCTCCGCGGCTTCCGCCGCCAAGGCGTCGAGGGCGAGCAGCGTCATGGCTTTCGCCTGGGGGAAGTCGTCCAGGTCGCGGAAGAGCCAGGCGAGGCGGGTGTAGTACCTGGCCAGATCCAGGGCGTCGCGCTCGCGGATCTCGTCGATCCGCTCCAGCCAGAAAATCGCCAGCAGATGCAGCTTGAGGGCGTGGAAGAAGTCCATGTCGTCGAGGTCGACCCCGGAGCTTAGCAGCTCGGTGACGGCGGCGATCCCTGGCGGGTCGAGGATCAGGGAGCTGATCCTGCCCAGGAGGGCCGACTCCTTCATCTGGGTGTTGTGGGCGGGGGCCTCGAAGTTCGCCCGCGGGGCGGTGAAATGGCAGCCGGGGCAATGCCACATGAAATAGAGCGGCGGGTGGTATTTGGCGAAGTCGGGGTTGGTCCAGACGTAGGCGGTGGGGCGCAAGTCCAGGTCGTGTCCCTGGGGGTGGAACTCATGGCTTTTGACGAACCGCTGGTGGCTCCTGGTCTCGCAGACCGGGCAGACGGTGGTGGTGATGATGAACGGGGTGTTCTCCTTGGCGAAGTCGGGGAGCTGCTCGGCGTCCGGCGTCAAGGCCGCCGGGGCGGATATGACCGGGATGAAGGGGCGCCCGCATTTCTGGCAATGGAGTTCCCCTTTCGCGACCTTTTTCGCCAGGATGCCGTTGATATGGCAAAAGGCCCTGCATTCGGGGCAATAGACTTTGTATTTTTCCACCATGTCCCAGTCCGTTTGTGAGCCGTTCCGGGGCGCCTTCCCCGGTCATCATATACCATAACGAATCGGCGGGGTGAAATCAAGTGCCTCGGCGCGCCGGTCACGAGCCATTCGGCTAGATATTTCCGAGGTGGACGTGGTTGAATCCCCTGGACTGGGCCAGGCTTTTGATCCACCGCAAGGTCTCCGGCGGCGTTGGCGGGCTGGCGCGGTAGAGGTGCATGGGGCGGTAGGCGGAGAAATGCAGCGGCACCGTCTTGTCCAGTTCCCGCTCGACCCAGTCCAGGAAGGCCCCGATCATCTCGGGGGCGTCGTTTTTGCCAGGGATGACCAAGTTGGTGAGCTCCAGGTGGGAGTTGGGCAGGTGGTGGTAGTAGGAGATGGCCTCCAGCACGGGGGCGAGTTTGCCGCCGCACATCTCGGAGTAGAACTCCTCGGAGAAGCCCTTCATGTCGATGTTGGCGGCGTCCATCAAGGGGTAGAGGTCGCGGGCGGCGTCCATGGTGATGTAGCCGTTGCTGACCAGGACGGTGGACAGGCCAGCCTCGCGGGCGAGTTTTGCGATGTCGATGGCGTATTCCGCCCAGACGGTGGGCTCGTTGTAGGTGAAGGCGATGGATTCGCAACGGCTGCGGGCCGCCTCCTGGACGATGGCCTCGGGGGCGACGAACCTGGACGCGCTCAGATCCTCCGGCGGGACGCCGCGGGAGAGGGTGTAGTTCTGGCAGAAGACGCAGCCGAGGTTGCAGCCGAGCGTGCCCACGGAGAACGCCCAGCTGCCGGGCATAAACTCGGCGAAGGGCTTCTTCTCGATCGGGTCGATTTGGATGGAGACGGGGAAGCCGTAGGCGAGGGAACGCAGCGAGCCGCCACAGTTCTCCCTCGCCTGGCAGTAGCCGCGGAGGCCGTCGCCGATCACGCAAGAACGGGGGCAGAGCAGACAGCGGATTTTACCGCCGCCCGTCTGCTCCCACCACGAGGCCGTCTTGAGCTCGAAACCCATGCGTCCCCCGCGGTTTGGCGTTTTAGCCGTTGCTTTTCTCGAAGTCGTGCATGAAGTCGATCAGCACTTCGACGCCCTCCAGGGGCATGGCGTTGTAGATGCTGGCGCGGATGCCGCCGACGGAGCGGTGCCCCTTGAGCCCGGTGAGCCCGGCCTTGGCGGCCTCTTTCACGAACTTGTCGCCCAGCTCGTCGTTGGGCAGCGTGAAGACCACGTTCATCCGCGAGCGGCTGGAAGGTTCGACGGGGTTCTTGTAGAAGTCGCTGTTGTCGATGGTCTCGTAGAGGGCCTCGCTCTTGGCGTCGTTGATCTCCTCGATGGCGCTGATGCCGCCCTTCTTCTTCATCCAGTCGGTGACCAACGCGTAGAGGTAGATGGCGAAGGTCGAGGGGGTGTTGAAGAGGGAGTTGTGGTCCACGTAGGTGGAGTAGCGCAGCATGGTGGGCAGGTCTTTGTTGGCCCGCTCCACCAGGTCCTTGCGGATGATGACCAACGCGCAGCCGCTGGGGCCGAGGTTCTTCTGCATCCCGGCGTAGATCAGGCCGAAGTCGTTGACGTCGATGACCCGGGACATGATGTCGCTGGACATGTCGGCGATCAGCGGGACTTCCCTGGGCATCTCCGGGAAGTAGTGGTACTGGGTGCCGTAGATGGTGTTGTTGGAGGTGATGTGCAGATATGAGGACCCCTGGTTGGGCTTGAAGTGCCTGACCTCGGGGATGCGGTCGTAGTTGGTGGACTTGCTCGAGCCGATCACCTTGAGCTCGCCGAAACGCCCGGCCTCCTTGATGGCGGTCGAGGCCCAGACGCCGCTGTCGACGTACTCGGCGAAGCCGCCTTTGGCGAGCAGGTTCATCGGGATCATGGCGAACTGCAAGCTCGCGCCGCCCTGGATGAAGAGCACGGAGTACTCGTCGCTGAGGTTCAGGAGCTCGCGGGTGTTGCGGATCGCCCGCTCGATGATCTCGGTGAACTCTTTGCCGCGGTGCGACAGCTCGATGACGCCGCAGCCGGTGGCCCCGTAGGAGCAGAATTCCTCTTTAGCCCTCTCCATCACTTCTTTCGGGAGCATGGCCGGGCCGGCGCTGAAATTGAAGACCCTCATCTTAAATGACCTCCTGCGCGAGTTGTCTTTGTGATCGGTGACGATTGCCGCGCGGCCAGTCCAGCGCGACTTGGCACAAATTAATGGCCAAACCGGATTTTTCCAGCGTCGCTTCGCTTTTTCCGCGAAAAAGTGGCGGCGGCGGAGGGCTCTGGCTTGGTATTTACACGGCAAAAAAGTCGTTGGAGAGCCGCTCAGACGCTTGAAATCCGTCGGTGGGGGGGTATACATTAGGACAGGTCGGGCTGCGGAACTTCACGCTGGAATTCAGGAGATCGGACATGTCAAAGCTAGTTTGCCTGGGCGGGATCAACAAAGGCGAGGTGTATCAGCTGGTTCCCGGCGACAACACCATCGGCCGCGGGGAGAACAATTCGATCAGGATTTTCGACAAGAAGTCCTCGCGCAACCACTGCAAGATCGTGCGCGACGGCGACGATCTGGTCTTCATCGACCTGGAGAGCACCAACGGCTCCAGGGTCAACAACGTCTTCGCCAAGGAGCCGATCGGACTCAAGCCAGGCGACCACATCCATATAGGCCAGACCGTTTTCCTGGTCAGCGCCGAGACCTCCCAGAAAAGCCAGCCCATCATCCCCCCCCAGGAGTTGCCCGACAGCACCAGGGAGAAGTATGTGAGGCTGTTGCAGAAGACTTCCTTCAAGGTCTCCGAGACTTCCACCATCCGTAAGCTCAAGAACGAGAAGAACGGGCGCCACACCGGCTACTTGGCTTTCTTCAAGGTCGAGAACGCGGAGTGACGCCAACCCCCGGACGACCATGCTGACTTTCCTCCGCCGCGCCCTTTTCGGCTCCGTCCCGCCCCCCGCCGCCGACGGCGGCGCCGAGGCTTGCGTCACCTTGGTCCGGGCTCTGCTCTGGGCCGACGGCGCCTTGGGCGAACCGGAGCTCGCCGAGGCCGCCCGCCATTTGGCGACGGTGTTGCCCGCCGGCTCGCCGCTCGACCTCAACGAACTGTTCCGCCTCGCCCCCGACGCCGCCGAGCTGGACGCCGCTTGCGCCGTCTGCGCCCAATGGCCGTATGACCGGCGGGAGCGGGCGCTGCGCGCGCTGCTCGGCATCGCCGTCGCGGGCGGAGCCGTCGACGCCAAGGAGGACGCGTTGCTGCGGAGCCTCGCCGCCAAGCTCGGCCTGCCCGAGGCCGCCTACGCGTCCGCCGCGTCCGCCGCCGTCGCCGGGAAGGCCCGCCAGCAGATGCTCCTGGAGTCCGGCGCCGGGCTGTTGGCGGCGTTGATGATCGTCGCGCTGTTCGTCCTCACCGCCACCTTCCTCAAGTCCGTGCTCTTCGGCCTGATCCTCGCCTATTTTTGCCTGCCGCTGCAAGGCTGGTTCGCCCGGCGTTTCTTCCCCCACCCCGTCTGGAAGGGGGTCGAGCGCGGCGTCTCCCTGGCCCTCTATCCGCTCACCACCACGGTCAGGCTCGTCCGCGATCGCCTCCAGAAGGGGCGGACGGTCGACTTGGACGCCATAAGCGAGCCGCAGGAACGCCTCGTCGAGCTAAAACTCGCCCATAAATCCTGCCTGGCGGCCACCTTGGTGGTGATCGGGGCGGTGTCAACCTTCTTGCTGGCGGCGAGCTGGTTCTCCTCCAGTTACCTAGCGGGCGTCGGCAAAACCGCCTCGGATTGGCTCAAGACCGAGAGCCAGTCGGCGTCGCCGGGCCGCGCCTTCGTGGACTCCCTGGCGGTCAAGGCCGACTCCTTGAAGCCGATGCTCGAGAAAGTCCCCTTCCTCAAAAGCGCCGTCGCCGCCGCCAAGGAGTACCTCAGCGACGACGAGAACCTCAAGGCCCTGGGCAAACTGGCCCTGAGCAAAGGCGGCGGGCTGCTCTCCTTCACCGCCGACACCGTCGGGCTGTTCAGCTCCTTCCTGCTCAACTTGGCCCTGACCTTCTTCTTCTTCTCCTACTTCATCCGGAAGATGGCCGCGGCCGGGCTCTCCGCCCGGACCGACGGCCGTGGCAGCAGCGACTACATCGTCGACGGCGTCTTCAACAGCGGCTGGACGCCCCACGCCACCACCGAGACCCGCGACAGCGCCAAGCAGATCATCGACAATATCATCATGAAACTCCGCGCCTGGGTCAGGGGCTACCTCTCCATCATCGTCGTCGAGGGCGTCATCTACTCAGTGCTGTTCATGCTCATCGGCGTCCCTTACGGGGCGGCGCTGGGCCTGGTGGCCGGGCTGGGGGTGCTTTTGCCCTACATCGGTCCGATCGGCAGCTTCCTCCTGACCGCCGTGGTGTGCTTGGCGGGCTGCACCGACGCCGCCATGTTGCGCCTGATCCTGGTGATGGTCGCCTACCTCATCGTCAACGGCGTGGTCGAGCAACTGTTCCTCTACCCGGCGTTGGTGGGCGGCGCGCTGGGGCTCAACGAGCTCGAGACGGTCATCGTGGTGCTGATGGGCGGGGTGGTGGCCGGTTTCGCCGGCATGATCTTCGCCGTCCCCGCCGCCTCCGTCCTGAAATACCTCATCCCCAGGATCTACAACTGCGGCCGGGGCGTCTTAGCCCGCTCCCCCAAGGCGATGGGGGCGGGGGGGTGACGGCGGCGACGAACATCGGCGCGCTCCTGGAGGAGTCGGCGCGGCTTTACGCCGACCGTCCCGCGCTTCACCGCCGCGCGGGCCGGGGCTACGCGAGCGTCAGCTTCGCCGGGCTCGACGCCTTGTCCAACCGCTACGCCAACGGCCTGCGGAAGGCAGGGGTCGCCAAGGGCTCCAAATGCCTGGTCATGCTCCGCCCCGGCTTCGATTTCATCGCCACGGTCTTCGCCGTTTTCAAGATGGGCGCCATCCCGGTGTTGATCGACCCGGGCATGGGGCGGAAGAACCTCCTCAAATGCGTGCGGGACACCGCTCCGGAGGCCATGGTGGCCATCCCCATGGTGCATTGGGCGCGGCTGTTCTTCCGCGAGGCTTTCGCCAGCGTCAAGGTGGCCGTCGGCCTGCGGGGCTCGCCGCCCGGCGTGCCGACGCTGGAGGGTTTCCGGAGGGCGCGGTTGGACGAGCGCTTCACCACCGAGGACGCCCAGCCCAAAGATGTGGCGGCCATCCTCTTCACCACCGGCAGCACCGGCCCGCCCAAGGGCGTGGTCTACACCCACGCGATCTTCCTGGAGCAGGTCAGGCTCATCCGCGACACCTACGGGGTCGGGCCGGATTCTTTCGACATGCCCGTCTTCCCGTTGTTCGCTCTTTTCAGCGCCGCCCTGGGCATGCCCTGCGTCATCCCGGACATGGATCCTTCGCGCCCCGCCCAGGCCGATCCCGGCAAGATCGTCCGGACCATCCAAGATCACCAGGTGAGTTTCTCCTTCGGCTCGCCAGCCTTGTGGAGCCGCGTCGCCGCCTATTGCGTCGAGCGCGGCGTCCAGTTGCCCAGTTTGAAAAAAGTGCTGATGGCGGGGGCTCCGGTCCCGGCCAAGCTGCACCTCGACCTCAAGCGGATCATGGCCAAGGACGGCGAGACGCTTGTGCCCTACGGCGCCACCGAGGCCTTGCCCATCGCCACTTTCACCGGGACGGAGATGCTCGCCGAGACCGCCGCTCTCACCGCCCGGGGCAAGGGCGTCTGCGTCGGCTATCCCCTTCCGGGCATGACCATCAAGGTCATCCGCTCCACCCCGGTGGCCATCGACGTCTGGGACGACCAGTTGGTTCTGCCGCGCGGCGAGATCGGGGAGATCGCGGTGAAGGGGCCGGTCGTCACCCCCGAGTACCACCGGGCGCCCCTCGCCACGAGCCTCGCCAAGATCAAGGACCAGGATGGTTCGCTATGGCACCGCATGGGGGACATGGGCTATTTCGACGAGCGCGGCCGCCTGTGGTTTTGCGGGCGGAAGGCGCACGTGGTCAACACCGCCGAGGGCCCGTTGTACAGCGTCTGTTGCGAGGCGATCTTCAACGCCCATCCGGCGGTGTCGCGCAGCGCGTTGGTCGGGGTGTCCGGCTCCGAGCCGGGCGTCAAGATTCCGGCGTTGGTGGTCGAGCCCGCCCCGGGCATGATGCCCAAGACCGCCGTGGCCAAGGCGGCCTTCGCCGACGGTCTCCGCCAGCTCGGCGAGGGCGACCCGCTCACGGAGCGGATCGGCGTCTTCCTTTTCCACCCCGCCTTCCCGGTCGACATCCGCCACAACGCCAAGATCTTCCGCGAGCAGCTCGCCGTCTGGGCCGAGAGCGTCCTCAAGGCCCGTACGAGGGCTTGACGTTACCGTAGGTTTTTCCCGAAGGCCTCCAGCATGACCTGTTTGCGCGGGTTGTCGGCGGAGGGCTTCAAATGGGCGGGGGAGTCGCCCTCGTGTTCGAGGCTCCAGCCGGGCCACTCGCGGTAGGCGTGGTAAGTCCAGTCCCAGCCGTACTCCTCGAAGAGGGCCACGCAGTCGGCGAGGTACTGGTCGCCGCCCTTGGCCCAGACGGCCACGCTGAACTCGCCGATGAAGAGCGGGACGTGGTGCTTGCGCTGGAAGTCGATCGCCGGTTTCAACGCGACGCGCAACTGCTCCTTGTCCCAGTAGACGCCGTCGATCTCGCCGGGGTAGACCCATTTTAGCTGGTTCAGGACGCCCTGGTGGGTGAAGGCGTGGGGCGAATAGAAGTGGGGGCTGTAGATGATGTTCTTGGCGTCGATGGGTTTGAGGTTGTCCATGGTGGCGTCCGGCTCGACGATGATCGGGGTGTCGGGGTCGACGGCCCGGATCTCCTTGACGAGACGTTCGGCGATGAGCTGCCAGGGGTTGTCCTTGCCTTTGACATAGCCGTCGACGACCGGCTCGTTGAGCAGGTCGTAGCCGTAGATGTCGGGCTTGCCTTTGTAGTGGGACGCCAGTTTGCGCCAGGCCTCGACGAGGGTGTCGAGGCGCAAGTCGCCGTTGACCAGGATGTTGCTGGCGACTTTCGAGATCTTGGTGCCCGGGCCGGCGTGCAGGTCGATGGCGATTTTGACGCCGTTGCGGCGGGCGAGGGGCAGGACGGCGTCGAGTTTGACGATCTCGGCGTCGATCCAAGCCAGATATTTCTCCGAGCTGGAGATGTCGTTTTGGGTGATTCCGGGGTTGAGCTGGTAGCGCATCAAGTTCACATGCCAGTCCTTGAGGGTGGCGAAATCCTGCTCGCCGAGGCCGCGGCCGCTCATGACGCCGCGGAACTTCGTCCCGTGGCCGTCGCCGCGGGGGATGGTCAGCGCCGCCTCGTTGACGGGGGGCGGGGCGTCCACGACCTCGCCCTCCACGGCCTGGAAGATTTTCACGCTGGAGACGTAGAACGCGCCGACGCCGTTCTGGATACCGAGGGAAAGCGTCATGTCATGGCTGCCGTCCGGGGCCAGCGTGATCATGCTCACCGTTTTCCAGGGGTAGCTGCCGAGCTGGCGTTGCGGCTCGTCGTAGCGCATCCTCGTTCCGTCGTTGAAACTCAGCATCACTTTGGGGCCCCAGTACGGTTTAGCGGCGAGCTCCAGGTTTTCGCCCTTGACCACAGCCTCGAGCCGCAGCAATCCATGGAGTTTCGCGGTGTCCAAGGGGAGGGAGATCATGTTCGCGGTGAACCGGAGCGCCGGGCCGCCGTCGGGGCCGCCTTTCTCCAGCCAGGTGGCGGCCTTGGCGTCCCGCCATTTCGCCAAGGCTTCGGGCGAGCTGAAGTCGGCCTCGAAGAGCAGCGGGCCGTTGACATAGCCGGGGTGGGTGGTGTTGTAGCGCGCGCAGCCGGCGGCGACGACGAGCAGGAGCGTGGCGAGGAGGAGCGTTTTCTTCATTGAGTTGTCCCTTTTGGTTATTCCACGATGTTGCTCAAAGTCCAGTAGGTGCCGCTGGTCCAGGTTTTCTGGGCGTTGGCGTGCAAGTCCACGAAAAGCATGGTCGTGGTCTTCTGGTGATAGGCTTTGATGTCGAAGGACGAGTGGAGCCACACCTCCCCATCCGAGCCGCAGTAGCCGCTGATGTTGTTGACGTAGGCCGGGGCCGCCCTGTCGACCTCGCTAAGCAGATAGGTGGAGGACGGTCTCGGTATCTCCGCGAGCCTGGCGCTGTAGTTCTCCGCGACGGACTTGGACATCAGCCAAAGCGGGATGCCGTAGGAGCGGTTCGGCCAGGCGCTGTTCCGCGGCACGTTGTCCAGGGGGCAGCGCAGCGTCGACCACGCGGTGTTGGGGGCGGCCCAGCCGGAGGCCGTCACGGGGAAGTTGCAGTAGTCGCGGCCGAGAATATAATCCCACTTGGCTTGATTCGTGTAGGCCCAGCCAGGCGGGGCGATGTATTCTCTATAGTCGCCCCAGTATTGCGCGAAGCAGGTGCCGAGCTGCTTCAAATTGGCCAGGCACTGGATGCGGTGGGCTGACTGCCTGGCGTTGCCCAGGGCGGGCAGGAGCAGGCTCGACAAGATCGCGATGATAGCGGCGACAATGAGGAGCTCGATAAGTGTGAACCTGATGGTTTTACCCATGTTTCCTCCTTTACGGGGTGAAGGTGTTTCCTCCGGCTTCGCAGTGGTAATCCTTGCCGTCCACCTCCAAGGTGAACGGTCGGTTCGTCTTGACCTCCAAGGTGGCGCCGTCGGCGATGACGTCGCAGACGATGTCGCCGAAGCGGAAGTTTCTCACTCCATGGCGTCCGATGGGGCGGCGGTGGTGTTTCAGGCGTCGGCCTTGGGCGTCGGCTTGGTGGAAGCCCAGGACGTTCTCGATGAGCATCGAGATCGGGCCCAGGGCCGACCATCCGCAGAAGTCCTGACGGCACACGGTGTTGGGAAGCTTTTTGGCGCAGGGTTTCGGCTCCGTGGGGCTGTAGGCCTCCCAGATGGTGGCGGGGGAGTAGGTGGTGTAGGTACGCCACATGTGCTCGATGGTTTTCTCCGCCACCTCGGCGGCGAGGTCGAGCTCGCCGTAGTTCAGCAGGGCGCGGGCGGTCATGTAGGTGGTGGGCAGCCAGGCGCCGCCGCGCCAGTAACGTCCGTCCGGCTCGAAATAGGGGCTGTTCCGGGCGACGCTCGGCAGCGGGACCAGGCCGCCGAGCAGTTCGGGGTTCCGCAGGGTGGCGCACTGGCGTTTGGCGCGTTCCGGGGTGGCGATCTCGGCCAGCAGCGGCCAGAAGGAGGCGGGGGTCAACACTTTGCAAGGGGTGTCGTTGCAGATGTAGATGTCGTAGTAGGAGCCGTCGGCCTCGTTGAAGTAATGCTTGTTGACCAGTTCGGCCAGTTCCTCGTGGACGAGCTGGAATTCCCGGCGGGTTTTGGGGTCGCCGGCGGCCTCGGCCATGCGGGAGATGAGGAGGGCGGAGAGGGCTTGCTGCGAGATGGCGTCGAGCCAGAGGATGTTGTGGGAGTGGTCCTCGCCGCGGGGAGTGTTGTCCATGCCGCTGGCGCAGCCGCTCCACATGTACCCTTTGGGCAGACGGCACAGGTTGGTCTGGATGCCGCCGAAGGGGAAGAGGTCGCCGGTCTTGAGGGACTCCAGGAACTGGTGGTGGCGTTGGAGGTAGCGTTTTTCGACGAGGTTGCGGCGGAGGCGGGAGGCGTCGCCGGTGAACTTCCAGTACTCGTGCTCGGCCCAGGCGAGCAGCGGCGGGTTGTCGGGGTGGTGGATCAGGCAGCTCGACGGCGCGCCGTCGAGCATCGGCAGGTAGAAGTTGTCGAGGCTCTCGATCCCGGGGAAGACTTGCGGGGCGTATTTGCAGTAGAAACTCATGAAGCAGGTGTCCCAAATCCAGATCCTGCCGGACGCGAAGCCTTCGTCCATGTGGCGCGCGGCGGGCATGCCCGGATCGTCCATGATGTGGGCGGCCGCCAGCTCCCAGGCCTTGCGATAGAGCTCAAGCCATCCCGGATGGCGGTCCAACACGACTTGCGGCATGTCCTCGAATTTGAAATCCATGTTCATCGACCTCGCGTTTGTCTTTGCTTCCATAATAACGCGGAGCGCGGGGGGAGGCAATGGCCGGAATGGGTATGAGTTGTTGTTTTTGTGTCATAAAGATAAGGTTTTGGCGCATTCGGCGTCTCGGCGGAAGTCCCGTGGGGAGCGGCCGTATTCGCGGCGGAACTCGGCGGTGAAGTAGGTGGGGTTTTTGAAGCCCGTCTCCGCGGCCACGAGCTTGACCGGGGACATGGTCATGGTGAGCAGCTCGGCCGCCCTCTGGAGGCGCAACGCGCGGTAGTGGCCCTTGGGGGAGTTGGCGAGGTGGCGGCGGAAGAGGCGGTCGAGGGTGCTGGGGCTGACGGACAGCTCGGCGGCGAGGCGGCGCACCGGGACGGGCCGCGCCAGGTTCGCCTCCATCAGATCCAACGCCTTGGCGAGGAGGGCAGGGCGTTCCAGCTCGAGTTCCTGCGCGAGGGCCATGAGGACGTTCACGGTGAGCCCGCAGAGCGTGGGAATGGCCCGTTCGTCCTTCCCGGCGAGCAGGCGTTCGATCTCGGCGACGGTCCGCAGCAGCGCCTCGCTGTCCGGGATTTTTACCATGAGCCGTTCGGAGAGGCCGGTGGCGGTCAGCAGGTTCGAGAGGAGGCTGCCGGTCAGCAGCAGGGCGACCTTGCGGCAGAAGCCCGCCGGGCCGCTTTCCATGAAGGAGTCCTCCCCGCGGTGGATGATGTAGACGGAACCGGGGCTGACGATGGTGGCCACGTCCCGCTGGACGACGCGCAAATTGCCTTCGAGCGGGATCTCCAATGCGCAGAACGAGTAGTTCTTGTGCTCGAACCACTGTGTCGCCCCATAGTTGGCGCGGAGCACGGCATGAGTCCAGAAGGGGACCTGCGGCATGGCCTCGACGGCGGTGAGGTGGACCATCGACGCCGTGCCGGTATAGACGCTCCCTGACTCCTTGGAGAGTCCGGAGGGCGTGTCATGTTCCCTGCCGTTCCTGTTCCGCATCCGGCCCCCTTTGGTTGGGATACTCTACGCCCTCCCAAAGAAAAGGCAAGGGCGCCATGATTCCGCGGAAAAGGCATTGACATTTTGGACAACTTGATATATAGTTGTCCATATGAAAAACGAGGCGTTGCAGGGAATATTCGCGTATATGTTGAGCCGTCCGCCGAGCCGGAGCGGCTTGCGGTTGCGTTCCGAGCCGGAGCTGGCGCGTCTGCTCAATGTGAACCGGCAGGCGGTGCGGCGTTCGCTCGACGGGCTGGTGGTGGAGGGCTATCTGACCCGGAAGCACGGCAGCGGCACCTATGTGCGCAAGGTTTTCAACGCCCAGGAGGCTCCTTCGGAAGCCGCGGTCCGCCTGCTGTGCAAAGTGGTGCCGGAGCAGATCTTCATCGAGGATCTGGCCACCTCGCTCCATTGCCCCGACCACGGGAAACACCGCCTCAAGATTGGTCTCCCTGGCGACTCCGCGCTGCTCATGTGGGCCAACCAGGCATTCTTCTCCGGCGCCCGTTCCCGACTTGAGGAGCTTGGCCACAAGGCGGTGGCCTATTCGAACCTGAACTACGACACCAGCGCCTATTTGGACGCTGAGGGGTTGGCGCGGGAATTGCGGAAGAGCGTTTGCGATGGTTATATCGTGGAATGCCGGTGGGCGGAGCGGTTCCAGGCGGCGGCGAAACTGGTCGCCGCTGACGCCCCCCTCCCTCCCGTCACCTATTTCTGGCCGGGCAGCATAACGGTTACCCACGAGCCGCTCATCCAATTGGACACCGACGAGGCCGTGGGGCGGGCCGTCCGGATCATGGCCGCCAACGGGCGCGAGCGCATCGCGTTGCTGACCACCGACGCCCCCTCCCACCCCGCCAGCTCGGCGCAGGAACACTATCAGCGGGAAATGGAGCGGGCGGGTCTGGCTTACCGTTGTTGCCTCACAATTGAGGAAGGGTTCCTCGGAGCTGACTTGAAGCGGCGGCTGACGGAGCTGTGGGAACGAAGCCAACCGGACGCGCTTTATGTCTCCGACGACCATTTTCTGCCAACACTCCACGACTGGATGCTCGAACGCCAGTTGGTCCCTTGCCGCGAGCTGGCGGTCATTTGTCTCTGGAACCGCGGCGGGGCCTTGCCGGGCGGCGTGGACTGGAGCCGGATGGAATTCGATCCGCGGCAGGCGGGCAGTTTGGCCGTCGACACTATCGTCAAGGGCATCGACCGCATAGGGGAGGGGCGCGGTTCCTGGTCGCAACAGGCCGCTTGGATCCCGGGTTCGACACATAGCGAAAGGGAGGGATGATGATGCGAAGGATATTCACGTTGATAGAAATGTTAGTGGTTATGGCGGTGATTGCCATATTGTCGGCGTTGCTGCTGCCCGCATTGGGGCAGGCTCGTGAAATGGGGAGGCGTTTGGTGTGCTTGAACAACGTCAAGGGGCTCGGCCAGGCGTTCAGCCTCTACGCCGACGACTACGACGGGCGCTTCCCCGTGTACTATGGGAACGTGGGGGGGGCGGGTTGGCCGTCGCTATTTTTCTTTGACTATTGGGTGGCGAAGATCATGCTCTACACTGGCCAGGCGAGCTTCGCCAACGCCACAGCCTCCTGGGGCAGCGCCACGAAACCGCCGCCTGGTGTCTGGGATTGCCCCAGCAACGCATGCACCCGAAGCAACAACGGCATGGCCACCAACTACGCTTACAACAAAGAGCTAGAATGGACGAAGTTGGGGCGTCCCATGAGCTGGAAACGTAGTTCCATCATCCCCATCGTGGTGGACGCGGGGAACAACCCCGCTAGCGGGGCTTTGGGGGCGGGATGCAATTGGAGCGGTTGCCAAGCTGGTCCCGGAGTGTATAACGGCGGCTTCTGGCACAATAATGGTTTCAACGCCGTCTTCCTCGACGGGCACGCCGCATATCGCAAGGACGAGGGGGGGAAGGCGCTTCCCAACGAATTCTTTCCTCAATGGTATCTGTGGCACGGCACTTGGTGACATGAATTCCCGCCGCCTCGCGGCATGACGTTTTTAGCTAACCAAAGGAGTTGAAGAGCCGATGTGGAAGCTGGTGGTGTTGATGTTGTTGCCGTTGGCGGTCGGAGCCGCCGAGACCTTGCGTTTCGAGCCCGCCCCGCCCGCCGTTCTGTGGCAAGGGGAGGCGGCCAAGGTCACGGGCGGCCCGCCCGGCGAGGGAGCGAAGGTTTCATGGCGCGGCCCCGGGGACGGGACGGTATGGAACAAAGGAAAGGTCGCGTTGTCCCAGGACGGAGGCCTGCTTTTGCCAGGTTCCCCCGGAAAATACGCCCTGCGTCTCATGGCCGACGGCTCCGACACGCCTTTGGCCGAAGGGGAAGTTTTGCGCCACTGGGAGGCCAAACCCGTCCCTGGCGTCAACCTCCTGCGCGACGGGGCCTTCGGCCTTGAACAGCGATTCAACGGCGAACGCATGGTTCAAGGGCGCGAGACGATCTTGGTTTCCGCCAAGGACAAAAACGGGCGCCTGTTCTATCCCGTCGCCGAGGCGTGGTGGGCGGACTACCCGGACAGTCCCTTGGTCCAGGTGGACCCCGGCGGCTTGGCCGTGGCCGCCCCGGCGTCCGTCTACTCCGCCCCCTCGTTGTTGGCGCCCGGCGGCGACTATTGTTTGGGCGTCGACGTGGACGCCTCCGTTGGGACGGGACGGTTGGAATTGGTCGCGGCGGATGGTTGGGGGTTTCACGGCGGTGGCCTCCGCTCCGGCGTCGACATTCCCCGTGGTTTCTCGGGACGCATGACGGTTAGCTTGAAAACCCCTCGCGCCATGGCGTTGGGCGCCCGGCTCCATTGCTCCCAAGGGACGCTCAAGTTCTCCCGCGCCAGATTGGAGATGGGGACCGAGGCGAAAGCTTACGCCCCGCGTCCGGCCGAGGTCTTGAGTTTGTCCATGGAAGGCTATCCAGAGGACGTCTTGCCCGCCTGGAAGGCCGAGCCCGGACGTTCTTGGCTGGGCGGTGTGTTTGCGGGAACTGGCGCGGAACGGACGTTGCTGATCAGCCGCGACGCCGCGGAACTGCCCGAGGGCGAGATCGTCGTCCGGCTGGCGCGGCTTGGCGTCCCGGAGACGCGGGAGCTGGCCCGTTTCCACAGTTCGGAACTGGAGCGGGGGAGGGCGCGGCGCGTCCGCTTCTCCGCCGTGGGAATGCCGCCCGACGCCTATGTGATCTATCTCGATTTCCCGGCGGCTGGCTTGTCGTTGGACAACCAATTCTTCCCCTTGGTGAACATTGACGGGAAGGCGAGCGTCAGCTGTTTGGCCTCGCGCGCCGCGCTGCGTTTCGCCGTCGCCCCCGACATCCCGCCGGAGAAGCTCTTCGGCGTCGGCAACTACATGCTCTTCACCTCCGGGGGCTGGTATGGCGGCTATCAGTTGGCCGACGGCGTGTTGATGGGGCGTGGCTTGGGCTTCGTTTGCGCCGACGAGTGTTCCAGCTTTTTGCTCGCCGCCGGGGGCATGGCGGGTTTCAACAGTTGCGGGCCGTTCGTCTACGACTGCGCCCCGCCAAACGCCAGTTACGCCAATCCGGCCTATCCCAAGGCGGTGGACTTCCACAACCCTGAAGGGCGTGAACGCTTGCGCCGCCACGCTTTGGAGATCGGGACGAAACAAGCCGCCGACCCCTTCCTGGCCGCCGCGAAAATGGCCAACGAGACGGTCAAGATACCCCGCTGCCCGTCGGTGGCGGCCGACCGGGCGTTCCGGGAATGGTGCCGGGCGCGGCATGGTTCTTTGGATGTCTTGAACCAACGCTGGGGGACTGCGTTCAAAAGCTGGGACGAGGTCGAACAGGTGGTCTCCGCCAAGCTGGTGGAGCTGGAGCGCAGCCGTCAGAAGCTGCAAGGCGAGGCGGCCGTCGCCTGGACCGCCGCCACCGGCGGGGTCACCCCCGAGATGAAGGCGCGCATGGACAAGCACCCCGGCTGGGCCATGGACTGGCTGCGCTGGGAGAACCAGAGCGCCCTGGCCCTTTACCAGCTTTTCCGTGACACGGCCCGGAGCGTCAACCCCCGCACCCTCTACAGCAACAACCTCTGCTGGCCGAGCTTCTGGCCGCAATTCTTCATGCCTTTCATCCGGGGCATGGACGTGGTCATGCTGGACGTCCAGTACACCAGCGGCATGCCGCCCGGCCTGGGCAGCCCCGCCGAGATGCTGGACAATTTGTCCATGGCCGAGTCCACCGACCCCGAGAAGCCCGTCTGGGGTGTCGAGACCTACATCCAGCCCACCTTCCCGGCGGAGTTCGCCGCCTTGCAGAACTGGGGCATGTTGGCGCATGGGGTGCGCTGCGACCTCAATTTCGGCTGGCGTCCCTACTCCGACCGCGGCGAGCCCAAGGAGCCGCGGGCTTGGGAGAAAGACCCCAAATGGCCGATGTGGATGGTGATCGACACCGACAACACCCGGCTCCCGGCCTATTACACCCTCGAGCGCTCGGCGCGGGAGATCAACGCCTACCATAAGCGTTTCGACGGCCTCGCCGTCAAGCGCGCCCCCACCCCGGTGGCGCTCTACGTCTCGCCGGACACCGGGTTGCTCGTGAACTGCGAGACCGGGAACAAGCCCTGGGGCTCGGTCTGGTTCCGGAACCGCGCCGCCCTCCACTTCGCCCTCCGCTTCCAAGGCGTGTCCACCGATTACGTCGACGACCTGACGTTGCCCGCAAGCCCTGGGAAATACCGGTTCCTGATCGTCCCGGCGTCGAAAGCCCTGTCGCCGGAGGCGGCGGAGAAGATCGCCTCCTTCGCCCGTTCGGGTGGCGTCGTGGTCTTGGCCGGCCCCTCCGGCATGGTCGACCCCTGGTTGAAGCCTTACGCCAACTTGGGCGGCGAAGCCTGGGGCGACTTGGCTTGGCGCGCCCCGGACTTCAAGGCCGACTTCTCCCCGGCGCGTTTCGTGGCCTCGACCGACAAGGGGCCGGAAGGCAAGCTGGCGTCGGAGTCGCCCGGCAGCAAAGGCGGGGAGTTGGACGGAGCCGTGCCGGACAGCAAGACCCTCCGCGGCGTCGGCGTCGGGGTGGTCGCCGGAGCCGAGCCCGTCAAGGACGCCTTGGGCGCGGTCGTCGGTTGGCGCCGCCCCTGGGGAAAAGGGAGCTTGCTGGCCTATGGCGTCTTCCCCGACACCTATTCCGGCGATTGCCATGTCCCGGCGAACATCGCCGCCTGGGCGACGCAATTGCGGACCTTGGCCGGACTGCCGCGCGAAGGCTGGTGGGAGACCACCGCTGGGGTTGGCCAGGGCGGCGCGGGGAAGGGCGCCCCGGCGGTGGAGGTGGTCACGCGCTGGAAATCCCCGGACGAGAAGTTCGTCTTCGTCCTCAACCAGGGCGGCGAAGGCGAGGGCGACTTGTGCCTCGACCTCGGCCCGGGGCGCTGGACGGCGGAGGACGTCCTGGCCGGACGGCCGCTCGGGGAGAGCGGCGCGGACGGCAAGTTGCGGCTGCCCTTGGGCTTGAAGCCGTTCGGCTATCGCGTCTTGCGTCTGATCCGGGAATAAAGGCGCCCGGTCAGTCCCCGAAGGCGATCCTGATCTTGACCAGGGCGCCTTCGGGCGCCTTGACGGACAGCAGGCCGCTTTTGGCGTCATGGCTGAATTTGGCCTTCCGGGAATCGCAGGTCACCGCCGTGGGTGCGCGTTTGGAGTGGAAGACCGCCCGGCCGCCGTCGACAAGCGCGCAGTCGAAATGGTCTTTGTCCAGCCAGCCCCAGTTTTGCAGGGCCGCCGCTCCGGCGTACTTGTCGGCCAGCCCCAACGGCGCCAACCCGGAGTCGAGCGGTGCGAGCGTGATCAGTTCCCAGCCCGTGGCCTCGAGCTCGACTTCGCGTCTGGCTTTGGCTCCAAGCGTCTCCAGCTTCCCGGTCCGGTGGAAGTAGGCGGCGAAACTGCGTCCCTTGAGGAACGCGATGTCGGCGGGGCTGAACGACGTTTTCAACGCCGCGCCGTCGTGCTGGCAATTGAACAGCCCGAGGACGGCGACGGGGCCGCGGCGGTTCACGAGTTTCAGGGCGCTGGGCTCGCGGAGCGAATCCACATAGACGCATTCCGGCAGGGGGAGGGCGGGGCCGTCGAGGCGCAAGGCCCGCGAGCCGGAGACGGTCAGCTTGGCGAGGAGCCCGAAGTCGTGCTGTCCGGGTTTGTCGCAGACATAGACCGGGCCGCCCGACAACGCCCGGGCGGCGGCGTGGAACTCCGGGCAAATGCCATGCGTCTGGAACATGTCCCAGTCGGGGATGGCGACGGTCGAGAACCAGACCGCGTTCATGGCGTTGTTGAACACGTGGGTTTGCTGCGCCTTGACGTCCCGTTTGGGGAAGTAGTCGTTGGAGTTGCGGATGACGTTGGCGGACATCATGTTGAAAACGACGTCGGAGCCGTTGCTCATGCAACTGACGCAGTTGCCGAGGAAATAGTTCTGCGTCGAGCCTTGCAGCGCCTCCTGGTAGAGGCGCATGGAGGAGACGCGCCCGAGATGGCCGTCGGTGAAGGCGTCGAGGCCGGATTGGTTGTCCACCTTCACCATGTCGACGCCCGCCCGGCGGAGCTCTGCGTGGTAGTCGTTGTAGAACCTGGAGGCCGCCAGCGGGGCGGGCAGGTTTAGCTCGGTGACGACCTCCTCGGTCTGGCCGGCGGGGGGCGGGGAGACTTTCCTGGTCTTGACGAGCGGATACTTGTCCCCCAGTGGTCCCTGGGGATCGAGGCCGCGCCAATAGCCCTCGAAGGCGTGCCAGACGCCGAAGAGTTTCACCCCGTAGTCCGCTTTGGCCTTCCGGACGAGCTCCGGCAAGCCGCTTGGGAACTTCGTCCGGTTGACGCCGAAGGAGAGGAGTTGCTCCTTGTCGTTGACGTCCTGCCAGCCGTCGTCGAGCATCATGAAGCCCGGATGGACTCCGCCCGCCGCGAAGGAGGCCAGGCCGGCGAGCGCCTTCGCCTCGTCGACTTCCCGATAGAAGGCGTCCCAGGTGCACCAGCCGAGCTGGTCGACGAAGGCCGGGACGCGTTTCTCGTCGCGGAGCCTGAAAGTCCTCAGCCGTTCCGCCACGAGCTTCATGGTGTTCTGGACCAGCGCGAGCGGCTCGTCGCCCAGGGCCAGGACGGCGAGGGTGGCGGACTCCGGCTCCGCTCCTGGGAGTTGGCCTCCCCAACATAGGCGCATCCCGCCGTCGGCGCCCTCCAAGGAGGCCCTGAGGTCGCCGTCGACCAGCGGCATGAGCAGGCAATGCTTGCCGTCCCGCCGTTCCCAGAGGAGCAGTTGGACTTCGGCGGGAAGCTCGGGGAGGGCCGTCCCGTGCGCGGGGTAGCTCCAGACCCAGTCCTTGCGCAACGCCATGTATCTGACGAGGCCCGGGGCCTGGAAGACGCTGGACTTGAGCCGCGCCAGCGTCTCCCGGCCCGCGTTGAGGAAGAGGCCTTCCGGGGTGGTTTCGACGGTGAAGCCTTCCGGGAGCGGGGAGATGGAACCAAGAGGCATTGGGTGTTTTCCTTTCATGTCACCATGACCAAAAAAAATAGGGGTTGTACTTCGACTCCATGAACTCGTAGGGCAGGAGCATGTCCGGGTTCTGGCCGTCCCGCTCGAACCTGACCGGCTTGCGGAAGAGGCCGGCCGGGCCGATGCTGTTGAAGACGCGGATGGCGATGAAGTTGTCCTGGCCTTTTTTCAACAGTTTAGTGTCGAAGGCCCAGAGCCTCGCCCCGCAGCCGCCGAGGTAGGCGTTGTAGACGCGCTCCGGCGGCGGCACCTTCACGCCATTGAGGAAGAGGTCGGTCTGGTTGTCTGTCCGGTTGTAGGTGGGGATGTCTTTCACGCCGTCGGCGTGGAGGTAGATCTTTCCGTCCTTGGTGTCGGCGGGGATGAACGCCTTCGTGAAGTACCAGGCGAAGCCGTCGTACTGGGAATCGGGTGGGTTGCGCAGGTTGGGATTGGCGTCGTTGACGCCCTGCTCCTCCCACACCGCGCCGACGCGGATGGGCCTGGGGACGCGGCCGCCGAACTTGCCGTTCTGGAAGCCGGTTTTCTCGCCGGAGCCGTCGGGGTCGGTGAGCAGCGTCCAGGCGTTGTCCGAGAGGTCGAAGGCGGGCGCTTGCCACGACGGCTCGAAGGCGTTGGCTACCCTGAGGTTGGCGAGGATCAGCGACCAGACCCGGTAGGCTTTCTTCTTCGTTTCCCCGGATTTCATTTTGTCGGGGTCGACGGAGCAGAGGACGACTTTTGCCGCGCCTTGTCGGGAGAGGGCAAGGGTGGAGAACTCGCTGTGCCAGAGTAGCTTGTCGCCGCGGTAGGCCTTCAGTTCCGGCGACTCGAAATAGTAGAGGTCGTTGGCGACGATGCCCGCGAACTCCGGCGGGACTTCCCCCAGCGGCCTGTCGGCGGTGGGGAGGATGGACTTCAGCATGTCGAACTGCCCGTAAGCTTGCAAATGCCAGAACTGTGGGTAGTCAAGACGTCTGACCACCACCGGCGACGCCGTAACCCCCTCCTGCAGATAGTTTGCGCCGGGCAGGATTACCACCGTTTGGAATTTGGCGAGGGTTTCCTTGTCGATGGTCGCATCCTCGCCGAGGAGCAGCGTTTGGCGTGACGGCGAGTCTTGCCGGACATATTTGGCGCCAATCCTGTCGAGCAGGGCCGCGCCTTTGGGGCCGCCCAGATAGAGCGCCGCGGCGGGGGGCGGGGCGGGTGGTTGGAGCATATATGCGAAGATATTCCGCGCCAGCAGCGTCGCGGCGGGGTCTTGACCGTAGCGGCCGCTGATGTCGACCTGGCAGAACATGGCCAGCCCTTTGCCCGAACGGATTTCAAGGAGGGCGGTCTCCTCAAGGTCGTAGCCGCCGACGAGCAGCGGGAGGAAACTGCCAAAGGACGGCTTGTCGAGCACATACGCCGCGGTGATGCCTTCGTTGGAGAGGTGGGGCGTTTCCATCGCCGCGCTCAGGCCGTGGCGGTAGTGGACGGCGGGGCGATGCTCGGCTGGTATCAAGTCGTCCGGGCCGCGGAGGAACGAGAGGTCGGCCGCGTCAAGCCCCTTGAGCGCCGGGTGTCCGGACACGGCGGGGAACAGCGTCTCCAGCCTGCGTTCGCGGAGCCTCCAGTCGAGTAGGCTGGAGTCGTTCTGCTCCATCACGAGCAGGCGGCCGCCCTGGTCGAGGAAGCGCCTCAAGACGATGGGGTCGATATTCTTCACGAAGGCTCCGCGCTCGAAGACCAGCAGGTCGACGCCGCTGGCGAACGCCGTGGCCGCGTCGAGTTTGGCGAAGGGCAGTCCCAGTTGGGCGACGAGGGAGCCGCCATAGGGGGAGGGGACGACGCCAATTTTCATCGCGGTCGGGACCGCGAGTTCGTTTTGGTATCTCGGAAAGATGGTAAGGTCGAGGACATCTTGCCGCCGCTTGCCGTCCGGCATGGTCCAGACGAGTTTGATCTGGCCTGGCGTCTTGGCCTTCACGTCCGGGGCGATGAAGGAGAGGGGCAGGTTCACGATCCCGCCTTGGGCGATGTCGGCCTTGATGGTTTGGTTCGTCTCCTTTCCCCCGGCGGAAAGCGTGGCGGTGAACTCCAGGCGCAAACTGTCCTCGGTGTCGTTCACGGCGACGATGGTCTTGGCGACATCCTCGCCGGAATAATAGTTGTGCTCCTGGGAGTGGATCATGTCCGACCTGCCGCCGACGAAGGCGCAGAAGGGCTGCATCTCATTGAGGAAGATTGGCGTGAATATCGACGGCGTCTCTTTGATCTCGCCTTGTCCGTAGCGTTCGGGCCACTGCCAGAAGGCTTGGGCGCGTAGGGAGTAGTGCCAGGAGTTCTGGCGCATCCAACTGTCCTCGATGCTCTGGCGGAAGGGGGTGAGGACGTCTTTTGAGGCGCGCTGGCGGTGGTCGGGGATGTCCTCGGCCTTCTGGGTGTTGGCCAGGGCGAGGAACTTGATGCCCTCCACCCAAGGGGTGAAGCCGTCGATCCCGGCGGAGCGGAGCCCTCGCAGACCGGCTTTCATCTCCATGACGTCCCAAAGCCGCCAGTTCTCGAAGGCCTGGGGGCCGAGGAACCTTGAGGCGGCCTCGCGGGTGAGGAGCCGGGCGACCTCGTTGCTTTTCTTGCCGTCGCTGACGGTGAACTTGCATTCCGGGTGCGTGTTGTCCATGTCGTGCAGCCCATAGACGCCGCATTCGTAGACGTACTGCGGGCAAAGCGGTTTCCGCCTTTCGGCCCAGGGCTGGTAGAACTGGAGGCGGTCGACCATCGTGAAGTCGTAGGTGGGATAGTGGTGGGTGTTTTTCAACGAGCCCTCCAGGTTGCCGGTGCCTTGGGAGATGTAGGGCCGCGTCGGGTCAAGCGTCTTGAAGAAGTCGCGGCGCGCCAGCAGTTGGCTATAGGTTTTCTTGGCCGACTCGCTCTCGGGATAGTAGTCGTCGGCCATGGCGAAGGGGTTGTAGCTGAAGCCGTTGGCGCTCAGTTGCCCGTAGGGGTCGCTGACATAGCCGATCACGGAGGGGTGGTTGCGGTAAAGCGAGACCATCTTGGCGGTGAGCTCGTCCGGCCAGGCGGGGAACAGGGGGGCGAACGTGACGAACCCCTCCGCGTCGGCCTTGTCGAAGAGCGGTTCTTTCCAGCTGCTGTCCATGCTGTGGGAATACAGGCAGTTGTAACCGTTCTCCTTGAATTTCGCGAATTCCCCGGGCGCCATGGTTTGCGCTCCGGTCTCCGGGGAGAACGCGCGGAGGCGGAGGAGTTTGCCGTTGAGCATGAACCTCGCGTCCTTGAGCTCGAACGTCCTGAACCCGAAACAGACGTTCCGCTCGTCGACGATCACGCCGTTCTCAAGCGCGGCCGTGTTGAGCGTGTAGAGTGCGGGGCTGTCCGGCGACCAGGGACGGAAATCTTTCAGTTTTCCGCGGATGGTGTCGACGCCGCCGGTGGAGGGGACGCTGAGGCGAAGCAGGCTTTTGCCGTCCTTGCCGCATAGCTCCACTTGGATTTCCCGGGCGGGGCCCTTCGCGCTTTTCACCTCAACCTCAAAGGAACCGTCGAGGCCGCTGGCCCGCTTGACCCAGACATCCTCCAGCACGGGGGGCGTTTTGCGGAGCTCAAGGTAGATGTCTCCCGTGATGCCACAGTTGCCATTGCCGCAGGAGTAGCCAGCCTTGACTTGGGTGTAAAGCAGCAGGTCCAGCCGGTTAGGCTGTCCCTGTTTGAGAAGCTTGCTGATGTCCAAGCGGTTGCTGAGCAGGGAGACGGTCCCGGCGAAGGCCTTGTTCACATAGACGTCCGCCTCCTTGTCGAGGTGCTCGAAGTCGAGGTAGGCGAGGGCGTCCTCCGTCGCCGGGGGCGCGGAGAACGTCCGCTCATACCAGAAGAATTTTTTCGCTATGCCGCCGAGCAGACCCAGGCCGTTGACCTCTTTGGAAAGCGAGTCCACCCCGTCTTTTGAGGGGACGAAGCCTGGCATGCCCCAGCCGATACCCATGGGGCAGGGGGCGTAGACCCATTTCGCCGGGTTGGGCGAGGCGGAGCCGGTGTCGACGCATTGGACGGCCCAGAGGCTGTTCAGGCATAGCCGTTTTATGATATGGTTCCGGCTCGCGTCGGTCCAGGCCCCGACCATGTCCCAAACCCTCCGGCCTTTGGCGTCGGCGTATTGTACTGGCCAGAAGACGTTGGCCGCGGCGTTTCCGAACTTGACTGCCTTCCCACCTTCGGTCTCCAGTTCGACGCAGGAGCGCTTGAACCCGGCGATGTTGGCGTGCGGGTTTTTGTTGGACGGCGTGGCGGAAAGGGTGGCTCTCGACGCCGAGTCATTCAACTTGATGGAGAAGGCCACCGGCATGCCTTTCTCGCGTTTCTTGATGGGCAGCGACGCCAGCGGGATAGCCGACTCCAGCACATAGCCATGGCACTGCTTGCCGTCGACGAGGACCTCCTGCGGGATGATCTTGGTCTTGATGGTGTCGGGCTGGGATTTTCCGGCGGCGTTGATGACGGTCGCCGCGCCGGAGGCGTCGCGGCAGTCGTAGCTGATCTGCAACTGGGTTGGCGTGGTGGCGCTGATCTCCCTCTCGCCCACGTCAAACGCCAGGAAGAGCTCCACTGAATCGTTTTCCCAGGCGTTCAAGCCGCTGCCACCAAAGGGGGTCGCGTCCGCGGCCACCGCCAGGAAGTAAAGGTTCTTGTCGTCCATCATCAGCGAGAAGCTGCCGGAAAGTTGCGTCGGCCCCTTCCAGGTCGCGGCGCCGGAGACCAGCTGCGGCGCGTTGTCGAGCTTGACAAAGGCGGGCGGCGTCCAGATGTAGAGCACGTTTTCATAGCCCCAGTCCTTGTACTGCCCGTCGATGGCGACGCCGGTGGTGGGTTGCGGGATGATGAAGGGGGCGGCGAAGGCCGTGAGTCCGGCGCAGGCGAGGAGCAGGGAGAGAAGCGTGACTTTTGTTGTCATGGGATTTATATCCTTACAGAAGGGGTTTGAAGAGCAGCCAGCGGTTGGCATAGACGTAGCGCCATGGTTGGCGTTCGCCGTGGCCGTCGAAGAAGACGAGGTTTGCTGAGAGGCCGGGATGGCGGTAGGCGACGGTGCTTGCCTTGTAAGATTCCCCGCACTGCGCATAGTAGTCGGGATAATAGCTGCAGGCGAGAGTGATGTCCCAGCTGACCGCGTCGGCCAAACAAATCTTTCCGGCGGGCTTCGTCACCTTGTCGATCCTGAAGGGCACGAAGTAGTCCTGCACCGAGTGGCCATAGGAGCGGGCCACGTTGTAATAAGTCATGCCGTTCTCCTGGAAGCTGTCATTGAACGCCGCTTGCGCCTTGGGGCAGATCGCGCTGAGCGACCAATAGTAATGGCTTGTGCCGCCTTTGTTGTTGGCCTTGGCTCCGGCCAAGTTCCAATAGTCGGAGTTGCCCTGCCAATTCCAACTTCCATTGGCGCAAATGGGCAGGTAGCCATTGTAGTCGTTGGCATACAAGAGGTTGGCCTGGCCAAGCTGGTGTTCGATGTTGGTGCAGGCGATCGCCTTGGCCGTCTCCCGCGCCAAGTTCAACGCCGGGAACAACATCGAGGCCAGGAGTGCGATGATGGCGATCACCACGAGCAATTCTATGAGCGTGAAGTTTTTCCGGTGTGTCGCCGTCCTCATGACGCCTCCTTCGCTTTCGCGCATGATTGTCTTATGACTAGTTGGCTCTTTAGTACCTGCGCCTTGACGTCCATTCCATTTTCGCACCGCTCAAGGAGCAGCTCGACGGCCTTCGCGCCTATCTCGAAATAGGGGATCTTCACCGTTGTCAGGGGGGGGGCGAGAGCGTCCAGGCCCGGCATGTCGTCGAAGCCGGCGATGGCGATGTCCTCGGGGACACTCAAGCCAGCTTCGTGGGCGGCCCGCAAAACTCCAGTCGCTTTGAGGTCGGTGTCGGCGAAGACGGCGGTGGGACGGTCCGGCAGCGCCAGCAGACGTTTCATGGCGTCGTGGCCGTCCGCCTCCGACCCCCGCAGCCCTCTTATCACATATTCCTCCCGGAGAGGGAGGTCATGCGCCCTGAGTCCAATGGCGTAGGCGGCGTGGCGGTCGGCGAAATATACTGGAATATCGCCGCCGATGTAGGCGATTTTGTGGTGCCCAAGCCCTCTGATCAGGTACGCCATCAGCTCATAGATGCCCAGGAGCATCTCCCAGGACACGGAATTACAGTCCAACCGCAGCTCGCGTCGATGGTCTATCGCGACGAAGACGATTCCCGCCGCCCGCAACTTGTCCAAGTCCTCCTGGGAGGGGTTGAGCAGGATGGCGTTCGCCTTGCGGACGCCCAACAGTTCCGGCAGCGAGACGAATCTGACCGGGCCGTTGTAGCTGTTGACGATCCCTTTCTGGATCTCGTCGAAAACGAACCATGACGCTGGCTCTATCGCCCTGTCCGCCATGTTGAAGGCGTTGCCGACGATGAACAAGGTCTCCGGGGAGGGGGCGCGGGCGGCGAAGTCCGGATGGTCGGCTATGAACGTTCCCTGGCCCTTCACCCGGACGAAGTAACCCGCCTTGGTCATGTCGCGCAACGTGTGGGTGACGGTCGCGAAGCTGAGTTTGTATTTGTCCATCAGCTCGTTTTGCGTGTGGAACCTGTCCCCGGGCTTGAGCCGCCCGGCGCTGATCTCCCGCAACAGCGCGTCCCTGAGCTGGACGTACTTCGGTATGCCTGTGTCTTTGTTGATGTCCATCGCCATGCCATCCTGCGCTTCGGTTAAAATCTATTATAAGGCAATTGGTGGATTAGCGCAAGGGGGTTTTAAGGAAAAAATGAGCATAAAAAGCGGAATAGTTAAAATCTAATAATGGATTTTACTGGCGGAGGCGATCCAGCCCGCGCCGAGCAGGACGTCGCCAGCGTAGAGCGCCAGGACTTGCCCCGGCGCCGCGGCGAACTGCGGAACGGCGAAACGCGCCGTCACTTCCCGTTCCCCGGTCATCTCGACGGTGGCCGCCACGGGCGCGCCGCGGTAACGGATCTGCGCCAGGCACTCGAAGGGCCCAGCCGGGACGTCGAAGGACGGCGACCAGACCACCCCCTCGGCCCGGAGCGCGCCGCAAAGCAGGTCGTCGCGGTTGTCGCTCAGGACGATCCGGTCGCTGGCGGCGTCGATCTTGGCGACGAAGGCGGGCTTGCCCATCGCCACCCCCAGGCCGCGGCGCTGGCCGACGGTGTACTTGAACACGCCCTCGTGTCCGCCCAGGCGCTTGCCGTTGCCGTCCACGATGTCGCCGGGCCGGGGCGCGGCGGCGAAAAGCCCCCGCAGGTACTCGGGGAAGCTGTCGCCGCGCTGGGCGACGCAGACGTCCTGGCTCTCGGCGGAGGTGGCGCATTCCAACCCCAGGGCGGCCGCTTGGGCGCGGACTTGGGGTTTGGTCATGGCGCCCAGGGGGAACTCGACGCGGGCCAGTTGCGCCGCGTCGAGGAAGCAGAGGAAATAGCTCTGGTCCTTGTCGGGGTCGGCGCCCCGGCGGAGCCGCGGCCTGCCCGCGGCGTCGGCGTCCACGATGGCGTAATGGCCGGTGACCACCCGCGCGGCGCCGAGCCGGTCGGCGAGCTCCAGCAGCCGGGCGAACTTCAGGTGATGGTTGCAGAAGGCGCAGGGGTTGGGGGTGCGGCCTTGGGAGTACTCGGTCCAGCAGTAGCGTAGGGCTGACTCCTTGAACTCCGCGCTGATGTCCAGGACGTGGTGCTCGATGCCCAGTCGCGCCGCCAGTTTTGCGGCCTTGGCCTCGGGGCTGTCGGGCCCGCCCTGGCCGGGCAGCAGCCGCAGCGTCGCCCCGACCACCTCCAGGCCCCGCTCCTGGCACAAGGCGGCGGCGACGCTCGAATCCACCCCGCCGCTCAAGGCGACGACCACTTTGACTTTGTCCGGCATATCCTATGGCTCCCGATTGACGCGGTCTTACCCTAGCGCCGCGGGGTGGATTGTCAACGCGCCGACGCCAGAGCGAAGGATTCCGTCGCCGTGGCGTTGACTTGTCGCCATGTCCATGGTATTTTATCACCAAATTTCTTAGCGAGGTCATATCATGTCCCTGGGTTCCCTCCCGTCTTGTTTTAGGAAGGTGGTCGTCATGGCCGCCTTGGCCGTCCTCTGTGCCTGCAACGCCAACGCCGCAGCCAAATGGACGTTCATGGTTTACATGGACGGCGACAACAACCTGGAGTCGGACGCCATCGACAACTTCCTGTCCATGGCGGTGGTGGGCGGCGACGCCGACGTCAACGTCGTCGCGCTCTTCGACCGCATCCCCGGCTACGACACCCGCTATGGCGACTGGACCAGCGTCCGCCGCGGCGAGATCCTCCGCAACGACCTCCCCGACACCACCTGGGGCGAGGACCTCGGCGAGCTTAACATGGGCGACCCCGCCACTCTGGAGGACTTCGTCGTCTGGGCCAAGGCCGTCCACCCCGCCGAGAACTACGCCCTGGTGCTGTGGAACCACGGTAGCGGCTGGATCTACAAGACCCTGGCCATCGGGCAGGTGAAGGGCATCTGCTACGACGACACCAGCTACGGCGACTGTTTGAACATCAAGGAGATCCGCGGCGCTCTCGAAGCGACCCCCAACAACGTCACGTTGCTGGGCATGGACGCTTGTTTGATGGCCATGATCGAGGTGGCCGACGAGCTGCAACACTGCGGGGCCTCCTACATGGTGTCGTCCGAGGAGGTCGTCCCCGGCACGGGCTGGCCTTACAAGGACATCGTCGGCGACCTCGTGGCCAACCCCAACATGGGGCCGGGCACGTTCGCCACCGACATCGCCTCCCGCTACTACGCCTCCTACGTCGAGGGCATGACCATGTCGGTGATCCAGCTCGACCGCGTCCCCGACTTGGTCGAGAGCGCGAACGCCCTGTCCTTCGCTCTGTTGAACAACGCCGACTCGGCGGACAGCTCCGCGGTCGTCGCCGCCGCCGCCGCCACGCTCACCGAGCTGGACCGCGTGGTCGTCTCCGATTTCCACGGGACCGGCTGGCCGAGGGCGGGCGGCATGACCATCGAGTTCAGCGAGTACGGCGTCCCCGCCGGCTACAACGCCGACAACCTGGACTTCGTCCCCCAGACCCATTGGGCGGACTATCTCGCGGCCTACCCCGCCACGGACACCGACCATTGGGTCCGCGACGTCCGCGCCAGCGTCCAGAACTTCTACGCCAGCTACGCGGACTTCGTCGACTTCCGCGACCTCTGCTATTTGCTGTCCAACTATCAAGCGCCCCAGGAGCTCTACAACGAGCGCGTCATCCCCAGCTTGTTCAAGCGGGGCGGGGTGGCCATGGGCTGGCGGGCCAAGGATGGTGGCGCCTGGGCCTTCGACCTGCCGTTCGCATTCCCCTTCAACGGCTCCAGCGTCAGGGAGCTCTGGGTTTCCTCCAGCGGTTTCCTGGACATGACCGCGGCGGGCGTCACCGCCAACAGCTATCCCTCTTCGTACTACAATGAGAACAGTTTCCGCAACGCCGCCATGGTCGCCCCCTTCTGGGCGCCCGTTAACACCGCGGCGGGCGACATCTACGTCGACACCAGCGTCGCAGACCGCGTCGGTTTCCGCTGGGTGGGCAACCTTGCCGCCGACAGCTCGCCGGTCGAGTTCCAGGCCACCTTGTTCGCCAGCGGCCAGATCCGCTTCGACTACGGCCCCGGCAACCAGGGAGCCAACGCCTGGGTGGGAGTCAGTTCCGGCGTCCCGTCGCAGTTCACCTTCTCGTCCTACAACCGTTCGGCCAATTTGAACTCCGCCCGGTCCTCCATGTTGGTCCCCGTCGGCGCGCTCATCGTCCCGCGGGACTACAACGGCGACTTCAAGTCCGACATGCTTTGGGCCACGGACAAGTTCCAGTCGCTGTATTTGGCGTTGCTCGACGGCGCCTATGTCGACCGTCAGGGCTTCCTGGTGGAGTTCAGCAAGAATTGGAACGTCGGCGGGCAAGGCGATTTCAACGGCGACTGCCGCACCGACTTGCTGCTGCTCAGCAAGAAGGAAGGCACGGTCCGCGTCTGCTTGCTCGACGGCTTCAACGGCGTCTCGATGACCGACGTCTTGACTGGCTACAAAGGTTGGCAAGTCGCGGCCGTGGCCGACTTCGACGGCGACGGGCTCTCGGACTTTCTCTTGAGCCGCTCCGGCGACCTGCTCATGGTCCTCATGGACGGCGGCGCCATCAAGGACAGCGGCTACATCTTCAAGAAGCAGCAGAAAATCCAGTTCCTCGGCGTCGGCGACTTCGACGGCGACGGCAAGGCCGACCTCCTCACTTGGGACAAGGGCGCGAAGAGCTACGTGGCCTACCTGATGAACGGCCTCGCCATCGCTTCCCAGGGCGCGCTTGACGTCAGCGACAAAAAGACCAGCTTCTACGCCATCGCCGACCTCAACGGCGACGGACGGTCCGACTTGGTTCTGACCCGCGGCAAAATCCCGGTTCTGGTGCTCCTCAATGGCTTGTCCATCGTCGGTTCCGGCGACCTCTTCGCCAAGAACTCCGGCTACACTCTCGCCGGCGTGGGCGATTTCAACGGTGACGGCATGGCCGACCTCCTCTTCGGATACAGCCGGAACAAGAGATACACTGTCTTCCTCATCGACGGCGTGAAATCCACCGGCAGTTACGATCTCTCCGGGGTCGATTACAAGAATTGGCGCGTCGCGGATGTCGTCGACTACAACGGCGACGGCAAGGCGGACATAGGGTTCTGCGACAAGTCCGGTTGCTACCGGGCTTATATCGGCAGCGGCGGAACTATGCCGGAGGTGATCGGCGTCGTGACGGTTTCGATTCCCAAATGGACGCTGTTCGGCCGGACCCATTGACCAGCGTAGGACGGTCCGGCCCGCCGCGCTATGGCGGTCGGGCCGGTTACGGTTTTTTCTATGTGCTCCTGCGTTGCGGTGGCGTCGTCCCGGCGTATTTGATGTTGGCGTTGGTCGTACCCTACTATCTGCTGGTCAGGGGCTCGGCCAGACGTTCGGCCGCGCCCTATTTGCGGCGGCGTTTCCCCGCCGACGGCCGCCTGCGGCGCGGTTGCCGCGCCCTGCGCTATTTCTATAATTTCGGCCAGGCGCTGCTCGACCAGGCCGCTATCGGCATGCTCGGCAAGGACAAGGTTGAGCTAGACTTCCCCCAGTGGCGCCAGGCCTTGGACGCCTTCGAGAGCGGCAAGGGGGTGGTGCTGGTCAACTCCCACGTCGGGCTTTGGCAGGCGGTTATGGGGGGGATGGGGTGTTACAGCGGCAAGCTGCGTTATTACTTCCAGTCGGAGCCCGGCGGCGCCAGCGACGTCTATTACAAGTTGGCCGGGCATCTCGACAACGTCACCTTGGTGTCGCCCGACGCCTTCCTGGGCGGGGTGGTGGAACTGGCCAACGCCTTGTTGCGCGGCGATTGCGTCGGGGTTTCCGGCGACCGTCCCGGTGGCGGCAAGACTATCCACGCCAGTTTCCTGGGGGCTCCGGCGGCCTTCCCGGTGTTGCCCTACCATTTGGCGTTGAGCGCTGAGGCCCATCTCTTCATGGTGGTGGCGCTGCGCGTTGGGAAGTTGAAATACCGCATGGAGCTCGTCGACCTCCGCTCCGGCGTCAATTTGGAAGGCCTATCCAAGCCGGAGGCGGTGGCGGCGTTGCTTGGCCGCTACGTCCGGGAGCTGGAGGCCATAGTGGAAGCGCGCCCCTACGATTGGTTCAACTTCTTCGACTTCTGGGGGATTCGCGCTTGACAAGTGAAAGGAATAGGACTAAGCTTGGTTTAGTCTTTAAGTGGCAAAGGGGAAACGGAGTATGTTGACCGTCAACATTCATGAAGCGAAGACGAAGCTCTCCTTTCTGCTCGCCAAGGTGGAGTCCCAGGACGAGAGCGTCCTGATATGCCGCAACGGCAAGCCCGTCGCGGAGCTTAGGAGGACGGCGTCGACAGTCCGGACGGGGAAGTTGCCTCCGCCTAACTTGGCCATGGCGGTCAAGATCCATGGCGACCTCACCGCCCCGTTGGGGCAAGATGAGCTGCCCGAGGATTTTCGATGACGTTATTGGACACTTGCGCCCTGATTTGGCTTAACGGCAATAGACGTGATTTCAGTCCGGCGGCCGTGAAATGGCTGGATCGGCACGCCGATTCGCTGTGTCTATCGCCTGTGAGCCTGATGGAAATCGGCATGAAATCCCGTAAAGGGATGCTGGAAATGCCATGTCCGCTTGAGACATGGTATGCGTCGATGGTGGAGCTGTATTCCCTCAGGGAGCTCCCGTTGTCCGCGTCCATCGCCATGGACGCCGCAAACTTGCCGGAGCTGCACAAAGACCCTTTCGACAGGATCATCATCGCCACCGCGTTGTCACACCATATCCCGGTGGTCACCGCGGACGTCAAGTTTCGGGAATATCCACAATTGAAAGTCGTGTGGTAGGGGATTAGCAGGCCAGGGCGTCCTCAGACTCCTCGTCCTCTACGACTTTGCGCTCGCGGTCGCGGTCGTCGAGCATGGCGACCTCGATGAACTCCCTGCGCCGCTCGCCGTTCTTGTCCTCGACCACCTCGTAGCCGACGACGCCAGCTTGGGCCAGCTTGGCCAACGTGGAGAGGAAGACTTTTCGGTCCTCGTCGTTGAGTTTGAAGAAGCTCTCCAGCCGGTTCGAGTCGCCGACGTTGAGGAAGCGGTCGACGGCGCTGAAGGCGTTCATCGTGCCGGAGCCGATGTTGTTCACCACGGCGGGGCTGGAGAACAACGACGCGGCCGCGGTGGCGTCCGTCTTTGGGGAGACGGTTCGCGTCCGCGCCGTGTCGTTCATGTAAAGCGTGTATGGATTCGCTGAAATTCTCATCGTCGCCGCGTCCTTTGTCCATGGATATCGGACGCGGCGGCGATTTCTTTAGGGCGTCAACTTAGACGGGAGCCATCTTGCGGCACTTCTCGAGCACCTTCATCTGCCGGAGCACGCTCTCGGGGGTGATGTGCAAGGGTTTGCCCTCGCGGATGGTTCGGTGCAGGTCGACGTAGAACTGCCGTCCGAAGTTCGGGGCGTCGTCGGGCTGCGTCCAGGAACCCTCGATAAACTCCAGTTTCTCGGAGTTGTAGCCGCGGTTGGGGGCGGCGCGGTCCTCGACCTCGCGCTTGGGCAGCTTCTTGGGGTCGAAATATTTCCACTTCAACGCCGTGAAGGTGCCGGTCAGGCTGCCCTGGGTGCCCATCACCAGCCAGTTGTCCTGGGGGTAGGCGTTGGCGGCGGTCATCTCCACCTCGATGGTCGGGGAGCCCGCGCCATAGAGGATCACCTTGTCATGGTCGTCGGCGTCGCCCAGGGTGAGGGTCTTGTCGCGCAGGCAGAAGACGTTGGGCTCCTTGGGGCCGAAGAGGGTGACGGCCTGGTCGAGGGGGTGCGGCCCGGTGTTGTTGAGGGTGCCGCCGCCGTTTTTCTTCAAAGTCTGCCAGTCCCAGCGACGGCTGAAACCGTGGAAGCAGATGCGGACTTGCACGACGCGGCCGAGGACGCCCGACTCGATGATCTCGCGGACTTTCACGAAATCGTAGGCGTAGCGGCGGTTCTGGAAGGGGGCGAGGACGCGCTTGGTCCGCTTGGAGCACTCGATCATGTTCTTGGCGCTGTCCAGGGTGACCGCCATGGGCTTCTCGCAGACCACGTCCTTGCCGGCCTTCATGGCCTCGACGCTGTATTTGGCGTGCAGCTTGTTGGGGGTGGCGTTGACGACCAGCTCGACATTGGGGTCGTTGACCAGCTCCTTGAAGCTCCCGCGCATGGCGCAGCCGTATTTGGCGTTGGCCTCCTTCATCCGCGCCTCGTCCTTGTCGAAGACGGCGACGATCTGGTACAAGTCCGTCAACGGTCCGATCAGCGTCTGATGGATGTCCCAGCCGCTCCTGCCCAGGCCGGCGATGCCGACCTTGATTTTTCCTTTGGCCATTTCCACGCTTCTCCTAAGTTAGTTCGCGACGGTCTCGATCTTGCCGGACGCCACGGATTTCTCCAACGCCTCGAGGACTTGCACCGGCTTGAGTATCTGCTCGTAGGGCCGGGGCTCTTCGCCGCTGCGGAACATCTCGGTGAAGGTCTTGATGCCGCCCAGATAGGCGTTGGCGTCGAAGGTCAACGTCTGGTGGGCGATTCCCTTGTCGCCCATGGCGCTGATGTTGAAGCCGCCGACCCCGTTCTTGATGAAGTTCATGGTGACGACCTTGCCGTCGGCGTAGAGCAGTTGTCCGGTGGCGTTCTCGCCGTTCCTGGTCACCAGGACGGAGGTGACGTCGTAGCCGAAGGCCTCCAGCGACGCCTCGACCTGGTGGACGCCGTAGAAGAACACGCCGCCATAGACGCTCTCCAGGTCGCAGGGGCCGTACATCGTGCCAGCCTTGATCTCGCCCAAGCCGGGCAGGGACGCCTTGAAGTCCTTGAACGTCTGTTGGTGGGGGATCACGCTGAACGAGGTGACGGGGGTCTTGTGTTTCTTGGCCTCGGCGAGGAACTTTTTCCCCTCGGCGGCGCGATAGCAGAACGGTTTGTCCACGAAGGTGGGCACGCCCCGCTCCATGAACGCCCAGACCGCCGGGAGATGGTGCAGCGCATGTCGGTGGTCGACGATCACCGCGTCGATCTTGCCCAGCATCTCCGCCGGGTCCTTCACGATGGCGGGGATGCCGCCCGCCTCGGCCGCTTTTTTGGCGAACTCCTCGGTCTCGCCCCAGATGTAGTCCACCGTGAAACCCTCGACCAACTTCTCCACGTTGATGGTCTTCGCGATGGCGGCGCTGTGGCTGTTCTCCGCCCCGATTATCCCGATCTTCATCTCCGCACGCTCCTAAACCGATATTATTTGTTACTTTATTAAAACCGATATTATTAAGATAAGGCAAGCGCCGCGCCATGTCAACAGCCCTGGCGAAAAAAATCATGTCTTGTCGCGGGGGAATCGTGGACGTGTCGCGGACATCTATGCTTGAGCGTGGACATTGATGTATGCAACAGTCCAAGCATGGACATTGGAACAAAATCCCGCCGCCGCTGTCTATTAGTTTTACAAGGCGCCTGGAGAACCAGGAGGCCGAAACTATCAGGACGACGGTGAAATGAAAACGCAAGCGCAGGCTGGCAAGATCGAGCGGACCACGGATTTCCGGTTGACCATCACCAATGGCGTCAAGCGCGAGGTGAGCCTGCCCCATCATAAGCGGGAGTTTGTCATCGGCCGGTCGCCCGAGGCGGACGTGATCGTGAATGACAGCCTGGTGTCCAGGACGCACTGCCGTCTCACCCAGGAGGCTGGCGGGTGGTTCATCGAGGATCTGGGCAGCACCAACGGCACTTGGCTCTGGGGGCAGGAGATATCCCGGAGGATACGTTTGCCGCTCAAGACCCCGTTCAATATCGGCAAGATCACCTTCGAGGTCCGCGACGCCGCCTTCCAGGCGGGGCGAGAGACCGTCTACAACCGGATCGTCTTTTGCGGCGAGGAACAGGTGGCCAGCGAGGCCAACTCCGAGGATGTCGAGCTGGCTCCCGACCATAGCCTCAACCTGATCAACCGCTTCCAGCGGGCCATCGCCACTGTCGACGACAGCGAGAGCGTCCACCAGAAAATCTTGAAGGCGGTGCTGGGCGTCATCGACGCCGACGAGGCGAGTTTGCTCCAGTATGACATCAACCAAGGCGCGTTCGTGCCAGTGGCCACCTGCCGCGTCGGCGCTGAAGGCTACCGCAAGGAGCTCATCGACCTGGCGATCGAGAAGCGCGAGGCTATCTTGTCGGCGTTGTCGCGGAAGGAGCCGGGGAACATGCTCAGCGTCATCTGCGCCCCGCTTTGCGGCAGGCAGCAGATCAACGGGCTGCTTTATCTGACCGTCCGCGGCGCCGCCAGGGCGTTCACTAAGGACGACCTGTTGCTCATGAACGTGATCTGCGGCATCGCCGGGGGCGCCGTCGAGCAGAGCGAGCTCATGCGTTTCAACGTCAAGAACGAGAAGCTCTTCGCCACTGGCGAGACCGCCAGGAACCTCTCACACCACCTCAAGAACGTCCTCTTCGGCATCGACGGCACCTTGGCGCTGCTCAAGACCGCCGCCGACAGCAAGGACAACGAGCTGGTCACCGAGTGCTGGAACATCCTCAAGGTAAACCACCGTCGGCTCGCCAGCATGACGCTCGACTTCCTGAGCTTCGCCGGCGACCAGAAACCCAAGTTGCGGCTCTTCGACGTCAACCAGATCATCCGCGACACCGTGAAAAACATCAAAGCGCAGTTTGACTATCATGACGTCACGGTGGACATTGAGAGCGTGGAAGGCCGGCTGCCGCTCTTCGCGGAGGTCGACCCCGAGGGCATCCACCGCGTGTTGCTCAACCTGCTGAACAACGCCGAGCAGTCGGTGATGGGCAAACACAAGCAAGGCTCCGGCGAAGCCATGATCAGCGTGATCTCCGGCGTCGACAAAGCGAAGGGTTCGATCTATGTCACGGTCAAGGACAACGGCTTGGGGCTGGACGAGGAGAAAAGCAAGACCTTGTTCGACCTTTTCGCCTCCAGCAAAGGCGTCTCCGGCAACGGGCTGGGGCTGCATGTGTGCAAGCGCCTCGTCGAGGCCCACGGCGGCAACGTCAGCGCCAGCGGCAAGGCGGGCGAGGGCTGCGAGGTCACTTTCCGTCTCCCGCTCTCCCGCAACCTTTCCAACAGCGACACGCTGCCCTTGCCGCAAACTCTCTGAGGCGAGGCCATGAGCGAGCGCCCCCTCTATCCCTCCAGCCCCGTGCTGCTGGTCGACGACGACCCCGGCACCATCCGCGTGGTCGAACTTACGTTGAGGGGCGAGGGCGTCACCAACGTCGAGAAACTGCTCGACAGCCGCCTGGTCATGGCGGAGCTGGCGAGGCGGCAATTCTCCGTCGTGGCCCTCGACCTCTCCATGCCCAACCTTTCGGGGCAGGAGCTCCTGGAGCTGATCAAGGCCGACTTCCCAGAGACCGTCGTGGTGGTGGTCTCGGCCAACTACGACGTCGAGACCGCCGTCGACTGCATGCGCAAGGGCGCCTTCGACTACATCTCCAAGTCGGCCGCTGGCAACGACCTCGCCTCGCGGTTGCGCCGCGCCATCGAGCACCGCGAGATCCTCGACGAGACCGCCTGCCTGAAAAGCTCCATGCTCTCCGACCGCCTGGAACATCCCGAGGCCTTCGCTGGCATCATCACTTCCGACCCCAAGACCATCAACGTCCTCAAATACGTCGAGGCGTTGGCCGCCACCAGCCTTACCTTGTTGATCACCGGCGAGACCGGGGCCGGGAAGGAGCTGCTCGCCGCCGCCGCCCATCAGGCCAGCGGCAGGAAGGGCGATTATGTCCCGGTCAACGTCGCCGGGCTGGACGACAACATGCTCTCCGACACCCTTTTCGGCCATGTTAAAGGAGCCTTCACCGGCGCCGACAAGGACCGGGCGGGCCTAGTCGAGAAAGCCGCCGGGGGCACCTTGTTCCTCGACGAGATCGGCGACTTGTCGTTGGAGTCGCAGGTCAAGCTGCTGCGCTTGTTGCAGGAGCGAAAATACTATCCCGCCGGTTCCGACACCGCCAAGAACTCCGACGCCCGGATCGTGGCGGCGACCAATCAGGATCTTCTGGCGATGACCATGCGGGGGACGTTCCGCAAAGATCTCTACTACCGGTTGCAAGCGCACCAGGTGAACATCCCCCCGCTCCGCGAGCGCCGCGGCGACCTGCCGTCCTTGGTGGCGGCCTTCGTCCGCGCCGCCGCCCGCGAGACCAACAAGAACGTCCCCGCCATCCCGCCGGAGATTCTCGACGTGCTTGGCTCCTATGATTTCCCCGGCAACGTCCGCGAGCTCCACGGCATGGTCTTCAACGCCGTCGGCCTGAGCAAGGGGCACTCGCTGTCCCTGGTCCCGATAAAGGAAGCGGTCAACGGTGGGCGGGAAGTCAAGCTCGCCGCCGCGCCCGCGCCAGGCGAGGCCTTCGTTTTCCCCGCCCTCCTGCCGACTTTGAAGATGGTCGACGAGCTGCTCGTGGCCGAGGCTCTCTCTCGCGCCAACGGCAACAAGACCGTCGCCGCCGAGACGCTCGGCATCACCCGCCAGGCCCTCCAGAACCGCCTCAAACGCTAGCAAGGGATACCATTGTATGGCCACCATCAAGCTCGCCTGCTTCGACAGCAAGCCTTACGACGTCAAGTTCATCGAGGCCGAGAACGCCAAGCGGCGCATCGACATCAAGTTCTTCGCCGAGCGGCTCGGCCCGGACACCGCCACCTTGGCCGCCGGGCATGACGTCGTCTGCGCCTTCGTCAATGACCAGCTCGACGCCACCGTCCTGGACGCGATCCACGCCGCGGGCGTGAAACTGGTCGCGTTGCGCTGCGCCGGTTACAACAACGTCGATCTGGCCGCCGCCTATGAGAAGATCCATGTGGTCAGGGTGCCGGACTACTCCCCTTACGCCGTGGCGGAGCACGCCGTCGCTTTGATGCTCACGCTCAACCGCAAGATCCACCGCGCCTTCCCTCGGGTCAGGGACAACAACTACAGCATCAACGGCCTGCTCGGTTTCGACATGCGCGGCAAGACCGCCGGGGTCGTCGGTACCGGCCACATCGGCAAGATCCTGAGCGGCATCCTGCGCGGCTTCGGCATGGAAGTGCTCGTCTACGATCTCTATCCCGACCCCGCCTTCGCCGCCGCCTCGGGCTGCGTCTACGCGCCGCTGGACGAGCTCTACCGTAAGGCCGACATCATCTCTTTGCATTGCCCTCTCACTCCCGAGACCCACCACCTGATCAACGCCGCGGCCATCACCAAGATGAAGCGGGGCGTGATGCTCATCAACACCAGCCGCGGCAAGCTCCTCGACACCGCCGCGTTGGTGGACGGGCTAAAAAGCGGGGCGGTGGGCTACGCCGGGCTGGACGTCTACGAGGAGGAGAGCGGCTACTTTTTCGAGGACAAGTCCGACGAGGTGATGCTCGACGACATGCTCGCGAGGCTCAACAGTTTCAACAACGTGATCGTGACTTCCCACCAGGCCTTTTTCACTAAGGAGGCGCTGGAGAACATCGCCGCCACCACCTTGAAAAACATCGCGCTGTTCTTCGCCTCCGGCGAGCTCCCCAACGAGATTTGCTACCATTGCGGCAAAGTCCCCTGTCCCAAGAAGTCCAGTCCGGACGGGAAATGCTTCTAGGGCTTGACTTGCCAGCGTGCCCCGTATATTATTCAACGCGCTTGAAGCGACAAACTTGTGGACGGGGAGCTGTTATTTGAGGAATTTCACGCGGACGTTGTTGATACTCGCCGCCTTGACCGGGGCCCTGGCGGTGATGGCCGAGGAGCTGAACTACGATTCCGAGCTGGTCAAGCTGCGGCGGAAATTCGGGTACCTAAAAAAACTCTATTTGGAGTCGGAGGCCGAGAACCAGGAGCTCAAGCGCGCCATGTACGGCGGCGATTGCGCCGACACCGAACGGGCGTTGGCCGTTTTTCCTCGCCACAAACTTGTCCTGGCTGACTTCATGCCGGTGGAGGAGCTGGCGGCGCGGTCGTTGCCGCCGGCTCTCGTCGGCAAGGGGATCGTCTTCCCCGCCATCTATTCCGGCAAGGCCGAGGGGCTCCCGGATTTCCTGGTCCGTTCCGGCTACGACGCCGGCAAGTGGCGGATGGTGGAGCTGGAGCCGCCGCCGCGGCCGTCGGTCAAGGCGTCCGGTGGCTTGGCGCTCGATGGGCTCCATTTGGAGAACAAGAGCTTGCAAGCGATCCTCTCGGAGCTCAAGGCCAAATTGGCGGAGACCTCCAAGGGGGAGGTCACGTTGGTTTTTCCGCCCTCCGACAGTTTGCCCCAGCGGACGGTGAGCGTCAACTTCGGGGCGTCGTCCCTGGACGAGCTCTTGGAGCGGCTCCGCGGCATGTTCGGTTTGGAATGCGTGGTGGAAGGCGGTAACGTGGTGGTCGGTCCGCGGCCGCTGGTGGAGCGTTACGCTCGCGACAGCGTCCGGCTGGAGGCCGCGCCGTTGACAGCCAAGCTGCGGCAGTTGCGCTTGGGCAAGTTGGAGGCCCGTGACGTCCCGGTGACGCGGTTGCTCCGGCAGATCGCCGAGGGGGCGGCGGGGCAGGTGGATTACGTGCTGGCGTTGGACAACGGGCGGAAGATCAAGCTCAGCGGCGGCGTCGCCAAGGCCAAGGAGGACGGCGGCGACAGTTTCGTGATGGAGCTGGGCGACGAGCTGGTCGACGAGAGCGTGGACGTCGAGGTGGACAGCGACGGCGAGCCGACGCCGAGCGTCTCGCTTTCCGGGGAGGGGCTCAGCGTCTATGACGCGTTGCGGCAACTGTGCTACTCGACGGGGTTGAACTTGTCGTACGGGGGCGAAAACCTAGTGTTGGTCTCCAGTCCGGCGGTGCCGGTGGGGCCGTTGGCGACGGAGCGTTTCACCGTCTCCGCCGCCGAGCTCTGCGTCTTGGCCGGGGGCTGGGACGCGGCCAAGCTCAAGGCCTATTTTCTTGCGAACGGCGTCCAGTTCCCCGAGGGGGCGTCCTTGGCCTTCGACCTCGACGAGCGTCAACTGACCGTCCGGGACACCTCTTTCGAATTGCTGGCTTTGAAGTCGGTGTTGGACGGGGCGTTGTCCGCCTTCCCGGTGGCGGTGGCGGCGAAGGGGGATTTTCTCGACGCCGAATTGAAGGTCTTGGAGCCCAAGACCCCGGTCAAGGTTTATGGCAAGCTGGCCAAGCTGGTCGTGCCCAAAGGTGGCAAAGACCGCTGCCTCTACTGTTTGGAGGTCGAGGCCTTGGAGCCCCTTGTGGCGACGCCCCGGATCATGAAGTCCGGCGGGAATTGAACACAATAACGAGGAGCCGGAAATGTATTGGGTGGCGCATCGGGGCGAGTCGTATGACGCGCCGGAGAACACCATGGCGGCGTTCAATTTGGCGTGGACGCGGGGCATGAAGTTCATCGAGGGTGATTTTCATCTCACCCGGGACGGGCGGATCGTGTGTTCGCACGACGCTTCCACGGGCCGCGCCTGTGGCGTCGACCTCAAGATCGCCGAGACCGACTACGCCGAGCTGCGCCGTCTGGATTTCGCGGGGGAGCCCATCCCGTCGCTGGAGGAAGTCCTGGACTCCATCCCTCAGGACGGCGGTATTTTGTTGGAGATCAAGAGCGGCCCCGAGATTTTGGAGCCGTTGCGCGCCGTCGTCTCCCGGCGGAACCCAGGGCAGATCGTCTTCATTTGCTTCGACGCCGAGCTGTTGCGGCGGGCGAAGCGGCTGATGCCGGAGTTCAAGACGTTGCTGCTGATCGGGGATATGCCCCAAGGCGGCGCGGACGCGCTGTTGCGGACGCTCGACGAGATCGGCGCCGCCGGTGTCGACGCTTGCGCCAAGCCCGAGTTGTTGACTCGGGAAGTCGTCGGAACGCTTCTCGCCGTCGGCAAGGAAGTCCATGTCTGGACGGTGGACGAGGAACCCTTGGCGGAGTACTTCATCGGTTGCGGGGTCACGGCGATCACCTCCAACCGCGCCGCGTTCCTAAGTGTCAGGAATAGATGCGGTTGAAGTTGAAGGCGCTGGTGGGGTGCTCGCCAGGGGCGGCGTTGGTCAGGTCGATGAACTTCGAGACGCCGGGGACGTCGGGCAGCGAGAGCGTTTCCCGCGAGTGAAGGCGAGTCAGGCCGGTGACTTTGTCGTGCTTGACGGTGAAGCCCCAGTCCGGCTGGCCGGTGATCGGACCGCTGGCCGGGATCGCCGCACGGGTCGTCAGCAACGCGGGGCGGCCGTAGGCGTAGAGCTCCAACGGGAGGGGGGCCTTGGCGCGCAACGCCTCGACGTCCTCGCGGGAAAGCTCGATCCAGGCCTGGACGCGGTCGACCGCCAACGCTTTCAGTTCCGCCACCGCCAGCGAGTTGCAGGCGGGCAGCGGGTAGGAGGTAGTGATGGTGATGTCCTTGAAATCCTTCAGCAGCTCAAACGCGTAAAGCGAGGTCGCCCGGAAACGGCGGCAACCTTCGTGGTAGGCCTGGGCGAGGGCGGTTTTGAGCGCCTCCAGCTCCAGCTCCGAGACGAAGTCCGGCAGGATCGCCTCGTCGGCGGGACGCGACCAGACGGCTAGGGGCACCGCCAGCAGGTTGTCGAACTCGACGGACGGGCAGGAGGTCCGGGCGACGGTGATGACGGCTTCCGTCGGCGCCGCGGCTTGGCTGTGGTCATAGGCCTCCAGGAAGGCCGCGAGCCGCGAGCCCGTCCGCTTGTCCGGCGGGTTCAGGGCGAGCCATTCCCAGAAAGAACGGCGGATTTGCTTGAGGACGCTGGCGGGGATGAACAGCCGCCCTTCCACCGTGGCCTCGACGCGGCCGGCCTCGAAGGTGTCGGAGGCGCTGGAGCCGAACTCCTCGACGAGCTTGGCGGGGGCCAGCGGGTTATCCCGGGCCTCCTGGAAAGCGGCGGGGAAGGACCAACGCGAGCCGCCAAGGACTTCCACGTCCAAGCCGTCCGGGCGGGCGGCGACGCGGAGGTCGACGGCCGTCCGGGGGGCGGGGAGGGCGGCGACGCGGGCGGAGAGGTCGCGGCTGGCCTCGCCGATCTTGTAGACCGTGCCGTCTTCGGGGATGAGTTTGTCCGTGGGGATGAAGCAGCGGCTGCCGGCGCGGGCGAACTTGACCGTTTCGATGCCGACGGTGAGCTTGCTGACGGTGAGGGCCGGGCCTTCGTCGCCGGAGGGTGGCTGGACGCGGACGCGGTCGCCGGCGCCCAGGGGGGCGGTGAGGTTGACGAGGAAGCCGCCGGTCTTGAGCCCCGCGACCTGGCCGACGGGACGTCCGGAGACGCCCGGTTGGGCGGAGGCGACGACGGCGTTGAAGTTGGCCTTCGACTGGAAGCCGTGGCAGTAGGAACGGCAGCAGGCGGCGGCGAGCAGCTCGCGGGCCTTGCCGATGGCGTCGGGCTCGTCGAGGGCGAGGCGGTAGGCGGAGACGACGTTCTTGACGTAGTCGGGCTTGCGGAGGCGGCCCTCGATTTTCAGCGAAGCCACGCCGTTCTTGCGGAAGAAATCCAGGTCGTCGAGGGAGCAGAGGTCTTTGGTGGAGAAGAGGAAGCCGTCTTTGCCGTCGTGCTGGTAGGGCCTGCGGCAAGGCTGTTTGCATTTGCCGCGGTTGCCGCTCCAGCCGCCCATCCAGGAGGAGAAGAGGCAGGAGCCGGAGAGGCTGCAGCACAAGGCGCCATGGACGAAGACCTCCAGCTCGACGGTGGCTTTGGCGGCGATGGCCCTGAGCTCGTCGTGGGTGGTCTGGCGTTCCAGGATGACGCGGCTGGCGCCGAGGCGGGCGGCGAGTTCGACGCCTGCGCTGTTGTGTATGCCCATCTGGGTGGAGGCGTGGAGGGGGAGGCCGGGGAAGTGGTCGCGGGCGAGACGGAGGACGCCGAGGTCCTGGACGATGAGGGCGTCGGGGCGGAGCTCCGCGGTCTGGGCGAGGAACTGCGCGAGCTCGGGGAGCTCGGCCTCCTTGACCAAGGTGTTGAGGGTGACGTGGACTTTCTTGCCGTGTTTGCGGGCGTGGGCGAGGAGCTGGGCGAGCTCGGGGAGGTCGAAGTTGTCGGCGCGCTCGCGGGCGTTGAATTTCCGCAAGCCGAGGTAGACGGCGTCGGCGCCGTGGTCGAAAGCGGCGAGGGCGGTCTCGAGGTTGGCGGCGGGGGCGAGGAGTTCGGGTTTGGGGCGGGTCATCGCTGGGGCGTCCGTTGGGTGGAGAGTTTCTCCAGGGCGGCGCGGGCTCCTTTGAGCTGCTCGACCACGTCCTTGAGGAGCGCGAGGCTCTCGGCGTCGGCCGGCTCCCCGGCGGACAGGGGGGCGGTCTGGGGTTTCGCCTGCTGTTTGTAGCCGCGCATCTTGGTGTAGAGGAAGCTGCGGAGCGCCTCGTATTCGAGGAGTCCTTCGATGGCCATCTCGGCGGCGGCGTTGCCGGAGGCGGTCTGGATCTGGATGTCGGCGAGGCCGAGCCAGCGCTGGATGACGCCGGAGGTCAGGTGGATATCCTGGATGCGGGCGTAGTTGAGGTTGACCTCCTTGCGGAAGAAGACGCCCCAGCACATGCGGACGCCCTCGGCGTCGAAGCGGTAGCGGATGGAGACGTAGCGGCAGAGCAGCAAGGGGAGGACGAAGATGATGAAAGGGCCGGAGAGTATCGATTTGAGGATGTAATACTGGAGCAGCTTTTTGTGTGGTCTGTCGATCGCGAAGACGTCGGCGTCGTTCATGGCGCGCTCCAGTTGGGTGGAAAGTGGTTATATGACGCGGCCGCCCCGGGGTGGGGCGGCCGCGTGGGGAAGGCGGTGTTCAGCCGATGGCCTGGCAGATGGTGATGGCGGCGACGCCGACGATGTCGTCGTCGGAGCAGCCTCTGGACAGGTCGTTGACGGGCTTGGCGAGGCCTTGGAGGATCGGGCCGTAGGCGGCGGCCCCGGCGAGGCGCTCGGTGATTTTGTAGCAGATGTTGCCGGCGTTGAGGTCGGGGAAGATCAGGATGTTAGCGGCGCCCTTGAGGGGGCTGTCTGGGCTCTTGGACGCGGCGACCGAGGGCACGAGGGCGGCGTCGCCCTGGAGTTCGCCGTCGACGAGGATGTCGAGCTTCTCGGCGGCGATGCGTTGTTTGGTCAGCTCGGTGGCTTTGATGATCTTGTCGAGGATCTCGTGGGTGGCGCTGCCTTTGGTGGAGAAGGAGAGGAACGCGATCTTGGGCTGGAGTCCCAGGAGGGCGCGGTAGGTTTGGCTGGTGGCGATGGCGATGTCCACGAGCATCTCGGCGTCGGGGTTGGGGTTGACGCCGCAGTCGGCGTAGAGGAGGGTCTCGTCGCCGGAGATGGTGGGGGTCTTCAAGTCCATGACGAAGCAGCTGCTGCCGGTCTTGATGCCCGGGGCGGTGCCGATGACGGTGAAGGCGGAGCGGAGCATGTCGGGGGTGGAGGCGATGGAGCCGGCGACCATGCCGTCGACGGACTTGTCGGTGGTCATCATGCAGCCGAAGAAGAGGCGGTTGGCCATGGCCTCCACAGCCTGGTCGAAGCTGACCTCCTTTTTGCGTTTGGCGCGCATTTCGACGAATTTGGCGGCGTAGGCCTCGAGCCGGGGGGACTTGCGGGGATCCTCGACTAGGAAGGGGCGATCCTTGAGCCCGGCGGTGGCGCAGGCTTTGTCGAGCTCGTCGGCGGTGCCGAGGACGATGACCTGTTTGGCGATGCCCTGGGCTAGGATCTTGACGGCGGCCTTGACTACCCTGGGGTCGTTGCCCTCGGGCAGGACCAGCTTCATGTTGTGGGCGTTGGCCTTGGCGATGAGTTTCTCGCGGATTGGCATGATATGTTTCCTCCTGTTGGTTTTAGATGAGGTTGTGCGCCTTGAGCAAGTCGCGGGTTTGGCGGCCGATCATGAGCTCCTCGTTGGTGGGCATGACGATGGCCTTGACCTTGCTTGTGGGGGTGGAGAAGATCCCGGGCTTGCCCATGAGCTTGGCGTTGGCCTCCTTGTCGAGGGTGACTCCGAGGTTGGAGAGCTGGGAGATGACGCGTTCGCGGACGGGGACGGAATACTCGCCGATGCCGCCGGTGAAGACGATGGCGTCGGCTCCGTTCATGAGGGCCAGGTAGGAGCCAATGTATTTGACCACCCTGCGGACGAAGGACTTGAGGGCGAGCTCGGCGCGCTCGTTGCCGCCGCCAGCGAGGCTGATGATCTCGCGCATGTCGCTGCTGCCGCCGCTGAGCCCGAGCAGGCCGCATTTCTTGTTGAGGAAGGTGTCGACCTCGGCGGGGGTCATGCCCATCTCGCCGACCAGGCGCAGAACGACGGCGGGGTCGATGTCGCCGGAGCGGGTGCCCATGACCAGGCCCTCGAGAGGGGTCATGCCCATGGTGGTGTCGACGACTTTGCCGTTCTCGATGGCGGCCATGCTGCAGCCGTTGCCGAGGTGGCAGGTGATGAGCTTGAGGGAGTCGAGGGGGCGGTCGAGGAATTGGGCGGTGGACTCGGCGACATAGTTGTGGGAGGTGCCGTGGAAACCGTAGCGGCGGACGCCGTGTTTCTCGTAGAGCTCGTAGGGGACGGCGTAGAGGTAGGCCTCGGGGCGCATGGTCTGGTGGTAGGCTGTGTCGAAGACGGCGACGTTGGGGACGCCGGGGAAGATCTGTTCGCAAGCCTCGATGCCGGCCAGGTTGGGCGGGTTGTGGAGGGGGGCGAGGGAAAAGCAGTCGGCGATGATGCGCTTGACGGACTGGTCGACGATGACCGGGCGGGTGATCTTCTCGCCGCCGTGGACGACCCGGTGGCCGATGGCCTTGACTTCGGAGAAGGCCTTGAGCACCCCGACCTTGGGGTCGATGAGCTTGGCGCAGATCGTTTTCAGCGCGTCGGTATGCCCCTTGATGTCGATGGTCTCCTCGGTCTTCGTCCCGCCATGCGGCTTGTAGGAGAGCCGAGGTTCGGTCAGGCCGATACGCTCCACTTGTCCACTGGCCATGAGCTCCTCGGTGTCCATCCGGAAGAGGGTGTACTTCAGGGAGGAGCTCCCGGCGTTGATCGTCAGCACTTTCATAGATGACCTTCTGCTCGTGTTGTCTTTAATAGGAATAAAGATTGATTCTCTATGTTTTTTAAGGAACTAATGTAGCGCCGCCGCTGTCGAATTAAAGCGGACGTTCGCGAGATTTTCCGCGATTGCTCGCTGCGGCCGCCGCCGGGACGTTTTTTCCCGCCCGGGGCGTTGACTTATCGGGCTTTTAGATTAGTGTTAAGTGGCGTCATAACAAGAATGGAGAATGGTGGCCATGGTTTCAGTTTTCGCGAAAAGGTTGTCCGCGGCCGCGTTGGCCGCGTTGATTTTGGCCGCGTGCCTCCCCGGCCTGGCCAAGACGGTGGAGCCCAAGCCGGACTACAGCATCATCTCCAGGCTGATACTCAACATCCTTTCCGACGAGCATTACGCCGGGCAGCCGGTCGACGACAAGCTGTCCAAGCAGCTCTTCGACGAGTACCTGGCGCTCTTGGACCCCGCCAAGCTCTACTTCACCCAGCAGGACGTCGACCGGTTGGGCGTCAGCTCGGCGGCGCTGGACGACGCCCTGAAACGCGGCGACGTCGAGTTCGCCTACGCCGCCTATAACCTGATGCTCGAGAAGCTCAAGAAACGCGAGGACTTCGCCCGCAAGTCCTTGACCGACGGTTTCGACTTCACGCTGGACGACTCCTACGTCTTCGACCGCGCCAAGGCCCCCTGGGCCAAGGACGAACGGGAGCTCGACGACGTTTGGATCAAGAAACTCAAGTACGACATCCTCAATTTCCGCTTGATGCAGAAGGCCGCCAAGGAGGACCCCGAGGCCGCCAAGGAGGCCAAGGCCGTCCTGCAGAACAAGTCCCCCGAGGAACGGGTGCTCAAACGCCTCTCCGCCTATCGGAAGTACCTGGAGGACAACGACTCGATGCAGGTGTTGGAGCTCTATCTCTCTTGCTGGTCGCGGCTCTACGACCCCCATTCCGCCTACATGTCCCCGCGCTCCAACGAGGACTTCAACATCCAGATGAAGCTCTCGCTGGTCGGGATCGGGGCGTTGCTCTCCGCCGAGGACGGCTACACCAAGGTGGTCAAGGTCATGGCCGGCGGGCCGGCGGAGAAGGACGGACGCCTCAAGGCCGACGACCGCATCATCGCGGTCTCCCAGGGCTCCGACGGCGAGCCGGTCGACGTCATGGAGATGCCCCTGAACAACGTGGTCAACATGATCCGCGGCAAGAAGGGCAGCAAGGTCCGCCTGACCATCCTGGAGGCCTCCAAGGGCGCCCAGGCCATCCCGAAGGAGCTCACGCTGGTCCGCGACGAGGTGCCGCTGAAGGATCAAGAGGCTTCCGGCGAGATCCGCGAGATCAAGGGCCCGGACGGGCGCAAAGCCAAGGTCGGCGTCATCAAGCTGCCGTCCTTCTACTACGACTTCGAGGGGGCGATGAAGGGCAAGTCCGACTTCAAAAGCTCCACCCGCGACGTGCGCCAGATCCTGGAGAAGTTCACCCAGGATGGCGTCGACGGCGTGGTCATGGACTTGCGCTCCAACGGCGGCGGCAGTCTCAAGGAGGCCATCGACCTCACCGGGCTGTTCATCTACACCGGCCCGGTGGTGCAGATCCGCAACCAGAAGGGCGCCGTCCGCATCGAAAACGACCTCGACCCGCTCTGCTACTACAACGGCCCGCTGCTGGTGGTGGTCAACCGCATGAGCGCCTCCGCCACCGAGATTTTCGCCGGCGCCATCCAGGACTACGGCCGCGGCATCGTCGTCGGCGAGAAACACACCCATGGCAAGGGCACGGTCCAGACCGTCTTCGACCTCGACCCGATCCTCTCGCGTTTCGGCATGGATCTCAAGTCCGGCTCCGTCAAGCTCACCAACGCCAAGTTCTACCGCATCAGCGGCAGCTCCACCCAGAACAAGGGCGTCACCCCGGACATCGAGTACGACTCCTTCACCGACTACATGGACATCGGCGAGAGCAAGCTCGAGCACGCCCTCCCCTGGGATCAGATCGACGCCGCCAAGTACAGCCCCGTCATGCGCCTAGACGACTACATCCCCGCCCTGCGGACGGCCTCCGAGCGCCGCCGCACCAAGGACGACGAGTTCAAGAAGCTCGCCGTCGCCATCGGCAAATTCAAGGAGCTCAAGGACAAGAAGAGCGTCTCCCTGAACGAGCAGAAGCGCTGGGAGCAGTACAACGAGGAGAAGAAGGTCGCCGACGAGCAGGAGTCGTTGTACAAAGACTCCGAGGACGACTCCACCGACTCCGCCAAAAAAGATAAGAAGGACATTTTCCTGGACGAGAGCGTCCGCGTCCTCGCCGACTACATGCAGTTGCGCTCCAAGGACGCCAAGACCACCGTCAAGAACATCGCGCCCGTCAAGGCCAACTGACTTTAGAGCCTTTGCTGGGTGCGGTTGATGACCAAGTCCTGCCACCGCTTGTCCAACGTGACGAAGCGCGACGACCAGCCGGAGATCCGCACCGACAGGTTCTGGTACAACTCCGGATGGAGCTGGGCGTCCTGTAGCGTCCGGTTGTCGACCACGTCGATGTGCAAATAGACGCCGCCCAGTTGGACGAAGGTCTTCATCAGTCCGACCAACGCGGCGGTCCCGTCTTCCCCTTTGACGTCGGACGGCAGGAGCTTTAGTTCCAGCGGGCAACCGTTCGGCAGCTTCTCGAAGTCCACTTTGCAGAAGGATTTGACCACCGCCGTCGCCCCGCGCCGGTCGGTGCCGGGCGTCGGGGCGAAATTGGTCGCCAGCAGTTCCCCGGCGCGCTTGCCGAAGGCGGTCGCCCCGCGGCTGGCGGCGTAGGCGAGCTCGCGGCCGAAAGTGCTGAGCCCCGCCGGGCGCAGCACCCCGTCGACCTCGCTGGTCTCGGCGGCGATCGCCACGTAGTCGTCGTAGACCATCTTGGCGAACGCGTCGGCCTCGTCGTTGTCGTTGCCATAGAGTTCCAGCGTCTCCGTGACTTGCGCCCGTAGCGCCTCGTCCCCTTCCCAGTTCTTGGCGAGGATGCCCAGCAGCGCGGGCAGCGTCAGGAGCCGTTCCTCGAACACGAGTTTCTTGATGGCCAGCAGGCTGTTGGCGGTGTCCGGGACGCCCCCGGCGTGCATGGCGACGGCGCTGTATCTGGGGCCGCGGTCGTTGTAGGCCCGCGCTCGTTCGACGCAACCTTCGACGAACATGGAGAGCAGGGGCGTCGGAGCCACCGCCTCGGCTTGGTTATGCCGACGCCCGTTCAGGAAATGCTCCGCGGCGACGCGGTCTTGTTGGACGCAAGCGTCCATCAGCTTGGCGAGGAACGCCGCGTACAACTCCTCGAAAGTCTCGAAACTTGCTTGCCGCAACGTCTCCTGCAAGATGGCGAGCATGTCGAAGGGGATGTAGCTGAAGGCGGTCTTGCCCTGGATGATCAGCTCCCAGCAGCCGTCGTTGCTGAACTGCCGCGCCTCCCCCAGCTCGTAGCCGAAGCGGACGAGGGCGCGGATGGCGACCTCCTCGTTGTAGATGGCCACGATGCCGCCGCCGATCTTTTGAGCCTCGGCGATCCGGCGCCACAGCCGTTCCGGGGTTTGGGCGTTGACCCGGACGGCGACCGGGAAGTCGCTGATCTTGGTCTCCTCCACCACGTCCAGGACGAGGTAGGTCACTTCGTTGGCCACCTCGACCCCGTGGCGGTCGACGCCGCCGAGGATGACGTTTTGGTAGAACTGGGCGTCGCCGCTGCCGCCTCCTCCGGCCCCTTTCCACTCGACCCCCTTGATCCAGAAACACGCCAGCAGGTCGCGGGCCTCGTTCAGTGTGATCGTACCGGCGTCCAGGTCGCGGCGAAGGTATGGCCCGAGCATCTCGTCGAGCCGCCCGAGCCCCGACCAGTTGCCGCAGAGCCGTTGGAAACAGAACAGCGTCCACAACGACTGAACCGCCTCGCGGAAACTTCGCGGCGGGTTCTCCGGGACGTGGCGCAGGCAGTCCGCCGCGGCGCGGAACTGCTCCCCGCCCGCTTCCTCCAGCGCCGCCACATGCCGCTTTGTCCAGACGCCGATGGCGTCGAGGCAGGTCTCCATGCATTCCAGCAGTTCCCGCCGCGCCGCGTCCAGCGAGGCGTCCTCAAGGCGTTGGCGCAGCTTCTCCCGCAAGCCGCGGCAGCCGCCGTCCAGGACCGGCCCGAACCCGATGGTGGTGTGGCTGGTGCTGGGATAAGGGCAGGCGGGGGTGCGGTGCTCGAGGGCTTCCCGCAAAGTCGCCGAGCCGACGATCCGCTCGCCCTGGACGAGGCGCAACGGGGCGCGTTCGGCGATCATCTTGACGGCCAGGGCGTAGCGGCGGTTGTCCGACTCCTCCTCCTCGCCGACGACGAAGTCCGCCGGGCGGATGTCCTTCAAGAACTCCCCGGAAAGGTAACGTTCCGCCAAATCCCTGACGTCCTGGCCAAGCCTGGGTTTTATCGTATGGTTGATCAAACCGTCCGTCATATCCGCCGTCCTTTGTTTATGGTTCACGCTCACTATGAATTTAGTCCCAAAAATCCGTATGGCCAATGTCCGTGAGCGCGCAAGATATATCCAGAAATCCAAATTGCGGCTTGAAGCCTGGTGTCCGCATGATAAGTTGTCCGGATGTTCACCGAGTCAAACATCAGGGTGGAGCTGCTGCAAGGCGGCCGGGGCGCGCTGAAGGCGGAGCGGGACGGCTGGCTACACGTGAAGACCGTCCCCTGCTGCATTTTCGCCCAGGCGACGCTGGGGAGCTACGAGTTGCTTGTCCAGGGGGAACGCCACCGCCTGGTCGAGGGCGAGGCGTTCCTGGTCCCGGCCAACCTCAAGCTGGAGATCACCCACCATGTCAACCCCGACCGCGGCCGCATGGAGTTCCGCTGGCTGCACTTTCGTTTCTCGTTGTTCGGGGCGCTCGATTTCGGCGACATCCTCGACATGCCCAGGCGCCTGGACCCCGCCACCTCCGACCGGATCGGCGGGTTCGCCGAGTCGATCTTGGCCTTGGGGGACGATGGCTCGTTGGCCGCGGTCCTCAAGCGGCTGGAGTTAGGGCATGCCGCGTTCGGGGTCATCGCCGCCATCTCCCCGCTGAAGACGGACTTCCTGGAGCGGCAAACGCACTTGGACGCCCTGGTGGAAGTCCTGGGATACATCAAGGGGCATTTGTACCGCAAACTGGGCGTGGAGGAGCTGGCGGCGAAGGCGCACATGTCGCGTAGCGGCTTCCATGCGCATTTCGTCGGTTTGCTGGGCTGTTCGCCGCAACGCTACGTGCTGCGGGAGCGATTGGAGCTGGCGGCGGGGCGTTTGTTGTCCACGGGGGAACCGCTTGGCGAGATCGCCGCGGGGCTGGGCTTCCAGAGCCAGTTTCATTTCAGCCGTTGTTTCAAGCGGCGCTACGACGTCCCGCCCGCACGTTTCCGGGAGCGTTTCCAAACGGACGCCTACGGGAGGGGATGACGTCATAGTCGTAGCGTTGGTGACATTCCAAGCGCCTTGCCGCCGGGCACTTGAAAGCGCGCCACTCCGCGCTAAACTCCAGCCCGGAAACATCTTCGGAGTGTTCTGGCGGCCGTTCCAAAGCGGCGAAGAATCGCCGCAGTCCAAAGACGCTCCGCGTCGGAAAGGCAGTAACAACCTCTCGTTTTCTCCCGCAAAAGTGTCAACTACTTTTTGAAGCATGCCAGTTTTTTGAGTGGAAAAATTGTTTCCACACGCTCAATTCAAACAAGCGTCGACCAAATCCTCCAGCGCGGCTTCTGCGAGGCACTCGAAGTTGTCGGCGGCTCCGTAATAGATATTGACCATGCCGTCGGGCTTGACGATGGCGCCGGTCGGAAAGACGACATTGGGCACAAAACCGTTCGTCTCGTACAATTCCTCCGGGCGCAAAAGGATGGACTTCGAATAGCCGATCACCTTGTACGGGTTTTCCAAGTCGAAAAGGATGGCGCCCATGGAGTAGAATTGCCCCGCGCAGGAGCCGCAGACCCCGTGTGTCAGGACAAGCCAGCCCCGCGAGGTTTCGACAGGCGGCGTCCCCGCCCCGATTTTCGTGGAGTCCCAGCGGGCGGTGAACTTGTTCTGGACAACTTCGGTGTCGCCCCAAAAGCGCAAGTCTGGCGAACGGGATATCCACAGATGTCCGTTCCCGGCGTTTTCCGGACGATGCAGCATCACATAGTGGCCGTCAAATTTACGCGGGAATAGCACGGCGTTGCGATTCTGCACATGGTGCGGAAACGAAATGTGTTGCACGGTCTTGAAATCTGTCGTCTCCCCTAGGGCTATCCGGGAACCGTAGTTGAAGGTGTAGGCCGCGTAGCTGACGATATAGCGGCCCTCGACAACATTAATACGTGGATCGTAGAAGGAATCCGCCGCGTATTTCATGTATTTGTCCATGTCGTCGGCCACGAATTTCACTGGCTCCGGATCTATGTCAAACTTGACGCCGTCATTTCCCCGCGCGGCGTATACCCATTGTTTGCGTGTGGCGTCCTCCGTGCGGAGAAGCAGCACATAGCGACCGTCTGGCGTTTTGACCGCGCCGCCGTTGTAGACGGCGAAACAGTCCGACGGCATATCGGAGGGCTTGACGATCGGGTTGGCCGGATGGCGTTTGACCATTCCCATGATTCTGCGTTGCGTCATTTGTCTTGCTCCTAATTTCTCGCAGTTTCCCATTGGTCAGTCGCCGTCCACTTCATGGAAGACCAGGCCGTCGAAGCGGACTTTGCCGGGGCGGTCTTTCTCCCCCGCGACGCTCACGAACATCAAGCGGTCGAGCAAGTCGGGATACTTGGCCGTGTCCGTGGAGACCGTCAGCTCGCAGGAATATTCCCGCCATTCCGGCGTGACTTTGATCTTGTCCATTTTGTAGAAGTGCTCGCCCCGATGCCCGAACGGCGACCAGGCCTGTATGCTGACCGTCAGCGCGCGGTCGCTTTCCGCCTTGGCCCAGAATTTGAACTCGACCTCCTTGCCCAGGACAACGGGCATTTGGACGCTCTGGAGGCCGCCCTTGGCGAACGCCACTTCCAGACTTTTCTCCCCGGAAAGGAAGTCTTGCGAGCTGACGACGACGGCCGGGTTGGTCGTCGTCCCCCAGGTCTTGCGCCAATTCGCCGGGACGCCGCTGGAAAGCTCGAAATCGCCGTCCGGCAGCAGGTTCCGCCGGAACGTCTCCGGTGTCACGGGCGTGACTTCCAAGTCCTTCACCGCGATGGTCTTGGGCTGGCCAGGGTTGGCGTAGGGACGCAGTTTCACCTCGCCTCCCTTGGCGCTGTGGAAATAGGCGGCGTAGTCGCTCCAGCCGTCGGTTAGGACATAGCTGTCAAACCTGCGCCTGCCGTCGACCTCGATGCCTAGCGCGAAGCTCGCCTCGCTCTCCGGCGCGGAGCACCTCATTTTCCAGCCCAGCTTGTAATAGGTGTCCGGCTTGACCTCCACGGTGCAGGACAGCCCGGGATAGCCTTGTCCGGAATAGTCCAGCGTGTAGAGCTTTTGGTCTTTGGCCATGGTCCACGGCGGGGTGGCGGCGACCTTCAAGCCCTCCGCCATGGCCGTCCCGCAGATGGCGAAGACCGCGAGGGTATAAAGGGTTTGTGTTAGCGGCGTCATTTCAAGGCCATGAAACCGAAGCTATGACGGTTCTTGTAGGCGTCGCCCGCGGAGTTCCAGTTGGCGGAGGAGTGGCGCCTGACGCTGTCCGCGTCGTCGATCTGCGCCTCGAAGCCGACGTAGTCGCCCTTGAGCGCGGCGAGCGGGATCTCCAGCTCCGCGGTGTACCCCCCCGCCTTCGTGGCGGTGGAGACCTTCAAGCCGCCGAGGTCGAGATCCCCCGGCTTGACGAGCAGGCGTTGTCCCTCCGGGGCGTAGGGCATGAGGAAGAGCCGCGCCACCTTCCCATGATAGGCTCCGGGGTATCTGACCGGATTGGCCAACGGCTCGGCGTCGAGGAAGAGCTCGACGCAATCCTGCTCCCAAGGGGAGCGTCCGGCGACGTCCGCGGATGGGCTGGCGTCTTTCACGTCGAAGGATAGTTTGAGCGCTTTGCCGTCGCGCTCCATGCGTATGGTGGACGGGCCGATTTGCGCCGGTTCGCCGGGGCGCAAGACCTTGGCTTGCGGCCCCACTTTCAGCGGGAGGTCCAAGAGCCTCCCGTCGACCGCGAACTTGGCCGACACTTTCCCTGGCTTGTCCCCCTTGAGCTTGACCGGCACCGGCACGGCGAGCTCGCCGTTGGCCGGGATGACGAAGTCGACGCCCTCCAACCCGACCAGCCCCTCGCCTTGGACGCCAAGTTTCCCCGACAAGTCCCGGCCGGAGCAGTTACGGAACGACACCACCAACGCCCAGCCGCCATTTTTCGGGACGAGCCTAGCCTCCGCCCCGGCCTCGACCGGACGCTCCGCCTCGACCACCCCCGCTTTCAGCATGGCGACGAAGTCTTTTTTGTCCAGGGCGCCGGAGAACGGGTTCAGCCAGAAGCCTTCCTTCGCCTCCAGGTAGTACGGCTCGGCTCCGAGTCGCAGCGCGGCGCCCTCCGGGAAGGGGAGCTCGTTGCCGAACATGTCGAAGAGGCGGACGTCGGAGGCCTTGGCGGGGAGCTTGAGCTTCAAGTTCTTCATGTCGCCGTAACTCCAGAAGGCGGCGAGGCTTTGGCCGTCGCGCTCGTAGACATAACAGACGCAGTCGTTGCCCCAGCGGATTTTGTCGACGGGTTTGGCCCCCTCGAAATGCCGCGCCAGGGCGTTTAGGACTACGAAGTCCCCGGACAGCGCCTCCTGGCTTAGGCGGTGGGCGGCGCAATGCGGGCTGAGCAGGTTTTTGAAGATCTGTCCCTCCTCCAGGAAGCATTCCTGGGCGACACCTTCCCCCAAGTCGGTCAGGAAGCGCCAGGCGACATGGTAAGGGGCGTGCTTCTCGGACTCGATGTATTGGGGGCCAAAGGTGCCGCGCAAATAATAAACCTCCGTGTTCCAGAGCGGGATGTCCTTGCCGTCCCCGTATTGCTTGAGCAACTGTTTGGCCTCCGCTATCTGTTTGTCCGCCGCTTTGACGGAGCCAAGGTTCGGCGCGTCGTAGGGGTGGAAAGAGACGATGTCGGCGTATTTCAAGCCGCCTAATTTGAAGCAGCTCCCGAGGAAGCCTTCCATGTCGCCAGCGAGGTCGCCGGTGGAACAGAAACCGATGGTTTTCGCTTCCGGGTTTGTTCGCTTGATCTCCTCGTTCGCCGCCTTCAGGTAGTCGAGGTAGGTTGAAGCGGCCAGGTAGCCGTTCGGCTCGTTGGTTATCTCATAATAGCCGACCTTGCCCTCGCAATGGGCCACGATGTTACGGACATAGCGGCGCCACAGGTCAAGAGGAGGAAGCATGACGGGCCGTTTCCAGTCGCCGCTCTTCTCCACTTTCACGCATTTCGCGTTCAGCCACTCTAGCCAACTGGGGCCGTTCACGCTGGTGTCCTCGATGAAGTCCCCATGGCCTAGCACGGGTAGGACGCTCATGCCATGGCGGGCGTAGAGGTCGAGCGTCCTGTCGACGCCGCTGAAGTCGAACGCCCCCTCCTTGGGCTCGCAATACCGCCACCGGAACATTGACTCGCCCCAGTCGCGGGCGAGGCGGCAACCCATGTCGGCGAGGAGCCGCAGATGCTCGTCGGCGGAACGTCCGTCGCAACGGAAGCCGGGTTTGACGACCACGCCCTGGTCGGGAGGCATGACATACTTGGCTGCGCCGATGTTCAAGCCGACGCAGAAGCTCTCGCCGATGTCGAGGGGCCTCCGCTCGTAACGCCCCGCCACGGCCACGAAGCCGGGATGGCTGGCGAAAGGCGTGGTTCCGGCCACAAGCTCAGTTTCCAGGCGGTAAGCCCCGAAACGTTCAAGCGGCAGCGCGAAGGGCAATTGCCGGGCTTCCCCGGGCTTCATGCTGATGGCGAATTCCTTGGAGAAGGCTTTGACGCCAACGCTGTCTTCGACCGCCGTGACGCGCAGCTTGGCGTCCAGGGCGGCTTTCGTGTCGTTGTGGACTTTCAGGACGGCCTGCGCCACATCGTCTCCGCCCTCGGTGATGTAATAGGCGCGTTCCACCGAGGCGGCCGCTTCCAACGCTCCGGAGCCCACGTAGGCGTCCGACTTGCCTTCGACGATCTGGACATCGTCGAGCCAGAGGTCTCCGGCGGGGGCGTCCTTTTCCTTGCCGAACTCGACGCGGAGCAGATACCATTCGTTGGGCCAGGGGCCGCGGGTTTTGAAGGTGAAGGCTTTGCGGCTCCAAGCCGTCCCCACGTCGAAAGTGGACGACTTGCTATCCCATCCCCAGGCCTTGTCGGTGGTGGCGGAAGTCACCGAGACGTTGATCTTGAGCTTGGGGATGGAGCTGCGCATGGCGGCGGAGAACGTGTATTGCGCTCCGGGTTTCAGTCTGAACTCCTTGAAGGAGAGCTCGCACTTCTCGGCGAAACGGTTGGGGACGCGCAAGGAAGAGGTTGAGCCGTCCACCACGGGAGCCTCATAAAGCTGCTTTGGGTTGCTTTCGAGCTGGAGGATTTTTATGAAGCCGGTTCCGGTGACGCCCAGCTCGAAGGATGGGTTGAATATCAAGTTCTCGGCTATGGCCCCCGCGAAGCATAGCGCCAGAGCCAGTGTCGTGGCGAACAGTTTTCTTGTCATCTTTAGACCTTTCGTTATGTTAAGCTTCACATGCTTTTAGGTTGGTAGTAGTAGTCGCAGGCGGAATAGATCAAGTCCGCCGGATTGGGGGGCTGCCCCTTCAGCAGGTACTCCCTGGATTGCCAGTCTACATGGAAATCCGCCCAGAGGTTATTGAAACCCTTGCGGTGTTTGGGGGTCGTCAAAAGCCAATAGGCTTCCCAGCTGGGCGGTTTGATTTGTGAGACGTAAGCGTCTCGATAAGATGTGGTGGACGTGTCATAGGGGTCGACGGTGCAGTCCCCGATCAGTATCGTCGTCGACAACTTGGTCATTTTATTGAGGTTGTGGCGTTTTTTCCATTCCAGCGCCCCGTCATCGTGACTTGCTCCGGCGCAATAGTCCCAGCCGTAGCCGCCGTAATAGGCGTTGATCCATTGATTGCTGGTGTTGAGGGGGAGCGTCCATTCCGGACAGCCGAAGATTCCGGTGTGGTAGCTTTTTGGGTCTTCCATGGAATCCGGCTTGACATAGGCCATGAGGGAGTACTTCCACCGGAAGGCGGCACTGCTGGTGTAGTCGCTGATGGTCAGAAGCCAACCGCTGTAGTCGTCGGCGTAGCAGGATACCGCCACGCCTTGCTGCTTGAGGTTGGAGATGCATTGGATGCCTTTAGCCATGCGCTTGGCGTGGCCGAGCGCGGGTAGGAGCAAAGCCGCGAGCAACGCGATGATTGCGATAACGACGAGGAGCTCGATTAGTGTGAATGTCCGTTTCCGTCTCATAGCGATATCCCTTCGGGTTTGTCAAGTTGGAGCTTTTTGACGGAGTCGCGTTCGATGAAGAGGTTGTCGAGCAGGAGGTGTTCCGGGGAATGGTCGCCAGAGGCGATTTGGTTGAGCAGCAGGTTGATGGTCTTCGCCGCTATGAGCTCGTAGGGCTGCTGGATGGTGGTGTAGGGCGGGTCTTGGAAGCGGGACAGCTCCCAGGACTCCATCGCCACCACCGAGAGGTCGTCCGGGATTTTGATCCCGAGCCGCCGGAGGGCCGCGGCGAACGCTTGGGTTTTCCCTTCGCTTGCCAGGAAGATCGCGGTGGCCTTCTCACGGAGGATCCGCTCGACGGCGTCCAGCACCGACAGGTCGGCGAGGTCGCAAAGCAGGCGCGGGGTGATTTCATGGCCGTCCTCCGCGAAGCGTTCGCGGAAGCCCCGCGCCCTTTCGGCGTTCGCTTTGGTTTGGAGTCCGGAGATGATGAACCCCGCCGACACATGCCCGTTTTTGAGCAGGACGTCCGCGGCCATCCGCCCGCTTTGGTAGTGGTCGCTCATGACGGTGGAGCAGCATTCGGGGCCGAAGGCGTTGGGGATGACTTGCGGGACGTTCTCCGGCAGGCTTTCGAGCAGCTCCATGCTCTGGGAGTTCCAGGGCAGGCAGACGATGCCGTCGATATGCGCCCCGCGCAACCGCGACACATTGTGCGCGGAGTAGAACTCCACGCAGAGGTCGTGGAGGGAGAGCTGTTTGACCAGGCAGGACGTGAGCGTGACGTAGTATTCGCTGTCCAGCGAGAGGTTGGCCGAGTTGAGCACGAGGGCGATGGTCTTGCGGCGCGCCTGCATCTTCGGGCGGAAATTGAACTTCTCGGCGACGGCCATGACTTTCTGCCTGGCCCCCTCGGAAGTCCGCCCCCGCCCGTTCAGCACCCGGCTCACGGTGGCGTAGGACACCCCCGCCTCGTCGGCGAGATCGTATATCGAGTTGACCTGTTTTTCCACCTTCACCGGAACCTCCGCCGCAATACCGTGTAATTGTTACATCAAATTATATGGCGATGCTCGCCATTTGTCAAGAGGGGGTGGGGGAAAAAAATGTTGACGCGTGGCAACTCTATCCGTCCCCAAGTTTTCGTCGCAGGGGGCAACGCGGCAGGCAGACGCTTTTTTTGCAGGCGTCCTTGGCGAGCTCCACGAAGAGGGCATGGAACTCTTGGTAGAGTGCGACGTCGGGGGGGAGGCGGTCCATGAAGAGCCGTTGCAACTCGTGGTAGGGGATGTTTTCCGCCGTGCCGTGGTGCCGGGCCATGGCGCGCTTGGTGTAGGCGTCGACCACGAAGGTGGGCAGGGCGAAGGCGTAGAGCAAAATGCTGTCGGCGGTCTCCGGGCCGACGCCGTTGACCGCCAAGAGCGACTCCCGCCAGGCGGGCAAGTCCGCCGGGGACGCCGCCGCGGGTTGGCCCAGCCACCACTTGGCGAGGTTGCGCAGCTTGACGGCTTTCATGTTGTAGTAGCCCGAGGGGCGGATGAGCTCCGCCAGGGCCGCCGGGTCCGCTTCGAGGATGTGTTCGGGGGACAGCGCGGCGGCGCGGCGCAGATTGGCCAGGGCGCGCTCGACGTTGCCCCAGTTGGTGTTCTGGGTGAGGATCGCCCCCGCGGCGATCTCGAAACGCTGGCGGGCGTCGGGCTTGCCGCCGTGGTAGCTGGGGCCATCGGCGCCGTCGAGGGTGGTGGGCCACCAGCGCCGGGGGCCGTAGGCGGCGTGGAGCCGCCCGAAGGTCTCCAGCAAGTCCATGGCTTAGCAGTCGCGCAGGATGGCGGCGGTCTTGACGGCGTCGATGTCGGCGTTCTCGCCGAAAACCAGCTTTCGTTCGGCGAAGCGCTCCGACACCTTCTTGGCCGCCTCGGCGGGGGCGACGCCGTAGTCGGCCAGTTTGGTCTTCATGCCGATGGCGTGGAAGAAGTCCTCGGTGGCGCGGATGGCCGCCTCGGCGCCCTGGACGCCGAAGACCCGCTCGCCGAACTGCTCGAGCTTGGCGCGCTTGTGCTCCAGCTCGTGGCGCCAGAGGGAGGGCATGACCACCGCCAGCGACTGGGCGTGGTCGAGGCCGAAGAACGCGGTGAGCTCGTGCCCGAGCATGTGGGTGGACCAGTCGCTCACCTGGCCCAGGGCCAAGGTGCCGTTCAAGGCGCAGGTGGCGCAGTACATCACGTTGGCGCGGGCGTCGTAGTCGTTGGGGCTGGCCAGGACTTTCGAGGCCTGCTCGATCAAGGTCACCAGGACCGCTTCGGCCTGGCGGTCCTGCAAGGCGGCGTTGACGTTCCGGGTCATGTACTGCTCCATCACGTGGACGAAGGCGTCGACGACGCCGTTGACGGTTTGGCGCGTCGGCAAACTGTAGGTGGTCTCCGGGTCGAGGATCGAGAACTTCGGGTAGACCAGCGGGCTGCCGAAGTAGAGCTTCTGTTGGGTGGCTTTTTTGGAGACCACGGAGTTGGCGTTCATCTCGGAGCCGGTGGCGGGCAACGTCAGCACGGCGCCGAGGGGCAGCGCGGCCTTGACCGGCGCCTGCTTCTCCAGAATGTCCCAGGCGTCGCCGCCGTCGAAGCGGATGGCGGCGGCGATGTATTTGGTGGCGTCCAGGACGGAGCCGCCCCCGACCGCGAGGAGGAAGTCGACTTTCTCGGCCTTGGCCAGTTCGACCGCCTTCATGCAGGTCTCGTGGAAAGGGTTGGGCTCGATGCCGCCGAACTCGACGACCTGGCGGCCTCGCAGCGCCTCCATGACTTGGGCGTGGACGCCGTTGCGCATGATCGAGCCGCCGCCGTAGGTCAGGATGACCTTGCAGGAAGGGGGGACGAGCTCGCGGAGCTGGGCGATCGAGCCTTTGCCGAAAACGAGGTTGACCGGGTTCTGATAGCTGAAGTTTTCCATGGTCGTGCCCTTATGTTATATGGTTGGTTGGTCGTATAAAGTCAGGCGGCGGTGGCGCCGACGCCGCGGAACATGAAGAATGCGGCCGCCACCAGGCAGAGGCCGGCCCAGAGGAAGTCGAGGGTGAGTTTCTCTTTCATGTAGACCACGCAGAACACGGCGAAGACGCCCATGGTGATCACTTCCTGCATCACCTTGAGCTGCCCCAGCGAGAAGAATTGGTGTCCGAGGCGGTTGCCCGGGACTTGCAGGCAGTATTCGAAGAAGGCGACGCCCCAGCCGACCATGATGGCGACGGCCAGCGGGCTGCTCTTGAAATCTTTTAGATGGCCGTACCAGGCGTAGGTCATGAAGAGGTTCGAGCCGACCAGCAACAAGATGGGATAGAATTTCTCCATCGTCTAAAGCCCTTTCTCCAGTAGCCCCCTCAGCTCGGCGACCAGGGGGGAGGGGGCGTGGACGTTGGTGAGCGGGGTGATCGAGACGTAGCCCTGGTCGACGCACTCGAGGTCCGAGCCGTCCAGGTGGGTGTGGTCCGGGAGGTCCCCGGAGATGGTGATGAACTTTTTGCCGTCGGACTCGTCGACGGTGACGAGGTCCTTGTAGACGCGCTTGCCGACGGTGGTGATCTTGACGCCGCGGTAGGGCGCGGTCTCGGGGAAGTTGACGTTGAGGATCAGCTCCTCGCGCAGCAGGCTGGCGGGGAGCTGGTCGAGCAGGTTGGCGACGAAGTCGGCGGCGGGGCCGAAGTCCTTGGCCGTGTTCCAGCCGGCGAGGGAGCAGGCGATGGAGAACATGCCGTTGAGGCTACCCTCGCGGGCCCCGGCGACGGTGCCGGAGTAGAAGATGTCGTCGCCCAAGTTGGCGCCGTCGTTGATGCCGGAGAGCAGCAGGTCGAACTTGTCGCCGTTGTGGAGGCCGCAGATGGCGGCCTTGACGCAATCGGCGGGGGTTCCGTCGATGGCGTGGCCGTTCTCGACCTCGCGCAGCTCCATGGGTTTGAAGAGGCTGATGGAATGGCTGGCGGCGCTTTTCTGGGAGAGGGGGGCGCAGAGGCTGACTTGGTGGCGGCCCTGGAGCCGGGCGAGGAGCGCCTGGATGCCCGGGGCGGCGTAGCCGTCGTCATTGGTGAGCAGTATCTTCATTGAATCCTCAGGCCGGGCCGACGAGGGCGGCGACGGCGGCGAGAAGCTCCTCGCGTTTGATCGGTTTGGACATGGTCTTGTCGGCGCCGACGAGGGAGGCGCTCTTGAGGTATTCCTCGGGGGCGATGGAGCCGCCGCCGGAGATGGCCAGGACTTTCAGGCCGGGCAAGGCCGCTTTCATGTCGATGATGGTCTCGAAGCCCTCTTTGCCGGGCATGATGATGTCGGAGATCAGCAAGGCGAAGACCGCGCCGCCGGCGACCAGCTCGTCGGCTTCCAGGCCGTTGCGGGCGGTGCCGACTTGGTAGCCCGCGCCGCCGAGCACGCTGGCGATCAAGTTCCTCATCTGGTCGTTGTCCTCGACCACCAACACGCTTTTGCCGCTCATGCGCCGGACTCCTGTCAAATTGTGGTTCTCGCCTGATGTCATAGTATACGCCGCCAACGCGGGCTTTCAAAAAAAAACCTGTTTTTTTCGCGACGAAAGTGGAAAGCGCCGCCGGACGCGGTATATTCAGTGCTTCACACTACAAGGCGTGGTGCCCAAGCGGTCTAAGGGAGTGGTCTGCAAAACCATTAGTCACCGGTTCGAATCCGGTCCACGCCTCCATTTCCCCCTTCTTTCTTCCCGGTCGTCCCGCTCACTTGCGGACATTGTTGCAGATCACCAAGGCGGCGATCACTCCGGGGATCCACCCCAGCAGCCACAGCAAAGTCACGAGCAAAATACTTCCGCAGCCTTTGTCCAGCACCGCCAAGGGCGGTAGCAGGATACAGACGAGGGCCCTTAGGAAACTCATGTTCAATCTCCGGTTATTGTTTCGCTTGCGTTTCGAGTTCGCGTTCCAGGCTCTCCAGTGTGCGCTGGAGGGCGGGGCTGGGGCGTAGAGCCAAGGATGCCCGCCATTCGCGCCGGGCGGTGTCGCGGTCATGCTCCAGGTAGGCGATCATCCCGCGGCTGTAATGGAGCTCCGCCTGGTTGGCTCCGCAGTGACGCGACGCCTCCCGATGGCAGCGCGACGCTTCTTGCGTCATGCCGTTGGCGAGGTAGCATTTGGCCAGGGAGCCCCAAAAAAACGGGTCGTCCTTGACGAGGGGCTCCAACGCGCCTTGACGGAACTCCGTCTCCAACGCCCCCAGCGGCGCGAGCGCCTCGATGGGACGGTCTTCGTATAGAAGTCCCATCCCGACATAGAATTGTCCGGTCTGGCGCCATAGCGCCGGCTGTTTCAAGCTGTCGGGCAGGGGGATGGCGGCGCTGTCCTTGGCCATGTTGAGCAGCAGCGCGCCCGCCGTCGCCAGGGAGCCCGGGTCGTGCTGCTTGAGGCCATAGGCGCCCAGGCCCGTCACCGCCCTCGGGTTGGGGAGCTCCACGCCGTCCAGGGCGCGGACGAAGAGCGTCTTGGAGTTTTGCCAGTAGGGCAGGTACGTCCAGGAGAGGAGGAGGTAGACGGTGGCCGCGGCGGCCACGGGCATCGCCAGTTTTCGCCGGGCCGGGCCCTGCGCCCAGCGGTCGAGGAGCGCGCCGAGGGCCAGCCAGGCGACGGCCGAGAGCAAATAGTTGTAGCGGTCGCAGTAGTCGGTGTTGTTGAAGCGCAGCAGGGAGCTGACCGGCAGGAAAACGCAAAGCCATGCCCCCGCGAAGAGCAGGCCGCCGGGGAAAAGTTTACGCCGCGTCGCCCAGGCCACCGTCAGGACGGCGGTGGCTCCCGCGGCCAAGACCAGCCAAGTTCTGGCGTCTTGTCCTACCCTGGGGTGGAGGGGGTTGAGGTCGACGGGAAGGAAGCCGGTGAGCAGGTACCAGCAGGCGTTGTGCAGGGGCACCAGGGCCAGCCTGGGCAGGCTTTCGAGCGCGCCGTGCAAGCTGTCGCGGGTCATCGCGTGGAAGAGGAGGTAGTAGGCCACGGCGGCGAGCGCGGGCGGGGCGAGTTGGCGCAAGCTGGGGAGCGCCGGACGCCGCCACAGCGCGTAGAGGGCCATGACGGCGGGGAGGGTGACGGTCGAGGGTTTGGCCCCGAGGGCCAGGAGCAGCGCGGCGGCGGCGCCCCAGCAAAGCCGTCCACGGTCGAAGCCGCGCATGAACAGCAGCAGCGCTCCGAAGCCGAAGAGTCCGGCGAGCAAGTCCTTGCGCTCGGTGATCCAGACGACGGACTCGACCCGTTGCGGATGGACCGCCCAGAGCAACGCCACGGAAAAGGCCGTCAGCCTAGACATCCCCAGGTGCCGGGCGATTCCGAAGAGCAGCAACGCCGCCAAGGCGTGGAGCAGCTGGTTTTCCAGGTGGAAGGCGGCTGGGTTCAAGCCGAAGAGCAGGCGGTCGAGCATCACCGAGAAGGTCATCACCGGCGTGTACACCTCGGCCGTCACCAACGTCAGAGCGCCCTTGAAGTTCGCCCAGGTGGGCGCCAGGTTGGAGGCCGTGACATAGACGCAGTCGTCCCATTGGTCGAGGAAGGGGAAGGCGGCGCCCGGCAGGTGGGCCAGGAAAGCGGCCAGCCCCAAGGCCAGCAGCCACGGCCAACAGTTATGGGCCGCGCTCTCCGTCGTGTCTTTTGGGCTATAGTCCATCCTCGCGCCTCCGTCCTCCGTCGCTTCGATGCGTTACCATACTATCGCTTCCGGTATTTGAAAGGGCTCCCGGCGGTTGGAAAAAGCGTTTTCCGCCTTGAAGTGAGCGGCGGCCGCGCTATTTTTAAGTATTTGGAGGATTGTCGGCCATGGCGGAGAATTTGAACTATTTCTTCAGTGTTTGGATCAAGCTGTTCTTCCTGTTGACCCCGTTTTTCGTGCTGACCATGTTCCTCGCCTACACCAAGGACAAGGAGGAGCGGGAGAGGCGCGGCTTGGCGGTGAAGGTGGGGGCGGCGGTGGCGTTGGCCAGTTTGGTGCTCTATTTTTTCGGGAACTGGATCTTCGCGGTCTTCGGGATCACCATCGACTCGTTCCGGATCGGGGCGGGGGCGCTGCTGTTCCTGAGCGCTGTGGCCCTGATCCGCGGGGAGAAGCCTGAGGCGCGGACCGAGGACGGCGACATCGCCGTGGTGCCCTTGGCCATCCCCATGACCATCGGGCCGGCCACCACCGGAGCGTTGCTGGTGATGGGGGCAGAGAACCACAACGCCGCCCAGACCATGGCCGGTTGCTCCGCTTTGGTCATGGCGGCGCTTTGCGTCGGGGTGATGCTGTTCCTCTCGGCCTCGATCCACCGGCTGGTCGGGTCGCGCGGGCTGACCATCCTCAGCAAGTTGACCGGGTTGATCCTGTCGGCCCTGGCGGCCCAGATGGTGTTTTCCGGGATCAAGAATTTCATGCGGTGAAAACCTAAGGAGAGAATGACATGCCGATATTCGAGTTCAAATGCGCGTCCTGCGGGGCGCAGTTCGAGACTTTGGTTCCGACCGCCAACGTCACCAGCGCCAAATGTCCGGGCTGCGGCTCGGAGAAAACCACCAAGCAGCTCTCGGTCTTCGGGGGCATAAAGATGGGCGGCGGCGCGGGCGAATGCCCCTCCGCCCCTCATTGCGGCGGCGGCGGGCATTCCTGCTGCGGCGGCAAGTGCGCGCACCACTAAAGAGGGGCATGCTTCAAAAACGTCCGAAAGTAGTTGATAGTTGTGACGTGTTCGAAAACATGGAGCAAGTTGCGGCTGGTGCAGCTCGGTTCGAAGGCCTGAAAGACCGCAATGCTTAGCCTCGCAGAATGTAAAATTGGTACCGTTTGGCGCCATCGGCGGCTTCCAAACCCGCATTTCCCCACTATATTGGCCAAAGCGGGTATTTTCAAACAGGAGGCGGAACCATGGCGGGCAAGAGCGTCAAGCTGGACATCGGCACGGTCTACAAGAAAGAGGCGGACGGGGCGTATCTGTTCCGGTACCAGGTCAACGGGCGGCGCAAGGCCGTGGGGCTGGGGACAAGGAACCTGGAGGAGGCCGTCGCCAAGGCCAAGGAGCTCGTCCCCGTCGTCAAGGCCACGACCGTCGAGCTGATCTCGGCGCACGTCAAGCGCGCCAGGGGGCTGGCGGTCGCCAGGCAAGCCCTGCCCCTGTCTGGCGCCTGGGACGTCTATTCGCGCCACCCGGAGCGGGCGACCCCCTCCACCGTGGGCGAGCGGGACGCCTACCGCGCCACCCTGGAGGAGTTCGCGGCCTTCGCCGGCGACCCGGGGTTGGAGGTGGGCGACGTGACACCGGAGCTCGCCGACCAGTTCGCCAAGCACCTGCGGACGCTCGACATCTCCGTAGTGACCCACAACCGCAAGTTCAAGCGGCTCCGGAGGATGTTCAGGACGCTGGAGGACCACGCCGGGGGCGGGAAGAACCCCTTCTCCGCCAGGTCGCTGATGCGGAAGGGGCGCGAGGAGCAGGGCAACGAGGCCCGGCGTCTGGCGTTCACCCGCTCGCAGGAGGAGGCGTTGCTGGCGGTCCTGGCCGACACCGAGCACAAGGTCGTCCACAAGCCGGAGCTGCGGGTGGTCTACCACCTCGGGATGTTCACCGGGCAGCGGTTCAAGGACTGCGTCCTCCTCAAGTGGGACAGGGTGGACCTCGACCGGCGGCGGATATGGGTACGTCAGTTCAAGACCGGCAAGGAGGTGACGATACCCCTCGCCCCGAAGCTGCTGGACGTCCTCGTGGAGGCCCAGGCGTGGAGGCGGGACGGCTACGTCTGCCCCAACGCCGCCGCGCGCTACAGCAAGATCGACAGCAAAGGGAGGAACACGGGGGCCAGCCTGCTCAACCTCGACGCTTTGCGGGTGATCCGCTGGATCGGCCTTGAGCCTTCCGTGGAGATGCCGGGTCGGAAGCGGAAGGTGACGGTCTACGGCTTCCACTCGCTGCGGCACAGCTTCGCGTCGCACTGCGCCGAGGCGGGGGTGCCCAAGGCGGTGGTCCTCTCGATCCTGGGCACGAACTCAGAGATCGTCGACAACTTCTACACCCACATCGGGGAGGACGCCCAGGAGAAAGCAATCTTGGCGCTCTACGGCGGCGGTGGCGGCGTCTCCGACCGGGAGCGCGTCGAGAAGGCTTTGGCCTTCATCGACTCCAGGCCTGACAAGAATCCTGATCTCCAAGTGCTGGAGCGGATACTGCGCTGATCTCAAGTCCCTTTTGAGGCGCAGCCGCCGCGTTGGCCAGGCCGCGCCTCTTCCCCCGTCACCATCCCAACTCCAAATCCGGCATGGCTCCGCAGGCTGGAGAAACTGGGCCGCAGGCTGGACGAAAACCGCTCCGGGCTGTAGAAACCGCAGCTTCCGCTGGAGTTCCCGAGGGGGTAAATGGAGAAGGGAATTTGGAGATCTGAGGCTAAAACGCAATCTCCAACCCCGGAAAGCAAAAAACACTCCCCCTGGTTCGGCTAGTCGTCCCATCCGCGTTCCACTCCCGCCTGCCGGCGCCAGTTCATCCACCCCCTCAGCTGGTATTGTTCTATCATCGGCCAGCCACCGTTTCAAGGCTGTCCCAACTCAACGGCGACATCAAGGGAATTCGCGGCATAGGCGGTCAAGGCGTCGAAAAACCCGACCGTGCCGTATGGTTTCCGGCGCTGGAAGGCCGCGAAACAGCGCCCTCAGGCTACTCCCCACAGGCACTGAAAATCCCGTGCGGACGGCCTTTTACGGAACCATCCCAAAGCCTCGGTTCCCAAGGGATTTCGAAAACATCCCCTAAAACATCACCTTCAAGAACGAGAAGTACTACCAGACGGTCTTCTACCTGGTGCTACGGTTGGTGTGGGTGCATGTGGAAGCGGAAGTTTGCACGGCGGCGAGCCGGATAGACGCCGTGATCCGAACACCCAAACACATCTTGGCCATGGAGTTGAAGCTTGACGGCAACGCCGAGGCGGCGCGCCGACAAATCAAGGACAAGGTCTGCGCCACCCAATATCTCGATTCCGCCGCCGCCGTCACCTTGGCTGGCAGAACCGGCCTGAGACCTAACGCTCCAGGCTGCAAGCGACCAGCCCCTGCGCCGCATCCGTTTTCCCCATTGCCCCTCCAACCGCCCGTAAAACGTAATCCCTTCCTTGCGCAGTAGTCCGTGGCGCAATGGTGGCGCATTGGACAGATTGCCCGTGGCTCGGCCGTCTGGGCTATGACTCTTCACCGCTGGTAAATGGCGTGACAGCCTTGCTTTCCTGGCGCGCGCATATAAACTAACAGCACGGCAACAACGGTTGAGCAAAGCATGGGCATGATCGCCATATTGAGGAGATTTTTGGACTTTTGGAGCTTCCAGCCGTCGACCCGGCCGGATGCGACGCTGTCCGGCGGCAAAAGGCAAGGCGGCCCGGGCGCATTGGAGAAGACCACCGCCATGAGCCGCACGGCCGTCCAATCCAAGCCGGAAGAGGCGGGCTGGTGGATCGTGCCTGAATGCGCGCCTCCAAGCTTCCCGGAGTTCGAGGCTGTCAACAACCCCGCCGTGTTCGAGAAGCTCCGCGCCCAAGTCGCCGCTGGCGGGTTCAAGATGATCGAGATCTCCGACAACGTCGCCAGGATCATGGAGATGCTCGGCAACCCCCACATGCGCTACTCCGAGGTCGCCGAGATGATCGGCAAAAGCCCCGTCCTCACCGGAGAGTTCCTCAAGACCGTCAACTCTTCCCTCTACGGCCACGGCCAGAAAATCACCAAACTCGGCGTCGCCTTGAGCCTCCTCGGCCTCGACAACATCAAGGCCATGCTCTACATGTACTCGTCCAACTTCGACATCGTCTACAACGAGACACTCAACGACGTCGCCGCCGGCATCTTCGAGCACTCCAAGGCCGTCGCCCTCATCGCCAAATACCTCAGCCGCAGGTTCTACCCCAAAGCCGACATCGCCTTCCTCGCCGGCATGCTCCATGACATCGGCAAAGTCGCCATCCTCAAGGAGGTCGCCGACGACTTCGACATCCCCAAACTCGACTTCAAGCTCACCGAGGACGCCTTCGGCGAGATCTTCCCCGAACTCCACGGCCCCGTAGGCAAGCTCCTGTCAAAGCACTGGAGCATCGACGAGAACATCGCCCTCTGCGTCGAACACCACCACGACTACGACGCCTACGACTTCCCCCTGGAGTTCCGCCCGGCCTTCCACCTCTGCGCCCTCATCGACTTGAGCGACACCATCGCCCGGATGCTCGGCAAGGGCAGCGTCATCGGCGGCGTCAACCTCTTCAAGCACCGCGCCTGCGAATACCTCGACATTCGCCACTCCCCCCAGACCATCGAGTTCCTCAAGCCCATCCCAGAACTGTTGGGGAAATAAATGATGGCTCGTCCGGCTCAGGCCTGCGGCTCCGACCACTTGGCCGAGCCAATTTGTTCTTGTTGATTTTACATAACCATCGTGACGGAAGGCTCACCGACGGTATTGTCGGTGACCAGGTTTCTTGTGGAGGGAGCGAACAGCGGGGAATGCCCGCGTCGGCTCGCTAACCCTTGATCGTATCCCAGGCGTTCCCTTGGGTCGAACGATTTCCTGAGAGCAGGATTAGCGCCAAAGAGCTCATTGCCACCCCTGCTCTTTGCTTTTTTATTCCCCGCAGATACGCTTACATACGCTACATACGGTTCCTCGTCGCTTCTCGTCGATTTGAACGCAGGCATAAGCACGCCGGTTCGTTCCGTTGCGCTACCCCTCGGCCGCACCGAGTAGTTGCCGTCACAGGCAGGCGGAGGAGCGCTGAAACCCTTGGTCGCATCCCATACGCCCTCTTGGGGACGAACGATTTTCTGATAGCAACATCGGCGCCAATTAGCCCACCTCCAGCCTTCATCTTTGCTTTTTCTATCCCACGAGACACAGCAAGACACGGCAAACACGCCAAACACGGCTATTTGCAACTCTTCCGCAATTTGAAAACCGGCATGGCCGCGTTGCTTCCGTGCGCTGCGAATGCTGGGGGCGTCGGCCAGAGGTGTGCCAACTCCCAGGCGTTGCCATGCATGCCGCCGGGGCAAATCACGAAAAAAGGTAGCCCGCTACAACAAGCCCCACGGGCGCCGTCTTGGCACCCGTGGGGAGATATCCGCAGGAAGCCCTCACCTCCTCCCCGCTTCCCGCCGACCTGTTCCGTGTCAAAACCTGACGCTGACCTTGCCGTCCTTCTTTTGGACGAGGATGTCGAGCACGCTGCTGTCGTTGAAGACCGCCTTGGCCCGGTAGTTGCCTGGGGCGAACTCCTCGCCCAACGTCACCTTGACGCACTCGGTGTCAGTTCCCTGCGCCTGGAAGTGCTGCGTGAGCTGGGACATCGCCGCCCGCTCTAGCCCGGCGCCGTCAAGGACGACCTCCGCCGCCGTCAAGGCGACGGCCACGGCGAGCCAGATCCAGAAGAGGTGCTTGGGCAGGTTCAGAGCCTTGAGTCTCTTCCACATGTAAGCGGGAAAGACCAAAACCCACCAATTCGACGGCCAGGCCAAGCCTTGCCGCTTCATCAGCTTCTCCTCGACCGCGCCCAGGATCGCCAGCGCCACCAGGGACAGCCACGCCGCTCCCCCGGTGACGATGTTCACCACGCCGCACACCACCAGCGCGCCCACGTACACCCAGCCCAGGATGTCCTCACTCCACTTGGCCGGAACCTTGAACAGACCGCTCATCACTTGCCTCCGTTTTCGTTGTTGGTTTCACCAGCGCGCTCGTTGAAGTCGCACCTGGCGCATATGAACTCCGAGAAGCTCTGCCGTCGCCGCTTGGCCTCGGCATGGAACTTCCGCTTCAACCCCAGGGGCATGGACACCAAGACCGTGACCATCTCCGCGCCCTCCGGGGCCGTTGACTTATCCGCCTTTCCCATCGCTCAACCCTCCTGGCCGTTGGCGACGCAGCAGACGACCGTGACGACCGCCGCGAGCGCGAGCAAGACCAGCAAGGCGGGCGCCCAGAACTTGGCGGTGGCGGCCAGCGCCGCGACGACAGCCACGGCTACGACCAAGAGCACCACCGCCCCGACGCCGAGCGCCACCATGACCAGCAACGCTCCGATCCCTTTGATGATGTCCATCTTCCTTCTCCCTCTTGCCAAGGACGCCGACCTCTCGCCCTACCCGGGGTGTCACTTCTTGGACAGCAGACCGAAGGCTAGGCCGATCACGCCCAGCACGGCGACCGTGGCCAGCACGGCCATGGCCTGCCCGTTGTCGGAAGATCCCGACCGCCCCCAGGGGGAGCCGGGCAGGAAGTCGTCGAGGTTGTCCTCCGGCATCCTGACGCAGCCGAAGGGATCGTCTCCACAGAAGCCCTTGAGGGCCCCGCCAAATCCTCCATCGCGTTTCATCGCCACCTCCCTTTATTCCTGTGGTTTGTTTTGTTTGCGCCGTTGACGTCTGTCCCGCCATCTATCCCGGGCGAGCCAGCGGCTGTAGTCCTTGAGGTCCTGTTGCACCATCGACAGCGCCGCCGCCATCACCAACGCGTCGTCAGCCAGCCCGACCACGGGGATGAAGTCGGGCACGGCGTCGAAGGGGTTCAGGACGTAGAGCAACGCGAACACCACGGCGCCGATGGTCCAGACCGGCGCCTTGCGGTACTTGCCGGACTGCCAGTCGCGGAGCATCGAGAGGATCAACCGAACCTGCCCGGCCAAGCTCGCCAGCGGCCCGCCCAGCTTGCCCATGATCCGCTTCGCGTTGCGCAGCGCCCAGGAGATATCGGAGGCCCCGACACCGTCCGCCTTGTCCCTGATGAAATCCTCAGTTGAGCCCATACACTGCCTCCTTGGTTGTGGTTGTTGCGAAGTACCCAAATAGCCCTGGTCAAGGTCGAAGACCTTGCCGTCTCCAGGCGCGGCAGCCTGGTCGCCAAAGGCAAACAAGACGCCTCCGGCGGCCAGCCTAACGCTGGGCGCTTCGGATGCTCCGCATCCTGCTTTCTCAGTTCAAGTCGAACATGCTGGCGAGGCGCCTGTAACACTTGTCGGCGCGGGGCGGGCTGTATTTCTTCGCCAGCTCGGTGAAGGCGTTGAACAGGCTCCAGACGGTCCGGGGCGCGAACTCATCGTGCCTGGGGCTCCGGTACTCCTTCAAGACCGGCACCACGTCGCAGCTCGGGATGGCGTCCAGCTCGGCGGCCTTGACGGCCAGCAGCCGGGCGGCGTCCAGCGAGAGCGACTTGCCCTTCAGCCTTTCGATGTTCGACTCCAACCGCTCATACTGCGGGGCGAGCTGGTCGAACGCCCAAGGCACCAGCCCGTCAACCTCGATCCCGGAGGTGTGTTTCCGTGTGACCGTGGTCTCGCCGCCGAACGCGAGATTAGAGCAAACGCAAACCGAGACGCCGACCGTCAAGCCCAGTGCCAGCGACTTGTCGTGCGAGTTGCGCAGACCCAGCGCCCGGCTGAACTCCGGGCGTCCCTGGGGGTGGAAGCGCAGCACACCGAAGAGCTTCGTCCCGGTGGGGTTGAGCCCGTACTCCTCCGACACGATGCAGTAGCCCCGGTTTTCGGCTTCATTGACCACCAGCTCGGCCACCCGATGGTGCGGCACGGGCCTCCACGTGGGCGTGGCGTAGGGGGTGGGCACATGCGTCAAGTCCTGGCGGCTCACCCGAGCCGTCCCTCTGTCAAGCATCAAACTGTTGTGCATCATGATCTCGATCCTTTCGTGTTGGGTTAAGATTTTGTTAGGCCACAAGCGGTAGACAGCGCGCCTGGCCGCGATGCCAGTTGGCGCAGGCCCTGGCATGTGGGCAGTCCTTGCAGGCGAAGCCGCCGTGCATCGGATAAAACACGTCGCTCGCGATGGCCCGCTCGACCACCCTGACCAGCTCCGCCAAACGGTGGAAGTCGTCCTCCCGCCTGGTCGTGGGGATGGGTTCGTAGAAGGGCTTCTTGGTCTTGGTGACCACATCGAAGCGGAAGAGCGGGTTGCTGTCGAACAGGCGGTTCCAGCCGTAGCAGAAACACGTCGCCTGCATGTGGGAGTGGACTTTGCCCTCCGCCCATTTCATCGCCGAGGTCTTCCAGTCCACCAGCACGATGTCGCCATCCTTGTCCTTGACCACCAGGTCGATCTCCCCAATGAGGGGCCTGTCGGAGACCGGCTCGCCGTCGGCGTCGAGGATCGGGACGCTGAAGGCGCGGGCCACCTGGACGACCTCCTCTTCTTCGCTCCAGCCCTCGTGGAAGGCCGCGACCATCTTGCGGCCAAGAGCGTTGAGCTCGTCCCATTCGCTGTCGGTCTTGAACTTGAGGCCGATGGCCGACTTGCTTTCGACCTGCCAACGCTCCGAGAACAGCTCGGCGAGCTCCTCTGGTTTGGAGGATTCGCCCTGCTTGCGGCGATTCGCCAGCCAGGTGAGAGCTCCGTGGAACGCCGACCCGAAAGGCAGGCTGACGCCGGTGCGCTCCGGGGTCAGCTTGTAGATGTACCGAAAAGCGTACTGGAGCGGGCAGATGGAGAGGAAGGAGCTTAGGCTCGAATACGAGTGATGCGGGCTCTGCCGCAACTCAGTCAGTGTGGGCATTTTGTCCTCCTTGTTGTTGAAGCCCAAATAGCCGGGTCAAGGTCGAAGACCTTGTCGGCTCCCGGGCCGAGACCCGGGCAGCCGCAGGCGGAATGTCTTTAGGCGGCCTTGTCGCTCAGCCTGACCAGCTCGTCGATCAATTGAGAGCATTGGCCCTTCGAAAGTTGCGCGTAGCCGCCGACGTTGAACCGCTCGCGGGCCAGGTCGTTGACGCGGACGCCGCTCCGATTGCCCAAGTCGAAGAGCAGCTTGAACTGTTTCTCGCTGGCGGGTGCGTCGGAGTTGGCCGGGTTGCCGCGGAACGGCCTGGACTGGGCGGGCGCCTGGTTGTTGACGGGGGGCGCCTGCCGCTGCTGGGCGGGGACGCTGTTGATCTCGCTCTCGACGGACGCTTTGACGAGCTCGAAGGTCTCGTGGATCTTGGCCTTGATGCCCTCCGGCGTGATGGCGTCCGACAGCTCCACCTCCAGCGAGGCGTGGAAGCTCTTGGAGCTGAACTCGATGTCGGCGGGAACCTTCTTGGAATACGAGGCGTTGAGTTTCAGCATGATGCTGTTCTCCTCTATTTGGGTGTTGTTGTCAGGCCACGGCCAGAGCCGAGAACTCGGCCTCGCTGAGGGGTTCGACCTTGACGAAATGCCCGTAGCTGGCTTCGCCGTAGCTGCCCTCGACGGACGACTCGGCGCGGATGGCGGCGTCGAACCTGCTGCTGGCGCGGAGCCGGACGACCGTCCGCCCCAACTCCCGCCCGTGGTTCATCACGGACACGACGACATCGTAAAACTTCATGATAGACCTCCCTTGATGACCGGGTTGAAATGAAAAGCCTCGCCCCCCATGACGGAGGGCGGGGCTGGCTTAATCGTGCCGGGCTCAGAACCCGGACACCTTCCTGAGCTGCATGATGGCGACGCGGGCGTTCTCGTAGTCGCGCTCCTTGTCCTTGACGCCGCGGCGCACGTCGCGCACCTTGGACGGCAGGGCGTTCACCATGTCCTTGATCTGCCCCATGGCGGCCTTCAGCTCCGTGACGAACTCCAGCAAGTCGTCGAACGTCTCGACCTGCCTCTCCGTGCCGATGACCCGCAGCCCCTCGACGGCCTTCTCCCGCTCCCCGTTCCTGACGGCCTCGACCTGCTTCTCCAAGGACTGCTGCTTGAACTCCTGCATCTTGATCTCCTGTTTCGGTTGTTCGTTGACTTCCACTATTTCTTCGACATTCCCGGCATGCTCCCGCCGCCAGGTCTCCAAGACGCCCTTGACCTTCACCGGGTCGGCCTGGGTCAGCGGCATCAGCGTCAGGTCTCCCTGCCCGTCGCCGATCGCGACCATGGGCGAACTCGGCGAACTGAACATGATCGTCCTGAACCCGAGCTTGAAGGCGTCGAGCAGGGTACGCCGGTCGATGGCGATGGTCTCACACTCCTTCATCCCCGTGACCTCGGCCTTGATCTCCACGACCGCCGTGAACTTGGCGTCGTCACGGATCACCACCACGCCGTCCTTCTCCTTGAGGATGAACACCGGCTCCATGTGCCCCCACGACTTCGACGCCGACTGCGACATGGCCTCGCCGATCCGCTTGGCGTCCTGGACGGAGAACACCACCTTGTTGCCGAGCCCTTGCATGTCCGGGATGACTTGCTTGTAGGACGGGTACTTCGCCTTGATGAGCGGGGCGTCGAACGTCCAGTCACCAGCCTTGATGGCCACCCTGGCGGGGTCAGCCGACACGCCGATCTCCCCATAGCCCTTGAGCAGCCCGGACTCCAGCACCCCGCACCTGCCGATGACGAAGCTACCCTTCATCCCCAGCTCGACGGGGAACCGGATCAGCCGACGCCCGTTGGTGGCGACCATCCAGCCGGGCTCCACCAAGACGCCCTTCAAAGGCTCCCGGGCCGTGTCTTCGTCGGCGAAGTGGACGGCCTTAGCCAGCTTGTCGCAGAAGTCCTCCTTGAACGCCACGGTCTCCATGGAAACCTTCGCTGCGTCTGTCCAAGACGACATCGGCTCCAACGCGATCTTCTCAACGCCACGCCCGTCCCCGACGCTCATCTCCAAGGCGTCGCCATGGGTGTGCAGGAACGTCACGGCCCCGCCGCCCGTCCTCGACAACGCCTTTTTCATTTCCGGCCATTGCGCCAAGACCTCCACCGGCGCGGCGTTGACAGCCATCGACTTCCTCTGGAACCTGAGCCAGCTGATCCCGTCGGTCGCGGCGACGGCCAGTTCCCCGTTGCCGTGCGACAGCTTTACCAGCAGCCTCCCGGCGTTCGACTTCATGCCCTGGAAGAACGGGCGAAGCCCCGCCAAGGCGTCCTGCAAGTCAGTTTTCCTCAGCGACAAATCCATAGTAAACCTCCGTTTTAGTTGGGTTGGTTTGATTCGTTAACGAACATCCGTCCCGTCCGCCCAGCGAGGGCGGACAGGAGGTGACATTTCCTGGAAAATCTTCGGATGGCCAGACATGGTTCCCCCGGCCTTTTTAAGCGTCTTTCGCAAGTTGCGCGGAAAGAGCCGCGGCGCCGATTACGGCTTCCGAACTGCCGATGGAATCGGCTAGTTGAAGCGGCTGGAAGGCGATTTTCAGCACGTCGTGGGTAGTGCCCGGCTGGCGCGTTTTCGTTGCGTTTTGGCGAACTCGATCTTGGCCACGACCTCCAGCCCGAAAGGGCTGTCGTAAATCCCGCCGTAGTCGTCCAAATCCCCGAAGCGTTCCCCGAGCCGGATGAACCGGTACTGGTCGTCATCGAGGGTGGCGATGAAGGCGTCCACGAACTCGGCCACCTCGTCCTGCCACTTCACCTGCTCCCAGTGGTAAAGCGTCATCCCCGTCTTGTCGTCAACCTGCGGCTCCAGTCCCTCCAGCAGCTTCCTCACCCCGATCGGGGCGTCCAGCAAGGCAGTCCGTAACGCTTCGCCGCTCTCCTTGTCCAGCAGCAAGGCCACGTCGCTGTAGTACCCCATGGTCAATCCTCCTTGGAGTTGGTTATACGTAAAAAGAAGCGACAACTTCAAAGGGATGATATAGGTCTGAAAACCGACGATCAGCGGCATGGCGTTCCAGGCTGAAGCAACGGGGCGTAGGCCGGGGAACCAAACTACCCGGCGGAGTTGTCGCGGAAAAATGGACAGGGCGTTGGCGCATGCGCGGAAGGAAGGTTACATTATCGACTTCACGAGCCCTTTCCGTCTCGGACACTCAGGCGCATCGGAGAAAAGGAAATGCAACGGATGGTTTGTTTGAAGTGCGGCAAGCCGGTCAAGCCGAATTGGATGCTGTGCCCGTATTGTGGCGACCGGTTGAAGACGAAGTGCTTGAACCCTGATTGCGCCCAGAACATCCAAGCGCAGCAGCGCTGGAATGTATGCCCGCTCTGCGGCACGTCCACTGAGCATGGCAAAAAGCAAAGGCCGTCCGCCAGCGTGCCGGAGCATTTGGACGCCACTTCGCCGCTCATGCTCAGCAAGTTTGATATTGAGTTGATGCCAGTTCCTCGTGGGACGTTCACCATGGGCCGGGGGCCAAGCATCCCCAAGACGGAGGGGCGCCACTGCATGGAACCGCCCGGCGCTCATTGGGAAATGGGCGATATCAGCCAAAGACCTGCCCATGAGGTGACTATCACCAAGCCTTTTTGGATGGCCAAGCAATTGGTGACCAATCGCGCCTGGAGACTTTTCATGATGGCGGATGGAAATGGAGCAAAAGATGAGGCAAAAAATGGGCCAGACCCAGAGCTGCCAGTTGTCAACATAACGTGGGATGAGGCGACTGCTTTTTGCATGTTCCTGATGGAACATCATGATGGGCCGCCATTGGCGGATTATGAGTTCAGGCTGCCGACCGAGGCGGAATGGGAGTTCTCCGCGACTTATGGGGGTTATGAGGAGTTCGGTGAGGTGGGCTGCGCCGTCGGAACGGAAAACAATCAGACGCAGTTAAGGGCCGTGGGCCAGGGGAAACCCAACGCGTTGGGGATATGTGACATGCTCGGCAACGCCAGCGAGTGGTGTTTCGACAAGCAGGACAATTACCCGGATGGCGGACTGGAGGATCCCATGGGGCCGCGAGAAGGCCGTTTCCGGGTTGTCCGCGGAGGGGCTGAGCGATGCAATGGCAGCGGTTTATACACCCCGTGGCTTCCCACCGCCAGGATCGGCCATGGTCCAGACTATGCGTTGAAGGACAAAGGGTTTCGCGTCGTCCTCGCCCCCAAGACTGGATTCCTGCAATATTTTTGAACGGGACAAGGTCTGCGCAAAGTGGACAGCAAGGCGGCGCCGCGCCTCCGCCCCTCTCCCCGGCAAGGCATGGGCATCTCCAGCGGCTGGCGTCTACGACCAATGGCCGGTCACATGTTTGGGGACGGGCGGGATACCTTCAGTATCCCTATCCCTCCAACCCCCGTCCTCTCGGACGCCTGGCCTAGACGGCGGCGACGCGGATCGGTTCGCCACCTTCTGGCGGAACGCCTCGCGGCCAAAGCCGGAGCCTGCGCCATGCCCGGGGACTTCATCGCGGACGCGGCCGTCCCACGTTGCGAGGAAGCGCAAAAAACGCCGCGAATGATAGCGGGGCGGCTCGGGGTTTTGCTGCGGGAATTCGCCAGCGGGCACGTGGAGCTGCCAAGTAATTTACATTAAACCCTTGCTTTTTATGTTTAAATATATTGATATTTCGAAATTACGTGGTGATATTAAGCATGTGTTCTTGATTTAATGCTGTGATTTTATATATAGTCAAAGCATGGAATCTACATGTTTAAATAGATAGATATATTAGCGTTATACAGGACACAACTGCGAGGTGGGCTGGAAATCCTGCTTGACATAGGGAGTTCCGCCTTGGGTCGGCTAGCTTGATGACGGGTTGACGCGAGAAATAAAATGGATGCGATATCTATATACGACGAAGACTTCCGCAAGAATTTCTCAGGGGCGTTCCTCGTCCCCGACAGGATGCGGGCCACCGCGCTCGAAGCCTACCTGATCAAGCGCGCGAAGGTGGAGCTGAAGTTGTTGAGCACGCTTGGAACCAGCGAAATCCGGCTATGGCTGCCGGAAGCGTGCGCGCATGGCAACACGCTACGCCTTGGCCACTACCTCGTCGTCACCCGGGATTGCGGCCAGTCTCTCCGGGCGTTCAACCGGAAACTGCGGGAGAACATCGAGAATCTGCGGCGGCACGAAAGGACGGTCATGCTGGCAAGCTCCGCCATTGAGCCCCGGGAAGCGTTGTTGGGGGGGCTGAGGGAAATAACGCGGACCCTCCATGAGCATGCTTGCGCCCTGTCCACCCAGGCGCGTGACCTCATGGCGAACCGGAGTTCGTTCGGCGAGAGCCCACGGTATTATCTCGGCCAGATATTCGTCAGGGACGCCAACGTGTTCACGCTTGACGAGCGATGCGGCCTGTTGTCCCTGTACATGGCGCTCAACGACTATCTGCGGCCGGACCTGCGGGAGGAGGTGGCGGTGGAAGTCTTGGCGGCGACATTCTCGATAGGCGACGCCCCCCTTTCAGAATCCGGGCTGCCGTCCAAGCGGGCATGGATCCAGTGCGTGAACGGCAGGTTTTTTGCCGGAGCGCCAGCAATCCCTGGAGGCGCTGTCAGGAGGTTTTTCGATTTCCGCGGCAAGCACGGGCAACTAACCCACCGCGCCGTCGAAATTGAGCTCAGCGGAGCCAGCGTCATTTTGCCCCTCACTTACTGGATGCGGCGCGGCTGCGAGAAGGTCTACCCGTTCTTCATCCCTTTTGCGAAGCCATACCCGTTGTACCACTCCTGGCAGGTGGGCCAATGCGGGATCGTCTGCCTCACGGACTCGTTGGAAATCGCGGACGTGAACCAACTCACGGCGGGACCCGCGATCGCCTGGGCCTCCTGGTATGGCGGCCTTGAAGCCGTGCCCGATGTCAACTGGGAGCCATTGCGGGGGAAACGCGTCTATTACTTCCTCGCGCGACATTCCGGCTACCCGGAAAAGACGGTCTACGCGACGGCCATGGCCGTCCATGACAAGCTCAAGGATATCGCCCAGGTGATGTTCATTGACGCTCGTCATGGCGTGGACGTCGAGACAATGACCACATAAGCGCAAACCATAAACTAGGCAAGGAGGACGGGAAAATGGATAGTTGTCCCTCAAGGCACCTGGTCGGTTGCCGGCAACCGCATTGCCCATACAACAACATGCCCCAGCATCTCGTCCTGAACGAAGCGCTGCCCCAGGCGGGGGGCGCGGCAGGCTTCCAGGAATGGGGCCAGGGCTGCTGCGGTTATCCTTCCACCGGGAACTTTATGATGGCGGGGCCTTCCCCCAACGCCCCTCCATCACCAGACGCCCCCCGGTTCGTGGGACGTGACCAGTTGAGCGTCATCCCCCTTGACGAGCTGGCCAGGCGGGCGGAGGCGTCGGGCGTCGGCGTCCCAGAAGGCTTGAGCCGCGGCCACGACCACCGCGCCCCCGTGGACACCCCCCTCGACATGGACGCGGCGATGACGGAGCGGGAGGTCGCCGGACCGGCGAAGATCAACTATCTCCTGTCGCCCTTCATGCCCGATCCATCGACCGCGCTGCTGTGCGGCTCGCCTGACAGCGGAAGGTCATGGCTCGCCTTGACGCTCGGGTACCGGGTCGCTCTGGGTGGCGGCCTCTTCGGCAAATGGGAGGCGGGCAACCCCCGCAAAGCCCTGTATCTGAGCGGCGACATCGACAAGGACATCCTCCACGACAGGGTTTTCAAGCTGAAAAGGGCGCTTGCCCCGGAGGGCTTGGCCAACACCGGCTCAGCCGGGAACTTCATGTTCCATTCCCTGAAACGGATGGGGATGGATTTGCTGGATGGTGGATGCCAGTCAAGGATCGAACGGATACTGTTCCCGCCGGAGCCACAGGCGGCGACGCGGCTGCTGATCATCGACTCCCTGCGCTCATTGACCGATTTCGACATGCGCGACCGTTACTGGAAGGCGTTGTTCCAGTGGTTCGCCAAGCTTGGGGCGAAAGGTTGCTCCACCATGGGGGTCAACGACATCTACGACAAGGACGACCCCAACATGTTCGGCTTTGATAGCGTCATCCAGGTTCAAAAGAACGCCGAGGCGCATGCGTCCGTCCTGAAGTTGACCATCAAGCTGGAGAAGTGCCCCGTGCCGCTCAAGGCGTCCGACAGGTCGCTCAAGGCCGAGATCAACCTGGACGCGTGCGTCCCGGCATGGAAGGACACCACCCCCGCCATGAGCCGGCAAGAGAAGGACGCGCTCATCGCCAAATGTTTCGACGAGCACAAGATGCCCATCGACAGGATCGCGGCAGAGCTAGGGGTCACAAGGGGCGCCATCGACAAGAGGCTGAAGATATTGAAGCGCAAGGGGTGCGTCACCACAACCCGCAGGCTGAGCAAACCCGGTTCCGACAAGCCATAGGCCTCCGCCGCGATGACGGCGCCGCATGACGGCGAGCCAGACCATCCCACGTTTGGCAATCGGCTAAACGCAAATCCCGCCATCATCCCGCAAGACGCCAAAACCCCCGGCCACGCCGGGGAGTTGCCGTCGCAAAAAGGCCTGAAAACAGCGTCCTTGGGGGACTGCCCACATAGGGTGGAAAACGATGATCCGGTGCCATAAGCGCTCCTCTCGACAACCGGAGCCAAGACGGCCAACGCCCTCTAGGAGATGTCCAGCAAGAGCCTTTTCCCCAGCCCATTGTCGCCGGTGATGATGTTGAGGCGCAGGCGCCCACTTCACCTTCAACCCAGGGGGTACGGCAGGCATTTTTTGACGGTCGGGTTGTCGCGCATCCTGTCCCCACGCTTAGTTCCATTCGTCGCGACGCCGTTTGGCATGGCAGAACCGAGCTTGCCATCCCATGGCGATAGCGCCTCGGAGCCCTCCGCGAAAGCTCCGTTGCCACATCGCATCGACTCGTGCCGCGCCGAGGTGGGAGGGGCATCGCGGCAATCCCCGGCTCCTTGGGACTTGGTTCGGAAATCGTTGACAAGCGCTCCCCCCCAATATCGACAAGGAGGCCAAGGGGAAAGCCATCGCCGGCAGTGGCGGCACGTCGAACCGGAAGCGGAGCGGCGAAACCCTGGCGCTGATCGACTCCTGCCACGAATAGCCTCAGATACTCCAACAAGAGGGCGGTTGCTCCACCGATCTCCAGTTCCATTTGAGGCGTAGTCCGCCGCATTGTCTCCGGCGTCCCTCCGCGTCCGCCACCACCCGAACTCCAAATCCGGCATGGTCTTCAGGGTGGAGGAACAGCTCCCCTGAATGAAGCACCACCACCGCCGACTGGAGCTATACCCTTGCGCGGTGGAGCTATCGACGGGGTAAATGGAGAGCAGCAGCTGGAGAGACTGAGGCTAAATCGCCTTCTCCAATCTGGAAAAGCCAAAAACACCCCCCCTCCCGCCGGCGCCGCCCGGCCACCCGACTGCCCCCTCTTCCCATCCCCGCAAACACCTCCCCGCTTCGCCCTGGCGCCCAGCCCCCCGCGTCAGTCACATTTGTTGGCGTCGGGCGACGGTTCATCAAGGACAGCGCGAGGGAAGGCAGGACGCGTTCCCGGTGACCATGGCGCCGGAAGAGCAAAGGAGGCGGGAAAAGAACCTGGACGTCGGGGCGCGGCGATGATAGCAGGCTGGATTGAAATAACAGCATAGGTCCGCAAGGCGTCAAAACACCCCGCTGCGACGGGGAGTTCCCGTCACAAAAAGGCCTGAAAACCGCATCCTCGGGGGACTGCCCACATAGGGGGTAAAACGATGGTCTGGAGGAGGTGCCGCGTCCCCTCCCGTTGAACCATGAGGACGGCAACCCCAGCGAGCGAGCCCGTCCCCAGATGATCCGCCCCCAGGCTTGAAGGTCTCAACCGAAAGTTGAGACGCCTACTTCCTGAAACGAGACGCAAGGGCTGCGTCCTGAGACGGGACCACCGTCAACCGAGACGCTAGCCGGGGTATATGAGATTCGAAAAATGAGACTCTTGAGCGTGGCTGGCGAAGTCTCATAGTGGAAATCCTGGAGTATACCATCGTCGGTTGACTAGCTCCGCCCGGCTTCGTCCCCGATGGTCGAGACGTCCAGCCACTGCCGTTCCTCCTGTCCCGCCAGAGACTCCACCCCGCGCTGTTATTGTAGCATCGGCCAGAGGTCTTTTCAATGTGTATTCCCCCAACGGCGCCGTGGCGATGGAGGATGAAGCGCTGGCGACAGACCCGGCCCGCATGTCGTCAAGGTGGCCACATGACAGCTTGGCGTCGAACTTCGGAGATCGTCAACATCGGCTCGCGAGGCGTTTATACCCCCGCCACGCCGGGGATAATCCAGCGCTGGAGGGCTCTAAACCAACGCCCTCGGGTGGCTGCCCACAGAGGGGTAAAACGATGGTCTGGAGGACGTGCCGCAGCCTATCCTCTGGGATGGCTCAGGTCGAGGCGTGAGCCATGGCGCGCGTTACCTCTTTCAGACGGCTCTTGAACGCGGCGAAGCTGGGCATGTCAACCTTGTCCCAGACGACCTCAGCGTCACTGGCCACGGCGCGGGCTTCCTCAAGCAGGCGCTTGGCAGAGTTGGGGCTGGCGTCGTTGCCGGGGAGCTCCTCGAAGCGGGCACAGTTGCAATAGGGCGTCTCCTGGAAGCGGCACAACAACCAAGCTTCGCTCTTGGGACGGGGGATCATCGGGACACCGAAAGCCTCGAAGCCCTCGTCGGCGAACCCTTGTCTCATGGACTCGACCTGCGCCGCCCACAAAGAACGGGGCGAGCTGTTGGTGCCGTCGCTGTCCCGGAACAAGACGGCGCCCACCGGACATCCCTCCTTGGCCGCGTCAGCCTTCGCCAGAACCGCCAAAGCCCTGGCGTTGCGACGGAAATAATGGGCGTCGGGAGGCTTGTTCCTGCCCCGGAAGCTGGACATCCGCCGCGACCGCAACGCCTTGCCGGTATCGACCAAGCGAGCCTTCTCGACAAACACCAAGGCCCCGGCGTCCAAAGGTGAATAGCCCCATTCCGGCTCGACCAAGGCGGAGACGGCCTTGGCCAGCGGGCCGGGCTCGAAACGTCCCTGGGGATCCAGTCGCCCCAAGTCGGTGGGGCCTTCGCCGGAAAGCATCAGGTACACCGCGACACCCGCGCCTCATAGTCCAGATTGCCCAGGTCGGTGTCGCTCATGGCCTCTCCGGGGCCGAGTGTGCCGAGCTTCTTCGCCAACGCCCGCAACTGGAACAGCTTCACCGCCCGGGTATGCCGTTCGGCGTCCTTGTACAGCAGGAAAACGCCTTCCCTGGCCACCTCGTCGTCGAGGTAGTTCAACACCAGGGAGCTGTGGGTGGTGACCATGACCTGCTTGCCGTTGAAGTCCTGGAGCGCGTCGACCAACTTGCCGACCAGCTCCTGGTTGATGCCGTTCTCGATCTCGTCGAAGAGCAGGATCGAATGGGGGGAATAGCGCTGCGAGAGCACCGCCAGCATCCGCAGCAAGCCGTCGTTGATATGCCTGGACTCGAAGGAAAGCCCCCCTTCGGCGAACAGCAGGCTCTTCCAGCCGAAGCGTTTCCGCTGCACCGCGATGTTGGCGAGGGCGGGATAGAAATTGGCCATGTCCCGCATCAAAGCCTCGCTGTCGGGCTTGGTCAGCTTGCCGATGAACCCCGGCAACGACTCGCCGCCCCGTCCGATGTCCTCGGCCGCCTGCGAGCTGCCACGGAGTAGATGCGGGGACAGGAGCTCCAGGTTCTTCAGGCTCCGCAAGCTGTCGATCACCTGGTTGACCAGCGGATGCTTGAACTTGAAGGCCGAAAGGATCGAGCCCTGATATTTCTGCTGGCTGACATCGTGGAGCGTGAACGCGGCGTCGACGGTGGAAAGCTTGCCGCCCTGCAAGTGCAAAACAGTGACTTGGTCGGCAACGTCAACGACAAGCTCGTGGGTGCACCGCGTCTGGTCGACGTTATAGGTGGCCGTCCATGAAAAGCGCCGCCCCTCCAGCTCAAGACCCACCTCAAGGCTGATAGTCCGCCTGTTGCCGCCTTTGGTCAGCAGCTCCGAGGGCGACCAGTCACGCCAGCCTTGCGCCTCGCCGCCAGCGACATGGGCGATGAAATCCAACGCCTGGAGCAACGTCGTCTTGCCGGAGCCGTTCAAGCCGACCAGGCAGGCGAACTTCCCGATCCCCTCCATCGAGAAGTCGGCCAGGGACTTGAAGTTGGATATCTTGACACTGGTTATCATACCGCTCCACCTCGCTTTGGGACACTGTTGAAATATGCCATGGCTCCAGCCTTTTGCAAGCGCGCAAGCAGCTGGTGAACGACAGCGGCGACATCGCTCCCAGAGGGGGCACGCCAGGCTCGCATGTTTCCAACATCGGCTCGCAAGGCGTCAAAAACGCCCGCCACGCCGGGGACATATCGCCGCTGGAAGGCTCTAAATCAACGCCCTCGGGGAACTGCCCACAGAGGGTGGAAAACCATGTCCCAGCGTGTCGCCAGACAACCGAAGCCAATATGCCCAGGATGACAACCAAGGAGGCAAAAGCACCTCAGGGACTGCCGGGAACATGGGGATGACACGAGACCATGGCGACGGAACAGGGCACCCCGTATCCTGATTCAGACAGACCAGGGACAACATCCGATCCCCGTCTCCACCAGCATGCCCATCACCAACAGCTGGCATGAACGTAGAGGGAGAGCTCTTGGGGGAGCTCCCCCGTCCACCAGCGTCAAGGGACAGGCAACGAACAGTCAGCCCATAGCGACATTCAGTGGAAGGCAACAGGGACAGCCAGACGGCAGCACGCCTGAGCCACCTCGGCGTTCCACAAGCAGGACGCCCACCAGGCCAACCTGTAGCAGCTCATCGCCACCCACGTCATGGCAGCTTGGAGCTCCCGTACTCGCGCACCCCGGGAGGGGCGTTCCCCTTGGTGTTGACCTTGGCCAGGTAGCTCATCCGCCTGACGCTCTCGTCGAGCGCCTCCTGGTAGCCATCCTCGCCCTTGCGGAGCATGACGCTGTTGCTCCGATGGGAGCCGTCGTCGCCCTTGTCGCAACGGTTGACGAGACCGCTCTCGCCCTCGTGCCCCTCGAACATCCTCGGCCACAGCCGCTCGGCCCTCTCGATCAAAGGATAGGGGGACTGGGCCTTCGAGCCGTCCACCCAGACGCAGGCGTGGTGGTGCTGGTGTTTCTCCCGTGAACGCTCACGGACCCAGAGGTAGTGCGGGTCGAGGCCCTTGCGGTCGAGGTCCTTGACGAACGAGGACATGAACTTGGCGAACTTGCCGTTGTCGGCGGGCCAGTCGCCGTCCTGGGGCTGGTTGGCGTCGAACCGGAACGCCAGGACTTTGTTGTGGTTGGCGGCCATGTGGTCGGAGATGGCGAGCCCACGGTCGACGATCTCGGCGTGGCAGCCGTGCCCCTTGTCCGGGTCGGCCATGATGGGGTGGCCCTTGTAGGTCGGCTCGTAGGTGATCTTGTGGTAGCGCATGATGTTCCTCCGTTGGTTGAATGGTTATTGACTCATAATATATACAATCATGTTAATATTAAATGTGAACAATAGATGATGAGTGTGGAACAAGATGGGAATAAATCACTAGAGACAACTGTGAGACAATGCCCGTATATCCCAGACATATAGGCGATGTTGAATCAGACAAAGTCCAAAGATGCTCACTGGCGTTAGTCATTACAAACAAAGGTATTGACAACGACAATCACACAGCTGAGCACGTGAACATCAATGAACAAACAGCAATCATGGAAATAGTGATGCAATGATGAGGGATGACAGCTGGATGGACACCCTTCATGTCAACACGAATCATGACATCACCAACAGGGAGACAACACACAATGTACTGACATGAGCCAAGGATATGTAAAGATGCGGTATATATTGTCAATGAATGACATATGAACGTGTCATCAAGCACAACAGTCCATTTGATCAACAGTGAAAGCAGATACACCACACTTGATCTGTAACCAATCATGTGAATATCTCCATGGAAAAGCATGTGTATGCTTGTATGGGATACCTGTATGGTGCGGGGGTGTCGTATGGCACTATATGCTCTGGATGTTGTCATCGTGTATATAGCTGGTCTGTATGTCTCTTGTCTGTATGGTGTATGTACTATAAGGCACTACCTATTTACCCAGAGGGTTTCTACCTCAAGGCACGCTCAGATATATTGACTGAATTATGTCATTATCACACTGGCAGTTGTTGTTGGTCACAATCCAGTTAAAAAAGAATATCCTTCTCAATGTTATGTGCAATCACGCACATCAACAAGGAGATCGGTCAAAATGGCAAACATCGTGAAACCAAAAACTGTGAAATTGATAGCGAGGTTCATTAGGCCGCTCTGTGAGGAAGGCTTGCTCAGCGTCCCGGAGATGAACGAGATCCTGGGCAACCTGAAGAGCTTGGCGGCCAAGGGCGAGATGCTGCCGGCAATCCAGCCCAAGCTCATCGACCAGACCGAGGCCGCGGAGATGCTGGGCATCAGCCTCGCCAACTTCAAGAAGATGGAGCGTGACGGCAAGCTCCCCATCCCGCGGAAGATGGTGGGCTCGGCCGTGAGATATCGCAACACCGACGTGATCAAGTACATGCTCGCCGACGATGGCGAAGACGGCTTGTCCGCGGCGCCAGTGGAAGACGACACCCAGGCCACTGAAAGCAAAGCCCAACGGAAGACGGCGTGAGCCCTGCGCTTCCATGTTAAAGTCTACCCCGTCCCTCCGACAAAATCAACCCCATGGAGACACAAAATGATGTACTTGGAAACCACCATCCCATCCGCCCATCCCGCAACTACAATCCTTGAGGACATACTCAAAGAGGCCATGGCCTCGGAGCGCAAGGTGTTTTGCCTGGCCTTCGAGCTGAGGTACCCTCTGGGCATGCCCTTGCCCGACGAAGACGGAGCCATCGAGCGGTTCCTCAAGACGCTCGACAGGAAGTTCGGCCCGAAGGCGCTCGACCTCGATCCGCGGCATGTCTGGCTCCAGGTGAAAGAGGAAGGCAAGAAGCCTTGCTTCCGCTGCGTCCTTGCCCTCAACGGCGGCAAGCTGGGTAGTCCCTACGGCGCACGGGTCATCGTAGAGGAGGCGTGGAACATGGCCTTGGGTCTTCTCCGGGAGCCGAACTACGGGCTTGTCGGCCATGGCCGCTTCGGTGACGAGGGCGGCGTCATGCTGTGGCGCGACTCGCCGTTCCTTGACGCCGACCTCAAGAACTGCCGCGCATGGATGGCGCCGAAGCCACGTTGAGAACAGCGTGGAAATCCAGGCGGAAACATCATCGCCGTACATCCCCCCGCAGGGCGTGTTTTTTACCGTCCCAGAGGTGGATCCTGTTCGGCAATCCCGGCATTATTCGACTCGATTTGAAGCACCGTGGTTTCTTTGCGAAGATGTGCCTCAGAGGTGAACCAGCCTCACAACGCCGCCGACCCTTCGGCGTCCCCGTCGCCGGGCGGGCGGGGGGCAGCCTAGACCCGGTTTGACAGTGCCCCACCATCGCCGCCATCTTTAACGGGATTTTTATGCCTCCTCTCCAAGGCGGCAGTGTCATGGCTGATCCGGCAGGAGCAGTCCGAAGACCGCCATGCTCTGCGCCTGGGAACTCACCGTCCCCTCGTCCATGACGATGGCGAAATGGCAGTCCACAAAATTCTGCAAGGGGGCGAAGTCTTTCTTCAGCTCCGGATAGGCGGTCTCCTGGACGCGGTAGCCTTCGCCGCTATGGTTCGGGCCTTGGACTTGCATGCCCTCGGCAACCTCGCCCGCCTGGGAATAGCGGCTGCTATGCAAGGGGGCGCGTACAGTCCTCGTCCCGAGTCCGACGATGTAGCTGCGGTTCAACGGGTTCGCCCCCAGTGTGTTGTCGCAGGTGTGGATGATCCAGCGCAGATATTTCGGGTCGCGGGTGAGCTGGTAGGCCTGGACGACCTGGTCGAGCCAGTTCTCGTAGGCGCCGGTGCCCCAGTTGATCGGCGCCCAGGGATGGCGGACGAAGGCGTAGGCCATGGTGGAGCAAAGCTGGACGAAGGTGTCGGCCTTCTTGACGATGGCCTTGCGGACAGCTTCCCGGACGGCGGAGTCGACCGAGGCGTCGGGGCAGCTAGCGTAGGCCCAGGCGGCGGCGCGCATGTCGTAGCTCCGGTACTCCTCGATGTCGGCGTCCGGTTTCTTCGTCCAGACGCAGGCGGCGAGGAAGTCCCGGTTGTATTTAGTGTCGCCGGTGCTGTGCAGGAGTTGTGCGGCGGCATAGGCTTTGGGCGGCGCCACGTGGTGGCCGTAGAACGCGGCGTCCGTGGCCAGGAGCGGATGTGCCATGGCCCAGTCGTAGGCCTTGACGGCGCGGCGCAGGAAGTCGTCCGCCTCGGCGTCCTTGCCATTGAGCCGCCAGAGCCGCGAGGCTTGGGCCATCGCCCCGGCGAAGAGCAACGAGCCCTCTGCGTCCTTGGCGTAGGCGTAGTCGCCCTTGTTGTCGAGCTCCACGGTCTGGACGAAGCTCGGGTCGCCCGCGGACTCGGTGCCGTTGTGGACGCCACCGTCCTCGTCCTGGAGCCCGATCCAGAGGCGCAAGGCCCAGTAGGCCTCGTCCAGGATGTCGGGGAGGCCGTTATCCTGCTCGGGGATGTCCAACTGGCCGTCTCGGAATTTATGCGGGGCCATCTCGTAGGCGTCCATGAGCTTTTGGGCGACGTCCAGGTGGGAGCGGGGGTTGTAGTCGCCGGCGTCGTGGTGGCCGCCGAAGGCCTGGATGACCACCGGCGTCTCCGCCGGATGGGGGGCGGCCAGCGTCTTGACTTCGGCAGGGGAAAGCGCGCGGGAGTAGATTCTGAAATCCCTGAAGTAGGCGCCGCCTGCCTCGTCGCCGTTGAGGCAGGCTATTAGGAGGGGGCCCGCTATCTGTTCGTCAAGTTCGCCGGCCGCGGTGCTGGCGACCGGGGAGCCGTTGTCGTAGAGGGACATGCATCGCGGGCTGTTGGTGGCGGGGTCGAGGACGGCGGCCAGATGATGCCAGGCGCCGTCGGCGGGGCGGTTCATTCTCGCGGTGGGCAGGTTTGCCTGCCCTTTGCCCGCCGAGAGGATCGGCACGCCCCAAGAGCCGTCCAGGAGGAAACGGTTGCCGGGGGGCACGCCTAGTTTGAAGAAGCCGCTGTATTTCTGCTTGGGGGTCTTCTTGAACCAGAAGGCGACGCAAAGCCCTTTGGAGATGTCGAGGTTGATCCTGCCGCTGGCGCCGCTGGCGGCGCCGTTGGCGCTGGGGCCGTAGACTTCGCCCGCCTGGAACTGCCTGGGGGCGGCGGGGCTGAAATTCGGCTTGGGGGAAAGCGGCGTCAGGTCGAGGCCGTGGCCGCTGGCGTCCTTGAAGTCGCCGCCAAAGCGGTAGCGGGCTGCCAAATCGGCGTCGCTGTCCAGGTCGCTGGGAGGGGGCGTCGCCGACGCGGCTTGGTAGACGGCTTTGGTCGGCAAGTCCTTGCCGATGTCGTGCGGCTCGTTCTTGAGCTGGGTGGTGAGTGTGATCCCCTGTTTGTGGCAGGCGAGCCGCCGCCACGCCGAGAGGGGCGGAGCCAGCTCTTGTCCGCAGCGCTGGGCGTAGAGCCCCCGGGCCTGGGACTTGAAAGCGCGCGCATAGACGTCGTCGCCAATGGAGAAGGGCAGGCTGCACCCCACCCCCGGCACGACTATGGCATAGCGGCCCGGGGTTTTAAGGGGCGTGAAATCCAACAAATAAACGTTCTCCCCGGAGTGGTCGACGGGGAAGACGCCCTCGTCGAGGGCGCCGGCCCGGTGTATGAGCTTCGCCACACCGCTGAAGACCGGCGCGCCGCCTTGCTCCGGGACGACTTGGAAGGAGGGGGGCACGGGGAAAGCCAACGCCGGCCCCATCGTGGGAGCGCCGGTGCTTGTTTTTTTTGCGGGGGCTTCGCCGCCGCCCTTGAGGCTGTTCCAGAACTCCTGTTCCCCTTGTGGGGATTGGTTTGTCCCGCTCCCGGCGGAGAAAGAGCCAAGCCAACGGCCAAGGTAGGCGGTTTTGACCGGGGAGTCGGCGAGGTAGCCGACCTGGTTGACCTTGATGGAGTTGCTGAATGTTTTGCTGGAATCGAAGCGGAAGCTGGCGGCGCCGTCCCCGGCGCTGACCCCCTTGGCTGCCTGCACTGCCACGGTGTCGCCGTCTTGGTACGACGGGAGGACTTGCAGGAACAGCTCGTGCATGGGGATTGCCTGGAAGGGCCAGCCTTGGGGAAGGTAGGTGTCGACTCTGCTGATGCGGCCAAGGCCGACGACCTTGGCTGGCTTGCCGCCGACGGTGACGGTGTAGTTGCTTGGCCGATCTCCCGCCGCGGACGCGAAGCCCGGGCCGAACTCCAGCATGAGCACCCCGGCGCCAACCGGCTCGACGCGGCGTAGGCCGAGCGCCGCCATGGCGAGCTCCTGGCCGAACGCCGCGCCGCCACCGTTGTCGCCGTAGACGAAGCCTTGGGCGCTGTGCCCGCCGACCGCCACCTCGCCATTGGCGCTGCCTTGGGCGATGAAGTCGTAGCGTTTGCCAGGCTGCATCGGCTGGGGTAGGCGGAGGGTAACGACCCGTTTCTCGAAGCTCTCGAAGGGGCATCCAGCCGGTGCCTCGGCCTCGGCCACCCGCTTGGCGGCGGCCTGGACGGGGCGGACGAATTTGTCGTAGGCGTAATTCGGGTCGTCGTCGCTGACCACCCGCCAGGTGGTCGGGTTCTCGGCGGCGGCGGTGGCGCTCAGCCCCAATTCCAGCTCCACTTGCGTAGAGCCGAGCGCCCGCGCCGAGCGGACGCCCAGCGCCGTCCTCACCGCCACCCGGTTGTCCGGCAGCGCGCGGAACTCTTCCAGTGTCAGAGCCAAAGCGGTGGTGGAGCACAACGCCAACGCCCCAATGGCCATCATCGTTTTTCTCATCATGGCAGTCTCCTGGTTAAGATATAAGCAGTTGTGGATAGAAAACACCGTGCCGCTCCTCGAAACGCAAGGTGGCGGCGGCGGCGAGCTCGAACTGGAACCTGGCGACCGGGAAGGGGCGCAGCTCCAGAAAATGTGCCAGCAGGATGTTGAGCGAGCCGCCATGGGCGAAGACGGCGATCGAGAGCTCCTGCGCCTGCGCCTCCAGGACATAGCCGCCAAGCCGGGCGTGGATGCCGAGCTTCGCCAGCGCTTCCAGAAAAGGGGGCACTACCCTGGCGTAAAGGTCGTAGCAGCCTTCGCCCAACTCCGTCTTCCACGTCTCCTCAGCGTAGAGGTTGGAGCAGGCGCGCTGGATCTCCTCGAACTGGGTTGACGGCAACGTTTCAAGCACAGGGTTCGGCAGCCACTCGCGCAGGCAGGGGAGAATTTTGACGGGGATATCCCGGCCATCCAGGACGGCCTCGCAGGTCTGCAACGCCCGGCCGTAGGGCGAAGCGAGGGCGATGTCGAATTGGACGCCCTTGAACCGCTCGGCGGCGGTATGGGCCTGGCCCAAGCCGCGCGGGGCGGAGAGGCAGCCGGAGACAGGGCGCGCCGGGCAAACGAACGCGTCTCCCGCTATCTCGGCGTGCCGGAAGAAGGTCATACGCATGGCTGGATGCTCCTTATGCTCAAGGGGTGGTGAAGATGGTTTGCCAGGTCCGGCCCCGGTTGGGGGTGGCGCTGAAGCTGGCGTGGCCGTCGAGGAAAACGGCGTTCCATTTCCCGTCCGCATGGTCGGACGGCAACGGCAGGCCGCCACTGCCTTCGTCGTAGGTGAACCCGTAGTCGCAAATCATGATGAGCCGGGACGTTGGGGTACCTCTGTAAGGGTCGTTTGACGGGCCGCCGCTGGCGGTCGAGCCAGCGGCCTCGACCCGGCGGAGACTGATGTTGGAGCGGCGCGTGTCGAAGTTGGTGTCCGAGGCGATGCTGGTCGAATAACAGCCCGGATACGATAAATGGTCGTAACTGTCGCTATCGTTTTTGTCTTTCGCCTGTCCCGCCACGAGCGTCATCCCCCAGCGGGGGATGGTGGCCGGGCAGAGGTAGCCGGTGCAAAGGATGTTGGGGTAGCCAAGTATCCGATAGCCGGAAAAGGGATGGGTCGTGCGGCTCAACGCCCCCCCCAGCGCCCGGAAGTCATTGCTGTTGATGACGCCGGAGCCAGGCCAGAAGCCGTTGTAGTCGTCGGCGTAGTAGCAGATGGACAGAGACATCCCCTTGAGGTTGTTGCGGCAAGACAGATGCACCGCCTTACCCTTTACGGTCTTCAGGGCGGGCAGCAAGAGCGTCATGAGAATGGCGATGACGGCGATCGTCACCAACAGTTCCAGGAGCGTCAACCTGCCTGCGTTGTGTTTGCGGTGCGATGTCATGATGCGTCTCCTTCACAGCTTAAGTTCGCAATGACTGATGGCTTCGGCCAACTCCTCAAGGCGGAACGCCTCCGGCGGCACCTCGCCTGGTTCCAAGTCGGGAAAATCTTCCAGGAAGCCTCCGCGGGCGAGGCGCGCACAATGGCGTTGGACAGCGGAGTTCTCGTTGAGGACGAAAAGCGTCCGCGCGGGCGCGCCTTCCCGCAGGAGCCGCAACTGTGAAGACGCCGGAAGCAGTCCGAGGTCGAGACGGGCTCCATTCAACTTAAAGCAGTCCAGCAGCTCCCCGTCGGCGCGGCGCAGTTCGGCCGCAGCCCCCGCCCATGGGCTGGCGGCCGCGATGTCAAGCCGTAGTCGGGTTGTGGCTGGCTTGAAGCTGAAGCCTTGGGGACGCAGATAGACCGGGTTGCTGATGGCCATGTGGCGGATGGATTGCTGCCGCGGCGATTCCGGGTTGTCGCCTTGCCCGAAAACCCGGGCGACAAGATAGGAAGCTTTGTTCGAGCCGGAGATGGCGAGCCGGACGACCCCGCCGACGAAGCCGTCCAGCTTGAACAGGACTTCTCCGCCCCGGCCAAGCACTTCGAGCCGTGACAAGCTGTCCTGCCCTGGGGCGGGATGGGCTTCGACAACCACTTGATGGAGTGTCGTCAGGCTGCTGGGGATGGCGGATCCCATTGCCACGCCGTCGGCGGCGATGGTGACAAAGGGGCCGCTGGTGGCGAAAACATTGCCTGTCCGAGCGTTGGCCACAACCTCGCCGGGCAACATCATGTTCAAGAACACGCCGCGGCCCGCGCCGCCCAGTAGCTTCGGGTCGTCGAAACAAGTGTCGTTCTCGGCGAAGCCGGGGATCGTCGCCCCGGTGTCGAGCAGATGGAACCACAGCCGTTGGTAACTGCGGTGGCAGGCGTCATAGCCTTGGACGGTCATGCCGTCGAGTCCGCCGTCGGCGAGTAGTTGCGCCAACATCTCGGCCGCGACATTGGAAACGAACTTGCCGCCCGCCCCGAACCACCAGCTAGTCGGGTGAGCCCAGACGGCCAGGGCTCCGGCGCGTCGTTGTTCCGCCACGACTTCCTGGCAAGGGCGGCGGACATGCGGCCCACCCGTGAGGTGGTTGAGTTCGAAACACGTCTCGCCCTCCCAGTTTTTGACGGGGCGGTCCTGGTCGTTGTCATGCCATGCGGGCACGAGATAGCTGAAGCCGAAGTACCACAGGTGCCCCTGGGGACGCTTCGGCGTCTCGTTGTCAAGGTAGAAAACTGTCTTGCCGCCAGCCCGGGAATTGAGATCGTTCAGCAACGCCTGGACTTCCCGGCGGTACATGACGGCCTCCGGCTCGACGAGTCCGCCGTAGTAGGCGTCGCGGCCTTCGCCCTCGTTGAACCGGTAACTTGCCGCCGAGACAGGTTCCCAGGGGGAGCCCAGGCCGACGGCGGCAACGTTATTTGTGGCGCACCAGGCCAGCGCCTGGTCTTTTACAGCGTCAAAAGACAACACCTCGCCGCGAAGGAAGTGGCTGTGCGTGGCCACGCCACGCCAAGCTATGTTTTCCGCGTCCCGGGCCTTGCTTTCCACCGTTATTTGCTCCACCCGCATTAGGGCTCCCCATATTCTCTTAAGTTTTTTTATATGACTTAGCCCCTTATCCTAATGATATCAAGGGGCTGGGCTGATTATGGGGTGGCCACCTCTATCGCCAATGGAGGCGACCAAGCCAAAAGCCTGACAGAGAGGATGCGGCCCATCCCAACTTTATAAAAGTTATTTTGAAACAGCTACTAAACCGAAACCTTCAACCAGGAGGCGGGCCATGCGCACCAAGCCTTGGAAAGAACCGGTACAGAGAAGACTTGGAGGCAGGGGTATATGCATCTGTCCTGGACATCAGCTATATGCGTGTTTATACGTATCGCAATCTCGGCAAAGCCAATAAGTTGTCATTTATGGTCTTATCGCTTGAGTAATCGGCGTGATGATGGTAGAAATGAGCAAGCAATGGTATCGTGCTGTTTTTTTATTCGTGGACGGCTCTGGTTTCTTGGCCTTTTTCTTTAGTTTCCAGGCACCATGGTTAAAACAGTTCAACTAGATTGTTTACGAGAGGAAGACCAATTTGAATTGCCTGGAGAATGAGCCATAAATTATCGATACCTGCGTTTATGGCTGTAGCGCAGCGGTTTCGACGCGCCGTGCCGGTGATATTGATCGTCGGGGCGGCCTTGGCCTTGATACGTCCGGCGACCGCCCAAGCCTCGCCCGACGTGCCCGCGCAGAGGGCGGAGAAAATCCGCGTCGGCGTCCTGGCGCACAAGGGGACGGACACTTGCGAGGCGATGTGGCTGCCAACGACGCGCTACTTGGACAAGGCGTTGCCTGGCCACCAGTTCGAGCTGGTGCCGCTGCATTTCAAGGATATTGAGCTTGCGGTCAAGGACAAGTCGATCGATTTCCTGATCTGCAACCCCGCGATCTATGTTGACATGGAGGTGAAGCACGGCATCACCCGGATCATGACGCTGCGCAACCGGGCGGGGAAGCAAATCGTGTCGGAGTTTGGCGGCGTTGTCTTCTGCCGCGCCGACCGTCCTGAGCTGCGGAGCTTGCGGGATGTCAAAGGCCGGCGGCTCGCGGCCACCGGGCAAACCTCCTTTGGCGGCTGGCAGACGGCGTTGCGCGAGTTCAAGGCGGCGGGCATAGTCCCCGAACGGGACTTCGCCCGGCTAACCTTTCTGGACTCCCACCCCGCGGTGGTGCGCGCGGTTCTGGCCGGCGAGGCGGATTTCGGGACGGTGCGAACCGACACACTGGAGCGCATGGCCGCCAACGGCGAAGTCAAGCTGGAGGAGCTCCGGGTCATCCCCGCCGACACTATGCCGCCGTCCAAGTTCCCCTTCCTCCACAGCACCCGCCTCTATCCTGAATGGCCGTTGGCGAAGCTTGCCGACACATCAGAGGAGCTGGCGCGCGCGTTGTCCGTGGCGTTGCTGGGCATGCCGCCGGACGCGCCCGCCGCGCTGGCGGCGGGAAGCGGGGGATGGGGCGTCTGCCTCGACATCACCAGCGTCCATGATTGCCTGCGCGAGCTGCGGCTTCCGCCGTATGAGCGCTACGGGCAAATCAGTTTGCTTGACCTGTGGCGGCAACATTGGCCGTGGCTGGCGACGATCGCCGCCTTGGGCGCCGCGTTGCTGGGGGCGTCGCTGCTACTCCACATTCGGCAGCATGCGCTCAATATGGCCAGTTATCAGAACCAACTGCTGCTTGCTGCCGCGGGGGAAGGAATTTGCGGCATAGACATTGACGGGCTCACGACTTTCGCCAATCCCGCAGCCCTTTGTCTGCTGCGCTACACGGAAAAGGAACTACTTGGCAAGAATCTACATGACCTCGTGTTCCGCGGCAAAGCGGACGGACAGACCAACGCAAGCCAAGAGTGGTTGGCATCCATGGACGGCAACCATGGCGCATCCCTCCAAGGCAGCGAGGCGTGCTTTTATCGTAGGGATGGGGGCTCCATCCCAGTGTCGTGCTCTGTCCGGCCGATCATCGCCGCTGGAAGGGCTTGCGGGGCGGTCGTCTGTTTTCAAGACATCACCGCGCGCAAACAGGCGGAAGAGGTGCTGGCGTTGGCCACAAAAGCGGGCGGTGTAGGTGTCTGGGACTACGACGTGGTCAACAACCGCTTGGCCTGGGACGCCCAGATGTTCCATCTTTATGGCATCGCCCCGCAGCAATTCGGCGGCGCATACGAGGCTTGGCTGGCCGGAATCCACCCGGAGGACTTGGCGCGGGGGGACATGGAAATCCAGCGGGCGCTCCGTGGCGAGAAGGACTTCGACACTGAGTTCCGCGTGGTCTGGCCAGACGGGAGCGTCCATAGCATTCGGGCCTTGGCCTTGGTTCAGCGCGACGCCTCCGGCCGGCCTTGGCACATGATCGGCACCAACTGGGACATCACCGCCCAGAAACAGGCCGAGGACGAGATCAAGAGGCAAGCCAGCTTGATCCACTCGCTGCTCGACTCCATCCCGGACATCATCTTCTTCAAGGACAACAAGGGCGTTTACCTGGGGTGCAACCCCGCGTTCGCCGCGTTCGTCGGACGGGCGAGGGACGAGATCGTCGGCATGACTGACTATGACCTCTTCGGCAAGGGGATCGCCGACGCCTTCCTTGAGCATGACCGCCACATGCTGGAGTTGCGCCAGCCGCAGCACAACGAGGAGTGGATCACCTATCTCGACGGCCGGGAGGTCATGGTCGACACCCTCAAGACGCCCTACTGGGGGCCGGAGGGGGCGCTAGTAGGCGTGATCGGCATCAGCCGCGACATCACCGAGCGGAAGCGGGTGGAGGAGGCGTTGCGCGAGAGCGAGGCCAATTTCCGCATCTTCTTCGAGTCCATGACCGACATGATCTTCGTGGGCACACCCGAGGGGCGGATCCTTTTCGCCAACGCCGCGGTCACGCGGACTTTGGGCTACGGCGCCGAGGAGCTCGCCGCCATGCGGATAATGGACTTGCATCCGGCGGACAGGCGCCAGGAAGCCGCGGACATTTTCGCCGCCATGTTCCGGGGCGAGCGGGAGAGCTGCCCCCTGCCGCTGGCCACCCAAAACGGAGTTCTCGTCCCTGTGGACACCCGCGTCTGGTTCGGCCAGTGGAACGGCGCTGCCTGCCTCTTCGGCATCTCCAAGAACCTCACCGCCGAGCAGGAGGCGCAACAACGCTTCGAGCGTCTGTTCCGCAACAACCCCGCCCTGATGGCCCTCTCCAGCCTGCCGGACCGTCGCCTGTTCGACGTCAATGACGCCTTCGTGAAGGTTCTTGGCTATTCCCGGGAAGAGCTCTTCGGCAAGACGGCCGCCGAGCTAGATTTCTTCCCGCTTCCGGAGCAACAGGCCGCGATGGCGGACGCGTTGCGGGTGCAAGGGCGCGTCGTCGATTTGGAGCTGCAAGTCCGCTGCAAGGACGGGGCTGTGCGAGAAGGCGTGTTCTCCGGCGAGGTGATCAGCAGCCAGGGGCGGCAATACTTCCTGACGGTAATGATCGACATCACCGAGCGGAAGGCGGCGGAGGCGCTGCTGCGTTGGCGGGCCGACTTCGAGGAGCTGCTGGTGCGGGCGTCGGCCTCGCTCATCAACTCGGGCGAGGGCGATTGGGACGCAGCCCTTGACGCCGTCCTTCGGGATTTCGGCCTTTTCGCCGAGGTCGACCGGGCCTACATCTTCAATTTCTCCAAGGACAAGCAGCGCATGTCCAACACCCACGAGTGGTGTTCCTCCGGGACAGAGCCGCAACGGGACAAGCTCCAGGGCTTTCCGGCGGCCGCGCTCCCCGAATGGATGGCGGCGCTGGAGACGGGGAAGGAGATTTGCGTCGACGACGTCGGAGCCCTGCCCGACTCCTGGCGGGCGGAGCGGGAGCTGCTCGCGGCACAGGGGATAAAGTCACTTTTGGCGGTGCAGATCTATGCGGAACGGGAGCTGCTTGGGTTCATTGGTTTCGACGCGGTCCGCAAGCCCATGGAGTGGGATCGGGAAATCGCTCGGCTCCTGAGCATCCTGGGGGCCACGGTCGGGGCGGTGAGCAACCGCAACCTGCGGCATCTGGAGCTCAAGCAGGCGACTGAGCGCGCCGAGCAGGCCAACATGGCG
>Ga0209467_1000109_pt1 | contig 148733 bp, 114 predicted proteins | sample Higcelwee11metaG_FD_187175 | JGI IMG/M metagenome (GOLD analysis project Ga0209467, IMG submission 187175) | Freshwater pond sediment microbial communities from the University of Edinburgh, under environmental carbon perturbations - High... | ecosystem: Environmental > Aquatic > Freshwater >...
CTTCTTGCCGCCTTATTCGCCGGAATACAATCCCACAGAACAAGTTTGGAGGTGGTGCAAGCCATTGGTACACGCCGCAAAAACTATCACTGATGGGGTTGAAGAGTTGGTGGGAAGAATTCGGCGAATCACTCGGGCATGGACGCATGATAAACTTGCTTGCCCTCCTAAAATTGGTGTGGGGATATGGAAGCCTATATGCTAAATATATATGACGAGACGCTTACCATTGGGTGGTCATGGGCAATCATTACCATCTGGCGGCGGAGGCGTTGACGGCGCGCGACTTGTCGGCTTTCGCCAGCCAGACGCAGTCGCGGTATTGCGCGCATTGGCGGCGGCGGCACGGCGGGTCGGGGACGTTGTGGCAAGGCCGCTTCAAGAGCGTGGTCGTCCAGAAGGACGGCTACCTGAACGAGCTGGGCCGCTACATCGAGTTGAACCCCGTGCGGGCCGGGCTGGCGGTTGAGCCTTGGGACTACCGCTGGTCGAGCGCCAAAGCGTACGTCGAAGGAGCGGAAGACCCGCTGGTGGAGCCGTCGCGGCATCCGTCCTGGAGTTCCTGGGGCCGGAGCGTGGCGGCGCGGCGGTCGGCGCACCGCGCCCACTTGCTGGACGCGGTCGCGGCGGAGGAAGCCGCGCAGTTGTTCCGTGGCCGTGGGCTCTGCGTCGGCGACGAGGAGTTCCGCCGCCACCTGTCGCTGTCCGACGGTCGCTTGACTCCCCGCAAAGTTGGCCGCCGCAAAGCGGGCGAACCTGAGAAGGATGCGTAGCATCCGCAGTGTCCAGCCGGAGGCTGGTCGCCTCCGCCGGCGACAGAGGCGGACGCCGTAGGCGGAACGCGTTTGGGTGGCTGCGCCACCATTGCCTCCGGCGGCCAGGCTCTCGCGCCTGGAGGCGACAAGGTCTTCGACCTTGACCATGGCTATTTGAGGTGAAGAAGATGTTCAGGATATTTTTGATACCGCTATTTTTACTGGCGTGGAGCTGTCCGGCGGAAAGCCGGACAGCTCGCGTCCTCTATTTCTTCGAGCCGGACTGCCCTAGTTGCCGGGAGTTCTCCGAGACCACGTTGCCCCGTCTGCGCGCCGAGCTTGGCGACGCCTTCATTCTGGAGAAGCGCGACCTCGGCGAGCCCGCCAACTTCGAGGCCATGATGGCTTTCGAAAAGGAATGGGGCGTCTCCGGCGGCGACGCCCCCGAGCTCTTCACCGCCTTCGGGCAAGTCCTCAAGGGCTCCGACATGGAAGGGCGGCTCCGCGGTCTGCTTCTCCAGGAGCTGTCCAGCAACCAGCCCGACCCGCATGCGGCGTTCCTTGCCAACTACCTCAAGACCGGCAGAACAGCAGCGACAACCATCGTCCTGGCCAAAACGAAGGCGGTAGCGCCCTTGCTCCTGCACGTCTTCCAGAAAACCGGTTGCCCCAGCTGCGACCGGCTCGGCCATGACGCCGCCTACCTCAAGGAAAAGCTTGGCTCTCAGTTGGAGCTGGTTATCTTGGACATCGGCGGCGACGAGTCGAAAATCCTCAACGAGGCGCTTTGCGAGCGATCCCACGTGCCCGAGGCGTCACGCCTGACCGCCCCCGCGGCGTTCTTCGGGGACGTGGCGATGGTGGGCAAGGAGGCTTTCGCCTCCCGTAACTTCGTTGCCGAGGTTCAAGTGGCTCTCCAAGGTGCCCGCCGCATCGCCCCCAGTTCGGCCGAACTGGATGCGGCCAGACACAAAATCGCCGGGCGTTTCCAGGTTCTTGCGTGGACGGCTATTCTTCTGGCGGGACTGCTGGATGGCGTCAACCCTTGCGCCTTCGTCACTATCATCTTCCTGCTGTCGTACCTGACCTTGCGGAAGCGCGGACGGCGGGAAGTGGCGCTGGTGGGGATGGGCTTCGTGGTGGCGGTGTTCGTGACCTACACGCTGCTTGGACTGGGCTTCCTAAAGGGGGCGCAGGCGTTGGGCTCCAGCGGGATTGTCAGGGAGACGTTGCGCTGGGGGACGGTCGGCGTCGCCGCGCTGCTGGGGATGTTGAACTTGCGCGACTGGCTAAAGGTTCGCCGTGGCTCGCTCCAGGACATGGACTTGAAACTAGGCACTGGGGCGCGGCGGCGGATCAACGCCGCCATCCGCCGTGGGCTCAAGACCCGGCATCTGGTCATGGGGGCGATGGCGATGGGCGCGTTGGTGTCGGTGTTGGAGCTGGCCTGCACCGGGCAGGTATACTTGCCAACGGTGCTGTACATTGTCCACAGCCAGGGAGCCAGCCCGAAGGCGTTGGCGATGCTGCTTGGCTACAACTTGGCGTTCGTCGCGCCGCTGCTGCTGATCTTCTGGTTGCACCGGCATGGAACGACCGACAAGACATTGTCGGCATGGCTTGCCCGCCACGGAGCGGCGCTCAAGCTGGGCATGGGCCTGCTGTTCCTGGCGTTGGCGGCTCTGGCGGCGTTCGGGTGAGAGGTGGACGGCGATGAGGCTTGAATCCACAAGCTTATCCGGGTATATTCACCATCAGCTAAGGATGATTGCCGACCCCGCCGGAAGCAGGGGTAGGGGGAACCTCCCAAAAGTGGTGCTATATGGAGGGGCGGAAACGCCAGAAGGCGCCATGAATTTTTAGCGGAAAACAAGCAGGTTATAGCATGATCGACGCGCACTGCCATCTGGACGCCAAGCTCGGGGCCGTGGACCACGCCCTCGCCACCCTCCACCGGGAGGCCAAGGCCAACGGCGTCACCCAGGTTTTCCTAATGAACATCCCCGGCCAAAGCTTCGGCGGGCCGAACGGCTTCGAGAACGCCGAGGTTCTGCGCGCCGCCGCCGCCCACGGCGACTTTTTCCAGGTCTTCCCGGAAATCGACCCCAAAACCCCAAGCGCCGCCGAGTTGTTGAGCTCCTACCGCGCGCTCGGGGCGGCGGGCTTGAAACTCCATCCCCGCCTCCGCTCCTTCAACGTCCTGGAGTCAAGCTGCGTCACGTTGGTCCAAAAGGCCGGGGAGCTAGGCATGCCGGTTATGGTCTGCGCCTTCCCCGACGGTTTAAACCTCAAACTCGGCAACGACGCCGCCCGTTTCGCCGCGCTGGCCGAGCTCACCCCCAAAACAAGGATCGCCATCGGCCACGCCGGGGGCCACCATATCCTTGATTTCCTCATGGCGGCGAAGACGTGGAAAAACTTGTACTTGGACCTCTCGTTCTCGCCGCTTTACTACCGGAGATCGTCGGTGCCCGGCGACCTCACCTACGCCGTGGGCTGCTTGCGCCGCCAACGAGTCTTCTGGGGCACGGATCACCCCGACCGCCCCTACGCCGAGACCGTCACCCTCAGCGCGGACTTCCTCGCGCAAGTCGGCGACGACGGATTCCTGGCGGCCAACGCCCAGGAGTTCCTCAGAGGGTAACTGACCGACGTAGGGGAAAAGGCATTTCGCCTGCGGCGACCGCCTCTGTCGCCAGCGGAGGCGACCAGGTCTTCGACCTGGACCATGGTTATTTCGCTCGCCCCCCTAAGGTCCAAGAGCTCACCGCGGGACGCGGGACATCCGGGGGTCGGCGCTGTCGAAGCCATCGAAGGGGGTCGCCAGGCGTTCCCGCATGGCGGCGACGTAGTCAGGATTGAGCTCGATCCCCAACGCCTCGCGGCCGAGTTGCTGGCAGACCCGCAACGTCGTGCCGCTGCCCGCGAACGGGTCGACCACCAAATCGCCGGGGTCGGACGAGGCCAGCACCAGCCGCGCCACTAGCGCCTCGGGCTTCTGGGTCGGGTGCGCCTCGCGACGCTTGGCGCAGTAATGGACGTGCGAGAACTCCCAGACGTCGCCAGGGTTGGCGCCCGCCATGTTGTTCCGCGTCCGGTAGTGCTTCTGCGGCACCCGCACGGCGTCCAGGTTGAACATGAAGTCCCGTCCTTTGGTGAACATCAAGATGTCGTCATGCCGCGGCGAGAAGCCCCGCGTCTTGCCGCTGCCCTGGGTGTAGTGCCAGACGATCCAGCTATTGAAGCGCAGCTTCAGCTCGCGCTCCAAGATGGCGTAGACGTAGGAGATGAAGCGGAAGCCCATGAACACGTAGAGCGTCCCGCCCGGCTTCAAGACGCGCTCCGCCTGGGCCAGCCAAAGGCGGGAGAAGTCCAGGTAGTCGTCGAAGGCCTTGGCGTCGAAGTTGTTGCCGTAGTCCTTGCCCAGGTTGTAGGGCGGGTCGGCCACGATCAGCGCGGCCGAGCCTGACGCCCGCCGCTCCAGCTCGACCAAAGCGTCCCCCGTGATGATCTCGATCTTGTCCATGGTTCAAAACCTATGCCGCCGCCGGAGCTGGACATAAAAAAGGCCAACCTCGCGGCTGGCCCTTAATGGTACACTTACCATACGGAAGTCACGCGGGGGTGACGTTCTCCGCCTGGGGGCCCTTCTGGCCCTGGACGACCTCCATGGTCACCTTCTGGCCTTCGCGCAAGTTCTTGCGCCCGGTGCCATTGATGGCGCTGTGGTGCACGAAGACGTCCTTGCCGCCCTCCTGCTCGATGAATCCGAAACCCTTTTCCTCATTGAACCACTTCACGGTGCCGACGATCTGGTTTGCCATATTACTCTCTTCTTGCGTTTGCCAGCTTTTGCTGGCGTTGTAAAATCCGACCCCCTACGTAATGGGATCGGCGGTGAAAACTGTCTATATTTTTCTTGACGGGCAGGTTTGATGAGGGGTTGAGGTGAGGCGTGGGCCAAGGCAAAACCGATCAACTTACTTACTTGTCAAGAGCTCTAATCACTGGCAAGGAAGCCTTCCTCACCGAGTTTCTGTTTATAAGATACGGCAGGCGACGCGAAGATGCAAGCCGATTTAGAACTAAAACGCGAGATTTGTCGAAAATAACCGCGGCTCAGCCAAACAACGTCCGCAACTGACCGGCGGTTTTCCTGGCCAGATCCATGTCCGGCAACACCAAATCAGGCAAGCGGCTGAACGGGATCATCTCCGCCGTCACCGGCCCGGCGTAGCCGATCCGCCCCAAGGCGGCGACCACCGCCGGAAAATCAACGTCCCCTGCCAGCAGGTCGTCGCCGAAGCCATGCAGCCCGCCCGCGCAGTCGGCGCCCTTGAAGTTCTTGGCGTGGACCGCCTTGACCTTGTTGCCCAACAGCTCCACCCAATGTTCCGGGAAGCCGTTGAGCATGGCGTTGCCCAAGTCCAGGTAAACCCCCAGCCGCCGCGAGGCGAATTGCTCCACGTAGAGCTTGAACTCCATCGGCGAGAGCAGGAACTTGTTCCATACGTTCTCCAAACCGATGTCGATCCCCAGCTCCTCGGCCAAGGGCAGCAGCCCGCGCAGCGACGCGGCGGACTTCTCCCAGACCGTCTGGTAGGGCACAACCGGACGGCTGGGGTCCCAAGCCACCTGCACCGCCCCCGGGACGACCAGGACGGCCCCGGCGCCCAGCCAAGCGGCGACCTGCAAATACTTCTCCGTGAATTTGATGGCCGCCGCCCGTTCCCGCTCGTCGTCGGCACCCAACGAGACGCCCCAGTAGTTGCCGGTGGCCAACGTGCGCAGCCCCACGCCCTTGTCCCGAGCGAAGGCTGCGAGGTCCTCGCATTCGGCTTGGGTGATGTTAGGCTTGAGGCAGTCGCCGAAGGTCAGCTCCAGCCCCAGGCCCATTTCCTTGGCGTCCTTGATGGCGTCGCGGGCGGACTTCTCCCCGGCGAAACCGCCGAGGACCCAATAGTTGATAGCGGTGTAAAAGGACATTTGACGCCTCAATAGTTGATGGTGACGGTGGAGCGGCTGTCGACCGAACGTTGCTCGGCCTCGACGATCTTGAGCGAGTCGACATGCTCGTCAAGCTCGGCGTGACGGTCGGCGCCGCCTCCGGCCAGGACGCGGCCGAGCATGTGGTCGAGCTCGACATGCCAGCCGGTGGGCAGGGAGCCGACGTCGAGCGCCGGGCTCTCGACCGTCCCGTCCTCGTGGTGGAGCTTCAGGCCGTTGGCGTCGAACTTGATGGTGGCCTTGGCGCAGACGATCTGGAAGCTCATCTCGAAGGGAACGGTCTTGGCGGCGGCCCAACCACCCTCGGCGACCACCAGCGAGCCGTCGCCGAAATCGTAGTTGGCGACCACGTGGTCGACGGCGTTGTCGGAGCGGAAGCCCTTGGCCCCGAAGGCGGACACCGCCTTGGGACGTCCGAAGAAATAGCGTACTTGGTCGGCGTCGTGGAGGTGCAAGTCGAGCAACGCCCCGCCGCTGAGCTCGCCTTTCATGAACCAGTTCTCCCAGCCGTTGCCGTCGATATTGGGCGACAGCCTACGGAAGTTGGCGCTTATCAGCTCGCCGGCCTCGCCGCTCTTGAAATACTCCCGGGCGAAGCGGTATTCCGGCCAGGCCCGGACGCACATGCCCACGGAGAAGCATTTGCCGGAGCGCTTCGCCGCGGCCACGATGTCCTGGGCCTCTTTGACGTTCCTGGCGATGGGCTTCTCCAGGAAGACGTTTTTGCCCGCTTCGAGGGCGGCCAACGCCAGTTCCCGGTGCAGGAAGGTCGGGACGCAGATGTCCACCAGATCCACTGCGGCGTCCTTGATCAACGCCAGGGGATCGGAAAAGGTCTTGACGCCCTTCAAGTCCAACGGTTTGCCGTTGTCGCCGCCGCCGATGTTGCCGACCACCGCGCTGATGTCGCCCTTGAGCTTGGCGGGGTTGACGTCCGCCACCGCCACGACCTGGGCTTTGGGGTTGCCCCGGTAAATCCCCAGGTGCGTCGTCCCCATAAACCCCAAACCGATTATCCCAACCCTGACTTTTTCCATGGCTCCGGTCTCCTTGATGTTGCCTAGATCATAGCGTGGCCAGGGCGCTGTGGGAATGGATTTACCCGCAATTGCATGGACTTTCATGCAGAACCATGATATTTTTATTCATGGAGGGCCTGGGAATGAGCAAAGGGATTGAGTTGGTGTTGCGGCGGGAGATCCAGGGGATCTTCGACAGTTTCGCGGCGGCGTTCGGCATCTCGATCGTGTTCCACACGCCCGAGGGCGAGCAGCTAACGCGGGGTTTGGGACGGAAAAACGCGACGTTCTGCCAAATGGTGCAGGAGGAGCTTTTCAGCCCGGCGAAATGCCTGTCGATGGACATGCGCAAAAGCGCCGAGGCCGCCGCCGCCCGGAAAGTGGTGGGCTACCGCTGCCACGCCGGGGTGGAGGAGGCGGTGGCGCCGATCTTCATCGAAGGCAAGCTGGCGGGTTTCGCCATGATCGGCCAGTTCCGGACGGGCGGCTCGCTCTCCCCGGCAACTTTCGGCCAATGCTCCAGCCCGGAGCGGCGGGAACGTCTGGAGACGGCCTTCGCCGCGTTGCCAGTCTTCAGCGCCGAAGTGGCCGAGAACATCCTGAAGCTTTTCACGGTTTTGGTGGACTACATCGTCACCAAGGAGCTGGTGACGCTCAAAGGCGATCGCGGCCTAAGCCTGGCTTTGGATTTCATGCGGGCGAACCTGGGCCGCGGCGTCAAGCTCGCCGAAGTGGCGAAGGCGGCGGGCAAGAGCCCGTCGGGGTTGTCGCATCTCTTCACCGGGCAATTGGGGGCGTCGTTCAAGTCGACTTTGATCGAGATGCGCCTGGACGCCGCCGAGGAGCTTTTCCGCAAGGAGCCCGCCTTGACTTTGGCCGAGGTGGCGGTGCGGGTGGGTTTCGACGACCAGTTTTATTTCTCGCGGCTCTACAAACAACGCCGGGGCGTCCCGCCGAGCCAAAGCCGCCACGTCTTCGCGGGAACTTCTGCCTCCAAAAAATAAAATACAGGGGGCGCGGAGCGGCCATGGTCCAGGGGGGAGACGCTCCAGCCCCCCCCTTCATTAATTTTTAGCGCCGTCGGCTTGCGCGGGGACGGGTTCCGGGTTTATAGTATGGGTTTGCGATCACTGACGAAACACGTATGCAATACAGATAGGGACGAACATGGCGGAGACGGACAGCACGGTGGAGCCACGCGGCGAGATTTTCGAGAAATGCCTGCAAAAGGCCGCCGAATGGCGCGGCAAAGGGATCGACCCCCACGGCCAGCGGGTCGACGGGCTGACCCTGGTCCAGAACGCCCGCGCCAACTTCAAAGAGGGCGTCGAAGGCGTCAAAGTCAAGCTGGCGGGACGGTTGACCGCCTGCCGCTCGATGGGCAAGTCGATCTTCGCCGACTTGAAGGACTCCACCGGCCGGCTCCAGCTCTTCGTCTCCAAGACGGTGCTCGGCGACGAGCCCTACGCCGACTTCAAGCGCGTCGACATCGGCGACATCCTCGCCGCCGAGGGCGAGCTCTTCATCACCCGGACCGGCGAGCTCACCTTGCGCGTCGACTCCTTCACCTTCCTGAGCAAGGCCATGCGCACGCTGCCGGAGAAATGGCACGGCCTGACCGACGTCGAGGCCCGCTACCGCCAGCGCTACGTCGACCTGATCGTCAACGACGAGGCCCGCGACCTCTTCAAGAAACGCGTCCAGATCATCCGCGGCATCCGCCGCTTCTTCGAGGCCCGCGGCTTCATGGAGGTCGAGACCCCCATGCTGCAAGTCCTCGCCGGCGGCGCCGCCGCCAAGCCGTTCAAGACCTTCCACGAGGCCCTCTCGTTGGACATGTATTTGCGCATCGCCCCGGAGCTCTACCTCAAGCGCCTCCTGGTCGGCGGCTTCGAGAAAGTGTTCGAGCTCAACCGCAACTTCCGTAACGAGGGCCTCTCCCGCCGCCACAACCCCGAGTTCACCATGCTCGAGATCTACGAGGCCTACGGCGACTGCCGGACCATGATGGTCCTCGTCCAGGACATGATCACCACCCTCGCCCAGGAGGTGCTCGGGACCCTCAAGATCCCCTGCGCCGACGGCACGGTCATCGACCTCACCCCGCCCTGGCGGATCGCCCCCTACCGCGACTTGGTCCGGGCCAAGGCCGGCGACGACTGGTTCGACCTCACCCCGACGCAGCGCTTCATGAAGGCCACGGAAATGGGCCTGAAGATCGACCCCGCCGCCCCAGACCACGAGGTCACCAACGAGGTCTACGAGAAACTCATCGAGAACACCTTGCTCCAGCCGACCTTCGTCATCCGCCTCCCCGCCGAGCTGGTCCCCCTGGCCAAGAAGTGTTCCGACGACCCCACCTTGGTCGACGTCTTCGAGCTGGAGATCAACGGCCGCGAGGTCGCCCCGGGCTATTCCGAGCTCAACGACCCCGTCGAGCAGCGCCGCCGTTTCACCGCCCAACTCAAGGCCACCGGCGATTTGGCGCTCTGCGAAGGCAAGATCGACGAGGACTTCCTCACCGCGTTGGAGTACGGCATGCCCCCCGCGGGCGGCATGGGCATCGGCATCGACCGGCTGATCATGACCCTCACCGGCGCCGAGTCCATCCGCGACGTCATCCTCTTCCCCCACATGAAACCGCGGAAAGACTGACCGATGGACAAGGTCGTCGCCCTCGACCTGGGCAACGTGTGCGTCAAGATCGACCCCGCCGGTTGCCTCCGGGCCATCGGCGCGCCCTCCATGGACGCCGTCCCGGCGGAGTTCCTCGCCGTCTGCGCCGATTTCGAGACCGGCCGCGTCGACGAGGCCGCCTGGCTCGACGCCTTCCGCCTGGCCACCGAGGGCAAGTTCCCCCCGGACCGGCTCCGCGACGCCTTCTGCCGCATCATCGGGGACGAGATGCCCGGCATGGCGGCCTTCGTCCGGGAGCTCACCGCCGCCGGACGCCGCGTCGCTTTGCTCTCGGACACCTCGCCGCTGCACCTCTACTACTCGCTGTCCAAGCTGTCCTTCGCCCATCTGCTGACGGGCGGCGCCTACAGCTTCGAGGCCGGGGCCCGCAAGCCCGACACGGCCATGTTCAAGCTCTTCGAGGCGCGCTACGGCAAACCCTGCTTCTACGCCGACGACAAGCCCGAGAACGTCGCGGCAGCCGCCGCCCTCGGCTGGACCGCCCACGTTTTCACCACCGCGGACGACTGCCGGGAAGCTTTCGCCAAGGCCATGGCCGATGCTCGTCCTTAGCCCTCAGAACGGCGTTTTCCGGGACAACCCGCCCAGCGCCTACCTGCGCGGCCGCTCCCTGACCGTCCTGACCAGCGGACAGCTCCCCTTGGAGCTGCTCGAGGACGTCGGAGCCCTCCTCGAACGCGCCACGCTGCTCAAGGATTCCAGGACCACCAAGGCCGGGCTGGCCACGCTCCCCGACGGCCGCCGGGTCTTCGTCAAACGCTACAACATCAAGACCGCGGTCTACGCCTTCAAATATTTTTTCCGTCCGGCGCGGCCCTTCAAGGCCTGGCGCGCCGCCTACCTGTTGCGCCAGGCGTTAGCCACCCCCGAGCCCTACGCCGCCGTCAGCGAACGCCACCACGGGGCGTTGCGCTCCGCCTATTTGCTCACCGAGGCCGTGGAGGACGTGGCGCCGCCGCCCGAGTTCTTCGCCGCCGCCGAGCCAGCGGCGTTGGTGGCGGCCCTCTGCGCCACGTTGGCCAAGGCGCACGGCCTGGGCGTGACGCACGGCGACTGCAAATTGAGCAATTTCTATTTCCCGGACTGGGCCAAGGGCGGTTTCGCCTGCGGCCTCTGGGATTTCGACGGCGCGGCGATCCGCCCGACGCAGACGCTCCCGGCCCGGGAGGCCGAGCTGGCGCGGGCGTTGGCGTCCTTGGCCGCCGAGACGATCAAAGCGGGCCAAACGCCGGACCTCCCGGCGCTGGCGGATCTTTTCGTGGAACAATATGGGCGCAGCTCCGGGCTCTGGCCGCGGCGCGGCGCCCTGCTGGCAATGGCGGGAGGCCATCTTGAGCGCAACCGAAAAAAACGCTGACCAGACGCCGGAAATCGTCTGGAACAACCTGGAGGCCAAAGCCTTGTTCGCCGCCCATGGAGCCGCCGGCTTCGACGCCTTCTGGGACTTGGAGAGCTCCGGAACCATCCAGCTCGACGCCCGCCGCGAGCACAAGGCCCGCCACGGCGGCGCCGTCTGCCGCAGCACCCGCCAGGTGGAGCTCGACGGCAAACGCTTTTTCTTGAAAAAGGCCTCGGGGGCCGTCTACCGGCGAGTGGTCTACGAGTTCGAGGCCAACGCCGTCATCCCGGTCTTCGGGTTGACCCCGGCGCCCATCGCCGCCCACTGCCTCAGCCCCGCCACGCAGCAAGCCTTCCTCCTGTTCGAGGCCCTCGAGGGTTTCGACGCCGTGCTCGACCTGATCCGGGGCGACGCCCCGGCGGCGGCCAAGGAACGTTTCGAGCGCAGGAAGGCGGAGACGCTGCGCCGCTTCGAGGGGATTGTCGAGTTGACGGCGGACCGCGGCTATTTCTATCCCGACTGGCGCGGCAAACATCTTTTCATCGAACGCGAGGGCGAGCGCCTCGCCTTGATCGACCTGGAGCGCTTCCTGCCGAAGTGCTCGTTGCCGTGGTATTTCCGCCTGCCCTTCTACGCCGAACTGCGCAAACGCGAGGAACTCAGGGTCTTGCGCCGCGCCTTCGAGGGCGCCCCCTGACCAGGGCGCCCTTCGTGGCGGACGCTTACCAGTCGAGGTGCTTGGCGCCGTCGCAGAAGGCGGGGGGCAGATCCGAGAAGATCTCGAACATCCGATGGAAGAATGGCCGCCGGTTGGCGGTGAACTGGTTCATCGGATAAGCCTCCAAGGCGGTGGCGAAAAGCTTGCCGTCCTGCGTCGCGATGGCGTCGGCCAACAAGGTCTGGTGCTCGGAGAGCGCCGTGATCAGCCCCTTGAACGGCGCGGGGATGTACTGGTTCTCGACCGGGACGATCTCCTTGCCGCGCAAATCCATGGTGTACTCCAAGGCGGCGTTGTCGGGGAAGTCCCGGACGGCGCCGCGGTTGGGATGGCTGGCGTTGATGCGCATGGTCTCCAGACCAGCCATGGCGCGGATGATCGGCACGGAGATCTCGGAGAAGTCGACGCCGTAGAGGTGGTTGCTGGAGATGGGGGTGTCCCAGTCCGGCCCCTGGGCCGAGGCGGCCATCGCGGCGTACTCGGCGAACTTGGCGTCGATGTGCTTGACGGCCTCGGCGGCGGCGGTGTCGGGGTTGAAGCCCTTGAGACGCTCAGCCAGGGAATCGTTGTCATGTTTCAGGGCCCAGTCCCAAAGGACGTGGGCCATGCCGTCGCCCTCGGAGGAGAAGATCATCGTGCCGAAACGGCGGTAGACATCGGCCATTTTCCCTAGGCTCTCCCGGATCCGCTCGCCGGCGGCGGCGTAGGAGGTGATCTTCATGCACTCCCACTTGGGGTCGAGCAACTGCGTCAGGAGCTGATCCATCGGGACGCCCTGGCGTTCGCCGCGGAGAATGAAAGAGAGGTGGTTGACGCCAGCGGCGACGACGTTCCAGTCACCCTCGTACTGGTCGCGGCCGCAGAAGCGGGGCAGGTCCCAGCGGTGGTTGCCGAAACCGGCGCAGATGCCCAGGGCCTTGATCTTGGTGTGGTTGCTGACGGCGGCGCTGAAGACGGCCACCGGATTGGCGAAAATGAGCATCATGGCGTCGGGGCAACGTTGCTCCATCTTGCGGGCGAAACTCATGACCATGTTGCCGGCGCGGGCGGCGAGGAAGGAGCCGTTGATGGAGAGCTGGTCGGAATGCAGGTAGCCATGTTTGGCGGCGGCCTGAGCGGCGAAGGTGTCGCTGGGCTCGCGCGCCACGGCGGTGGTGAGGTAGAAGAGGTCGGCGCCGTCGAGGGCCTTGTCGAGGTCGCTGGAGGCGGTGACGGAGCAGTTGGCTTTTTTGAACTCGGGGCAGCGGCGGATCAAGGTGGCCACGGCCTCGGCGCGGTCGAGCTTGAGGTCGACCAGCCGGACGCTGCCGCCGTTGAAGACTTCGGGGCTCTGGAACAACGCCCGCACGATCGGGAGGATGCGTAACGACCCGCCACCAAGAAAAACCACGTTCATGTTGTAAACTCCTGATTTTTTAACGCTGTGATAGCATATATCGTCGCACCGGAAAATCCAGCGCGCCGTTGTCGTCTCACCGCCTTTTCGCGGACGCCAAACATTGGTTGACCTTTTCCCGGAGCGCGAGCAGCCAGGCGGCGTCCCGAGGGTAGCGCCGCATAGAGATCTGGTAGTCCAGCCCCTCGTGGATCAACCGGACAGTCTCGTCTCGGCCGGCTTGGCTTTCCAGCAGGCGCAACGCCCGCAAGTCTTGCAGCCCCTCGGCGAAAACTTCGTGGTGGAGCGAGCTGACCGGGCCGTCCGCGCCGGGGTAGACCATGAAGGAGCCGCCCCCGCAGAACGCCCGCCCGGCGTCGGTGACTTTGTAGGGGTCGATGTGCTGGTCGAGCGAATATTGGGTGTACCAGAAATTGTAGCCCCAGTTCAGGAATCCCTCCAAGTCGTAGAGGTAGAGGATCAGCCCCAGTATCCTGTTGCGGGCGGAAGCCATGCCGAACTGCCGGTTCGGCACCTTGTCCCAGCCGCCGCAATAATAGGTCCAGCGCCGCGGGATCGGACGGGACATGAATTCGTCGAGCTTGTGGGAGATGGGCACCGGACATTTGACCAGCCCCCGGTCGAAGAAGCTCGGCTCGGAGAGGGCGTCGAGAACCGGCGCGCCCTCCAAGAGCGGGGTGAGGAGCTCCGAGGCCCGTCGATAGGATTCCAGATCCCGCTCCGAAGGCTCGTCGGAGATGTGGAAATAACAACGCCCCTCCAGGCCCCGGCCGCGGACGAAGGCCCGCAGTTCCGGCAGGAGCTGCCGCAGGAAGTCCCGGTACTCCGGGGCGTCCGCCGCCACATGCCAGCCGAAAACCTGGCGGAGCTCCCCATCCTGGCGCACCATGATCTTCGGAGTGCAACGCGCCCCCCATTGGGTGAAGGCGTGGGAGAACTCGAAATGGGTGACGCCGCACGCCTCCGCCATGTTCATCCAGCGACCCAGGCGGGCGAAGTCGAAACGATAATGGCCGTCCCGCTCCTCGATCTCCAGGAGCTGGGTGGTGGGGCGTTCGCCTCCTTCGGCCGTGTCCAGCGGCGGCGTCCAGAGCGGGGTCAGAAGCATGTTCACCCCATGCTCGGCGGCGTCGCGGACATAACGCTCCAACAGCCGCCAGTGCGCCTCGCTCCAGCAGGGGACGCGGTAATAAGTCCAAAGGCAGTCGGCATGGAACCACAAGGTGCAGAGCAGCTGGCTGGAGGGGAGGCTGAACGGCAGGACGTCCAAGGTCAGGACGAGGGTTTGGTCGAAGCTGTGGTCGTGGCCTTGGCTGTCGCTGAAAAAGCGGACGCTGATCTGGCGCTCGCCCGGCGGCAGGTCGTCTGGGACTTTCACCGACAACCAGAGGGCGTGCCAGTTGCGGCGGGAGACCCGGAGCCGCCCGTTGGCGGGCAATAGCGGATCGGGGAAGAGCCCGGGGAGCGTCCGGAGGGCGTCGGTGTCGTCGGGGTGGGCCGGGAGCTCGCAGGGGACGAGGCCGACCTCCCGCGCCGTGAGCCACGGGGCGAGTTCAGACTTGAGTTCGAAGTTCACCTGGATGTTCTCTTGGGCGGTGAACGCCGCCTGAAACGCCACCGTCTCGCCCCGCGCGGCGCTCAGCCTGGCGAGGGGCGCCGCGGGCAGTTCCGGCTCGCAGAAAACTTTCTCAAGCGAGCTGACCAGCCGACAATGGAAGAACCCGTCCATGCTCATTTCGCCTCCTTGACATCTTTGATCAAGGCCGCCAGCTGGTGGCGCTTGGACAACTCGCCGGAAAACTTTTCGGTGGCGGGCCAGCGGCAGGGCGTGCCAGGGGGTACCGGGGTAAAACTTGTCGCTTTCGGTGGCGGCGCCGACCGTCCGAAGAGCATAGGCGCGGGCAAGCCGCTGGCGGCGCTTCGCAACGTGGCCTTGCCTTGCCCGTCCGAACCGCTCCCGTAATCCACCCGCAGCGTGGCGGGCATGTCCAGGTTGAGCTCGACAACCACGGTCTTGCCCCGGACTTCTGTTGACACCACCGCCGCGTCGGCCAAGACCTGGCCCTCCGCCAGGAAGCGGAACCCTTCGGCCTTGACCCCCGCCCGCCCGTCCCAAGTTTTCAACGCCATGGGCTGGTCGTAGCTGAGGACAAATTCCCGCGCTCCTTCCCGGCGGAGGCCGAGCAGCTTCGGCCCGGCCATGTCCCGCCGCCCATACACCCCGGCCAGGATGGCGGCGGCCCAACGCCCCGCATAAGCTCGCATGTTGGCGACCTCCCGGTAATGCACGCCATCGGTCGGGGGAATGTCATAAGTGACGGCTCCCGGCAACGCGTGGGGATGTTCCGCCCACAGCTCCTGCTGCGCCCGCCGGACGTTGTCGTTGCGCTGGCGGTCACCGCCCAGATTGGTGATTTGCCCCACCAGGACCGGCACGTTGTAAGCGTCCCAGAAACTGTCGACCACCGCATGCAAATTGGCCTTGTATTGCGCGTAGTCGCCCAGGACGGAGAGGTTGTTGTGATGGCTCAGGTCGTTCTCGCCCTGATGGTAGAGCACCGCCCGGATTTTCATGCCGCCGTCGGTTGCTTGCCTCACCATTTCGGAGGCGCGGGCGAACATTCCGCCCGGGCTCCAGGCTTTAGCCGCCGTGGCGCCATCGACATGGCGCCACTGCTTCGCCACGGTGCTGCCGACCGCGGCGGCGATGAAACCCATGGGGACTTTCTCCTCCGGAATGAGCTGGTTGAGCGCGAGCGGCCAGGGCGAGGCGGTGTCCTCGTCGTTGGCGGAGGGGTCGTCCCCCCTGGACCATGCGCCGCGCCGGAACTTGTAGCCCAGGCAAGGGTTGGCCGGATCGAGCTTGACCATCGCCGCGCCACGGCCGTCGGCGTTCGACTGCCCGGCGACGAGGAACAAATCCCCGACAGCAACCGGCTCCACGCTGGCGGTCAACGTGGCGCCGGAGCCGCCAACCGACCGTAGCTCAAGCGCGCCCTCGCCCAACGCGGCGGGGATGGAACCGACGAAGGAGCCGCCGCTAGGGTTCGCATCCAGCGTCAACCAGGGGCCGCCGCGGAAACGCGCCTCGATTTTCTCCGGGCGCGCCGCCGTCGGGAACGCGCCGCGGACCCTGATGACCCCCTCCGTGGAGCTGTCGCGCTGGAACAGCGTGTACGGGTGGGGGTAGGCGACCACAAGACCCTCCGCCCCGGCGGGGACGACTAGCGCCAGCATGCCGGCGGCGGCCATCATTGACTTCAGCATTGTGCTTCTCCTAAAGGCGGGCTTGGATTTTCCCGTCTGGTTTTTGCTCGACCGCAATTATAATGAAATCGTGCTTCTTCACGTTGAAGGAAAGGCGGTTGCCTTTGACTTGTATTGGCTCTTGACCGCTGCGGTTGAACACCTTGAAGCCGGGGGCGAGGCGGAGGCGCGCCAAGTCGAGTTCGACCTGGTAGTCGCCGCCCTTGTCCCAGTCGCAGACCACCAGAAGCGCCGCGCCCGGCTTGGAGACCACCAGGGAGGACGTCTCGCGGCCGGGGATCCGCAGGGGGTAGCCCTCGTCCCAGTAGTTGTAGACGTCCACGCCCGGCTTGCCGTAACCGAAGTCGAGCAGCGTTTTTAGTTCCTTCCAAAAGATGCCGCCGCGGTAATGCTTCCCCTCGGCGGTCGTCAGCCAGCAGTTCGGGAAGTCGCGGAGCCAGCGCAGCTCGTGGGTGAGCAGCACGCCGGTGGCCGTGCGGCCGCACCAGTCATAGACCTTTTCCGGCGCGCCGGAGACGACCTGGGCCATGACCACCGGGACGGTGCCGAACTGTCTGCCAATGGAGCAGGCGCGGATGTTGTCGCGGGTGCTGCGGTCCTGGTAGTCGAGGGTGCCGTCGTTGCATTCCCAGCCGTAGCACATCTGGGAGAACGCCAGTAATGGAGCCATGGTGGTGGAGGTGATGTGAACCAGGTTGGCCGGCCTCATGCCGCGCTCCAACTGGAGTATTGCGGCGCGGCGGGGAAGTTCCCGCAGGTTGAACATTCCGACCGAGGGCTGCATCTTGCCGTCAGGGCGCAGATAGGCGTCGCTGACAACATCCTTGAAGTTGGGATAGAGGAACATGTCGTCCCAATAGAGATTTTGGCAGGCGCCAGACTCGAACATCTGGTTGTACCACCAGAGGCTATAGTCGCGGAAGCTCTCCACCGGATCGACGTCATATTGGACGCCCCCGCCGAAGGCGTACTTGCGGTTGAAAGGCAGGCGGTACCACTCGTTGAGGAAGGTCTTGCCAGCAGGGGTGTCGAAGCGCGATCCGCGGGGGTTGGTGTAGAACATGACTTCGCCGCTGAGGTTTTTCATCTGCCCGAAGCCATACCATAGACGTGCGCCGCGGGAAGCGATGGTTGGGTCGAAGTATTGTTCGCCGGAAGGCTTGTGGCGGTTAGCCTTCAGCCAGTTGTCCAGAAAGGCGGCGTCGATTTTCCGGGTCTTGCGGGTCTCGGCCATCTTCTCCCAGACGGCGGTGTCCTCGCCCGCCGGCTCAAGCTCGCAGCAGGCGCAGAGAGCGCCATAGAAAGTGCCCGTCCCGAGACAGGTCAAGTCATAGCTAAGGTCGCCCGGGGCGAAGACGTCAGGCGTCCCCCACATGGCGTGGTTCTGGCTGCTCCACATCCCCCAGCGCCGCCAGCCCTCCGGCATGGGCTTGATGGGCGTGGCCAGGAAGCCGATACGGATCTTCCGGGGTTCGCTCCAGGCGCCCGGCCGGGAGACCAGATTGTAGATCAGGGAGAGCGTCCCATCCTTCCGGACTAGTTGCTGGGCGGGAGTCTGGTCGTCGCTGAGCCAGCCTTTGTCGTTCTCCCCGAACACGGCCAGGCCGCGGCTCTCGCCGCCAACCCAAATGTATGGCAGGTAGTTGCCGATGAGCCCGACGCGCTTCTTCAGGTCGGTGCTGGCCCAGACGTCCCCCTGCCCGGCGGGGATGAAGCCGCCATAGCTGCCGCGGGCGCCGTCGTGGGTGACGTGCATCAGCGGGCATCTCCGGTCGTCGAGGGGGATGACCAGGCGCAAGGAGGTGACCGGAGAGTCCACCGGATCCAGCGTCAAGGTGTAGTCGAGTGTGCCGTCGAAGTCCCAATGTCCGGCCGCCTTCCCGGACAGCCGGCCGGAATGCCAGGCGGACTCGGTCCTGGCCGAGGTTGGCTTCCGTTCGGTGAACTTCAAGGCGTCGCCTTTGATGAGGTGCGTCTTCCCGTCGATGACGGCCTCCAAATGGACGCCGTCGCCTTGCAGCAGCGTCTCGCCTTCGGCCTGGATCTGCGCCGGCAAGCCAAGGCCGTTTAGCGTGTGCTCGCGCAAGAGCGTCTTGAGCGTGTTCTTTTCGATTTGGATGGGGGTGAACGGGGGGATCAGCCAATCCGAGCGGCCGAGCTGGTTGCCTTCCCAGGGGAGGAGGTGCCGTTCGAAAGTCTCGCTCTTCATCACGTCGTCCTTGTCGTCGAAACACAGCTCCACCATGAAGACGGGCTTGGCGGCGTGTTGTTTGGCGAGGGGTTTCAGGTCCGGGACTTTCCAGTTGAGACGGCTGACGCCGCCGACCGGCTTGGGTAGCTCGGTCTGGGCGACGAGCTCGCCGCCGGGGCCGCGCAGCGCCACCCGCATTTTGTCCGGTTTCCGCTCGGCCTTGAGCTGGCTAACGTCGGCCTCCACCGTCATCGTGTCGTGCGACGGGAAGTAGGCGACGTTGAAGCGGGCTTCGCCCTTGGCGTCGCCGACGAAGAGGAATTCCGGGCGGGCGATCTGCCAATAGAAGAAGCGTTTGTAATAAAGCGTCTTCCCGTCCTCCGAAGACACCTGCACGAGCGTCTCGATCTGCTCGTCCTTGCTGATCGTCGGCGCCGGGACGAGGACGGTCTTGGTCTTCCCTGCCGAGATGTCGGCGGTCACGCTGTTCTTGAACGCCACCGAGCTGGAGGGGGTGATCTCGTAGTCGACCCGGCATTTGATGGCGGTCGGCGCGGGGTTGTGGATGGAGATGGCGAGCTCGGCGGAATCGGGCTTGTCCTTGGCCAGAAGGCGGTCGATGGCCACCGCCGGGGCGGAGTCGCTCCAGGTGAGCTCCGGGATGGAGGCGTCGGACAGGAAGGCGGCGTCCTTCCATTCCCACGTGGTCTGGGTCGGATAGACATCCTCGTCTTTGCCGAAGATCTTCTTCCAGTTGCGGCAGAGGCGCAGGCCCGATTTGGCGGGCATGTGGCCGGGCGTCAGGCCGAACTGCCGCAATGGCATGGCGAGCTCATATTCCCAGAAGCCGCCGCGCTCTGATCCTTTGCCCCGGAACTCGATGGGCCACCACTCCGTCTTGCCGTGGCTCTTCAGGTGGGCGGCGAACGCGTTGCGGTTGTTGATTATCGCATGGTAGATGTCGCCCTTGCCGCCCAAGTCCGGGATGAACACAAATTCCAAGGTGTCGTCCTTGAAGACCTCGTCGTTGTTGCCTTTCAAGGCCGGGACGTCCTGCACCAAGCCAGCCGGGCCAAGCTCCGTCCGCAATGCCAGGTAGAGGTTCTCCGCGTCTCGCCCGACCCGAAGCCGCGCCTGGCCGGCGAACATCTCATAGGTTCCATACTTCCTCAGCCCGAACACCCCGGAGGCGCCATCCCATTCCCCGGAGTCCAGCTTGCCGTCGATGGTTGGCGCCGCCATGACGGGGACGGCGATCTCGGGCACTTCCTTCACCGCGGCGTGGCAAGTCAAGCAGGTGCAAGCCAACAGGTAACGGATAAACTTCATTGATCTCTCCATTGGGGTGTGATTTACCATGGGAACACGTAGTTGGGCGGTGTGGCCGACCAGGGGAACACCGGGATCGCGCTTGGTTTAAGCCGTTCGGCGTGGTTATCGAGGAACATCACGTTCGCCGAAAGGGAATGGGTATAGTCGATCCCGCCCGTGCGCGACGCCCCCTCATCGTAAGGGTAGCGCACCTGTTCCCGAGAATCCACGGCGCAGTAGTCATATTGGTCGAAGATCCGTTCGGTGAAATACATGTGGCGGGACAATTCGGGCAATCGGGACAGCTTCAAGGGGCGCGCCACCCGTGGCGTCTCGAGCGGAGTGCAGTATCCCGAGCCGCTATAGAAATAGCCCCCGATGACTCCGCTGATCACGTAAGTCCCCCAAAGCCAGCTGTACTTGCCGTCGGCGGAGTACGATCCGAAGATTTTCTTTGCCCTCCCCACGCTGGCCAGCGTGGGGCATGGCTCCACGCCGTACCAGTCCTGACTGGTGGTGAAATAGCCCATCCCGGCGTAGCAGGTGATCCCCTTGCAAATCCAGTTGTAGGAGTTCTTGTAAATGTAGTCATATGGCAAAATGAAGTCCTCGTAGTCGTTGGCGTAGAGGGACGCCGCCAGGGCGTAGCTTTTCTGGTTGTTCATGCAGGTGGCGGCCAGCGCCGTGCCCTTCGCCTTGCCCAGCGCTGGCAGCAGCAGGCCCGACAAGATGGCGATGACGGCGATTACAACCAAGAGCTCGACAAGCGTGAAAATATTGCGCCGCAACGATTTATGCCGAACGCTCATCTCGCCTCCTTGACTTCTTTGATCAAGGCCGCCAGTTGATGGCGCTTGGCCTCCAGGCGCTCGCGGTCCTTGGTCCAGTCGAAGACAGAGCCGACGATGTCCGTGTCCACTTCCAAGGCGGCGGCGACGCGCTTGGACAGCTCGGAATCCTTGTCCAGTTTGCCGGAGAGCTTTTTCAACAAGGCGAAGTACTCGTAGTCCTGCAAGCCCCCGCGGATGTTGGCCAGGCGCATGCCCGGGACGATCTCGAAGTTCTCGCCGGGGTAGACCAAGGTGCCGGAGCCCTTCTCCGCGCCGTCGGACCATTCGGTGGCGGGCCAGCGGGGCGTGGCCTTGGCGTCGACGTCCGGCACGGCGTTCATCATGAAGATGTAGAAGCCGTCGAGACGGTATTTCCAGGCCATCCAGGCGTGGATGCGGGTGGCGATGTAGGGGCGATGGTAGACGCAGAAGGGCGAGTAGTTGTCCTCGGTGAAACGCGAGGCGTAGGACACCTTTCCGTCGGGGCTGCGGCGGTATTCGATGCAACTGTAGGCCCAGACTTTCTCGCCGTGCTTGGCGCGGCGCGCGTACAGGGCGTCGAGCTCGCCAGGCTTGTCCAGTATCTCCAGGTGCGGCGGCCAGACATCGACCAAGCCGACGGCGTTTTTCCCCTCGACCTCCTGGCTGGGGTACTGACCGAAATTGCCCAGTTTCAGGTCCGGGACGGTGTCGCGGAGATACTGGTGGTGTCGGAGCATCTCCAGGAAACGGTCGCCGCCGGGCTCGTCGAAGAGCTCGTAGACACAACGGTCGTTGATCCCCAGCGCCTTGAGGTGCTTCACATAGGCTTGCAGAAACTCGCGGTAGACTTTGTTATCCCGGTAGGGCAGCTTCTCCAGGGGGAGCCATTTTTCTTTCATGGGCGGCAGATAGCGGCCCAATTCGACGGTCTTGCCGGTGGTGCGCTCGACCACCTTGGTGGAGGGGTTGTGCAGGTAGCGCGTCCAGCCGGAATTGCAGCTCAAGGCGTTCCAGAAGGCGGTGGTGCCGTTGTCCAGGGCGGTCTTCACGTACTTGTCGAAGGTGGTCCAATCGAAGGAGAAATGGCCGTCCGGCTCGGCGTAAATGGTGACTTGCGGGCAGAGGGTGATCCAGTCGCAGGGGAAGGAGCTCACCCGGTAGCGGCCCAACGTGGCGGCGTGCTTGGCGTGCAGCTCCGGGGTGTATTTCATCTTGTAGCCGTAGAATTTGTTCCAGTTGCTGGGGCACCACCAGAACTCGTTGGCGACGGAGCTGGTCTTGGGGATGTCGAAGCCATAGGACTCCACCTCCAGGGGGCGTTCCACCTTCTGGCCGTTGGCCGTGACCGTGACCGTCCCCTCATAGGAACCCTCGGGGGTGCCGGGAGGCAGATAGACGTCCCCCCAGACGGCCGCCAACGTCCCGGCCTTGACGTCGAACGGCGCCGCGGGCAGCAGCGGATCGGGCTCGGCGGGATGCTTGTAGTCGAGTCCAAGCCAGGCGTTGGGCTTCTCCAGCTTCACGTAGGCCACCCTGAACCACTTGAGGTTGTCGGGGGAAATCTCCTTGCCTTCCGAACCGAAGACCGAGCCGAGGAGGCTTTTCTTCTCGCGTAACGGGGAGAAGGAGACCGTCACGTCCTTCAAGTCCGCCCAGAAGGGGATGACGGCCAGTTGGAACGAGCCGTACTCGCCCCCGGCCAGCGCCAGGTGGATGGGGTCGGTCAGCGAGCCGTGGTAGAGGGTGTCGGGGTAAAGCTTGTCGCTCTCGGTGGCGGCGCCGACGCCGAACGCCTGGCCGCGGTCGGAGCAGAGCTTGCGCAGGTTCGCCTCGAAAGCTTTCGGGTCGGAGGCGGTGGCTTTAGGCTCCTCCTGCCGCGCCGGGGCGGGGCCGAAAGAGACATCTTTAATCCACATCGAGCCCTTGGCCACGGCGCCTTTGCGGTTGACGCAATAGGGGCCGACGATGACGATGGCGGTGACGGCGTCCTTGGGGGCCTCGAAGACTTTCCGCAACGGCTGGAAGTCGGCGTCGTAGCCGCCGTCGAGCGCCATGGAGTAGCCGACCCCTTTATAGCTCTTGTCCTTCCACTGCACGGCGACGAGGAGAAAATTCGAGCCTAGCTGGACTTTCTTCAGGCAAGCCAGCTCATATTTCGCGCCGCCTTGGACGGGCGCCGCCTGGGTCAACTGATGCTCCTGCCCCCCGTCGACGAAGTGGGCGCCGTCGCCGTTGGACAACTCTCCGGGCCTGAGGGCGTTGTCCCAGGAGTCCCAATGCAGCGGGCGCTTGTCGCCAGCTTTCCAGTCGGAGAAGCCGCCGTTCTGGAGCAGATTGTCGGCGTCTTCCAGGACGAGCCAGCCGCGGGACTCGCCCTCTTTGTGGGCGGAGGGGGAGGGGAACCAGCTGAGGCCGCTGAAGCCGCCGGCGCCGAGGTTGCGGACGAGGTTGAAGCGCAGCCAGGGTTTTCCGGCAAGGCCAAGTTTTTTCAGGTCGATCTTCATTTCGGCGCGCCATTCATTGGCGTCGTCGGTCATGGCGTAGGCGGCCATGGCCGCGGGTTTGTCGCCGATCTTGCCGCCGCCGCATTCCATGAAGCCGCCGCCAAAGGCGGGGATCGCCTGGTAGAAAGAGAGCTTGTCCGGCGCCACGCCGGGCTGGTCGGCGTTGAGGAAGAGCTCGACGCTCGGGAACTGGTAGGCGGGGGCGCCGTATTGGGCGGGGCAACGTTTCTGCGCGGCCAGGTTGGCTTGCGGACAGCGCAGCGCCAAGTAGAGGAATTGGCCGTCGTGGGCGAAGGCGAATTGGGTGGGGGCGGCGTCTGGCATGGTGCTCTGCCACTTGAACCAGGGGCGCTGGTCGACCCATTGCCAAAGGGGCTCGTCGGGCTTGCCGTCGATGACCGGCGCCGTCTTGACTGTGGGGGCCGTGGCGACGCGGGCGGCGACGGAGCGCAGCATCTCCAAACGTTTCTGTCCGACGGGGGTGACGGACAATTCCTGGGGCGGCGCGGCCGCCATCAAGGCGGCGACCCCGACGTCGGCGAGCTTCTTCCGGTCGCGCTCCCCGGCGGCCAACGCGGCGGCGATGGCCTTGCCAGCGGTCTTCTGAACGATCTCGCGGACGGCCAGCCCGCAACCCGAAAGGGTGATCGTCGGCCCGTTGAACTTGGTGTTGTCCTGGGTCATCAACTGCTGGGCGTATTCGAGGGCGTCGGCCTCGGGGGCCTTGGCGTCGCCTTCGACCAGCGCCGTCAGGAGCGTCTGGGGCTCCGTCCCGGCGAAGGTCATCTCGCCGAGCTTGGCGTAGGCCTGGTAGGTTTTTGAGGCGTGCTCGGTCAGCTTGAAGGTGGAGGCGAAGTAGTCGATCCGTTGTTTGACGACATCCTGTTTGGCCGCCTGCTTGGCCTCCTCGAGTATCGCCTGGCAGCGGGCCACGTCCTCCGGCGGGAAGAGCAGCAGCTGGCAGGATTTCTGCCAGAGCCCGAAGATGTCTTGGAGAGAAAGCGGCTCCGACTTGCCCTTCCAGGGGACGAACTCGCTGATGCCCTTGAGCTTGGCGCCATTCTTGACGCGGAGGCTCTCCAGTTCCTGGAAGTAGCGGAGCATGGCGGGGGAGGCCTCGGCGAAGACGGCGTCGCACCAGCGTTTGGCCAGCTGGTCGACGTCCTGCTCGGGGTTCCACAGCAGCTTCTCCAGTATCCAAGTTTTGGGGCCGTCCATGCCCCAGCTGCAGTTGGCCTCGACGAAGATGGCGAGGGCGTCCTTGTTCCTGGCGCCGCGGGCGACGTGGCGGAGGTAGTCGGCCATGTCGTGGGTGTAAAGCATGGGGATGGCCAGACTGGCGCCATAGTGGTACTCGTAGAGGCCGATCTGATCGAGCCGTTCCAGCCAGGCGTCGGTGACCGCCAGGTTGACGCGCTTGACCTCAGGGTCGAACCAACAGGCGTGCGACCAGCAAAGGAACGGCATGATGTTCGGTTCCAGCTTGAGGTCGGCGGGCGGCACCTCGCAGCCAGCGTAGCCCAAAGTGGTGATGACCTTGCCCGGATGGCTTTGCCGCACGGCGGCGGCCACTTGGTTGAGGAAGCTGAACCAGCGGCGGACGACGGGCTTTCCTCGCTCGCAGCCCTCGATCTTCAGCGGCGGGCCGTCGAGCGCCAGGCAAGAGTCGCATTGGCAGTAGCCGCCGTCGGTCATGCCCAGACTGTAGAACTGCTCTTTGGGATTGGCGTCGAAATAGGCGCGGATTTTGTCGATGGCGATCTTCACCACCTCGGGGTTGGAGGTGCAGGGGGCGGGGTCGCTGCCGCCGTCGACCAGCTTACGCTTGCCGTCGATCAGCGGGAAGTACTCCGTGTGCGTCTTACCGTACTCTTTCACGGTGATCAGTTTCTGGACGGTGTGCGAAGCCATCGGCCCGCGCTGCTCGCCGGGCGGGACGCGCCAGGGGATGACGCCTTGGCACCAACCACGGTCTCCTTTGCCCGCGGCGTTGAAGCCCCAGAGCCCGCGGTTCTTGAAAACCGGCCGCTCCAGCCGCGTCCCGGCAGGGATTAGGACTTGGTCATGCTTCGGGACGATGATCCCGAGGGGATGGGGGAAGTAGCAGTCCACGCCCAAATATTCGCGCAGGAAGTCGTATTGCGCCCAGAGCCGGGTCTCGTCGGTCGCCCCGGCGAGGACGACGAGGTTGGGCGCGACATGGACGATGTAGTCGTCCACGCCCAGGGTTTTGAGCTTGTCGCCGAAGAGCTCCCTGGCCTTGGCGCTGTCGCCCACGAAAATGGCGTAGGGCATGGTGGCGGGCTTGTAGTCCTTCTCTGCGACGGCCCGGAGCTTGCGGCCCGTGCTTTGCTCGACGTAGTTCCGCAAAACATCGCCGGTTCCGACGATAACCGCCTCCCGGTTTCCGTCCAGCAGCGGGAACGTCTCCCCCGCCCACGTCACGGAAGCCACCAGCGACAACGCCAGCATTACGAGTCTCTTCATGTCCAGCCCTTTATTTCAGTTTTTTGATTTTCATGATCAGCGCCGCCAACTGGCGGCGCTTGGCCTCCAGGCGTTCCCGGTCTTTAGTCCAGTCGAAGACCGAGCCGACGATGTCCTGGTCCATCTCCAAGGCGGCCTCGACCCGCTTGGACAGCTCGGAATCCTTGTCCAGCTTGCCGGAGAGCTTTTTCAAGAGGGCGAAGTACTCGTAGTCCTCCAGCCCCTCGCGGATGTTGGCCAAGCGCATGCTCGGGACGATCTCGAAGTCCGGGCCGGGGTAGACTAGCGTGCCGCAGCCGCGCTCGCCGCCGTCGGTCCAGACGGAGTCCGGCCACCGCGCGCCAGGTTTCTTGGCGACGTTTTGGGGCGGGACGCAGTTCATCATGAAGATGTAGAAGCCGTCGAGCTGGAACTTCCAGGCCATCCAGGCTTGGATGCGGGCGGCGATGTAGGGGCGATAGTAGGTGATAAACGGGGAGTAGCGGTCTTTTGTGGCGTCCGAGTGGGGCGAGGGTTTGCCGTCCTTGCCAAGGTTCTGCTCCACACAGGTGTAGGCCCAAAGCTTCTCGCCATGTTTGGCGCGGCGCTCGCGCATGGCGGCGAGAACCTCCGGGTTGTCCAGGCGGCTGAGGTCCGGCGCCCAGGTGTCCATCAACCCGACTGCGGTTCTGCCGTCGACGCTCCGGAGGGGGTCGACGTTGAAGTCGAGCAGTTTCAGGCCAGGCGCCACCTCGCGGAAAAACTGGTGGTGGCGTAGCATCTCCAAGAAACGGTCGCCGCCGGGCTCGTCGAAGAGCTCGTAGTGGGAGCGGTCGGCGATCCCCAGCTCCTTGAGGTGCTTCGCATAGGCTTGCAGGAACTCGCGGTAAACTTTGTTCTCCCGGTAGGGCAGCTTCTCCAGGGGGAGCCATTGTTCTTTCATGGGCGGCAGGTAGCGGCCCAGCTCGACAGCCTTGCCGGTGGCGCGTTCGACCACCCTGGTGGTGGGGTTGCTTAGGTAGCGCGTCCAGCCGGAATTGCAGCTCAAGGCGCTCCAGAAGGCGGTGGTGCCGTTGTCCAGGGCGGTCTTCACATACTTGTCGAAGGTGGTCCAGTCGAAGGAGAAATGGCCGTCCGGCTCGGCGTAAATGGTGACTTGCGGGCAGAGGGTGGCCCAATCGCAGGGGAAGGAGCTGACCCGGTAGCGGCCCAACGTGGCGGCGTGCTTGGCGTGCAGCTCGGGGGTGTACTTCATCTTGCCGCCGTAGAAGGCCTGCCAGTTGTCCGGCGTCCACCAAAACTCGTTCTCGACGCTGCTGACCCGGGGGATGTCGAAGCCATAGGACTCGACCTCAAGGGGGCGCTCGACGGTCTGGCCGTTGGCCATGACCTTGACGGCGCCGTCATAGGCGCCCTCCGGGGTTCCGGGCGGGAGGAAGACGTCCACCCAGATTGCCGCCAGCGTCCCGGCCTTGACGTCGAACGGAGCGGCGGGCAGCAGCGGGTCGGGCTCGGCGGGGTGCTCGTAGCGCAGGTGGAGCCAGGCGCGGGGCTCTTCCAGTTTGACATAACCCACCCGGAACCAATGGAGCTGGTCGGCGGGGATGGCTTTGCCGTCCGGGCCGCGCAGGGCGGTGAAGGACACGCTCACGTCCTTCAAGTCCGTCCAGAAGGGAATGACGGCCAGTTGGAACGAGCCGCGCTCGCCTCCGGCCAGGGCTAGGCGCACGGGGGCGCTCACGGAGCCGCGGTAGAGGGTGTCGGGATAAAGTTTGTCGCTCTCGGTGACGGCGCCGACGCCGAAGGCCTGCCCGGGGGCGGGATTCAGCGCCAACAGGGCGAGGTCGCGGCGTAACTCCGGCCATTGGACGACCAGCTGGGAGCGCAATTCGGCCAAGCGCTTCCATTCCGGTTCGGAGAGCGTCTTCTCCCGCTCCACGAGCGTACCGGCCTCCTGACTTGCCGCCTTGAAGGCTTCCAGCCGTTCCTTGATCGCCCTGGCCTCGGGACGGAGGCTCGCCGGCATGGCCAGCTCCTGGGCCGCGGGTTTCGGGAAATAGGTGGGCAACGGAGCCAGCTCGACGATTTCCTGGCCACTGAAAAGCACCACGCCATCCTGGTTCAGCTCATAGCGGACGCGGTAGCTTCCGGACTCTTTGAGGCGCAAGGGCAGGGACAGGGCGCCACCGTGGGCGTCGCCTTCGCTCCGTTGGACGGCCTTACCATCCTTGAAGACCTCGCAAGTGCCATGGGCTTGGCCGGCGACGGCGAACTCCAGACCGCCGACGCCGTAGAAAAGGTCGGGCCGCTTGAGCTTGACGGACGAGGGCGGAACCCCGGACTTGCGGCCGCGGAAGATGAAGTTGGCGTAATCGGCGGGAGGTGGCTCGCCCGCGCCCCACCAGGAGACCTCCGGCGGGCTGAATTTCTTGCGGTAGAGTTGGATGCGCCATTGGTCGCCGGGCTCCGGGGAGCTGAAGCCGCCCCCCGCTTGCGCCAGCTCGGCGAAGGGGATCTGCTGCTCCAGAGTCCAGCCGCCGTCGAAACGGCCGGGGACGCTCAGCCAGCCGGGGTCGTAGTCCTTCCACGATCCCCGCGAGGCGATGTCGTAGCGGGCGCCCAGGGGCGAGCTGATGAACATCAGGAAATTCGTGGCCGAGCGGCCGGGGTAGAACTGCATCTCCACGGCGTCCACCCAGTCGCGGTTGAGGCCGCGCTGCCGCTCGAACTGGTCTTTGCTCTTCTCCGGCTCGCCCAGGACCACCCGCTTCATGTCGCTTTCGTGAAGTTTCCAGAAAACGTAAAGGTTGGCGCCGTCGTAGGCGAAGCGCACCTCGGTCTTCCGCGGCTCCTTGATGTTGGCCTTGAAGCCGGATATCGGCTCTGCCGCTTGCCAGCAGGCGTCGTCCATCATGCCGTCGAGGACCGGGGCTTTGTCCGTCCAAAAAACGTTGCACTGGCCGCCGTGTTGGGCGTGGACGACGGGCGCCAACGCCAACGTCGCGGCGCAAAGGATTCCCTTGAGAGACTTAGCCATGGACATGGCTCCTTTCCTTGCTTAATATGCCAGGAGGTCAACCGACGGTTTCAAGCCCCCCAACAGGAGGGCGTGCCCGTCGGCGTAGACGACATTGTGGAAAATGCCGTTGCGATGTGGCGAGGGGATCATGGTGGCGTTGGACGCGGTGCTCGAGACCCAATAGCCGGGCCAGCCGTTGCCCATGGTGGTGCTGGAGTCCATCACGAAGATCGACTTGGACGTCTGGCGCAAGGACGTGACGCGGCGCTGGTCGACGCCCAGGCCGCCAAGCACCGTCTGGTTCGCCCAATAGTTGACCTGGCTGGCGAAGCTGTTGGGGTTGGAGGGGCACCAGAAAGGGCTGCCCTTGCAGTTCTTGTCGCCCAAATAAGGGACGAGCGCCCCTTTCGTGCCACCCCATTGGGTGTACCAACTCAAGCCATTGGAGAAAACCCCGGGGAGATAGCCGTCGTAGTCGTCGGAATAGAGCAGCATGCCTGTGCCCACCTGCTTGAGGTTATTGGCGCAGAGGATGCTCTTGGCGGTCTCCCGCGCCTTGCCCAGAGCCGGCAGCAGCAGAGCCGACAAAATGGCGATGACGGCGATGACCACCAACAGCTCGACGAGCGTGAAACTCGTCCGGGCGTTCGCTGATTTTCTCATAGGACTCCTCCACGCATGGTTCCGGGATGGAATTCGGGGCGGACCAGGAACTCCCGGCAATAGGGCGGGTTCCCGTCGATCAGGTTTTTCAGGACTTCCAGGCTGGTCTTGACCAAGCCCGGCCAGTCGTGGCCCACAGCGCAGACGAGCTGTTTCCGCTCGCCGAAAGACGTGTAGGCGCTGGCCAGGAAGACGTCCTCTGGCGTCCGCAGACCCAGCTTGGGGAAGAGCTGCAAGAAACTGTCGGAATACGAGTGGTTGGGGCAGACCACCGCCGAGACGTCCCCGGCCCTGACGTGGGCGGCGAAATGGGCCGCTATTTCCGCCATGACCTGGTCGTGGGTTTCGGGCGACACTTTGACCACCGGACGGCATTCAGGGTGGATCTCCACGCCGTTCGCCTTGGCCGCAGCCAACAACGCCTCGAAGACCACCAGCTCGTTGAAACGCCCCTCGCCTGGGTCGGCGGCGCAGAGGGTTCCGACCCGTTTGTGACCGAGCTCCCGCAGCCGCGCGAACAGTCGCATGAACCCTTGGCGCCAATCGGTGTTCACCATCGGCACGTCCGCCGTCTCCGGGGAGAAGGGCACGTCCATCAACACCATCGGGAGCAGCTCCCGCAACGTCTCGACCACCTGCAAATGCGGCGTCCCGACGATCGCCCCGTCGACATGCCCGTTGATGACCGGCGGGCACTGGAACCCCTTGAGCCGATGGTACCAATAGGTGAGCGGATACAGCCCCAGCTTCCCCGCCTCCCAGGCCAGCAACGTCGAACGCGCCGACTCGTAATCGCAGCCAACCGGGCTGTCGCCCCCCAGATGGGTGATGTGGAGGATGATCCCCGACTTCTGCCGCTTGGCCTGTTCGCCGCCCGAGCGCAGGTTCTGCGCCTGGGCGTTGGGGCGGTAGCCCAGGCCGTTCGCCGCCTCCCAGACTTTGCGGCGCGTCGGCTCGGTGAACTTGGCGTCGCCGTTCAGCACCCCGCTGACCGTCCCGAGGCTCATCCCCGCCTCCCGCGCCACGTCCTTGATCGTCGCCCGCTTCTTGGTCGCCACCGTCATCGCCAAATCCTTTTGAAACGTTTTTTTGAAATGTTTCACCACATCCAATAATAACGGGGCGGCGACGCTTTGTCAAGAGGGGGGAAGAAAAAGTTCGGAGTTCGGAGTTCGGAGTTCGGAGTTTGAAAAGCCGGGATTCCGGGTTTTCCTCTTTTGCATCGTTTCTTCCTTTCCCTCTGCCTTTCATTTCATCATTTCATCTGTTCATCTGTTTCGGGGAAAAGCGAAAGCCCCCGGCGCCATGGGCGCCGGGGGCTTTCCCCTTTACTTCATCCGTCCCTTAGTTCTGCGCGTTCTGCAGAGCGGTGATGGCGGCGGCGATCGCGGTCTTCACTTTGGCCGGGACGTTGGGCTCGTCTTTCACCAGGGCGTAGATGGCCTCGACGATCTCCTGCACGTCGCCGGTGTTCGCCGGGACCCAGCCGTCCTTGTCGTTCACCAGGGCGATGGTCTCCTTGACCAGGGCCTTGACGGCGTCGGCGTCGTTCCAGTCGAGTCCCTGGTCGCAGAGGGTGACGATCTTGTTGACCAGCGTCTGGGCCTCGGCGGCGTTGGCGGGGACCCAGCCGTCCTCTTTCTTCGAGAGGGCGTAGACCGCCTGGGCGATGGTGTTGAGCTCGCCGATGTGCTGGATCACCCAGGCGTCGCTGTTGGTCTGCTCCAGGATCGCCACGACGGCGTTGACCGCCTCAAGGATGTCGGACTCGGTCAGGGCGGTGGTCTGGGACTTCTGATAGAGGGCCAGGAAGAGCTGGGCCTTGTCGATGATCAGCTGCCGGTTGTTGTAGATCCAGACCCAGACGCGGTTGGTCGGGGTGTGTTGCTGGATCACGGCGATGCTGGCGATCTGGTCGAGATACTGGGCCGGGATGGTCTCGTTCCAGGTGGCGGTCCGGGTGCGGCACTTCGAGAAGAAACAGGCGTTGATGCCCCAGGAGTGGACGGGGGTGCTGTAGATCGGGTTCATGTTGTCGTCCACCGCCACCACGAAGAGCCCGCCGGTGAAGCCTTTCACGTTGTTGTAGTTTTTGAGGGTGGTGGTGCCGAAGATCCTCCCGTCGCTGTTGACGGTGACTTGGCTGGCCATGTGCCAACCGTTGCCGACCCGGTCGTTAACGTCGAGGTTAGCGATGACGTCCGCGAGCATGCTCGTCGCCCCGAGGACCAAGGCCACCGCCATCGTGACGATCCAGACCCCGACGCTCTTCTTGCTGGTGTTCGTGTTCATGATCGTTTCTCCCATTTCCTCTTGTTGCCGTTCGTTTGTCGCACTTTCGATGACGAACTATAAAGCAGGAGCTTTGCCAAACTCGGCAATCAAATCGTAAACCATTGGCGTCATGGTTGTTGCGAAATAAAACGAAATGATGGCGGCGGCGGGCGGAGGTGCAAAGAAAAGTTGCGGCGAAAGGGGACACTAACGCTCAAACCACTTGTTTTCAACGATTTGCGACAAGGCAAGAACTGTTGCACTGTAAAGTTTTGTTGCGCCCCCGCGCCATCCGTGTCGTCCGCAGTTTGCCCCCTTGACAAACATTGCAAGCCAGTATATAATCAAGTATGTAGCTTGTATGCAACTTTGCCGGACGGGTGGGACATGCTCAGATTGAACATCGTGAACGAGCTGCGGGAGCGGATAGCGGTTTTGCCGCCGCACGCGCCGGTGATGTCCACCTCGCAGCTCTGCGGCGCCTACGGGATTTCCGCGTTGACCGCCTCGCGGGTGCTGAAGCAACTGGCGAGCGACGGGGTGGTGTACAGCCGCAAGGGCTCGGGGACCTACGTGGCGGAGCGGCCCGCGAGCGCCGCGGCGAAGGTGCTGGTGGCCTTCCACATGTCCGGGGGCGACCCCGCCTCGGTGGGGGCGGCGTTCGGCGTCATCTACGAGTCCATCGCGCAGGGCGTCGAGGCTTGCGGCCGGGCCGCGCTGAGCGCCAACTACTACGACCTGAAGCGTCCGGCCTTCACCAGGGAACTGGCCGGGAAGGTCTGCGGCGTGATCGCCTCGGCGAGCGTCGTGGACGAGCTCACCACCCCGCTGCTGGACGCGCTCGCGGTCCCCGTGGTGATCTTGCAGCACGAGACGCCGCGCCCTGGCTACTACAGCCAAGTCCTCCCGGACATCGAGAACGGCTTTTTCGAGGCGATGCGGCACTTCCGCGGCCGGGGGCTGGAACGCTTGGCGATCGCCGGAAGCCACGTCGCCAGGGAGGTGGTCGCCAAGGACGCGGCCCTCCGCGCCGGGTTCCCGCCGGACGCGGTCAGATCCTATTACATGCCGAGCGTCCACGGCGACCTGGGGCGCCTCGCGGGCCGGGACATCGGCCGCGCGATACTCGCCGACGCCTGGGCCGACTGCGTCTTCTCCGTCAGCGACTTCAATTCCTTCGGCCTCCTGGACGCCATGGCCGCGGCCGGGCTCAAACCAGGCGATCTGCCGCTGATGAGCTTCGACAACCTCGAGGGCGAAGGCCTGCTGCCGTTCGGGGAGCCGCTGCTCAGCTCGCTCAGCTTCCCCAAACGGGAGATCGCCGCGGCGGCCGTGAAATTGCTCGACTCGATGGTGACCGCCAGTGACCGCTCCAAGCGCATCGTGATGGTGCCCACGGCCATGACCCTGAGAAAAACCGCATGAAAGGCAACGGAAATGAAATTTAAACGCCTGGACAAGTTCACGCTCGTCGAGCTGTTGGTGGTCGTGGCCATCATCTCGCTCCTGATGGCGTTGCTCATGCCCGCCCTGGGCAAGTCCCGGGAGATGGCCCGGAAGACGCAGTGCGCCGGACAGCTCAAGTCCATCGGGTTGAGCGCGCAGCTCTACCTCGACGACTACAACGGCCACTGGTTCTATAGTGGCCTCCCAGATGGGCATGTGTGGTATATGGATTGGCCGTGCTGCTTCGCCAACGAATGCCTGAAAATCAAATGGTCTTCCGGCGATTATTGGAAGGGAACTATCCTTGACTGCCCCTCCAAGCAAGGCGGCTACGGCGGCGGGAGCGTCGACTACATGTACAATTCCGACCTCACCATCTCCAATTGCGAGTGGTTCGGCCGCGTTGCCCGGCTGAAGCGCCCAGCCTGCACCGTCATGTTCGGCGAGACCACCCGGTATTCTGGCTTTGCCAGCAATTGTTTCGTCTTCCAACGTTGGCAGGCCTCGGCGAATGGCAACACCGACCCCGGCTCCGGCGACGCCACCTTCGACTGGAACACCCACAACGGGACGGACAACTTCCTTTTCGTGGACGGGCATGTCGCCGCGCATCATCGCGCCGAGCAAATGGACAAAAGCACTTTCGTCTTCGACACGAGGCAGGAATGAACGCGCCAATCTTCGGCGCTTTTGGTCTGCTCCTTCTGGCCTCCTGCGTCGCGCCGGAACCGCGGCCAGGCTTGATCCACGGCGACATCGTCCCCGCTCCCGAGCCCGCGGCGCTTTTCCCCGCAGCGAAACGCTTTGTCCAGGCGGCGCGGACGGAAGCCCAGGCGGAATGGAACGGCGGCTTCACGCTGCTCGGCCAGAACACCCCGGCGAAGGAACAGACCCGCGTCAAAGCCTACTATGACCCGGACGGCACGCTCCACCTGCGCGTCGAATGCCTGGAGTCGCAATTGGACAAGCTGCAAGTCTCAACGCGTCCGGACACCGGGAAGCGGGACGCCGAGATCGAGAACCAGGATGTCGTGTATGTGCTGCTGGGCATCCCGGCGCTGCGGCACCGGGAGTATTGGCTGTTCTGCGTCAATTCCGCCGGGGAGGTCTCCGACACCTTGATGAGCTGGAGCCCGGGCAAGCCCGGCTGGTTCCACCGCAAGGCGACTTGCGGCGACTTCAAGGCGAAGGCCTCCAAAGGCGAGAAGTCCTGGACGGTGGAACTCTCGCTGCGTGACGGCTGGGGCGGGATCAGCTTCGCCAGCCCGTGGGCGCTGCAAATCGTCCGCATGGAGCGGCCGTCCGGCGAGGTCTCGTCCTGGAACCCCTCGCGGGATTGGCCCCAGGCCCTCGACCAAGCGGGCTTCGTGATGTTAGGCCGCCCGCTCCCGCCGCTGGTCGGGGAATGGGACTCGATTACCCACTTCAAGGGGAACGTCTGGCTGCAGCGGGTGGTGGTCAGAGGGGCCGCGTCCGGCGTCGGCACGCGGTTCGTGAAGCGGGAGCTCAAGGCCTCCGACATCAAGGTCGTCCACGACGGCTACAGCAACGCCCTCGACTTCAGCGTCCGCGACGACAAGGGCGGCGTCCTGCTGGCGTCCTATTGGAGCCTGCCCGCGGCGGAGGCCGAGGCGTTCGGGTCGCTCCCCGACTTGAAGCTGCTGACGCTTGAGAAGAATCCCGTCAGCCCGGGGGACATGTTGCCGGCGTCGTATTTCCTGCCGCTGGACGACGACCAGCTGGCCGGGGCGGCGTTGACGGTGTCGGTCAAGGACGCCAAGGGGGCGTTAGTGGCGACGGAGACGCGCCCGCTCGCCGGACGCAAAGGCTCCTTAATCCTCGACGTGTCGAAGCTTCCCTGCGGCGCCTATGCCGCCGAGATCGAGGCGCGGGGGCTCCACGACTCCGCCCCCTTCGCGATAACTCAAGACGAACTATACGGAGACTGAACATGAACGGACCACGCCTTTGCCTTCTGGCCCTCGCCCTGTGCCTTCCGGCAGGAGGCTTCGCCGCCGACCGCACGCCGCCGCAGTTCAAAGTCTGGGGGACGATCGTCCCCGACGGCACGGCCCGCGTCAAGGACTGGCCCGGGCTCAAGGAGTTGAAGCCCCCGGAGAGCGAGCTCGGCCCGGAGTTCGGAGTGAAGGACGGCTTCCACCCCTACAGCTGCGCCCCCACCGACAGCTTGAACTACCTGCGCCGTCCCAGCCCGGCCGCGCTGCTGCGCCCCGAACTGCGGGCGATCGTCGCCCAAGGCGAGTACGAAGCCGCCGCCCTGGGGATTTACGCGGCCAAAACCGGGCAACTCCAAGCGGCGCTGTCCGAACTGAAGAACGCCCAGGGCAACGCCCTGCCGCCGGAATGCCTTGACCTCCGTTGGGTCCGGCAGGTGCCGTATCCGCATTGCGCGGGGCTGTGGCGCTTGGAGCCGCTCATCCTGGAGAAACGGGCCGAGGTGGACGCCCAGGCAGGGCAAAGCTCCTATCTGTGGTTGACGGTCTACGCTCCGGAGGGGCAGCCCGGCGGGCTTTACGTGGGCGCGCTCAAAATCGCCGGGACGGAGATTCCCGTCAAAGTGAAAGTCCTGCCCTTCGCGCTGCCGAAGCCGACGCAACTTTTCGCGATGCTCTATGGCCTGAAGCGGGGCAACACCGGCAACCCCGACAACCTGGAAAACGAGCTACTAGACATGCGCGAACATGGCATGAACCATCTGGCCTACTGCCAGAACCAGCCTGCGCACGTCAAAAATCCCGACGGCAATTTCAGCTTCGATTTCGACGCCCCGCGGTACAAGGGCAACACCCCTCCCGCGACCATCCTCGACACCGCCGTCAAGGTCGGCCTCGACCGGGCGTATTTCACGCACTACCACGACGTGGGCGCGTACTCCCCCTACAAATGGGGCAGTCCGGACTGCGACCGCTATTACACCCAACTGGCCAAGGCGTGGAAGCTGGAGGCGGCGAAGCGCCATTGGCCGGAGATCTTCCAGGATGTCTCCGACGAGCCGCACGGCGAGTTCCTCAACGTCGCCGAGAAGCACGCCCAGCTGGTCAAGGCCGCCGATCCGAGCATCAAGGTCTCCGGCTTCACTTCCGGCACCTACTTCAACTACGCCGAATGGGAAGTCCTCCCCGATTTCGACCGCTACATCATCAGCGGCGGCGACCGGAAACGGATGGAATCGATCCGCAAGGCGGGCAAGGACTTCCTGATCTACAACCAAGTAAGCCCCACGTCGCCCAAAGAGGGCCGCCGCCTCGGACATCTCATGGATCAGACGGGCGCGCTTGGCTTCCAGCAGTTCATGTACCGCATTATGGAAGCCAACGGTAACCCCGCCAGCCCCGGCTACGTCCCCAAAAACGGCGAGAACACCGTCTGGGTCTACTCCTACGAGGGCAAGGACGGACTGCTGCCGACGCCCACGTTCGAAATGATCCGCGAGGGTGTCGACGACCTCCGCTACCTCGCTCTTTTCCGGCAATTGCGCGACCAGGCGGCGAACCGCGAAGTGGCGGCGGAGCTCGACGCCCAAATCACGGCGAACCTGGCGCAGTACAACAATTTCAACCCCGACGGCTCCTACCGCGGTGGCTCCTGGCTCGACAAATTGCCCGGCGACAGCTTCGACCTGACGCGGCAGAAGCTGGTCTCGGCGATATTGAAGCTGAAAAAACTCCAGGAGGCCGGGAAATGAAGTCACGCTGTATCGCTATGTCCGCCCTCGTCGCGTTTCAACTCGCCGCCGGGACTTTGGAAGTGAGCGTCAGCCCGAGCCGCGACGGGGCCGTCCTGCCCGTCGCCACGGCGGCGAAGGCCGTCGCCCTGCCGTTCCCGGCGACGGGCTGGGATTCGCTCCCCGCGGCGACGTCCCCGTTCCATCTTCCCGGCTCCATGACGGCGGCGAATCCCGCCACCAGTTTCCGCTGCGCCTATGATGACCAAAACCTCCGCGTCCGTTTCCATCTGGAGGAACCGCGCGGCACCAAGGGCTTCCCCGAATCCACGGAGCAGATCTGGGGCAACAACACGGTCGAGCTCTTCCTGATGCCGCGCCCGGACACAGTCTACCACCTCGCCGCCTCGGCCGCCGGGCAAAAGGCGTTCTTCAAGGGCGTTGTCCGCGACGGCAAGCTGGACGCGGAGGAAGCCTTGCCGACCGAGCTCTTCCAGTCCCGCGTCCAACTGCAAGGGAAATCCTGGGAGTTGGAGCTCACGATCCCCTTCGCCTCTCTGGCCGTCGCCGGGCCGCCCCCGGCGGGCTGTGCCTGGCGGCTGCAGGCCGGGCGGGCCAGCGCTGTGAACTCCGAGCGCTTCAGCGTCTGGTCGCCGGGCGGCCGGGCCTTCGGCATGATCCCTTACTTTGGCATCCTCCAATGGGGCGGGGACTTCCCCCTCGCCGCCTACGAGGCCACGGCCTTCCCAATGCCCGACGGCAGTTTCATGCTGAAGCTCCTGGTCCGGAACTGGACGGGAAAGCCGCTATGCCGCGACGTCGGGGCGCTGAAAGCCAAGACGTTCGCGCCAGGCTTCAACGAGCTCTATCTTCCCCAGCCGGCGGCCGCCGCTGCGGTGGTGTCAGCCGGTTCCCAAAACTTGGCGTCCTTCGCTCTTCCCCGCAAGGAGAAGGAGGTCGCCCGGATGCCGGGGATCAACGCCGAGGCTCCGAAGCTTGACAAAGGCGTCGCCGAGTTCAGCATGTTCACGGCGCCGAAGGAGATCGGGCAGAAAAGCCCGCTGCCGCTGTCCTACCGCATCCCCTGCGACGCCACGGCGCTCGCAGGCGTGGCTTTCACCGTGCGGATGAAGGAGGTCAAGTCGGGCAAGACATGGACCTCCAACGGTTCGCGTCTGCCCGCGAACGCCGGAGAGCTGGCGGTCCAGACCACGGAGCTCCCGGCCGGATCTTATGAAGTGGAGCTTGGCAGCGCGGACGGCAAATGGACCTTCACATGCCGGACTTCGATCATCGAGGACGTCTTCGCGGAATAGCTCAGCCGCCCGGCGCCAGGCGGCGGCGGAGGCCCTCGAAGAGGGCGATGGCCACGGAGTTGGCCAAGTTGAAGCTGCGGGCGTGCTCGCCGGGCATCGGGATGCGGTAGAACTGGCCGGGGAACTCGGCGTGGATGTCGGCGGGCAAGCCGTCGGTCTCGTTGCCGAAAACCAGGATGGCGCCGTCGGGGTAGGGGCAGTCCCAGAGCGACCGCTCGGCCTTGGTGGAGAAGAAGCAGAGCCGCTCCCGCGGTTTTTGCGCGGCGAAATCCATCCAGCATTCGTGGACGGTCAGGTCCAGGTAGGGCCAATAGTCCAGCCCGGCGCGGCGGACGTACGCCTCGTCGAGGGAGAAGCCCAGCGGCTTGACCAAGTTCAGCCGCGAACCGGTGTTGACGCAGAGGCGGCCGATGTTGCCGGTGTTCTGCGGTATCCGTGGCTGGAAAAGCGCGATCTCGAAATTCATGTCCATGTCCACTTCTCAGTTTTCAAGTCTCAGGGAACCCAATCCATAGAATACTGCGTAAACGCGTAATTTCATGTTGCAATCGGAGCGATTAACGATAAAGTACATCGGAGCCGTCGGGTGGACGAAGGACGGGAAGTCACGGCGACGGCGCCAACAGAGGGATCAACCGCTTCTAGGCTCAGTCAACTTCGTGCAGAAAGGGATCGAAATGGCACCGAAAGCGAAAGCGAAAGCGACCACCAGCAAGAAAGCCGCGGCCAAGAAGTATGTGTACTTCTTCGGCAAAGGGAAATCCGAGGGCAAGGCCAGCATGAAAGCCCTCCTGGGCGGCAAGGGCGCCAATTTGGCGGACATGGCCAGCCTGGGCCTACCCGTCCCTCCCGGGTTCACCCTCACCACCGAGGCCTGCGCCGACTACTACGCCCTGGGCCGGGACAATTTCATCGCCCAGGTCAAGGACGAGGTGGAGGCCAACCTCAAGCGTCTGGAGGAGGCCACGGACAAGACCTTCGGCAAAGGGCCGAACCCGCTCCTGGTCTCGGTGCGCTCCGGCGCGGCCGTCTCGATGCCCGGCATGATGGACACCGTGCTCAACCTTGGCCTCAACAACGAGACCTGCAAGGCCATGGTCAAGCTCACCGGCAACGAGCGTTTCGTGATGGACTCCTACCGCCGCTTCATCCAGATGTTCGGCAATGTGGTGCTGGAGCTCAAGCACGAGCATTTCGAGGAGGCCCTCTCCGAGGTCAAAAAGGCGAACAAGGCCAAACTCGACACCGATCTCACGGTCGACGGCCTCAAGCAGGTCATCGCCAAATACCAGGCGATCGTCAAGAAGGACACCGGCAAAGAGTTCCCGCAGGATCCCAAGGAGCAGCTCTGGAAGGGGATCGAGGCGGTCTTCCGCTCCTGGGACAACCCCCGCGCCAGGAAATATTTGCAGATCAATGACATCCGCGGCCTCCTGGGCACCGCCGTCAACGTCCAGTCGATGGTCTTCGGCAACTCCGGGCTGAACTCCGCCACCGGCGTGGCCTTCACCCGCGACCCCTCCACCGGCGACAACCGGTTCTTCTATGGCGAGTACCTGATCAACGCCCAGGGCGAGGACGTGGTCGCCGGCATCCGCACCCCCCAGCAGATCTCCCTCAAGGGCTCGCGGGCCTGGGCCAAGTCCCAGGGCGTCAGCGAGGAGGAGCGCAAAGCCAAATTCCCGTCGATGCAGGAGGCCATGCCCAAATGCTTCAAGGAGTTCGACGCCATCCGCGTCAAGCTGGAGAAGCACTACAAGGACATGCAGGACCTGGAGTTCACCATCGAGAACGGCACGCTCTACATGCTCCAGACCCGCAACGGCAAGCGCACCGCCAAGGCCGCCGTCCGGATCGCCACCGACCTGGTCGCCGAGAAGCTCATCACCGAGAAGGAGGCCGTGCTGCGCGTCAGCCCCTCCTCCCTCGACCAGCTGCTGCACCCGGTCTTCGTCAAGACGTCCGAGGACAAGGCCCAGAAGCTCGCCGTCGGCTTGCCCGCCTCCCCCGGCGCGGCCACCGGCATGGTGGTCTTCTCCGCCGAGGACGCCGAGAAATGGAGCGAGCAAGGCAAGGCGGTCATCCTCTGCCGCATCGAGACCAGCCCCGAGGACATCGGCGGCATGCACGTGGCCAAGGGCATCCTGACCGCCCGTGGCGGCATGACCTCGCACGCCGCGGTGGTCGCCCGCGGCATGGGCGCCTGCTGCGTCGCCGGCTGCGGCGACGTGCTCATCGACTACAAAGCCAAGAAGTTCACCGCCGGCGGCGCCACCATCAAGGAAGGCGACTGGATCAGCCTCAACGGCTCCACCGGGGCGGTCTACAAAGGCAAGATCGAGACCGTCGACCCCGCGTTGACCGGCCCCTTCGGGCAGATCATGAAGCTGGCCGACAAGTACAGGAAGCTCGGGGTCCGGACCAACGCCGACACCCCGCACGACGCCGAGGTGGCCGTGAAGTTCGGCGCCGAGGGCGTGGGCCTCTGCCGTACCGAGCACATGTTCTTCGAGGGCGCCCGCATCGTCTCCTTCCGCCGCCTCATCCTGGTGGCCGAGGAAGTCAAGAAGCTCAAGGACGAGTTCGGGGCCAAGACCATCGACGACTTGAAGAAGGCCCTCAAGGCCGCCGGCAAGGAGCGCAAGGAGGCCGACGCCGCCATCGCCCAATACCTGCAGGCGCTCAAGGAGCTCCTGCCGTTGCAGCGCAAGGACTTCGAGGGCATCTTCACCGCCCTCAAAGGACGTTCCTGCACCATCCGCTTGCTCGACCCGCCGCTGCATGAGTTCCTGCCGCAGGACGCCGCCGGGCAGAAGGAGATGGCCGACCAGATGGGCGTCAAGCCCGCGCAGGTCAAGGCGCTGGTCGAGAGCCTCCACGAGATGAACCCCATGCTCGGCCACCGCGGCTGCCGTCTGGGGATCACCTACCCCGAGGTCACCGAGATGCAGGCCAGGGCCATCTTCGAAGCCGCCGTGGCGGTCCGCGGCAGCAAGCCCGAGATCATGGTCCCGCTGGTCGGCAACGTCATCGAGCTCAAGCTCCAGAAGGAGCTCATCCTCAAGGTGCAGGCCGAGGTCGAGGCCGCCGCGAAACGCAAGATTCCGACCATGGTCGGCACCATGATCGAGATCCCCCGCGCCGCCGTCACCGCCGACGCCATCGCCCAGGAGGCCGAATTCTTCTCCTTCGGCACCAACGACCTCACCCAGATGGGCTGCGGTTTCTCGCGCGACGACGCCGGCAAATTCCTCGGCGACTACGTCAAGCAAGGCATCTACGAGTACGACCCCTTCCAAGTCCTCGACCGCGACGGGGTTGGCGAGCTGGTGAAAATCGCCGTCCAGAAGGGCCGCAAGACCCGCAAAGGGATCAAGCTGGGCATCTGCGGCGAGCATGGCGGCAACCCCCAGACCATCGAGTTCTGCCATCAGATCGGCCTGAACTACGTGTCGTGCAGCCCCTACCGCGTGCCCATCGCGCGGCTGGCCGCCGCCCAGGCCGCCATCAAAGGCTCCAGCAAGTAAACATCAGCGGGGGGCGGGAGAGCCGCCCCTCCAAAAACATTCCGGGCCGCTCCTTCGCCGACAGCGAGGGGGCGGCCCGGAACTTTTCCGTCAGTGGCAGACTCACTCCACGGTGACGCTCTTGGCGAGGTTGCGGGGTTTGTCGATGGAACAGCCGCGCTCGCGGGCGACATAGTAGGCCAAGAGCTGCAAGGCCACCACCGTCGGGATCGGGACGATGTACTCGGAGCAGCGCGGTATCCAGATGACGTCGTCGGCCAGCTCCTCGATCTCGTGGTCGCCGACCGTGGCCGTCGCCACCACCGGGGACAGGCGCGCCGAGCACTCCTTGATGTTGCCGATGAGCTTGTCCTTGCCCGGGATGTCGTTGGCCAACGCGAAGACCGGGACGGCCGCCTCCAGCAACGCGATGGGGCCGTGCTTGAGCTCGGCGGCGTGATAGCCCTCGGCGTGGATGTAGCTGATCTCCTTGAGCTTCAAGGCGCCCTCCAGGGCCACGGGATAGAGGAAGCCGCGGCCGATGAAGAAGGCGTTGGACGCCTTGGCGTATTTTTTGGCGACGGCCTCGATCGCCGGGGCGGTGGCCAGGACCTCGCGGACGAGGTCGGGGAGGCTGTTGATCTCGTCGATGAGCCCGAGGGCCTCCTGGCGCGACAAGCGGCGGGTGCGGCCGAACTTGAGGGCCATCATCAACAACGCCACCACCTGGCAGGTGAAGGCTTTGGTGGAGGCGACCCCGATCTCCGGGCCGGCGTGGAGGTAGAGGCCGCTGGCGGCCTCGCGGGCGATGGTCGAGCCGACCACGTTGCACAAGGCGGCCACGGTGGCGCCCTTCTGCTTGGCCTCGCGGACGGCCGCGAGGGTGTCGGCGGTCTCGCCCGACTGGCTGATGGCCAGCACGAAGGTGGAGGGTTTGATGATGGGGTTGCGGTAACGGAACTCGGCGGCCTGCTCCAGTTCGGTGGGGAGGTCGGCGAGGTTCTCGAAGTAGTACTCGCCGACCATGCCGGCGTTGAGGCTGGTGCCACAGCCGGCGATGATCACCCGCGAGATCTCGGCGATGTCGCGGGGGCTCATGCCCAGGCCGTTGAGGACGGCGTTGGCGTCCTTCTCGCTGAGGCGGCCGCGGATGGTGTTCTCCAGGGCCTCGGGCTGCTCGTGGATCTCCTTGAGCATGAAGTGCTCGTAGCCCTGCTTCTCGGCGGCGCCGGGATCCCAGGTGATGTGGGCGGTCTCGCGGGAGACCGGGACGTTGTCGAGACTGCGGATGTCGCACTCGCCCTTGCGCAGCACGGCGATGTCGTCGTCCTCAAGATAGATGACGCGCTTGGTGTAGGAGATGATGGCGGAGACGTCGCTGGCTACGATCATCTCGCCGTCGCCGACCCCGATGACGATGGGGCTGCCGCGGCGGGCGGTGACGATCATGTCGGGATGGGCTTTGGCGAGCACGGCGACGCCGAAGGTGCCGGTGAGCTGTTTCAAGGCAGTGGCCACGGCTGGGAGCAGATCGCCCTCGTAGCACTCTGCGATGAGGTGGGCGAGGACTTCGGAGTCGGTCTCCGAGCTAAAGACGCAACCCTTGGCGATGAGCTGCTTGCGCAAGGAGGCGTAGTTCTCGATGATGCCGTTGTGGACAATGGCGAAATCGCCGTGCCCGTCGCAATGGGGATGGGCGTTGATGTCGCTGGGGGCGCCGTGGGTGGCCCAACGGGTGTGGGAGATGCCAGCGGAGTTGACGCATTTACCGGCGTCCGGCCACTGGGCCTGGACGAGTTTCTGGAGCTTGGCGACCTCGCCCTTCTCCTTGATGACCCGCAACGTCCCGCCGACGTTGACGGCGATGCCGGCGGAGTCGTAGCCCCGGTATTCCAGGCGTTTCAAACCACCGATCAAAGTGTCGACCACGGGGCGGGGCCCCACATATCCAACTATTCCGCACATTTCAACAAATCTCCTGTCTGGTTCAAACGGTCTCGAAATTCCTGGCCATCGAAAGAGCCTTCATCATGGCCCTGGCCTTGCTCCTGGTCTCCTCGTACTCGGTGTCCGGGTCGGAGTCGGCGACGATCCCCGCCCCCGCCTGGATGTAGGCCTTGCCGTCCTTGAGCACCGCCGTCCGGATGGTGATGCAGGAGTCGACGTTGCCACCGAAAGAGTAGTAGGCCACGACGCCGCCGTAAGGCCCGCGGCGCTCGCCCTCCTGCTCGCAGATGATCTGCATGGCGCGGACCTTCGGGGCGCCGGAGAGGGTCCCGGCGGGGAAGGTGGAACGCATCACGGCGTCGGCGTTGAGCCCCGCGGCCAACGTCCCGGTGACGTTGGAGACGATATGCATGACGTGGCTGTAACGCTCGACGGTCATGAGCTCGTCGACCCGGACGGAGCCGGGGGCGGAGATGCGGCCGACGTCGTTCCTGGCGAGGTCGACCAACATGATGTGCTCGGCGCGCTCCTTGGGGTCGGCGAGCAACTCGGCGGCGAGGCGCTCGTCCTCCTCCTCGGTCTTGCCGCGCTTGCGGGTGCCAGCGATGGGCCGGACGGTCACCAAGCGGTCATAGCATTTGGAGTTGACCTCCGGCGAGGCGCCAACGATGGCGAAGTCGCCGCAGTCGAGCAGGAACATGTAGGGAGAGGGGTTGACCATGCGCAGCGAGCGGTAGACGGCCATGGGCGAGACTGGCAGCTCGACCTCGAAGCGTTGCGAGAGCACCGTCTGGATGATGTCGCCGTCGAGGATGTACTCCTTGCCGCGGCGGACCATCTCCTTATACTGCTCCGGGGTCTTGTTGGAGGTGAAAGGGAGCTCCGGCTCGTCGCCGCTGAGGTTGACCGGGGGGATGGACAAGGGGCGTTTGAGCAGATCGACCAGGGCGTCGACCTTGGCCACGGCCTGGTCGTAGGCGGCGGCGGCCTCGGCGGGGTTCTCGACGAAGACCTGGGCCATGACCTTGATGGTGTGGCGGACCTTGTCGAAAGCCAACACGCAGTCGGTGACCATGAAGAGGGCCTCCGGGACGTCGAGCGGCTCCACGGACGGGCGCGGGACGGTCGGTTCGATCTCGCTGACGACATCGTAGGCGGCGTAGCCCACGGCCCCGCCGGGGAAAGGCGGCATCCCGGGGACCTCCACGGGGCGGTATTTCTCCAGGGCCCGCTGCAGGCGTTCGAAGACGTCGGCGCCCTCGGCCGGAACCGTGGCGCCCGTGGCGTCGGTCAGCGTGGCCTTGCCGTCGCGCTGGACGAAGACCGCCCGCGGCGCGACGCCCAGGAAGGAATAGCGGGCGATCTTCTCGCCGCCCTCGACGCTCTCCAGCAGGAAGGAATGCTTCGACCCGGTCCCGGCGACGATCTTCATGTACGCCGACACGGGGGTCTCCATGTCCGCCACCACCTCGCGGAAGACCGGGATCAGGTTCCCCTTCCCCGCCAGGACGCGGAACTGCTCTTTGTTTGGCGTGATCAATTGCGTTGCTCCTTACGTAATGGGCGACCTTGCGCCGTCCCAGCCCCGCGGCGCCCCCTAATCTACACCAAGTTGCGGGACGTGTCCACAGCGGCGCGGCGCATATCGGCCAAAATCCTCGTTCCCGGCGTTGAAACCGCGCCTCAGGCAAGTTATGCTACCGTGAGATCGCGCCGAACGCATTTTATGGACGAGGTGGAGAAAGTGCTCAGTTTCGCCGAAGAGATATTTCTGCTGTCGCTGGACGACGTCACCGGGAAAGTCGAGGGCTTCCCCAAGAAGATGGCGTTGGAGAACGCTTTGGCCGGGGCGGCGCTCTGCGAGCTGTCGTTCCTGAACAAGGTCGACACCGACATGGATTACGTCTATGTGGTCGACACGGCGCCCACCGGGCACCCGGTGCTCGACGACGTGCTCGCCATCCTCGCCCGGGCCACGGACAAGCATTCCATCGAATGGTGGCTGAGCTCCCGGCTGCTCAACTGCGACAAAATCCAGAAACAGGTGCTCGACGAGCTCCTGAAGAAAAAGATATTGAAGGTGGAGGAGGGCAAGATCCTCTGGTTCTTCGCCTCGCGCCGTTACCCGGTGATCGACAACCACGAGATCAAAGAAGTCGAGACCCGGCTCCGCGAACTGATCATGGGCGACGAGATCCCCGACCCCCGCGAGGCGGTGTTGGTCAGTTTGGTGCAGGCCTGCGACCTCTTCCCCGAGATTCTCTCCCCCCGCGAGATGAAGCGCTGCGAGGAGCGGATCGACAACATCGCCAAGATGGACTTCGTCGGCCAGGCCGTCAGCCGCCTGGTCCACCAGATCGAGGCGTTCACCTTGATGTGACAACCCCAACCCGGGACAAGGCCGTGAGCGACAACCAGACCAAGAACTGCTGCTTCTGCGGCGCCGGAGCCACGCGTCCGGCCAACTCCGCCCTGCCCGTCTGTGGCAGCTGCGCCGCCGCTTTGGCCGACCCGAAACTGCGCCGCATGGTCGGGATCATGGTGACCAACTACCGCGCCGCCCGTAGCTCCAACCTCGTGGTCCCCAACGCCGCGCGGGAACACCTCGACTGAATCTCCGGACCGGGGCTCCACAGGTCTCTTGATCGCAAAACAACATGGCGGGGCGACACCCAATGGAAGCGGAGCTGAGGCATTTCCGGGGCTACCTGCTCGTCGAGAAGGGGCTGAGCGCCAACAGCGTCGACGCCTACGCCGCCGATCTGCGCGACTTCTCCGCCTATCTCCAAGACCACGGCGTCAAAACGTTCGCGGCGGTCGCCCGCGACCACATCCTCGACTATCTTGAGGACTGTTCCAATCTCGGGCTGGTGGGCGCCTCGCTGGCGCGGCGGCTGGTGGCCATCAAGGCCCTGCTCGCCTATCTCCACCATGAGCGCGCCATCCCCGCCGACGTCGCCGCCGTCATGGCCTCCCCCAAACTTTGGCGTTTGCTGCCCGACTTCCTCTCCCCGGAGGAGGTCGACCGGCTGCTCAAAGTCTTCCCCGCCTCCGGCAAGGACGCCCTGGGTTTGCGCAACCGCAGCATCCTGGAGCTCATGTACGCCTCCGGGCTGCGGGTCAGCGAAGCCGTCTCGCTCAAGCTCTCCAATTTGCGCCTCGACGAGCACCTGCTCCGCGTCCGGGGCAAAGGCGACAAGGAGCGGCTCGTGCCCGTCGGCCTCCCGGCGGAGAAGCTATTGCGCCGCTACCTGCAAACCGCCCGCCTGGAGCTGCTCGGAGGCAACACCACGGAGCCGGGCGTCTTCGTCTCCAAGACTGGCCGGCCGCTGGACCGCGAGCGCGTCTGGGCCGTAGTCAAAGAGGCGGCCCTCAAGGCCGGCATCACCAAGGAGGTCCACCCGCACACCTTGCGCCACTCCTTCGCCACCCACCTCCTGGCCAACGGCGCCGACCTGCGCGCCATCCAGGAGATGCTCGGCCACGCCGACATCTCCACCACCCAGATCTACACCCACGTCGACCAAGGCCGCCTCCGCGAGGCTCACAAACTCTTCCACCCGCGCCCCTGAAAGTTCGGAGTTCGGAGTTCGGAGTTCGGAGTTGAAAGGCAGGGAAACAGGAAGAAGAAACAGATGAACAGATGAACAGATGAAGTGAAAGGCAGGAACCAGGAACCAGGAACGGTCTTTCCAACTCCGAACTCCGAACTCCGAACTTCCCCGGTCTTTCCAACTCCGAACTCCGAACTCTTGTATTTTGACGGGTTTGACGTTATTCTATCTTGTCTTTTTGTCGGCGGCTCCCCGCGGGGAGAGGATTGCGTCCGCCAGCGGTCAACACAACGAATTCGGAGCCGATGTGATATGCACTTCCGCCATCTGGTTTACCTGCCCATAGTCTGCGGCGTCTGGCTGCTCGCCTCCTGCGAGTCCACCAAGGAGGTCAAAAGCAAGCCCGCGGCCGCGGCCACCGCCGACGAGCTGGCTCCGCCAACCAGCGGCGACGAGTTCGGGCTCACCTCGCCGCCGGAGAAGACCACGGTGGAGGAGGACACCGTCAGTGCCGCCCCCGCGGCGGTCGACAAGCACAAGCTCGACCCGAAGCTGTTGCCGGGCAGGAAAGAGGCCACCGCCGAGGTCAAGCAAGCCCCCGCCTTCTACGACAAACTGCTGAAGACCGACAAGGACACGGTGATGCCCAACTCCACCTTGAACTTCGACGCCACCTCGGTCGCTGAGCTCGTGCCGCGGTTCGCGGAGATCCTGGGCTTCAACTACATCCTCGACCCCAGGGTCAAAGGGACGGTGGACATGAACATCAACACCCCCATGACCAAAAAGGAGCTTTGGCAGCTCTTCGAGCAAATCCTCTGGGCCTGCGGCTCCTACTGCAGCCCCGACCCGGCGGGCTCGGACATCATCCATATCATGCCGTTCGTCGACATGCCCAAGGAACGCAACGTCGACTTCGCCGACGCCGGCACCTCGAACGTCCAAGTGGTGCTCTTCCACATCCGCAACACCGGCTCGAAGGACATCCTGGAAAAGCTGCGCCCCTTTTTCACCGCCGGGGCGACAGCGATCGACATCCCCAACCGCAACATGGTGCTGCTGGTGGAGACCCCCCAGAACATCCCGAAACTCCGGGCGTTGGTGAAGATGCTCGACCAGAAGAACAAGGACGGCTGGCCCCAGGTGGCGATCCCCTGCGTCAACGTCTCCGCCGACATCATCAAGGAGGAGCTGGCGGGCCTGCTGCCGGTGTTGGGCTTCCCGGTGAGCGTCGACGGCACCACCGCCGAGCCCGGCTCCATCCACCTCACCAGCGTCGACCGCATGCAGGTGGTGGTGGCCTCCGCCGCCAACAACGAGGCCATCGACGAGATCAAGCGCTGGATCAACATCCTCGACCAAGACGACGTCGGGGAGCAGGAGCGGGTCTTCATCTACAAAGTGGTCAACAACCAGGCCGAGCAGCTCATGCAGTCCTTGCAGGTGATCTTCGCGGTGGAGGGCAGCTCGCTCACCCCCCCCAGCGGCGGCTCCTCCTCCAGCTCCTCCAGCTCCTCCAGCAACTCCAGCGGCAGCTCCAGCGGCCTGGGCTCCTCCAGCAACTCCTTCAGCTCCATGAGCGCCCCGTCCTCCCCCAGCCCGACGCGCAAGGCCGGCTCCTCCTCCAGCTCCACCGACAAGAAAAAGACCAACAGCGTCTTCGAGATCCCCACCAAAGTCCTGGCCGACGGCATCCACAACCGCCTGGTCATCCGCACCACGCCGCGCACCTACGCCACGATCAAGGCCGTCCTCGACCGCCTCGACACCGTCGCCAGCCAGGTGCTGCTGCAGATCATGATCGCCGAGGTGTCGCTGGACAAGAGCACCGAGTTCGGCCTGGAGTTCAAGACCAGCGCCTTCAACCGCGGCAGCGCCCTCACCTCCGTCGGCACCGACTACAGCGGGCTCAACCCCACCAAAAGCGACCAGTACGGCTTCAACTACTACCTCCGCGACAAGGACTCGCCCGCGGACAAGTTCGCCTACCTCCGCGCCCTCGCCGGCGAGACCAACACCAAGATGCTCTCCTGCCCCCAGATCATCACCCAAAGCCACACTCCCGCCGAGATCAAAGTCGGCGAGAAGGTCCCGATCGTCACCCAGGAGAACAACACCACCGACACCACCAACATCACCCGCAGCATCCAATACGTCGACACCGGCATCCTCACCAACATCACCCCCCACGTCACCAAGGGCGGGCTGATCACCATGGACATCGACCAGACCATCTCCGACGCCAAGAAAACCACCACCTCCAGCATCGACTCCCCCACCATCTCCGAACGCGTCTTCAAGACCACCCTCTCGTTGCGCGACGGCGACACCTTGCTGGTCGGCGGCTTGATCTGGGACAAAAGCTCCGATAGCCAGAACAACCTGCCCTACCTCATCAACGTCCCCGTCCTCGGCCGCATGCTCGGCTACAACGACCTCTCCAACAACCGCGTCGAGATCCTCATCATGATCACCGCCACCGTCATCACCGCCGACAGCAATATCGAGGCCATGCTCGAGCGCTACAAAAACGCCATGCGGGAGCTGCGGAAATTCAACGGGACCGCGAACAATGGCTGACCTCCCCCCCCAAAAATCCAACCCGGCGGAGTCGCTCGACGAGATCCTCACGGCCCTCGCCGCCGCGCCCCAGCCGTCTGACGGGGACCTCGACGCGGCCCGCCGCGCCGGCGACATCACCATCCTGGACATGTCCGGACTCGCCGCCAAGCCCGCCGCCCTCAAGCCCCCGTCCGCCCTCAAGTCCCCCGCCCCGGACGGCCCCCCGGACGGCGCGGCGCGGCTGATGGGCCCCTCCCAAGTCAAGCCCGGCTACCTCGACGACCTCACCAAAAACCTTTCCGAGCTCTTCCCCCAGTACGAGGAGAAACTCAAAGCCTTCTCCAGCCGCAAAACCCTCGACTCCGAGCTCTGCGGCCACGGCATCTTCTCCGAGGCCGACCTGCTCGCCGCCTACGCCAAGGCCTCCGGCCTACCGGTGGTCGACGAGGACGAGCTGGCCGAGCTCGACCCCTTCCCCAACATCTCCTACGAGTTCCTCGGCCACTGGGGCTGCCTCCCCTGCGCCTGGGACGACAAGCAGGCCCAGATCGCCGTCAGCGACCCCTACTCCGCCGACCGCCTCGTCTACATCTTCCACCGCGTCTACGGCCGCGACGTCAGCTTCTCCCTCGCCCGCCGCAGCTTCCTCGAACGCATGGTCTACAACCTCTACTCCCCCGAGCGCGCCGACGCCAAAAGCCCGGAGGAGCTCTTGCTCAACGAGATCGGCGAGCACAGCGAGGAGGCCTTGCGCAACATGGCCAGCGAGGCCAAGATCGTCCGCCTCGTCAACGAGATGTTCTCCCGCGCCGTCGAGCTCGAGGCCAGCGACATCCACGTCGAGCCCGAGGAAAAGGAGCTCAAGATCCGTTTCCGCATCGACGGCAAGCTCCACGAGGCCATGAACCCGCCGCTGGCCCTCTACCCCGCCATCGCCTCCAGGATCAAGCTGGTCGGCGGCCTCAACATCGCCGAGCGCCGCCTCCCCCAGGACGGACGCACCGACATCCAGATCGGCCGCAGCGTCCTGGACATCCGTATCAGCACCTTGCCCACCATGAACGGCGAGAGCATCGTCATGCGCTTGTTGCGCAAGGACGCCGTCGAGTTCAGCCTCAAGACCGTCGGCATGCTCGAGAAGATGCGCGATGTCTTCTCCCATCTGATCAGCCTCCCCAACGGCATCATCCTGGTGGTCGGCCCCACCGGCAGCGGCAAGTCCACCACCCTCTACAGCGTCATGAACCAGATCAACCAGCCCGACATCAAGATCATCACCATCGAGGACCCCGTCGAGTACCGCACCGAGGGCCTCACCCAAATCCAGGTCAACACCAAGATCGGCCTCGACTTCGCCAACGGCCTGCGCAGCATCGTCCGCCAGGACCCCGACGTGATCCTGGTCGGAGAGATCCGCGACCGCCCCACCGCCGAGATCGCCATCCATTCCGCCCTCACCGGCCATTTGGTCTTCAGCACCTTGCACACCAACGACGCCCCCGGCGCCATCAGCCGTCTCCTCGACATGGGGGTGGAGGGCTTCCTCATCTCCTCCTCGCTGGCGGCGGTGCTTTCCCAGCGTCTCGTCCGGAAAGTCTGCACCGACTGCGGCGGCGCCGGCAAACACGCCGACACCGGCGCCAAATGCAAACGCTGCGGCGGTTCCGGCTTCAAGGGCCGTATCGGCATCTTCGAGCTGATGGTCATCAACGACGAGATCCGCGCCTTGATCAACAAGGGCTCCGACAGCGGCACCATCGCCAAGGCCGCCATGAAGAATGGCATGCGCCCCCTCATGGAGGACGGCATGGAGAAGGCCCGCTTGGGCATCACCACCCAGGAGGAAGTCGCCAGCGTCGCCATCAACGTCTGACGCCGCGCTTGCTTTTTCCCCATGGCAAGTGTATACTCAGAGTGGACACTTGAAAGGCTTGTTAGCATGAACGCGACCACGCTGGATCTGAGAAAAAACATGAAGTCCGTGCTCGCCGCCCTCGACCGCGGCGAATCCGTGACGTTAACTTACCGCAGGCGCGAAAAGGCCACGATCATCCCCCGCGGCGCCCCGTCCGGACGGAAAGACCTCTCCTCCCATCCCGCCTTCGGCATGTGGGCGGACCGCGAGGACATGGCGGACGTTGGAGCCTATGCGAGGGGGTTGCGGAAAGGTCGCTTCTGATGTTGTTCGACACCGATGTGCTCATATGGGCGCTGCGCGGCAACCACAACGCGTCACGGGCTATCTGCGAGGAGCCGAGAATCTTCCTGTCCGCGGTCTCCTTCATGGAGCTGCTCAAGGGGGCTCGGGACAAGCGCGAGCTGCAAGCCATCAAGCGCTTCCTGCTGGACGCGGGCTTCACCATCCTCCCGGTGACGGAAAACATCTCGCACCGGGCCATGGTTTACATGGAGGAGCATGTCCTCAAATCATCCTTGGATCTCGGCGACGCCTTCGTCGCCGCGACGGCGTCCGAACATTCCCTGGCTCTCCGCAGCGCCAACAACAAGCATTACCGCGGCATCCCCGGCGTTGAGCTGTCAGTTTTCAGACACTGAGGCCGTCACGGCTGGGTTTCCTTGGCGGGGACGTCCTTCGCCTCGACGCCGTAGGCGCTATAGAGGCCGTTGAACTCATCGAAGGCCTTCTTGTAACGCTCGACGTCCTGCTGGGGCAAGGCGCGCATGGCGCGGTCGCGGTGCCGGGCGATAGCGGCGGAGGCCATGTCGCTGAGGTCGTTGACGCTGTGGAAGATGTTCATCTCGCTGTTGGTGAAGATCTCGTCGGTGGAACGGAACTGGTTGGCGATCTCGCTGCCGATGAAGCTGCTGAGCTGCTTCTCCTCTTTGAAGAGCACCATCTCGTGGGTGACGAGGGCGTAGGCCGCCTGAATGGTGTCGCGCAGTAGACAGAGGTATTGGAGGATGGGGTCCTCGCCGCGGGGAGCCCCGCCCTGGGCGGCCACGGGGGTGCTGATGGACAGCTTCGCCTGGATGGCGATGTCCAGGAGCTTGAGCACGGTCTCGTAGATGGCGCTGCGCCGCTCGGCGTCGCAGGAGAAGATGTTGCCGTTGATCAGGGACATGGCGCGGTCGTAGGCGGCGTCCTGTCTGGCCATGTGGGCGGGACAGTTCATCTTCGCCAAGTGCTCGCCGCTCTTGGGCGCCCCGCCGGAACCCCGGCTCCGCATCAGCGGCAGGAAGCCGAACGTCCGGCGCGCCGCGTTTAACACCCCGTTTTTCCCAGGCTCGGCCATAATGGCGGCACCTCCAAGAGATTGAAACCTTTCCCCCATCCCCGCCAGGCTCGGCGCCGGATGGCGCGGGAAGGCGCGAATCGCATTAATGAACTATTATATTGCGGAGCGGCAAAATCAAGCCCCACGGCGAAAAAGCCCGGCCGAATATTCCCCGGCTTGCAACATGCCTTTCCGGAGACTATCTTACTCACGATGGAATCACTGGAAACACAAAGAGGGACATAGCCATGCGAGTGCCGCTTCTAGACCTGCAAGAGCAATACCGCGCGATCAAATCCGAGCTCATGGCGGCCATCGAGGCCGTTTGCGACTCGCAGCATTTTATCAACGGCCCCAAGGTCGACGCCTTCGAGGCCGAGGCGGCCCAATACTGCGGCTGCGAGCACGCCTGCGGCGTGAGCTCCGGCTCCGACGCCTTGTTGATCTGCCTCATGGCCGAGGGCGTCGGCCCGGGCGACGAGGTCATCACCACCCCCTTCAGCTTCTTCGCCACCGCCGGGGCGGTCTCCCGCGTGGGCGCCAAGCCGGTCTTCGTGGACATCGAGCCGCGGGTCTTCAACCTCGACCCCGCCCTCATCGAGGCCAAAATCACCCCCGCCACCAAGGCCATCATCCCGGTCCACCTCTTCGGCCAGACCGCCGACATGGGGCCGATCATGGACCTCGCCCGCAAGCACAAACTCCTGGTCATCGAGGACGCCGCCCAGGCCATCGGCTCCGAGCACGACGGCAAACGCGCCGGCAGCGTCGGCGACTACGGCTGCTTCTCCTTCTTCCCCAGCAAGAACCTCGGCGCCTTCGGCGACGGCGGCTTGGTCACCACCAACACCAAGGAGCGGCTCGACAAGCTCAAGTATTTCCGTAACCACGGCGCCAACCCCAAATATTACCACAAGTACATCGGCGGCAATTTCCGCCTCGACGCCTTGCAGGCCGCCGTCCTCTCGGTCAAGCTGCCCCACCTCGACGCCTGGAGCGCCGCCCGCCAAGCCAACGCCGCCGAATACCGCGAGCTCTTCGCCAAGGCCAAGCTCGGCGACAAGATCGAGCTGCCCCTCAAGGCCCCCAACGCCACGCGGCACATCTACAACCAGTTCTGCCTCCTGGCCAAGGACGGCAAACGCAAGCATATCATGGACGCCCTCGCCGCCGCCGACATCGGCTGCGAGATCTACTACCCCGTCCCGTTGCACCTGCAGGAGTGCTTCGCCGACCTGGGCTACAAGCAAGGCGACATGCCCGTCAGCGAGCGGACCGCCGAGGAGATCTTCGCCATCCCGATCTATCCCGAGTCGACCAGCGCGATGCGCGCCCACGTGGTTGACACCATCGCCAAAGCCCTCCGCGGTTGAACCATGAACGCTGACATCGAGAAGGCGCGCGGCATGGCGGACATCATCCGCGGCGAGTTCGCCAAACAGGGCGTCGGCGTGCACACGGTGTACCTCTTCGGCAGCCGCGCCCGCGGCGACGCGCGCCCGGATAGCGACTGGGATTTCCTGGTCTTCACCCAGAACAATCCGGAAAGGACGTTGCGGCGGAGAATGACCAGCGAGGCGCAGTGGATTTTGGCTGGCGGCAAAGTCGACGCCGACATCTTGGTGCGCCCTTTGGCCGAGTTGCCGGAAGTCCGGGAAGACATCGGTTGCGTCTCCCACGCGGCGCTTGAGGAGGGGGTGGCGGTGTGAAAGACATGGTGCGGAAATGGCACATCAAGGCCAACAATGACTTGCAGGTAGGCTCCCATGAGATGGAGTATGATCGGCCAGCCACGGACACCGTCTGTTTCCATGCCCAGCAGGCGGCCGAGAAATACCTGAAGTCGTATTTGCAATGGAAGGGGCTTGTCCCGGCGAGAACACATCTTTTGGACAGGCTGATCCGCGACTGCGTTGATTTCGACCCCCGTTTCCTGGAGTTAAAGGAACACCACATAGGCGATTTGACCACGTTCGCGGTGGAGTCGAGATATTTGGATGACTTCTACATCCCGTCGTCCGAAGAGGCCCGTGAAGCTCTGGGCAAAGCATTGTTCACCAAACAGTTCGTCCTGGAGCGCCTGGCGGCGGCTGGCTACAGCGACATATAAAGCAAACCTGGGACTGCGGTGTCCGGCTTCGCGGCCAGAGCCGGGAGCCACCCTACAAGAAAGACCGTTTCAAATACATGAGCCATCATAAAGAGAAGTACGTCTTCAAGCGCCAGAGTTATTTCCGGCTGCTTTCCTATGTCAAAAAATACAAGCTGCGCCTGACGATCGGCATCGTCGCGGGCTTCGTCACCGGCGGGTCCCTGTTCGGCAGCTTTTTCTGGGTGAAGCCGCTCACCGACCCCATGGTCAAAGCCCCCCAAGTGGCGGCGGCCGATGGGACTCCGGCGGTGGAGGCCAGCGCCAAGAAGTCGCAGCTCGACGTGGTCGTCAAAGTGGCCAGGAAGTTCGGGGTCAAGACCGAGGACGCCAAAGGCAACATGACCCGGGAGTTCCTGTTCCTGCTGGTTTTCTCCTTCGTGGCGCTGTGGTTCCTCAAGAACTTCGCCACCTACATCAATCGCTATTTCATGCGCTGGGTGGGCACCCGCGTGGTCGCCGACCTGCGCGACGAGGTCTTCAACAAACTGCTGCGCCAGTCGCTAGTCTTCTACGGCAAGGCGGACATCGGCCAGCTCATCTCCCGCTGCACCAACGACACCGCCTCCATCGAGTCGGCGGTCTCCAACTGCATCGCCGACGCCTCCCGCTGCCCCTTCGAGATCCTCGGTTGCTTCGGCTTCATCGTCTTCACCTGCTACACACGGGGCAGCTTCGCGCTGCCGATCATCATCATCGTCGCCGCGTTGTTGGTCATCCTGCCGCTGATCATGGTGGGCAAACTGATCCGCAAACGCTACCGCAGCGCCTACCAACGCATCGCCGAGGTCGTCTCCCGCATGCATGAGGTCTTCACCGGCATCCTCACCGTCAAGGCCTACCACATGGAGCAGCGCGAGACCGACTACTTCAAACGGGTCAACGACAAATATTTCCGCAAACTGGTCAGCGCGCTGCGCGCCGAGCTGATGATGAGCCCCCTCATGGAGTTCGTCGGCGTCGTGGCCGTCGCCGCCTTCGTGGTCTACAGTTACCTCAACAGCCTGCTGCTCACCGACATCGTCGCGCTGCTGCTGCCCGCCCTCCTCGCCTACGAGCCGATCAAGAACCTCGCCAAGGTCAACACCTACATCCAGCGCAGCATGGCAGCCGCCGACCGCTATTTCGACCTGCTCGACAACAACACCGAGCTCGTCGAGGCCCTCAACCCCATCTCCATCAAGTCCTTCCAGGACCGCGTCAAGTTCGACAACGTCAAATTCTGCTACGAGCCCGGCGGCCATCTGGTGCTCAAGGGCGTCAGTTTCGAGCTCCCCCGCGGCCACATGGTCGCCGTGGTCGGCGAGACCGGCTCCGGCAAAACCACCATCGCCAATCTCATCGCCCGCTTCTACGACGCCGTCGAGGGCGCGGTGAGCATCGACGGCCATGACGTCCGGAACCTCCGCGTGGCCGACCTCCGCCACCTGGTGGGCATCGTCACCCAGGACCCCGTCCTCTTCAACGACTCCATCGCCAACAACATCGCCTACGGCTGCCCCGACGCCACCCGCGACGAGGTCATGGCCGCGGCCAAACGCGCCAACGCCCACGATTTCATCGTCGACGGCCGCCACCCCGAGGGTTACGACACCGTGGTCGGCGAGAAGGGCTGGAAGCTCAGCGGCGGCGAGAAACAACGCCTCTCCATCGCCCGCGCCATCCTGAAAAACCCCCCCATCCTGATCCTCGACGAGGCCACCAGCGCCCTGGACACCGTCACCGAGAAGCTCGTCCAGGACGCCTTGGACAAGCTCATGGAGAACCGCACCGTCTTCGCCATCGCCCACCGCCTCAGCACCATCCAGCACGCCGAGAACATCCTGGTGTTGGAGAAAGGCAAGATCATCGAGTCCGGCTCCCACGCGGCGCTCATGGCGCTGGAGGACGGCCGTTACCGCAAGCTAAGCGAGATCCAATTCGGATCCAAGGAGAGGAAAAACCACCATGAAAGCTAAATTCCTGTGTTGCCTGGGCCTGGCCTGCGCCGTGGCCATCGCCGCCGCCGCCGAGGACAAGGATAAGCCACAGCTCAAGATCGGCGTGGTCAGCATGGAGAAGGTCTTCCAGGACTATTTCAAGACCAAGGTCGCCAACTCCAACCTCAAGAAGCAGGCCGAGGTCTTCCGCGACTACCTCAACCAGCTCTACAGCTCCAAGGAGAAGCTCGACGAGGAGTTCAAGAAGCTCCGCGACGAGGCCCAGAACGTCATCTTCAGCGACCTCGAGCGCGAGAACAAGCGCATCGCCGCCCAGGACAAGTTCCGGCAGCTCAAGTCCAAGGAGGCCGAGATCCAGCAATACAACCGCGAGAAAAGCCAGCAAATCGACGAGGACTACAAGACCATGCGCAACAAGATCCTCGCCGAGATCCGCGAGGTCGTCCAGGCCCGTGGCCGCCGGGGCGGCTTCACCCTCATCCTCGACGCCTCCGGCAAGACCCTCAACGACATCCCCGCCGTGGTCTACAGCCAGGACGGCATCGACCTGACCGCCAGCGTCCTCACCGAGCTGAACCTCGGCCACGCCGCCGAGCTCAAACAATACGAGAACCTCAAAGACAACCCCAAAGACACCGGGAGGTAACCCCAGATGAAAACCATAGAGGCCGGGAAACTGGCGAAGATGCTCCGCGCCAAGCTGGTTGGCGACGAGACCGTGCAGCTCAGCGGCGTGGCCACGCTGGCCGAGGGCGGCCCCGCTCACGTCTCCTTCCTGGGCAACGAGAAATACCGCCCGCAAGTGCTGCCCTCCCGCGCCGGCGCCGTGATCGTCCCCGAGGACTTCGTCGAGCCGCCCCCCGCGGGCCGCGCCTGGCTGGTCTGCGAGAAGCCCAACGTCGCCTTCTCCCGCGTGGTGGACATCTTCGCCCCGCCCGCCTACAAGTTCGAGCCCGGCGTCGACCCCAGCGCCAGCGTCAGCCCCGCGGCGACCGTCGACCCCAGCTGCCATGTCGGAGCTCTGGCCATCGTCGAGGAGGGCGCCGTGGTCGGCCCCGGCACCATCATCCGCGCTGGCGCCTATGTCGGCAGGGAGGCCAAAATCGGCGCCAAATGCCTCCTCTTCCCCCGCAGCGTCGTGTTGGACCGTTGCGAGCTGGGCAACCGCGTCATCCTCCATTCCGGGGTGGTGGTCGGTGGCGACGGTTTCGGCTACGACATCGGCCCCATGGGCTTGACCAAACTACCGCAAGTCGGCATCGTCCGCCTCGAGGACGACGTCGAGATCGGCGCGAACACCACCGTCGACCGCGCCCGTTTCGGCCGCACGTGGATCAAGCAGGGCGTAAAGGTCGACAACCTCGTCCACATCGCCCACAACGTCATCGTCGGCGAACACTCCATCCTGGTGGCCCAGAGCGGCGTCGCCGGCAGCGCCGAGATCGGCAAAGGCGTCATCATCGCCGCCCAGGCGGGCGTCAACGGCCACATCAAGGTCGGCGACAAGGTCCAGTTGGCCGGCACCTCCTCGTTGGCCAAAGACACCGAGCCCGGCGAGATCATGCTCGGCACCCCGGCCGAGCCCAGGAAGGAATGGGCCAGGCGCCACAACCTCCCCAAGACCTTCGAGCGCTTCAAGACCCGCTTCGCCGCGCTTGAGGCCCAGGTGCAGGCGCTGCAAGCCCAGCTGGGGAAGTAAAAACCGCGCCGAACGAGTCCCAGGGAAGGAGTCCACGACCATGAAAAAGTCCTTGACGCCCTTGATCGTGTTCTTTTCCCTGGTGATCCTCATGACTTTTGTCATCATCAACTCCCGGCTCACCCCCGTCGAACCCATCGGCGATCAGGAGGAAGGTCAGGCGTCCAACCAGCCTTCCACCCGTAACCACGTCCAGATGAGCCTCGGCAAGCTCGACCAGGCCCCCTCCAACGGCGCGACCGGCGCGCCGGTCAAACTCAGCGCGTTGCCCAACCTCCGCCAAGGCCTGGAACAGGCGCGCTATTTCCTCTCCGTCGGCGAGCCCGACAAGGCCGAGGACGCCTTGCGCACCCTGCTGATCTTCTACCCCAACGACTTCGACGCGTTGTCCCTGTTCGGTGGCATCCTCTACTCCGCCGGTAAATACGACGAGTCCGTGGCGGTGCTGCGCAGACGCCTGGGCGTCGCCCCCGACACCGCCGAGGCCCACGAGGACCTTGGCCTCGCCCTCGAGTCCGGAGCCCGCGGCCAGGAGGCCATCGAGGAGTTCCTCAAGGCCAGCTCCCTCTCCCCCGGTTCCGCCCGCGCCTCGCTGAAACTCGCCGGCGTCTACGCCCTCATGGGCGACCGGAACAAGGGGGTCAAGCATTTCGCCGACGCCTACGCCATCATGGGCTCCGGCATCCTGGCCCTCGCCTTCGACCCCATCTACGCCAACCTCAGGAATAGCCCGCAGTTCATCCTGATCATGGCCGAAGCCGAAACCCTCCGCCACGCCAAGGCCGCCGCCGCCGCCACGAAGGCCCCCAAGCCATGAGCGTCATCCGCATCCTCCCCGACAGCGTCAGCAACAAAATCGCCGCTGGCGAGGTCATCGAACGCCCCGCCTCCGTCCTCAAGGAGCTCCTGGAGAACTCCATCGACGCCAAAGCCAAGAGCATCAAGGTCGCCATCGAGGCCGCCGGTTCCAAGCTCATCGCCGTCACCGACGACGGCGTCGGCATGGACGCCGACGACACCTTGCTTTGCCTCGAGCCCCACGGCACCAGCAAGATCCATCAGGACTCCGACATCAACCGCATCGTCACCATGGGGTTCCGGGGCGAGGCCATCCCCAGCGTCGCCTCGGTGTCGCGTTTCCGCCTCCGCTCCCGCCGCCACGACGCTGGCGAGGGCAACGAGGTCTACGTCGAGGGCGGCAAGCTCGTCAACGCCCTCCCCGCCGGCTGCGCCCCCGGCACCGAGATCCTCGTCAAGGACCTCTTTTTCAACGTCCCCGCCCGCAAGAAGTTCCTCAAGAACCCCGCCACCGAGGAGCGGCATATCCACGAGACCTTCTGTCTGCTGGCCCTGGCCAACCCCGAGATCGCCTTCGAGCTCCAGATCGACGGCCGCCGCGTCGTGGAGTCCCCCGCCGATCCCGGCTTGTTGCCGCGGCTCGCGCTGCTGTTGGGCAAGGAGGCCGCCAGCCGCTCCGTGCCAGTCGCGCTCTCCGACGCCGACATCCACCTCAGCGGCTACGTCTCCACCCCTGGCCATTTCCGCGACAGCCGCCGCGAGCAGCGTGTCTTCATCAACCGCCGCCCCATCCGCGCCAACGTCGTCTACCAGGCCATCAAGGAGGCCTACGGCTCGCTCCTGATGCGCGGCTGCTACCCGGTGGTCACGCTCTTCATCGACATGCCCCCAGAAGATCTTGACATCAACGTCCACCCCGCCAAGCACGAGGCCCGCTTCCGCGACGAGCGCAAGCTCGGGGAAGTGGTGGAGCGCGCCATCCGCGCCGCCCTGCGCCAAGCCGCCACCCCCGCCGCGTCCGTCAACACCGCGAGAATGCCCATCAATCCCGTCCTGCAAGGCGCCGAAGTCAGCTACGAGCTCAAGGGCGCCGCCTCCGTCCCGCCGCCGGAGCTGGAGCTCTTCAACACCGCCCGCTTCTCCCCCGACCTCTTCGCCGCCCCCGCCTCGCAGCTGCTTGACGAGATCCTCGCGACCAGCTCCCCGGACAAGCCCCTCCAACCCTCCACGGAGCCCCCCCCGCCGCCCGCGTTGCCCGAGGAGCTGTCGTTGCCCGGCAGCGGCAAACTCCGGATTCTGGGATTTTTAGCCAACACCTACATCCTCGCAGCCTCCGAACCGGGGCTGCTGGTGATCGACCAGCATGCCGCCCACGAGCGCGTCCTCTTCGAGCGCCTCATGGCCAGCGACGACGGCGCGGCGCGCTCGCAACGGCTGCTCTTGCCGGTCACCTTGAGCCTCACCCGCCCGGAGCACGAGTTTTTACGTAGCGAGCTCGCAGCGTTCTCCCAGGTCGGCTTCGTCATCGAGCCCTTCGGCGAGGACACCATGCTCTTGACCGCCATCCCACCCGCGTTGCCCATGGACAACGTCGCCGGGCTGGTCTCCGACATGCTCAACGCCTTCGCCTCGGGCCACGAACGCAACCGCGGCCTGTCGCCCGACGCCGTCGCCCGGGCGGCCTGCTCGGCGGCCGTGAAGGCCCATGACCGCCTCAGCGTGCTGGAGGCCGAGCGTCTGGTCCGGGATCTAGCCCGTTGCGAGCTGCCCTTCTGCTGTCCGCACGGCCGGCCGACAGTGATCAACCTCTCCTTCCAGGAGCTGGAGAAGCGTTTCGGCCGCAAGGTCTAAGCGCCGCGGCTCAGTCGGAGCTGAGCGCCACGAAAGACTTGCCCTCGCCGTCGCCGACGTAGAGCAACAAATACTTGCCGCCGTCCCGCAGCGGCAACATGGCCAGGGCGGCCAAGCTGCCGACGTTGACGTTGTTGACGGCGTAGACGGCCATGCCCGGACGCAGCCCGGCCTGGTCGGCGGAACTGCCGATACCCACGTCGACGATGATCAATTCGCCGTTCTGCTCGCCCAGCCGCAGCCCATGCTTGGCCATTACCCGCTCGATTCCGCCGCCGGGGGGGCTGGCCAACGCCGGACGCAAGCTGTCCTGGCGCGCGGCGACCACGTCGAATTTCAACGTCTTGCCGCCACGGAAGACGGTCAGGGCGATCTTGTCGCCCGGCCGGTGTTTGATGATCGCCAACATGGCCTCGCGGTTGTCGCGGACTTTTCCGCCGTCGATAGCGAGGAGGATGTCGCCGGCCTTGACGCCCGCCACGTCGGCGGGCTGGCCCGGACGCGCCCCGTTGATCCGCACCCCGTTGGGGAGCCCCAGGCTTTCTAGCTCCTCCCGCCGCATGTCCGCCATGGCGATGCCCAGCCAAGGGCGGACCACCTCGCCAGACTCGATGAGCTGCTCCGACACCTGCTTGGCCAAGGAGCTGGAGACGGCGAAACTTAGCCCGATGCTCCCCTGCCCCGCGGAGGTCAAGATAAAGTCGTTGATGCCCATGACCTCGCCGTCGAGATTGAGCAGCGGCCCGCCGCTGTTGCCGGGGTTGATCGAGGCGTCGGTCTGGATGTAGTTCTCGTAGATGTTCATGCCCACGGCGCGACCGATGTTGCTGACGATCCCCACCGTGACGGTGTAGTCGAGGTTGAACGGCGCCCCGATGGCGATGGCCCAGTTGCCCACCTTGACGTTCTCGGGGGCGGCGAAGCCCAAGGCGGGCAAGTCCTCTTTGGCGTCGATCTTCAACACCGCCAAGTCGGTCTTGGGGTCGGAGCCGACCAGCTTGGCCGGGTAGCGCTTGTGGTTGATCAGCTCGACGCTGATGTCGTCGTTGCCCTTGACCACGTGGTGGTTGGTGAGAATGTAGCCGTCCTTGCGGATGATGAAGCCCGAGCCGCGCGCCCCGAGTTTGCCGCTGTCGGCGTCCGGGGCCTGGCGTTCCTCGAAGAGCTGGCGCAGCATCTCCCCGTACGGGTCGCCGGAGGGAATGGCGGCGCGGCGGTTCCGGGCGGTGATCACCACCACCGCCTGCGCCGCCTTGGCGGCCACCACCTCGAACGCGCCCTCCAAATGCTTGGCGGCGCCCACCGTGGTGACGGCCAGCCATTCCTTCGTCAACAGGTATCCCGACGGGGACAACGCCGCGAACACCAGCAAGCCCAGCAACGTTTTCTTGACCATTTTCTCACCCAACGCCTTTTCGCTTCGGCGCCCGCTCAACACAAGGCGCCGTTGTCTTTCGACAGGAGCGCGAGACGTTTGTTCCATAAAAAAAACTATTTCGCCAAAGACGGCATCTCCTTCAAGTATTTACGGAGGATGGCCTGGCTGAAGCCGTTGTTCTCGATGAGCTCCTTGAAGAAAGCGGCGCTGGGCTTCGGGGTGCGTTTGAAGGTCTCGAAGTCGACATGGACCAGGCCGAAGCGCGGCTTGAAAGAGCTCCACTCGTAGTTGTCCATCAGCGACCAGTAGAAATAGCCCTTGACGTCGACGCCGCGTTTGATGGCGTCATGCACGGCCGAGAGGTAGAGCGTCAGGTACACGAGGCGGAAGCGGTCGTCGTCGCAGGCACAGCCGTTCTCGGAGATGACGACGGGACGGTCGGAGAAACGTTCCAGCATCGCCGTGGTGCCCTCGGGCCACATCTCCTCCAGATAGAAATCCTGGTCGATCATCCGCAGGTATTTGTGCGGGAAACGCTTGCCGGCGCAGGACTTCTTGCGGGAGTCGACGATCTCGCGGGTGTAGACGTTGAGGGCCCAGAAGTCGATGGCGCCCTTGGCCTCGGGGCAATCCTCGGCGTCGGTCTCCGGGGCGATCAGCTCGCCGGTCTTGATGGCGTGGAGGAACGTCCCGTTGTAGCGGAAGTCGCGGACCGCCGCCATGATCCGGTCGAGCTCGTCATAATAACGGTCGGGATAGGGCTGTACCGCCATGTGGGCCGAACTGACCGGAGCCTTCGAGAACGTCTTGAGCAAGTGGTAACTCTGGGCGTGGGCGCGGATGGAGTTGAAGCCGTACGCCTCCCAGCCGGGCAGCGTCATGACCCGCTCGTTGATGATGAGCCAGGCGTCGACGAGGTCGGTCAGGAAACGCCCGGCCTTCTCGACGTAGCGGAGAAAATGGGGCAGGTTCTCCCGTTTCCGGAAGCCGCCGAGCGCCTCGAACCATTGCGGCACGGTGAAATGCGAGAACGTCACGTAGGCTTTGACGCCCCGCGCCCGCAAGCGTTCGAGCAGCTCTTTGTAGTGGTCGAGGGCCTCCTGGTTCCATTGGCCTTGGCGGGGCTCGATCCGGCTCCACTCGATGGAGAGGCGGTAGGCCTGGTGTCCGAGGCTGGCGATCAGGTCCACATCCTCGCGGAAGAGTCGGTAATGGTCGCAGGCCTTGCCCGAAGGCTCGGGCATCTTGTTGGCGATTTCTTTGTGGTAGTGCTGCGAGTCGACGTTGTCGCCCTCGATCTGGTGCCCCGCCGTGGCGCTGCCCCAGAGGAAACCTTTCGGGAACGTGAAATCCGGCAAACTGAAAATGTCGTACATGAACGTCTCCTTGTTAAGGTGTGAATCGCTTCAGTCGTGTCGTGATGAGTCGCGTGGGCGTCGGGACGCCCGTCCGGAGCTGGGCGAGCAGCGCCGCGGCCGCGGCCGCTCCGAGCTCGCGGCCTGGGATCTCGTTCACCGCCTCGACCTCCACCCGGGGGTAGCGGCGCAACAACTCCGGAACCCCATGGACAAGGTCGGGCAGGACTTCCAGCCGCTCGGGGAACGCCAATTCTTGCAGTGTCCGGAAGAGCGTCTCCAGCAACTGCCGTCCGCCGTTCGAGACGACGCCCCTTATCCCCTCCTTGGCGATCAGCTCCGGCAGCCGCTCCGGGACGTCCGCCGCGCTTTTGATCCACCACTTCCAGTTGAATTCGTGTCCGGCAGCGGCGAAGGTCTGGATGAAAGCGTGGAGCGTGGCCGAATCCTCGCCGTCACCCAGACAGGCGACGCGGGTGATGCCCTTGGAGAGGAAATGCCCGGCGCGGAGCTTGCCCACCGCGGCGTAGTCCAACGCCACGAGATTGTTCGGCAAACGGACATGGTCGCTACCCGGTCCGGCGGCCAGCATGGCGATGACGATGGGGAGCTCGCCTCGCGCCATGACCCTCTCGATGAGTGGCAGCAGGGGCAAGGGCGGGGTGTTCCAGAGCAGTCCGTCCAGATCTAGTTTCCCCAGCTCCGCCTCGACGTCCTGGCGGAGATTGACGAACCGGACATTGCAGCCCGCTTCGCTGAGGACGTCCATCTCGCCGCTCAGCAAGGCCGGGGACAGCTGCGGCGAGAAACCGCCGTCGCCGCAAACCACACCGAGCTTCGGCGGCGCTTGGACGTAGGAGATGAAGCTGCCTTTGGGCGGGTTGCGGATGACCAGCCCCTCGTCGACCAGCTGTCCGAGGGCCTTCCGAACCGTCCCGTAGCTGACCCCGAGCGTCTGGCAAAGTTCGCGCTCGGGGGGCAGACGGCCGCCGGGCTCCCCCCGCGCCGCGATATGCTCGACCAGTTTCCGCCTGACGCTCACGTGCAACGGCGTTTGCTTCGATCCCTTGTCCATGGCTACCCTCTATGCTATATAAAATTATTATAGCATGAAGACGGAAAAAGTCAATGGCCGTCAGGGTTGGAAGTTGGCGAGACGCAGTTCCATTTGGTAGTTCAGGTCGCCTTGGGCGTGGCGGCGGTTCTCGCCGATCTTCTTGAAACCCAGCGAGGCGTAGAGCGCCAACGCCCCGGCGTTGACCGGCTGGACGTCCAAGCGCATCACTGGCGGGCCGAAAAGCTTGGCCGACTCCAACAACGCCGCCATTAACTTCCGTCCCACCCCGAGCCGTTGGTGGTCGCGGCGCAGACAGATGCCGAAACTGCTTTTCTCCGCTCCGCGGCTCCAAGCGTGCCAAGCGTAGCCGCCGATGGCTTTGTCTGGCGTCTCCGCGACCAGGCAGACGTAATAGGGACTGGCCTCGGCCTTGGCGGCGTTGGCCGCCGCATGCTCCTGGTCAAGCGGATGCGGACAGTAATGGAAAAAGTCCGCCGCCGGAACACTGGCGTAGAAGGCGGCGAGAGCCTCGGCGTCCGCGCCGCGGAGGGGGCGGATGACCCGTCTCCCGCCGCCCTTGGCCTCCACCTCCCGCGGGAACAACCGCCCGAAAATCTGCGTCCGCCGTAAGTGGTGCAGCATGTCCACGAGTTCGTCCACCATTTTCACCACCCCTTCGGGGGAGATGCGCCCGGTGAGGGCGGGAATGCTTTCGTAGCCGCCGCCGTCCCAGGCGTCCTTGGTGACCAGATAGCCCTGCCAGTCGCCGGAGAGTTCGACGGGGAACGTCCAGGGGAAGGGGCTCTCGCGCTTGAGCCGCAGCCCGTGCTCTACGAACAGCTCGCCAGGGACGGCGGCGAAGGCCACGTCGCCGACATGCGCCGCCTGGATTGGGGTGTTGGTGCTGGTCTGCCCCGACGCCTTGATGGCGGTGAAGCTGTCCCGGAAATATTGGTGGTCCCAATACGCCAGCCGGGGCTCGGTGGTTTCGTCGAAGGCGCGGTACGGCAGCGTGACAAACTTGCGCATGGCTCCCAGTTCCGTGGGGAAAAGATCCCGCCGCCGCTCCTCCAGCGCCTTTCTTATGGTGCCTCCGATGGTCTCGACGTCGGTGGTGGGGTTGATGTCGCCGCAGGCTCCCGGCGTGTAGACGACGAACATGTCCTTCAGCTGCTCCGCCGCCACCCCGGGATAGTCCGAATGCCATTGCGATCCCCAGGCGGCGTTGGCGTGGCAGGCGAAATTGTAGAGCAAGGCCAACGCCCCCTCCGTCTCGAAGCCCAGGACGCCGAGCTCCGGGTCGACCGGCGCGGCCGAACCGAGGCACTGGACATTCGGCGGCGGCAGCCAGATGTTGGTCTGGACGCCGCCCTTGAAGCATTCGCGGCGGTTGGCCATGCCGTTTCGGACGAAGGCCCGGGACAGGAATGGCCGGGCGGGTTTCCGGGCGGCGTCGGCGCGTTTGACGCAGTCGGCGAACTTGTCCATGGCGTCGCCAAGCCATGTTTGGCTAGCGGGGTCAGGAAGGGCGTTGTCAAGCGGGACGCCGTTTTCCACGCCGGTTCCGATGCCGGGGCCGGAGTGAGTGTGGCTGCACGTCCAGAGCACATGGCTGGGCGAAATCCCCGTCTCGGCCTCGATCTTGGCCAATGCGTCTCGGACGATATTCTCCGTCAGCACGCACAAATCGAAAGAGGCGAAGGCCAGCCGCCGCCCGGCCGCCTCCACGACCACCGCTTTGACCAGCAAAGGCAGGGCCGTTCCTTGGCTGTGTCTGGCGTCGTTCAGGCCGCCTATCATGCCCAGTCCTTCCGGCGGAGTGATGTCAGCCACCGCCGTCCCGACGAGAAAGTTTGCGTCCATATTGTCAGGCTCCTATTTTCCCTAGAATTTCCAGCAGGTGGTTTTTGCCCGCCATCACCCGCTCCTCCAGCTCCTCGATGTGGGGGATTTTCTCATAGTCCTCGGGTTTGGGGCGTTTGCCGGAAGCTATCTCGCATTGTCCTTGCCAGGCCATCTTCACCGTCATCGCCAGCTCGCGGCGGGAGAGGTCAGGCTGCTCGTCGTGCCACCAATCCTCAAAGATCTCGGCGCCGAAGAGCCATTTGTGGTCCTCGATGTTGAGCGGCAAGTCCGGGTTGGCGGCGTGGAGGATGCCCAGCACGGCCTCCCAGTCGACCAGACCGCGGCCGGGGGGGAGTGTCTGGCGTCCGATGCCCTTGTCGGTGAAGTACAGGACGAAGTCCTTGATGTGCGTCAAGTGGGTGTAGGGGGCGACGCGGCGGGTGGCGTCCTCGATATGTTCGCCGAAGAGTGCCACGTTGGCGGTGTCGAGGCAGATGCCGCAGATGTCCGCGCCGACCCGCTCGACCAGGCGGACGAGCTCGAAGGTGGTGGTGTCGAAATGGTTCTCCAGGTTGATCCGGCAGCGGTTGGCCCGCAAGACCGGCCTGAGCTCCTCAAGCAGGGCGGTGGAATCCTCCAGCTGCCGCTTCCAGGGGACGGAGGGGTGGCGGTAGCGGTTGGCGTCGGAACCCAGCGTGCTGTGCAGCTCATGCCAGCCAGCGGCGGCGGCGAGCTCTATCTCCCGGGCCAGCTCGGCGGCGCCTTTGCCGGAGACGTGCCGGTTGGGGGAGCTGACTCCGATGGTGGTCTGGATGCCGAGGCGGTCGCCGTGCGCCTTGACCTCCTTGAGCTTGCCTAGGTCGTCGCCCAAGCCGCCGAACTGGATGCTTTCCAAGCCGCGGGGTTTCATCCAGTCGAGCTGGGCGCAGGGGGAGAGGTGAAAGTCCCGGAGCGTGAACGAGTCGAGTCCGATTCTCATGATGCGAGCCTCACTTGGCGGCCAGGGGGTTGGCCGGGTTGATCTGGTCTTTGGCGGTCTGCGGCGCGTTGCGGGCGAACTGCCGGGCGACCATGGCGGGGTCGGAGCGGTCAGTCCAGGGCGTGGGCTTGACCGGGAAGTTGACCTCGGCCTTGGACGTGACCGCCAGATAGGCGGCCTCGGCCAGCTCGACCGCCCCGCGGGCGGCGCGGCCGTCCGGGACGGCTTTCGCTTTCATGCCCAGCAAGCCTTTGACCCATTCGCCGACCAAGTTGGCGTGGCCGTCGTGCGGGGCGTTGCAGACCTCGGCGAAGCCCTCGTCGTCGTGGCGTTTGACGAAGACGCCGTGGCCGTCCATGTAGTAGGCCTCGCCCTTGGTGCCGCAGATTTGCACCATCTCGTACCAGAGGCGGTTGTCGCCGGAGTTGGAGCGGGTCCACCAGTTGATGGAGAGCTGGGCGAGGGCGCCAGACTTCATCCGGGCAGAGACTAGGCCAAGGAACTCGCCCTCCATGCGTTCCGGGATGATTTTGCTCATGCAGTTGACGGCCTCGGGGTCGCCGCCGTACCAGCGCAGGGCGTCGAGCTGGTGGGTGAGGCAGCTCATGATGGCACCGCCGCCGACCTCGTCGTGGTTGGCGATCCAGTGTCCGGGCGGGACGGCGACGTTCTGGTTGTGATCGAGCTTGAGGAAAAAAATCTCGCCGAGGGCGCCGGAATCAACGACCTCCTTGAGCGCCACCCAGTTGCTGTTGAGGTGGCGGTCGTGGCAGACATGGAGCGAGACCTGGTGTTGGTCGCAGGCCTCGATCATGCGGTCGCACTCCCAGACGTTGCGGGCCATGACCTTCTCGACTAGGACGTGTTTGCCCGCCTCGGCGGCGGCGGCGGTCGCCGGCAGGTGCAGCGAGTGCGGCAGGCAGATGTCCACCGCCTGGATCTCCTTCAACCGCAACAGCTCGTGATAGTCCGCCACAATGCGAACCTGGTCGCCGAACCATTTCCGGATGGTCTTGTGGCGTCCCGCGCTGGGCTCGGCGACCGCGGCCACCTCGCAAAGCTCCTTGACGCGGTCGTAGCCCTGCACATGCGCCCCGACGATCCCGCCCCCGCCCATGATTCCGACTTTAAGCTTATCCATCATTTGTCCCTCGTTTTTGGTTGCCTGTATTAATCATATTGCCGTCGGTGCTAATATTGAATGGAAAAATCTATCAATGATATGGAACATCCTATTGAATATGATTTTCTCCCGGTTATGGTGATTACATGGTCATACCCTGCGAACCAACGGATTATTTGCGGCAACTGTTCTCCGAGACTTTGGAGTTCAAGTTCCATTCCGCCGGACTGTATTGGATGGAGGCACCAGCGCGGGAGCCTTGGACTTGCCGTCCGACCACCTATGTCGGCCAGATCGAGCACTCCGACGACACGGTGTGGATCGCGGGGGCGGAGCCGCTCCGTTTCAAGGCGGGGGAGGGCGTCATCCTGCCCCCCAACCTGCGGCTCCGCCATGAGTGGGGCGGCAACGCCTCCGGGAAAACCCGGATACGGTGGTCGCATTTCCAGTTCCTGGTGGCCCACTCGGTCGACATCGCCAATTTCCTGGAGTTGCCGCATTTGTTGTCCCGGGACATGGCGGAACGCTTCGGGGATTTCAACGAGGCCCTGGTGGCGGCGGACAACGGTACGCCGCCTTTGGCCGCGGCCGTCAAGATGAAGCGGGTCGCCTTCGAGATGCTGGAGTTGATGCTGGAGCGCATGCCTCTGAAGCCCCGGGCCATGGAGGCGCTGGAGGGCGTGCGGCGTTTCGAGCCGGTCCTGGAGCTCATCAAGCGCGACTACGCCAAGCGGCTCACCGTGGCGGGGCTGGCGAAACGGGCGGGGATGTCGCCGTCGCGGTTCCATGCGGCGTTCAAGGCGGCGTTGGGCGCGCCGCCACTGGACTATGTCATCGGGCGGCGGGTGGAGGATGCGCAACGGCTGCTGGGGTTCACGACGGAACCGATCGGCGAGGTGGCGGCGCGCTGCGGCTACGAGGACCAACTGTATTTTAGCAAAGTCTTCAAGGCGCGGGTGGGCTCCACCCCCAGCGAGTACCGCGCCGAAGTCCAGGCCTCCGCGGGCATGGGCAAAGCCGGTTAGGGGTGGGCAGGGCGTCGAGGCCGGAGCAGGCGATCACCAGCGCGCCGAAGACGCTGCCGAAGACGGGGAGCGAGACACGGTGTTGGTCACAAACCTCTATCATGCGGTCGCACTCCCAGACGTTGCGGGCCATGACCTTCTCGACAGGACGTGTTTGCCCGCCTCGGCGGCGGCGGCGGTCGCCAGCAGGCGCAGCGAGTGCGGCAGGCAGATGTCCACCGCCTGGATCTCTTTGAGACGCAATAGCTCGTGGTAGTCGGGGACGATCTTCACCTGGTCGCCAAACCATTTCCGGATGGTCTCGTGGCGTCCACCTCGCGCTCCACGGCAAAACCAAACTCGTATACCCCATCCCCACCACCACAAAAAAATACCCCCCTTCCCTTGACTTTTCCGGAAAAATCATTACCTTATACTAAACCGCTTTAGTAAAAATAGGAGACCACATGTTGAGGCAAGCAGAATTGACCCGGAGTCTTGAGGCGAACATCAGATGGTTCGAGCAGTCCGGCGTGATGTTCCCCTCCGACGGCTCATGGGGCGTGGGGGAGCGGGTCGCTCTCAGCGCGGGCAACACGGCGTTGAAGCAAACCCTGACGAGCTTCCCGGCCTACACCACGCATAGCGACCACGTGGTGATTGAACAACGCCGCCCCGACTGCAACTTCGAGGCCGCGCTGATGTTCCTATTGGCGGCCAAAGCGCTCGACAAGCCCGCTTTCCGGAACACCGCCCGGAACCTGCTGGCCTACCTCCACCACCGCAGCGGCATGAGGAACCCAGACTTGTCCGGCAAAGGCAAATATCCCGTCGGCGCCTGGAAATGGTCCCATATCCAATGGGACGCCAGCATCTGGTTCGACGACAACGCCTGGAACTGCGCCATCCCTTTGCTCATCGCCAAGCTCGATCCGGAATTGGACGCCGAATTCGCCCTGAAAAGCTCCGCCCTGACCCTGGCCGACGCATTGGCCGCGGGCTTCGAACGCCAGCTCACGGTCGCCGAGCCCGACGCCAAAGGCTTCAAATGGGACGGCGACCTGAAAAGCCCCCATTGGGGCTCCCTGGTCGTGCTGGCCCTGGGCCTGTCCGACAGACGGAAATACGCCGAACTCATCGCCCGCTACGACGTCCATGTCCGGGAACGCATGGACAGTTTCACCAGCAGCGAGCGCGCCTATGTCGTCCTCGGCGCCTGCGCCGCCGGTAGCCTGGACACCGCCCGGCTTTTCGCCGACCGGCTCTTGTCGCAAATGGACCCGGCCTCCGGAAACATCCCCAGCGAGTGGGGCAAGGAGGCGCCCATCGGCCAACATCTGGTCGATTTGATCTACACCATGAACTGGGTCGTCCTGGGGCTCCAGTCCCTGGCGGCCCTGACGGACGAGGCCAAATACCGCCAGGCGCTTGTAAAAACCCTGGACTTGGTCATTAGTATCCAGGACACCACGCCCGCGGCGCACCTCAACGGCTGCTGGCGCGGCATGTACGACCTGGGGGCGAAGGCCTGGGGCGGCGGAGACTGCTTCGAGGGCGGAGCCAGCAGCGTCTATTCCGGCTGGACCAACGCCCCGCTCGCCATCGCCATCGCCGGCGAGCTGCTGGGGGCGTCCCCTCTTAACGGTTAGGAGTTGTGGGATGGGAAAAAGGCTGACCATCGCGGACATCGCGCGGGAGGCGGGGGTGTCACCCACCGCCGCCTCCTTCTACCTCAACGGCAAGGCAAAAGAGCACCACTTGGCCGACGTCACCTGCGAGCGCATCGAGGCGGTCATAAAGAAACACGACTACGCCCCCAGCTTCAACGCCCGGGCGGTCGGCTCCGGGAAGAGCCACCTGCTGGGCGTGGTCGTCGGGGACATCAACCGCTCGTTCTGGACGGACATCATCGCCGGGATCGAGGAGGCCATCGAGCGCCGCCAGTATACCATGGTCCTGACGGTCTCCCACTACCAGGCGGAACGGGAGCGGGACATCCTCACCTTCCTGGGGCGCAAAGGGGTGGACGGCCTGATCCACGCCCCCATCCTGTTGGAGGGCGGCGGCGCGGCCAACACCGCGGCGCTGCGCAAGCTGGCCGACCATATCCCGGTGGTTTCGCTCACCAACCCGCGGGAGGGCTTCCCGTCGGTCTACAACGACAACGCTGCGGGGGGACGCCTCGCCGCGGCGCATCTTCATGCGTTAGGGCATCGGCAAGTGGCGTACATCGGCCCCGCGGACGTGCCCTTGAAGCGAGGCGTGGCCTTCCGGCAATTCTTCCAGGAGCAGGGCGTCGACGTCCCGGCCTACGCCAGCGTGGACGCCTTCCTCCCAGACGCCAAGCGCTTCACCGCCGCGTTCTGCTTCAGCGACTATGTGCTGCTGGATCTCTATGGCAAAGCTCGGGCGGCCGGAATCAGTATCCCACAAGACTTGTCGGCGGTCGGCTACGACAACCTGGATTTCGTCCAGTTCCTGACTCCCGCCGCCACCACCGTACATCAGTACAAGGCCGAGCTCGGCGTGGCCGCCGGGGAGTTGATGCTCCAACTACTCGCCGGGGCAAGCCCGGAACGCCAGGAAATCAAATTCACACCGAGGCTGGTTGAAGGGGAAAGCGCGGCGCGCGTCACGACGTGAGGCGAAATCGCCCAAGGATGCTCCCATACCGCTAGTATGGCGTTTCCCTTATTTCCCCGTCTCCGTAAAGCGGTCTTGCCCTCCGGGACATCGCTTTTGCGGCTCCAAGGACTCCAAGGACGGACATTCTAACGCAAACACTTGCATTTCCTTGTTGTCCTTGGCGAGGCGCGCGCCCGGAATAATTGAGTTCGCCAAAGAGGAAGCGCGAGGTTTTATTTGAAACAGCCATACTAGATAGTTTTCGGTTTCTCCGCCGCGGCGTCCGGGCGCCGGAGGGCGTCGAGGCCGGAGCAGGCGATCACCAGCGCGCCGAAGACGCTGCCGCAGACAGGGAACGGCGCGGCCGCCAAGACCGCCCCCAGCAAAGCCTTGAGGAAGGCGGGCGCCCGGGACTCGACGGCGAGGCGGCGCTGGACGACGTAGACTCCCGCGAAGGTGACGACGAAGGCCAGGAACATCGCCAACGGCAAGGCCACCACCGCCGCCTCCGCCCCGAAGAAGAGCCAGTCAAGCCCCAGGATGAGCAGCCCGCTCAACGGATGGAGGTTGCCCTTTGAACCGATGAACCGATGAAGGGAAGAAGAGGAAGGGGGAAAAGGGGAAGAAAAGGAAGAAGGATTTATGCGCCCGGATAAACGCCAGCCCTCGTCGCCGCCTGGTTTCCGCGTCTCAACTTCATCGGTTCTTCTGTTCATCTGTTCATCTGTTCTTCGGTTCGTCGGCCCCCAACGCCAGGGAGTCGATCAGGGCGAGCAAGTCTTTGAGTTTGGGCTTGGCGACGAAGGCGTTGGCCTGGACCTCCTTGCATTTCAGGGACATCTGCTCGTTGACCAGGGAGGAGAAGACCAGCACCGGGAGCGCCGGGCAGAGCTCCTCCTTGATTTTGCGGCAGAGGGTGAGTCCGTCCATCTTGGGCATCTCGATGTCGGTGATGACCAGGTCGAGGAGGTCCGCGAGGGTTTTCCCCGTCTTTTGGGCCTCGCCGCGGAGCTCCAGGACGCGGGTCATGGCGTCCTGGCCGTTGTCGAAGGCTTCGAGGCGGTTGAAGCCGGCGGTTCTCAAGTTGGCGACCAGGAGCTCCCGGATATAGTTGGAGTCCTCGGCCAAGATCACCCGGATGGTCGCCCGGCTTTTGACGGGCTGCTCGGCCTCCAGGCTCTCCAGGGCGTAGCTCTCGGGGTCGAGCTGGCTGAGAATGCGCTCGAAGTCGACGACCAGGATCTCGTTGCCTTCGATGTTGATGGAACCGGTGAAGGAGGTCTGGCTGACGTTGTGGAAGTAGTCCATGGGCTTGAGGTCGCCCCAGGAGACCCGATGGATGCGGTTGACGCCGTTGACCAAAAAGCCGACGGTCTTGCCGGAGAACTCGGTGATCAGCACGAGGTCCTTGTTCTCGCGGGCGGGGTCGGCGGCAGGGGGCTTGCGCTTGAGCACAGTGTTGAGATCCATGAGGTTGACGGCCTCGTCCCGGACGAGGACGACGCCCATGACGGCGGCGTCGGTGTCCGGAGTCCGGGTGAGGAGCGCCGGCTCGAACTGGATGATTTTCCTGACTTTGGCGACGTTGACGCCGAAGCTTTGGGAGCCCAGGTAGAACTCCATCATCTCGACCTCGTTGCCGCCGCTTTCGAGCAAAATGTCCTGCTTGCGTTCCCGCGCGCTCATGATTCGCCGCCCCCGTCGTTGGTGTCTGGAGTAGAGTCTAGCCCGGCGACGAGTCATTTTCAAGCCGCCGCGGTTAGTCTCCGGCTCAAGGATGGTTAGGAGCGGGTTTATTCCGGTTCAACATGCCGCCGACCAGTTTGAGCCGCTTCGCGACGCTCTGGTCCAAAGCGGCGGGCTCGGCGCACGCGGCGGCTTTGAGGTAATGTGCGGCCGCCGTCCTGGGGTCGCCCTGGAGGAGGCGGCATTCACCGAGGTTGTAGAAGTAGGCCTTGCGGTTGTGGGCGCCTTCTTGAGGCGCGTCGAGACGAAGCAGCACGCGTTCCGCCTCGGCGGCCTGGCGCATCCCGAGCAGCGCCGCGGCGTAAGCGAGGGTTACGGAGCTGTTCTCGGGGTGGCTCCGATAAAACGGGACGACAAGTTGATGGGCGAGCGCGAAATCCCCCTTGCTCATATATAGATGCGCCAGCATGGTGGCGGCGTTGGCCGAGTCCGGGCGCAGCTCTAGGGCTCGCTGGAGGTTGGCCTGGATCTCCTCCGGCCCGGCGCCCTGACGCGACAGGGCGACGGCATAGGCGTGGAAATCGCTGGCGCGCAGTTTGCTGGGCTCCTGGGCGGCCCAGTTGGCGCCGAAGGCGGCCAGGAGCAGCCCCGTCGGTAAGACCAGACGGAGCCAACGCCGTCGCCGCGCCATGGCGCGGCAATAGCGGATCAGGAAGACGGCGGCGACGCAGTACAGCGGCAAGAGCTGGATCTTGTACCTGCCCAGGGGCATGAAAAGCGTGAGGGGCACGGCGTAGGCCGCGGCGTAGGTAAGCAACAAACTCGCCCGGACAATCCGGGAACGGCGCGCCAACAGCAGCGGCAGCCCGGCGACCACCAACGGCATCAGCAACCATGGGCCAAGCAGATAGGTCAGCGGGGCGATACGGAATTTCATGAAGAAGTAGTTCAAGTTGTCCGGCAGTTCGTCGGCGCGGAAGAGGTGGAGGAATTTAGTCAACATTCGCCTTAGCCGTCCGGATGATGGCTTGGTTTCCACGTTTGCGCTGGCTTCCACTTCCGCGCTGGCGTCCTGCGGGGGGCTGGTGTTGAGACTGAGCTCGCCCGTTCGGGTCACCACGCCGCGGACGTAGCCGAGGTAGTGGGAGTTGATGACGTTCAACCCGCAGATGTCGCCTTGGTTGTGCAAGGCAATGGTGGCGATGACGACGGCGGCGCCCAAAGGAAGGAAACTGAGGCGCCAAACTCTTGCGGACAGCCTCGTCCCATCGCTTCGTAGCTGGCGCCACGTTGTGAACAGCAGCCACAGCGATCCTAACCCCACCCAGGCCAGCCCCATGGGCCTGATCAACGCTGGTAACACCAGCCCCATCCCCGCGACGAACAACGACCTGGCCGAGTGGCGTTGGTCGAGGACATAGACCAGCAAAGCCAAGGAAAAGACGTTGGCGAAGAGGAAGATCGTCTCCTTCAACAATGCGCCCTCATAAATCAACAGCGGGGCGTAAACCGCGAAAAGACAACCCGTCAGGGCTCCCCAGCCGCCGCTACGGAAAAAGCGGGCGGCGATATAAGCGATCAACCCCGCGCTGACCGCCCCAAGGAATAGCTGAACGACCACTATCGCCACGGCGGAATTGTCCTCCCACCCCAGCTTGTAGGGCAAACTGAGAAGCAACAAATACAAAGATTTGTAACATTCGCCGTCGGCCACTTCCTGGGCTCGGAGCACGTGCCAGCGCATGTCCAGTCCGCCCACCTGGTGATAGTTGCGGAATGGCGAATCCAGCCAGAAAACTAGGTAGACAGCCCGCGTCGCCAAGGCAAGGAGGAAGGGCACCAACGCAACCCAGGTCGGAAACGGAATCTTTTTGTCTGTCATGACTCTGCCTGTCCAATGAAAAGTGAATCGTGGCTGGCGTAGAAGGGAGCCCCCTGCCTTCCCTTCTTTATAGCCTATGGCCTTTTCTTGTATGCGCTCACCAAGCCCCAGATCTCGTCGAAGGGCTTGACGCCGGCGGAGGCTCCGGGGTGGGTCAGGCTGCATGCCGCCATGCCGCAGGCGAAGTCCAGAAGTTTGGCGGTGTCCCAACCGCTGTGGATGCCGAAAAGGCAGCCAGCGCAGAAGGCGTCGCCCGCGCCGGTGGAGCCCTTGACCAGCTCGGAGGGGAAGACCAGGGAGTCGGTGAAGACCTGTTCGGCGTCGTCCTTGCGGTAGGAGAACGCCCCCTCGCGGTAGTGGATGACCAGCCGTTTGCGCACCCCGGCCTTGACCAGGATCTCGGCGGCCTGGACGATAGCCTCGGGGCGGACGCCGCGCTCGTCGCGGACCTCGACTCCCGTGATCTTGGCGGTCTCCACCTCGTTGATGATCAGATAGTCGGTGTAGGGGAGCGCGGGCATGACGATCTTCTTGAAGCGGTCGCTGTTCTCGCTGACCACGTCGACGGCGGTCTCGATCCCGGCCTCGACCATCCCCGCCAGGAGCCGGGCGGCGCGGGTGCCGAAGCGGGCGTCGGGGGAGTCGAGCTTGTCCAACAGCAAGAGGTAGCCCAGGAGGCAGATCTTGCCGGTGATCCGGTTCAAGTCGAAGTCCTCGACGTCCAGCATGGCGTTGGCGCCACGGGCGTGGAAGAACGTCCGATGCCCGGTGCTGGCGACGTTCACCACGTCGGTGTAGGAGGTCTCAGCGCCGGGACGCTTGACCAGCAGCGAGCTGTCGACGCGGTGGTTGTGGCAGTCGTTGAGGATGATCTCGGCGTTCTCGTCGTCGCCCAACACCCCGACGCCCTGGAGCGGGATGTCCACTCCGAGCTTCGCCAGGTCGAGCAGCACGTTGTAGGGCGCCCCGCCGTTTGCCGGGGGCTCGCTGCGGAGGATGTTCGCCAAATTCCCCTCCTTGGGGTAGGAGTCGACGATCTTGATCCGGTCGATGATCCAGTTGCCTCCTGCGGTGATGCCGTTCCTGCCAGCCATGTTTGCCTCCCTAATGTTTATATTGCGATGGTTTTGGACATGAGTTCCAGATATTTGGCGTCGATGACCTCGGCGCCGGCGGCGGCGACGATTTTGTCGGCCTCCCGCTGGCGCTGTTCCTGGGGAAAATCGGCGGCCTGGAGGACGGCGACGGCGAAACGGTCGGGGTCGAGGCCGGGGATGAAGCCGTTCTCGCCGTCCTTGATCCAGGAGTCGGTGATGCCGGGGATGAGGTTGGCGACCACCGGGACGCCGCAGGCGAGGCTTTCGAGCATCGGGGTGCCTAGCCCCTCTTCCTTGGTGGGGAAAAGGTAGACGTCGGCCATGCGGTAGTGGGAGGCGACGTCGGCGACAAAGCCGGGCCGGACATCGACGCGGTCGGAGACGCCGAGCTCGGCGGCGCGCCTCAGCACGGCTCTGAAGACGTCGTGGTCGCGCTCGGCCAGCGGACCGGACTCGGCCAGCGGGCCGCCCAGGAAAAGCCGGAAATCCTGGGGCAGCCGCGCCAGGACGTCCACCAGGAAGATATGGTTTTTCCGCGGGATGAACTTGGCCACGTAACAGAGCAGCTTGCCCTCCGGGCCGAAACGGGTGTTGGCGACGCGGGCGGCGAGCCGCTCCGCCGCCGTGGCGGGGTGGAACTTGGTCTCGTCCACCGGATTGGGGCGGCACCAGACGTTGTCGCTATAGCCACGGTCGGCGCAGACCCGGCGCAGCCGCTCGGAGATGCAGACGATCTGGAGTTTGGACGGCAGGGCGTCGCTAGTCCAGAGCCGGTCGGGGAAAGGGATGTACTGCGCCGGGGAGTCCATCTCGTTGCAGAGCTCCAGGATGGTGGGGATCCCGCGCTTGACGGCGTAGGCCAAAGCGGTGGCGGTGACGTAGTTCTCGCCGAAGACGTGGATGAGGTCGGGCGGGCGCGGCAAGCGGCGTAGGACCTTGAGGGTCTCGGCCTGCTCGGCGCTGAAGTTGGCGGAGTTGCGGAAAAGCCGCAGCAGCTTGGCGAACGGGCCGGAGCCCGGGACGGCCCCCGGATAGGGCTTGCAGGAGACGCGGTGGACGTCCAGGCCGTCGTGCTCGTAATGACAGCACTGGTTCTCGGTCTCCGAGCCGCAGAGCGCCACGACCCGCATTCCGGGCGTCTTGGCCATGAGCCGTCCGTAAAGCCAGCGGGCGCGGTGCCCCGAACCGGAGTATTCCGGGGGGAATTTGCTGCTCACCAGCAGGATCTGCGCCTCGTTCAGGGATTTTGGTCTCATGTTCGCCCCATGTGCTCCAACAGCCGGGCGGCGAAACGGACCATCCCCTCCGGCGAGAGGGCGGCCTGGTAGCGTTCCTGGGCGGAGCGGGCAAGGCGGACGCGGCCGGGCCAGTCGGACAGCAACTTGTCGAGCGTCTCGTCGAGGTCGGCGAGATCCCAACGGTGGACGGCGCAAGTCTCGCCGGGGACGAAGAGCTCCGGCCAAGTGCGCAAGTGCGAGAAGTCGGGCTTGACCAGGGCGCAGCCGCAGAGGATGATCTCGAAGTCGCGCAGCGTGATCTCGCCCACCCCGAAGGGGCCGATCCCGACGCCGGCGGCACGCATCTCGGCGAAATATTTGTCCAAGGGCAGCTTGCCGCAGTCGACGCCGCGGCGGGCCATGGCGGCGATGATGGCGCGGCGGTGGGCGGCGACCGACGGGCGGGAGTAGGTGGTGCCGAGGCGGCAACTCAAGGGGATGGGACGCTCCAGCTCCGGGCGGGTGAAGCGCGGGGCGAAACGTTCGGGCAGGGGGAGATGGGGGCGGAGCCGTTGCCGCAGCCTCGCGGCCCACCCGTAACGGGACTCGGTGTAGTTCTCGAAACAAGTGTTCCAGGAGAGCCGCGCCTTTTCCTGAAGCAAGCCCTGATCGGGCAGCTCGTAGTCGAAGGCGTCCTCGCCGCTCTGGTAGAGCTGATCGAAATAGTCGGTGAAAACCCTGCCGCTGCGGTACTTCACTTGGTATTGCCCCAGGTCGGCGAAAAGCTGGCTCTTGAGGTATAAATCGACCTTGGGGAGCACGGGGAACTGGGTCGACCAGGTGCTGTCGGTGGTGTCGAACCAGAAAATCTTCGTCCCGGCGGCCCGCGCCTGGTCCAGGAAGGCGAAGAGGCCCGCCCGGTCGCTCCGCCACCAGGGGCGGAAAAAGTTGGAGTTGACCCAGAGGTGGCTGCCCGTGAACAACGCCGGACTGATCCGGTAGTGGAATTTGAGCTCCACCCCCTTCGCCCGGAACGCCCCCCGCGCCGCCAGCAGCGGGCAGTTGAACGCCCGCGAGTTCGGGCAGGAGTTGTTCGTCAGCACATGAACGGTCGACATAGGTTTTGGTTTTAGGTTTTAGGTTTTAGGTCAAGAACTCCGAACTCCGAACTCCGAACTAGTTTTCTGAACTCCGAACTTCCCCCCTGCCTTTCCAACTCCGAACTCCGAACTAATTGTATTCGTAGCCGAACGAGTGGCGGAGGCTGGTCCGGATGGCGGTCTCGATGCGCTTGAGGGTCTCCGGGGCGATTTTGTCGGTGTAGTCGGAACTGCCCTTGAAGTGGAAATGCTTGGACTCGTCGCTCTCGAACTTGAACTCGCGCTCCTTCTGTTTGCTGAAGGAGAAGTAGTCGAGGGCCTCTTGCAAGACGTCCTTGCTGACGGGCTCGCCGAAAACGTAGCCGTACATGTCGGCGAAGCCCTCGGCGGGGGACTCGCGCAAGTCCTCGTAACGGAAGGAGCGGGAGGACGTCCCGGGCGACGCGGCGAAATCGCCCCAGCCGTTATAGAAGTTGATGATGCGCTTGAGCGCGCCAGTCTTCTCGAGGCAATCCTCGAAACCGGCGTAGCCGGTGGCGCGGCTTTTATAGTAGGAGTAAAGGGTGGTGGGGATGTTGCGGATGATGAAGACGGTCCTGGCCTGGTCGAGCCACCACAGGGGGGACTCCTTCCAGGCGCCATGGGTATGGAAGATGTAGTCGACGTCCACCTTGGGGAAGGCGCGACGGATTTTGCGTTGATCCCAGCAGCGGCCGTCGGCGGGCACGACGATGCGGTAGGGCTTGCGTTCCCGGTCTTTCAACGTTCCTTCGCCCTCGTAGGCGACCCGGTAGCCGCCGGTGTGCTGCTTGACCAGGCAGTAGTTCATGATGTCCCCGGCCCAGTTCCAGCCGGACTTGGGGAAGGTGGCGAAGAGAACGCACTTGGTTTTGAGCATCGTCACTTTGTTGAGGAAACCCAGGCTTCTGGGGTTCATCCCCTCTTTGGGGCTAGGATGCAGCACGGCGTCCAAGGTGGAATGCAGGCGGATGTCGAACATAGTGTCAAACTTCAGGTTTCAAGTTTCAAATTTTGGGCATGGAAGGAAACAATAGCCGTGTTTGGCCATTTTTCCAAGCGCCGCTTCGCGTCCTGGCGGGACAAAACGCTTCAGCGTCCGGCCCCGGATGGCGGCAGTTGCTTGGGGGCGTCCTCCTGGGTGGAGGGCAGCGCGGCTTGCTCGCCGAGCTGGAACCGCCCCAGGAGCTGGTGCAACTGCTCCGCCTCGTCCACCAGGTTATGGGCGGCGGCGGCGGCGCGCTCGGAACCCTCGGCGTTCTGCTGGGTCACCTGGTCGATCTGGCCGAGAGCCTGGTTGATCTGGGACACGCCGCTGGCTTGCTCCTCGCTGGCCACGGCGATCTCGGCGACCAAGGTCGAGACCCGCGTGGCGTTGGCGTCCATCTCCTCCAGCGCGACGGCCACGGCGCGGACGGACTCGGCGCCGCTCTTGGCGCTGTCGGTGGAGCGCTGGATGAACCGCTCGGCCTCCTTGGCCGCCTTGGCGCTGCGCGCCGCCAAGCTCCGAACCTCCTCGGCCACCACGGCGAAACCTTTGCCGGCGCGGCCGGCGCGGGCGGCCTCGACAGCAGCGTTCAAGGCCAGGATGTTGGTCTGGAAAGCGATGTCGTCGATCATCTTGGTGACTTTGACGATGTCGCGGCCCGCCTGGTCGATGTCCTTCATGTCGGCGGTCAAGGCGGTCATGCCATCGATGCTGGCCTTGGCGGAGCCGTGGGTGAGCTGGGCGAGCTGGTCGGCGGCCTTGGCGTTCGTGGCGTTGGCCTCAGTCTGGGCGCCGAGCTGGGTCATGGAGCTGGAGATTTGCTCCAACGAGGCGGCCTGCTCGGTGGCGCGCTGGGACAACTCCTCGCTGGCGCGGAAAATCTGGTCGGAGTTGCTGGCCACGCCGCTGGCCGTCTGGTTGGCCTGCCAGAGGATGTCCCGGATCGTGCCGACCATGTCGCGCAGCGCGGCGCCCAGCGAATCCTCGTCCGAAGCCAGGACGACCTCCTGGCGCAAGTCGCCTTTGGCGACCTGGGTGGCCAGCTCGGCCTTGAGTTGCTGCTCGTGGGCGAAACGGCGGAAGGCGTCAGCCATCTCGCCCACCTCGTCACGGGAAGAGTAGGCGAAGTCGGCGTTCAAGTTGCCCCGCGCCATGCGCCCGAAGATCGCCGTCAGGGCCATGATCGGCCGGGTCAGGCGGCGGGAGAAGCCCAAGGTCACGCAAGCGCAGACCAGGAGCAACGCCAGCACCACCGCGCCGACCAGGACGGCCGCCTGCCGCGCTCCGCTTTTCGCCTTTTCCCGCATCTGTTGAACCACTTTCATGAACTCGGCCATCGGGGCGGCGATCACCAAGGCGTAACTGCGGTCGCCGATCGGCAGCGGTGCGAAGGCGCAGACTTTCCAGGTCTTTTCGTATTCGTAGTAATCCGTCCCGGCCTGCCCTTTGCGGATCTTCTCCTCGAAGAGCCGCGCCAGGGCGGGGTTGAAGGACTGGATGTTGAAATTGTCCTTGAGCGTGTATTTGGGATGGGAGACGACAACGCCCTGGTCATTGACGACGTAACCGTAGCCCGTGTCGCCGTAGCGGCGCGTCCGGACGTAGGCGTCAATCGAGCGCCAGTCGACGTTGAGCACGACCAAACCCTTGAACGCCCCGCCCAGGGTAACCGGGGCGATGAGACGCAGCTCCGGCTGGGCGGTGTTCTTGGCGATCTCGACGGGCGAGCAGTAACCGCGGCCTTCCCTGCCCAGTTTCTCCCCCAGCTTGAACCAGTCGGTGTCGGACACGTTCCGGCTGCTGGACACGATGGCGCCGTCTTGGATTTTCACTATTTCGTTGCCCGCGGCGTCCACGTAGCGGATCTGCCCGTAGAGCGGCAGCGGGCGGCCGTCGACCTCCAGCTTGGCCACGGCGAAAGTGTTCAGCAGCTCCTGCTCGACCAGCTTGATGGTGGTGCCCTTGGCTTTCTCCGCCACGTCGTCGAGGTAGCCGCTGCCGCAGATCACCCAGTCCCAGGGCTTGAAATAGCTGTAGGCCAAGAACTTCTTCCGCCCCTCGAAGTCGTAGCGCAACACCTGGAAGGAGCCCTCGCGCTTGTCGCTGAGGACTTTCCCCAGCACGTCGAGCTTCAGGTCGCGGATGACGTTCTTGCCCTGCAGGGCCGCCTTGGGATGCACCAGCAACGTGCCCTCCGAGTCCATCACGTAGATGTAGCCATCCTTGCCGATCTTCGCGCCGACGATGGCGTCGATGAGGGAGCGGTTCTCGATCTCCTTGACCCCGAAATACAACATGCCCAACAGCTCGCCGGAGGGGGACTTCAGGGGGGTATAGATGGTCTGGCACCATTCGTCGACCACGAAAGCGCGGCCGCAGAAGGTGCCGCCCTTCAGGACGGTGGCGACCACCGGGTTGGGCTGGCCGTCGGGCTTGACGGCGGGGATGTAAGTGTTGATGGAGCGGTCGCCCGCGACGTTCTTGACGTTGGTGGCGACCCGCAACATGTCCCCGGCGGCGTCCATGCGCTGGAAGATGGTGCAGGTGCCGCCGACCAACGCGGTGACTTGGTCGACCACCGGGGTCGGGACCTTGAAGCTGGAGTTGGGTTGGAGCGTCGTCTTGCCCAGCCGCAGCAAGGGCAGGACGACCGGCTTCGACTGCTTGGTGAGCTGGTTGATGGCGGGCCATTCGTGGGTGGCGCTGTCGAGGCTGGCCGGCCCGGCCTGGCGGAGGAACATCTCGGCGACTTTGAGGTCGGAGCGCAGCACCCCGGCCAACATGCCGTTCTGGGTCCGGCAATTGGCCTCGACGGCGATCACCTGAGACTCGGCGTCCTTGAGGCAGAGCGCGTTCCATAACTCGTTCTCGCCGTCGACCGCCGCCACGTAGGCGGACAAACTGTCGGCGCGGGACAGACGCTGCAAATCCAGCCGCGCCATATCGAGGAAGGACAGGATTTTCGAGCGGTCGGCCTCCACCGCGGCCCCAAGGGTCTTCTCGGCCTCTTTGGCGAGCAGCTCGCCGGACTCGCGGTCCGTGGCCGTGGCGTATTTGTAGAAAGACCAGGACGCGGCCGTCAGCACCAAGGCGACCGCGGCCATCACCATCCCCAGCGCCATCAACGTGATCTTGCCCCGCAAGCGCATAGCCCGGCTCCTTGATGATTGGCATGATTCAATTCGTCAAGGATTATATAGAGCGGTGACGGCTTATTTACAAGCCCCGCGCCTCACTTGGCCCGCATCATCCGTCGCACCTTCTCCGCCAACGCGTCCAGGTCGAAAGGCTTGGTCTCGACGTCGTCCATGCCCGCGGCGATGAAGCGCTCCCGGTCGCCCTGCAGCGCGCAGGCGGTCAGGCCCAGGACCGGGACGCTATGGTCGAGTATCCTGGAGCCGGGGTCGCGGATGCGGCGGACCAGCTCCACCCCGTCCATCACGGGCATCTGCACGTCCAGAAGCACCAAGTCGTAAAACCTCGCCTCCAGAAGCCTCATCGCCTCCACCCCGTCGTTCGCCGTGTCGACTCTGACGCCCATAGCCTCCAGGACGCACAACGCCACCAGCTGGTTGGCGCTGTTGTCCTCGCAGAGCAGGAGGCGCCGTTCCGTCGCCGCGGCCGGGGTTGACGGCGGAGGCGGGGGCGCGGCGGCGTCCTGCGGTTTGTCCAGACACGCCGTGAACCAGAGCTCCGCGTCCCGCCCCGGTTCGCCGACGATCCCGGCTTGGCCGCCCATGAGCTCGGCCAACAGCTTGGCGACGGCCAGGCTCGTGTCCGCCGCCGCGGAGCCTGGCGGCGGCGGGGCGCCGGCGCCGCGCGCCGAGAAGCGGATCCCCCCCTCGGACGCCACGGAGACGCGGACGGCCAGCTCGCCGCCCTGGGTGGACTTCAGCATGGTTCCCACCAACGCGAAGAGTATCTGGCGCAGCCGCCCCGGGTCGCCGCGCCCGTCCGCCGGGACGTCCGGGTCGACCACTCCGCTCAGCTTGACGCCTTTGGCGTCCGCCTGGGGCGAGAACGCCGCGACGACCTCGTCCAGCAGGCCGCGCGGAGCGAAATCCACCGCTTCCAGCTCCAGCTCGCCGGCCCGGAGTTTGGGTAAATCCAGAAAATCGTTGAGGGAGGAGAGGAGGATTTTGCCGCTGGAATAGGCGAGCGCGGCGAAACGGCGCTGCTTGTCGGCCAGCTCCGAGTCCAACAACAACGCGAGCATCCCGACCACGCCGTTCATGCCGGAGCGGACGTCATGGCCGAGCTTGGCCAAAAGCGCGGCCTGGGCGGCGTTATCCGCCTCGGCCTTCGCGGCTCTGGCGCGCGCCTTCTTGAGCTCGGCGGCGTTTTCCGGCGGCGCCTGCTCCTTGCTTTTCGGGTCATCCATGCTGAAGCCTCCGTGACAAGTTTGGCGTTTGATTAGTGTTGTCCGCCTTGAGCGAGTCCAGTTGTTTGCCGCCTCGCGGCGCGGTTTTGTCCATGGCGGTTCCTCGAGGTCCTTTCACTTTTTAGACGGGAAGGTTATGGTCAAGGCCGCGCCTTTGCCTTTGCCTTCGCTGGCGATGCGGATGGAGCCGTGGTGCGAGCTGATGATCTCGCGGCATTCGTGCAAACCGATGCCGGAGGCCCCGGACTTGGTGGTGAAGCCGCGTTCGAAACAGCGCTCCTCCTGCCCCGGCTCGAAACCCGCAGCGTTGTCCTTGAGCACCAGCTCCAACCCTGTTCCGACGCATTTCGCCGACAGCTCCAGGGTTCTCCCCGCTTGTCGGGGGCAGTCGTCGAAGGCCTCGCAACTGTTGCGCATGACGTTGAGCAGGACTTGGATCAGCCTGGTCGGGTCGCCTGACACCGCGGGGGCGGCCGGGTCGTAGTCGCGGACGATCCGGATGTCGTGTTTCTCCAAGCCGGCGGCCTGCATGATGAGGGCGTCGTCGAGCAGCTTGGCCATGTCGATCTTGCCTGCGGCCGGGCGGCTGTCCTTGGCGTAGTGCCGCTGGATGTTCAGGATGGCGTTGATGTGGGAGATGGAGCGGGAGATCCGCTCGAAATAGCCGTTGAAGCTGTCGCGGCGTTTCTCCAGGCTCTCCCCCAGGGCTTTGACGAAGCTCAGCAGCGACTGGCTTTTCTGGGCGCCGAAGGCTTCCAGGAGCTTGTCGCTCTCCTTCTCGAAAAGCTTCGCCAGGCGTTCCAACGAGGTGATCTCCTCCCAAGACTTGTCGGACATGATTTTGACGGCGTTGGTGCCGACCGAAGTGATGGCGTTGCCGATGTCGTGGAGGATGTTGTTGGACATCTCGATGCGGCCGCGCTGCACGGCCGCCAACTTCTCCAGCTTTTGGGCCTCGGTGCGCTTGGTGATGTCCTTGAGGGTCTCGACCACGCCGACGATGTCGCCGTTGGCGTCGAAGTAGGGGGCGGAGGTGAGGATACAGGCGATGTCCTTGCCGTTGTGGCCGTGCTTGACCACGTCAACCTCGCCCTTGCATCTCCTCTCCATGATGGTTGCCAAGCTGCAGGAGGCCGTGTCGCAGGTGTCGCCAGGGAAGACGTCGTGGCACTTGAACCCGATTATCTGCCCCATGTCCAGTCCGCTCAGCTCGGCGTAGCTCTGGTTGGCGTAGATGATGTCCTTGTCGCGGCTGATGACGCAGAGGGCGTCGCCGGAGGCGTTGAGGATCTGCTTGATGTCGCTCTCGAGGCGTTTTTCCGCCTCGCTTTTGCGGAGGGCCTCGTCGCGCTCGCGGAAGCGCTGCAAATAGAACGCCACCAGCACTCCGCCGACCAGGCAGGCGGAGAGGAAAGCCAGGCGGCTGAACTGCGAGTGCGACGGCACGTTGCGGGCCAGGGCGTCCCAGAAGGTGAGCGGCGGCTGGAAGAACATGAAGCGCAGGTTGCTGTCGAAACAGTAGTACTCGTAGACGCTGTCCGCCACCCAGAACAGCAGCCCGAAGAGCGCCGCGACGCTGGACGCCCCGACGTAGACCCAGAGCTTTCCTTTGAACCACATGCCGCCCCCTCCTCATTCGCCGTTCGGGCCTTCGATCCGGTTGAACACGTCGCCCGCGACGACGAACAGCCCGTGCGGCGCCGTGTAGCCGATGCGCTCGGCCGCCTTGAGGTTAAACGCCAGCGCCTTGGGGGACGCGTAGCCTTGCGGGAGGTCGCGCGGCTTGGCGCCGTTCATGGCGGCCGCCAGGGCCTGGGCGTTGGCGCGGCCAGCGTTCGCGCGGTCGCTGTCGGACATCGCCAGCAAGGCGCCGCTCCGGGCGGCGATGGCGCCCTTGATGCTCCAGGTCGGCAGGCGCCAGGCAAACGCGGGCGCGAGGACGTCCGGCATGAACTCGACGTCCAGGCCGTTGTGCTCGCTGAGCCAGAGGGCGTCGATCCGCGGCGCGAGGGCGGCGATGGCGGCCTTGGCCAGCCGCGACGCCTCCACCTTGGGGATGTTGGTCTCCGGGACATAGGCGACGACCAAAGCGAAGCCTTTGGCCTTGGACAGCTCCTCGAGCTCGTCGAGGCAAGCCCAGACGCGCCCGTCGGGGGAATCCTCGCAGACCACGCCCAGACGCTTGAACCTGAAGATGTTGTGGAAGGCGCGGATCTGGCGCCGGTGGCAGTCCGGGTCGCAGTCGACGTGCAGGTGGTCGAAGCCGGAGTCCCCGGCGCTCTTGACGATCCCGGACCGCACCGGGTCGGTGACCGCGAACACCACCGTGGGGGTGGAATGTTGGTTGTTGGCCAGATCCTGCCCCGCCCAAGTCCCGGCGGCGAGCATCAAGTCGATGTCGGAGCCGCGCTTGAGCCGGGCCAAGAGCCCCGCCTTGGTCTTGGCCCGGATGGCGTCGTCCCACCTCGCGTCGTAGAAGGCGTCCTCGCGGAAGTCCAGATAATCGCTCCGGACGTGGCGCGCCAGCCAGCGCCACAGCGTCGCCGCGTCCCCGGGGGCGACGTCTTTCGGATAGGGGGGCTTCGCCAGCCAGCCCATGGACTCCAGGGCGTTGGCCAGCGACTTGAGCTGCTCGCCGTAATTGCTGTACGCCCCGCCCTGCAGGTAGCCGAGGCGCCACTTCTCCCCCTGCCGCATCACCGGGCTGGTCTTGAAGCCGCACAGCTGGGCCGGCTTCTCCGCGCCGCGCATGGTGGCGAGGAAAATCAGCCCCAACAGCCCGGAGAAGGCCAGCAGCGACAGGAACAACGGAATTAAAAACCTTCTCATCTCTTCCTTTCGGGGGGCAGCTCCAGGCCGCTCCGGAATCCATCTGATATATCGTAGCCCGGCCTGCGGGAAAGGACAAGCGCCGGGAATGACGTGGCGCCAAGTTTCCCCGGTCGTCCCGTCCCCGGGGCATGCCTCCGTCTATCCGTCCTGGCGCGTGGCGCCCTCCAGGGGGAGCTCGACCACGAATTTCGTCCCTTTTCCCGGCTCCGACTCGGCCAGCATCTCGCCGTGGTGCTGGGTCTTCACGATGAAATACGAGACCGACATGCCCAGCCCGGTGCCGCCGCCCACCTCCCGGGTGGTGAAAAACGGCTCGAAAACCCGCTTCAACGTGGCCGCGTCCATGCCCGGGCCGTTGTCTTCGATCTCGACCCGCAGCGCCCCCTCCGCGGGGCGCACCCGCAAGACGAAACGCGGCCCGCCGCTTTGGTATTGCTTGGCGTTCATCGCCGCGGCGCCGTTTTTCAGGATGTTGAGGAAGACTTGCTGAAGCTTGCTGGGTTCGCAACGTATCGGCGGAGCGTCCGCCTGGTATTCCCGGACGATCTCCATGTGGCGGAAGTCGTATTTCCCCTTCAGGTCGAAGTCGTTGGCCGCCAGCTCCACGGCCTTGTCCAGCAGCTCCGGCAGGGAGCAAAGCGTCTTGCCCCCGGAGTCCTTGCGGGCGAAGCTGAGCATGTTGTTCACGATCTCGGCAGCCCGGAGGCCGCCAGCCATGATGTCCCCGACCATCTGGTCCACCTGCCGCTCCCGCATGTAGCGGGACAGTGTCTCCAGGTCGAGTCCGGCCAGTTCGGCGGCCTTCCGGTTGGCCGGGATGTCGTCAAGCAGGCGGCGCTTGAGGTTCTGCACGCCCTGGACGATCCCGGCGAGCGGGTTGTTGATCTCGTGCGCCATGCCCGCGGCCAGCCCGCCGAGGGACAACATCTTCTCGGACTGGATCATCATGTCCTCCAGGCGTTTCTGCTCGGTCTTGTCATCGACCCGGATCACCGCGCCCTGGACGCCGTTGGTCACCAGCGGGTAGATGGTGATGTCGTCGTAGCGGATCTCGCCGCCCTCCTGGCGAGCGACGGCGTGGCGCTTCTCGACGGAACGCTCGCGGATCGAGCGCTTGATGGCCGCCATGTCGGTGGCGAACCGCGGGAAGACCTCCTCCAACCGCCGCCCCAGGACGTTGGCGGCACAACGGTGAGTCTGCTCCTCGGCGGTGTTGTTCCACTGGGTGACCCGCCCCTCGCCGTCGACGGTGACGAGCACCGAAGGCATCGAGTTGATGATGTTGTCGATATAGCTCTTGGCGTGGCTCAGCTCCTGGCGCAGCCTGCGCTCCTCGGACGCGGCCCTGGACAGTTGGAGGTTGCTCAGGCCGATCGCCGCGACCTGCTTGGCGAACTTGACGAGGTAGTCCATGGTGAGCTTGACCCTGTCGCGGCTCACCCGGGGCACCCGCTCCAGCGCCGCCAGGTACGCCGTTTTGTCAAAGCCGTACCGCTCCGCCTGGGCCTCGAAGACCTTGAGGTCGACGGGCTCGTCCTCGTAGAGGAACTGCCCGGTGAAGACGTTCCCGGCATGCTTGCCGTCGATCATCAGGGGGGTGACGACGTCCCAAAGCTGGTTGAGGCATTTGTAGGCCACATGCTCGTCGGGCTTGAGGTTCTTGGACAGGAACAGGTCGCTCTTGTGGCAGTTGCCGCAGGCCTCGGGATGGACGCGGTGGAACTGGGTGCAGATGTCCCGCCAACCGCTTGCGACCAGGATCTCCCCCTTGAGGTCGAGGATGGCCGTGGCCATGTCGGTCAAGGAGCTGAAGTCGTCCATGAGCAGCTGGATGGCCGGCGCGCCCAGGAGGCCGCGCAGCTCAAAGCCCTCCAGCTTCCCAATGGGGACGCTAGCCATAGCCTTGTCGTCTTCCGTCATCGCCTTACTCCAGCAGCCCCAGTCGTCGCAACGCCGCGTGCAGCTCGGCTTTCTCGATGGGTTTGACTAGATAGGCGTCGCAAAGGTTGCCGAACGCGGCGCGCACGTTTTTCATGTCCCGCATCGCGGTGGTCATGATCACCTTGACCCCTTCGGTGGAGTAAATGCCCTTGGACTCCTCCAGGTCCCGGATTTGCCGGAGCGCCGTCACCCCGTCCATGCCGGGCATCTTTATGTCCATGCAAATCAAGGAGTAAGGATGCCCTGACGCAAAAGCGTCCCGCACGGCGTCGACCGCCTCCTTGCCATTCACGGCCACATGGGAAAGCCCAAGCCCGTCCAGCAGCTCCTGAAGCACCAAGCGGCTCGGGAAGTCGTCTTCCGCTATCAAGATATTCATGGATCTCTCCTTGTCCACGCTCGCGTCCGGCCACCGCGGGTTGTGTTTCCGCCCGGCTCTCCGGGCGACCTCCGCGCTTACCATGCTATATCACCGCAAAACATCGCTTTTCAATCGCGTCCCAGAATTATTCGACGAAAAATCCTGGAGCCGGGCGTTTTTGCCGCGGCGCCGCGGAATCGCCATTGATTTCTGGCCGCCAGGGCATATTTTACCTTGAACGATTGGGTTTATTGCGGAGACGGCGGCGATGGTGAGAGGCATGATTACGCTCCTGGCGGCGTTCCTGGCGGTCCACTCCGCCGGGGCGTCGGTCTACGACGACTATCCGGCCCTGCTCCAGAAATTCGGCGTCGAGCGGGAGACCCTCGCCGACCCGGCCGGGATCGCCGACAAGATCCTGGTCTTCGAGAAGGACAAGGTGCGGATCCAGGCCCACATGCTCGCGGGCAAAGTCGCCAGGATCGAGTACAAAAAGGAGACGATCTTCAACACCGCCGAGACCGACGCGCTGCTGGTGGCCAACGCCCCGAACAGAAAGAAGGGCGACTGGCTGGCCGACACCAAAAAAAAGAACGACGTCGCCAGCAGCATGTTCGTCCGCGTCGACCGCAACGCCAGCGCCGAGGTAAAGTGGAACGTCATGACCGTCACCTCCCGCGACTACTACGCCGCCCAGAAGCGGCTCGCCGAGCGGCGCAACCGGGGCTTGGCCGACAAATTGAAAAACTTTTGAGCGCTAACATAAAACACAATTCGAAAACGGGAGCTGAAGTTGAGCAATAAAGCCAAAAGCAAGTCCGCCTACAGCCAGGCGGGGGTGGACATCGATTTCGCCCAGGAGCTGCTGCGGAAAGTCAAAACCAAGATCTCCGAGGCCAAGCGCCCTGAGATGCTCGCCCCCATCGGCGGCTTCGGCGGCCTCTTCCAGTTGGACCTGAGCAAATACCGCCAACCCGTGCTGGTCTCCAGCATCGACGGCGTCGGCACCAAACTGATCGTCGCCATGATGATGGGCAAATACGACAGCGTCGGCCACGACATCGTCAACCACTGCATCAACGACATCGCCGTCCAAGGCGCCGAGCCGCTCTACTTCCTGGACTACTTCGGCACCGGCAAGCTGCGCAGCCCCCAGTACGAGGAGGTGCTCTGCGGCATCGCCGAGGCCTGCAAAGCCAACGGTTGCGCCCTGCTCGGCGGCGAGACCGCCGAGATGCCCGGCATGTACGGCGACGACTTCGACCTGGTCGGGGTCATCAACGGCGTGGTCGAGAAGGACAAGCTCATCACCGGCAAGGACATCAAACCCGGCCACGTGGCGGTCGGACTGGCCTCCAACGGCTTGCACACCAACGGCTTCAGCCTCGCCCGCCATGTGCTCTTCGAGCAGCGCCAATACAGCGTCCACACCGAGCTCAAGGAGCTTGGCGGCTGCAGCATCGGCGAGGCGTTGCTGCGCCCCCACGTCTGCTATTGGAAAGCCGTCAAGGCCGCCATGGAAAAAGGCGTGGCCCTCGCCGGCATCGCCCACATCACCGGCGGCGGCCTCTATGACAACGTCCCCAGGATACTCCCCGAGGGCGTCGGCGCCGTCTTCAAGAAAAACTCCATGAGCGTGCCCCCCGTCTTCAAACTGATCCAGGAGGAGGGCAACATCGCCGACCGCGAGATGTACCGCGTCTTCAACATGGGCATCGGCATGGTCTGGTTCGTCCCGGAGAACCAGGTCGAGACCGCCATCGAGCTCTGCGGCGAGAACGGCTACCGCGCCGGAGTTTGCGGCGTCGCCGTCGAGGGCGAAAGCAAGGTGGAGGTCGAATAGCCTCAAAACACCAGGGGGGGTCATGACGGACGGGAAATTTGACGTACTTATCGTCGGGGCGGGCGTGGCGGGAGCCGCGGTCGCCAGGAGGCTGTCGCGCTATCGTCTGGACGTGGCGGTGCTGGAGAAGGAGGTCGACGTCTCCTTCGGGGTCAGCAAGGCCAACTCCGGGATCGTCCACGCCGGTTTCCACGACGTCCCGGAGACCCTCAAGGGCAAGCTCTGCCAAACGGGCAACCGCATGTTCAGCCAGCTCCACGAGGAGCTCGACTTCCCCTTCGAGCGTCATGGCGAGCTCATGGTCGCCTTCGACGAGGACGAGTTGCGCACCCTCCAGACCTATCACCGGCGCGGCCTCCAGAACCACGTCCCCTTCATGGAGATGCTCGGCCCCGACCGCGTCCTGGAGCTCGAGCCCAACCTCAACCCCGACATCGTCGGCGCCCTCCACGCCCCCACCGCCGGGGTGGTCTGCCCCTACGAGTACTGTTTCGCCCTCATCGGCAACGCCGTCAAGAACGGCGTCAAGCTCTTCACCTCCCAGAAGGTCACCTGGATCGGCCGGACCGACGACGGGTTCCGGGTCGAGACCGAGGCCGGACTCAAGTTCAAGACCCGCTTCGTCGTCAACGCCGCCGGGCTCCACGCCGACGAGATCGCCAAACTGGTCGGCCTCACCGACTTCAAGATCATCCCCCGCAAAGGCGAGGAGTACCTGCTCGACCGCCGCGTCGGCTCCTTGGTCCGCAAGGTGCTCTTCCCCGTCCCCACCCCGAGCTCCAAGGGGATGCTGGTCATCCCCACGGTCGACGGCCCGGTCATGGTCGGCCCCACCGCCGAGAACATCGACCGCCGAGACGACTTCAGCACCACCCGCGAAGGCCTCAAACAAGTCTTCGCGCACGCCCAACGGATGGTCCCGGCCATCCGCAGCTCCGACGCCATCACCTCCTTCGTCGGCCTCCGCCCCGTCGCCACCGGCGACGACTTCATCATCGGCCCGACCAAGGTCCCAGGCTTCATCAACGTCGCCGGCATCCAATCCCCCGGCCTCACCGCCTCCCCCGCCATCGCCGAGCTGGTCAAGGACATCCTCCTCAAGGAAGGCTTGCGGCTGGAGGAGAACCCCGCCTACGATCCCAGGGCGCGGGACAAATTCGTGAAGATCCGCGGCCTGGTCGAGGTCCGGGACTTCGCGGCGCTGGGGCAAGTCGTCGCCGCCGACCCCGATTACGGCAAACTCGTCTGCCGCTGCGAGAACGTCACCGAGGCCGAGATCCGCGCCGCCGTCCGCGCCGGGCACCACACCCTCGACGGCGTCAAGTTCGCCACCCGCGCCGGCACCGGCCGTTGCCAGGGCGGCTTCTGCGGCTCCAGAGTCATGCGCATCATCCACGAGGAGACCGGCATCCCCATCGAGCAAATCTCCAAGAAAGGCCCCGGCTCCGAGATCACCCCCATCCCCCTGCTGAAAGGAGGCCGCCGATGAACCGCTCCGTCGACGTTCTGATCATCGGGGGCGGCCCGGCCGGTTTGGCCGCCGCCTTGGCCTTGAAGGAGGCCGGGGTCGAGAACCTCCTGATCGCCGAGCGCGAGGAGACCGCCGGAGGCATCTTGATCCAATGCATCCACAACGGTTTCGGCCTCCAGCGTTTCAAGGAGGAGCTCACCGGCCCGGAGTACGCCGAGCGCTTCCTTGAGCTCGCCCGCGGCAAAAACATCGAAATCGAGCCCAACGCCTGCGCCATCGACATCATCGACCACGGCGCCACCAAGCTCGTCCCGCTGCTCTCCGCCGCCCGCGGTTTGATGCTGGTCGAGGCCCGCGCCGTGGTGCTGGCCATGGGTTGCCGCGAGCGCAACCGCGGCAACATCAACATCCCCGGCAGCCGTCCCGCCGGGGTCATGACAGCAGGGGCCGCCCAGAAAATGATCAACCTCCACGGCTACATGCCCGGCAAGGAGGTGGTCATCCTCGGCTCCGGCGACATCGGCTTGATCATGGCCCGGCGCATGACCTGGGAAGGCGCCCACGTCAAGGCGGTGATCGAGGCCCAGCCCCACCCCGGCGGCCTGAACCGCAACATCGTCCAATGCCTCAAGGACTTCCACATCCCCCTGCACCTCTCCCACACCATCACGAGGATCAACGGCAACCACCGCGTCGAGTCGGTGGACGTCGCCCCCCTCGACGCCGGTCAGGAGCCGCGGCCCGCCGACGGTTTCAACCTGACCTGCGACTGTCTGCTGCTCTCGGTCGGGCTGATCCCCGAGAACGAGCTCTCCCTGAAAGCCGGGGTAAAACTCGACCGCGTGACCGGCGGCCCGCTGGTCGACTCCAGCTTGATGACCTCGGTCCCCGGGGTTTTCGCCTGTGGCAACGTGCTGCACGTCCACGACCTGGCCGACTGGGTCTCCGAGGAGGCCGACCACTGCGGCGCGGCGGTGGCCGCGTTCCTCCGCGACGGCCCCCCGCGGGGCAAGACGATCCCCGTCCGCGCCGGGAACCTGGTCCGCTACGCCCTGCCCGCCACGGTCGAGGTCGGCAAACCCGCCAGGATCTCGTTGCGCTCCATCGCCCCGGCGGAACAGGTCACCCTGCAAGCCGTGGCCGACACGGGAGCGGTCCTTTATAGCAAGAAGCTCCGGGTCGTCTATCCGAGCGTCATGCAGCGCGTCGAGCTGGAGAACATCCCCGAGGGCGTCGCCTCCGTGGAGCTATCGTTCGTCAAGGAGGACTCGAAATGAGAACGGAGCTGATTTGCCTCAACTGCCCCTTGGGCTGCGAGATCGCCGTGGAACACGACGACAAGACCATCGTCTCGGTGAGCGGCAACCACTGCAAACGCGGCGCGGCCTACGCCGAGCAGGAGGTCTTCAACCCCGAACGGACGGTCACCACCACGGTCCGCGCCGAGGGGGGGACTTTGGAGCTCCTGCCGGTGAAAACCAGCCGCCCGGTGCCCAAGGCCATGACCTTCAAGGTGGTGGCCGCGGCGTCCGCGGTGACGGCCAAGGCGCCGCTCAAACGCGGCGACGTGCTGCTCTCGGACGTCGCCGGCACCGGCGCCGACCTCGTCGCCACCCGCGGCTTGGAAGTTTGACCTTCGCGGGATTGGAAGCTATTGTTAGATAAATTCATAAGGAGACTGTATCCATGGCGGAACACAAAGCGATAGTGGCGGTGGTGATGGGCAGCGACAGCGACCTACCCAGCTTGAAAGGGGCCTTCGAGATTCTGGAGAAGTTCCAGGTGCCTTACGTGGCCCGGGTCATCTCCGCGCACCGCACCCCCGCCGAGGCGGCCAATTTCGCCAGCTCCGCCGAGCATAACGGCATCCAGATCATCATCTGCGCCGCCGGGATGGCCGCCCATCTGGCCGGGGTCGTCGCCGCCCACACGATTTTGCCGGTCATCGGCGTGCCCATGGTCTCCGAGGCCTTCAGCGCCCTCGACTCGCTCCTCGCCACCGTCAACATGCCCCCCGGCATCCCCGTGGCCACCGTCTCCGCCGGCAAGGCGGGCGGCACCAACGCCGCGCTCCTGGCGGTCTCCATGCTCGCGTTGGCCGACAAGGAGCTCGGCGCCAAACTGAAGGATTTCCGGAAACAACAGTCCGACAAAGTCCGCAAAGCCGACGCCGGAGTCATGGACAAAGTCAAAGCGCTGCTGTGACCGCGGCCCAGCTCCTCCTCGGCCTATCCGCGCTGGCCTTGTCCACCGCGGCCTTCGGTCTGTCCCCCGACAGCCCGCGGCTCGAGCTCCCCCCCGGGAGCGTCGAGCTGCGCCAGTTCCTTGGCCGCGGCGAGGAGATGTTCCTGAAATTGGAGGAGCGCGAGCCGGAGGTTTTCCGGCATCTGAGCCAGAGGCAACAGACCGACATCTTCCGGAAAATCCTCAAAAGCGTCGATCCCGACGCCGACTTGGCCTTGCCCCCCCAATCCGACGCCACGGAAAAACCGGCGGTCTTCCCCGCGGCGCCGCTCGCCGCGGGACGGGCGTACTACTGCCGGGTCGACACCCTCGACACCGAGGTTTTGTCCCAACTGTCCGAAACGTTGGCGAAGGCCGCCGCCAGCCAGGCCGGGCTAATCCTCGACCTCCGCGACTGCGGTGGCGACGATTATCGTTTGGCGCTCAAGGCCGCAGGCCTGTTCCCGGGTTCCGGACCGCTGGCGTTGCTGATCGGCGGGCGGACGCGCGGGGCGGGAGAGCTCCTCGCCTCCCATCTGGCGGGGTGCGGCAAGGCCTTGGTGGTCGGCCAGCCCAGCGCCGGGAAACCGTGGGCGGACCTCAGATCCAACCTGAGTTCGGGCGACGTGCTGTTGACGCCGTCCGCGCCGCCCGACAGCGTCAAACTGGACGCCCCGCTGCCGTTGCGCCCCGACTTCGCCGCCCCCGCCTATCCCATGACCGACCCCAAGGAATTGGAGGAGTTCAACGAGGATTTGGACGACGACCCCTGCGTGGAAAAAGCCGTGGACCTCTTGATCGGCCTAGACAAAGTGCGCAATAAAAAACCAACCCAAAAAGTTCAGGAAGGGGGTCTGGGGGACAACCCCTTTCAAGGGGTTTCCCCCAATCCGAAATAACCATGCGTAACTATAATGTCGACGACGTCGCCGCCTTGTCCGCCTGCGTGGCGGCCTTGTCCAAAAGTGGTTCGGTGCTCTTGGCGCCGACGGAGACGGTCTACGGGCTGTTGTGCTCCTGGCCGGACGCGGCGGCCCGCGAGCGGATTTACCAAGCCAAACGACGCGACGGCCGCAAACCGTTGCAAATGTTGGCGGCCGACGTGGCGATGGTCGAGGCGGCGGGCGGCGTCCTGACGGCGACGGCGCGGCGTTTGGCGGCGGCGTTCTGCCCCGGCCCGCTGACAGTGATCATCGACGCCACTGATGGCGGTTCGATCGGCTTCCGCATCCCCGACCATGCTTTTGTGCTCTCGGTGATCCGCGGCCACGGCAAGCCGTTGGCGGCGACCAGCGCCAATTTGTCCGGCGCCCCCGCGGCGCTGAGCGTCCCCGAGGCGTTGGCGACCTTGGCGGAGCCGCCCGACCTAGCGATGGACGGGGGGGCGTTGCCCATGGACTCGCTGGCCTCGACGGTGGTGGACGCCCGCGGCGGGCTGAAAATTTTACGGGAAGGCACGGTCAGCCTGGCGGAGCTGGAGCGCGCCGTCAAGGGATAAACCAAAACAGGGGGATGTCACGATGGGGAGAAAATTCGTTTTGATGGTGGCGTTGGCCGTCTGGGCCGCGGGGGCTCTCGCCCAGGACAGTCCCCGGCGGGACGACGCCATTCTCGCCGAGCTCAAGCTGCTACGCCAATCCGTGGACGCGCTCAAAGCCGAAGTGGAAACGCTCAAGCAAGAAAAGAAAGAGGTGGATGACGAGGATGTCGCGCCCAACGTCACCGGCATTTTCGGCTCGACGCGGGGAGCGAACCTCGCCAAGCTCAAAAAGATCAAGCTGCCGCCGAACCCCACCGACGACCAGGTCAAGGACTACCTCGATCAGATCGCCGAGGCCAGCGCCGGGCAAAGTTGCTTCTCCAGCGACGACCCCCAAGTCAAGATGTATCAAAAAATCAACCCGAACAAACTTCCCTTGCTGCTAGACCGCATGACGGGAGAGCGGAACGGCACGGGCTACTACCATGTCAGGGAGGCGGTCAAGCTCATGGCGAGGAAGCAGGACAAGAAACTGATCCTGGACGCTTTGCCCAACTCCCCGGAACTGGTGTCCGTCGTCGTCAAACACCACTGGGAAACGGACGCCAAGGACACCTTGCTGGAGGAGCTGGGCGGCGGCAAAGCGTCGCAACTCCCCCCGGAATGGGTCCAAGCCGTCGTCAACCTGGAGGACCCGAAGACTTATGACGCGCTGAAGGACTACCTAGTGAACGGGCGCAACCGTTACCAGACGTTCCAAGCCATCAACGGCCTCCCCGGCCTGGATTTGACCGAGGCGGTCAAGGAAGTCTGGGAGAATGGCGGCTATGACCAGTGGGAGATGGCCGGAGTGGCCAAGATCGCCTTCCAGTTCGGCCATGTCGACGCCCTGGATAATTTGCTCGACATGCTGGACGACGAGAAGATGGCTTGGCAAGCCCAGGAGATCCGGCCGTTGCTTTATCGCCACCTGGAAGTCCGCGGCAACAGCGCCACGCTCCGCGAGTGGCTGAAGAAGAACCGGGGCAACATCAAGTTCGACCCCCGGGACAAAAAATACAAAATCGCCGTGGGAAAGACGGCCGCGGCTCCGGTCGCCAAGCCCTGAGAAAGCGGCCCGCCACTTCCTGTGGTCGAGGGTCAATGGAAGAGGGCGAGGAGCTCGTCCTTGGAGAGCTTCGTCCGGTCGGCTCCGTCGAGGATCTCCTCGGCGAGCTGGCGCTTGCGGGCGTGGAGCTCGATGACCCGTTCCTCCACGGTGTCGTCGGTGACCAGGCGGTAGATGGTCACCGGCTGGGTCTGGCCGAAGCGGTGGGCGCGGTCGGCGGCCTGGTTCTCGACCGCCGGGTTCCACCAAGGGTCGAGCAGGATGACGTAGTTGGCCGCGGTCAGATTCAGGCCGAGCCCGCCCGCCTTCAGACTGATCAGGAAGAACTCGCCCTCGCCATGCTGGAAGGCGTCGACCCGGTCCATGCGCTCGGGCACCGGGGTGGAGCCGTCGAGGTATTGGTAGCTGACGCCCTGGGCGTCGAAGAGGCCGCGGACGATGGAGAGGCAGTCTACGTACTGGCTGAAAACCAAGGCGCGGTGGCCGGCGGCGCGGAGCTCCTCTACCAACTCCATGAGCAGCTCCATCTTGGCTCCGGGCATGGTCGCCGCCTCCGGCGCGGCCAAGGACGGATGGCAACAGGCGCGGCGTAATTTGGTCAGTTGGGCCAAGATGTTGATTTGGCCGCCACCGTCGTCGGCCGCCAGGGCGGTGAGGGCGTTGCGCCGGGCCGCCTCGTAGAGGTGGCGCTCCGGGGCGGACAAGGTCACGGACAGGGTGATCTCGGTCTTGGGCGGCAATTCCTCGAGCACCTGCGACTTGAGGCGACGCAGGATGAACGGCGCGACCAGTTTTTTCAGGGCGTGCGACGGGGCGGCGGCGCCTTCCACGAAAGTCCGGCCGAAATGCGCCTGCGTGCCCAGCAAGCCAGGGTTGATGAAGTCGAAGAGGCTCCAGAGCTCCGTCAGGTTGTTCTCCAGGGGGGTGCCGGTGGCGGCGGCCCGGAACTTCGCCTTGAGTTTCTTGGCGGCCTTGGCGCGCTTGGACTGGTGGTTTTTTATCGCCTGGGCCTCGTCAAGCACGACGATGTTCCATTGCTTGTCGGCGAAAAGCTCCTCCTCCGAGGCGAGCACCCCGTAGCTGCACACCAACACTTCGCGTTTCTTCAAATCTTTGAGCGCCTCCCCGCGGTCGCCGTTGTCCAGCGTCTTGAACACCAGCCCGGGGGCGAAACGCTCCGCCTCGCGGGCCCAGTTGCGGCAGACCGAGGCGGGGGCGACCACCAACGACGGCCCGGCGGCGGCGCGGGCGAGCAGCAACGCCAGCAATTGGACGGTCTTGCCCAGCCCCATGTCGTCGGCCAGGCAGGCGCCGGCGCCCCACTCGCAAAGCCGCGACAGCCAGACGAAGCCTTCCTCTTGATAGGGGCGCAAGTCGCATTGCAAGCCTTTGGGGATTTTCGGCTTGAGGGCGAGGGCGCGCTCGAAGGCCTCGACCCGGACGCGCCACTTGTCGCCAAAACCCCGCTGGGCCTCCTGAGGCAACGCGTCGATCAGCAGGGGCAAGGCGCCAGGCGCCGCCACGAGACCGTCCTTGTCGAAGGTGGCGGCGGCGGAGAGCTCCTCCAGGTGGCGGCGCATCTTGGTGGTGACGCGCAGGTAGCGGCGCTCGTCCAGCGGGATGAAGTCGCCGACGGACTCGGGCAGGCGTTTGAGCAGCTCGGAGAGCTTGGCCACCAGCTCCTCGTCGAGTTTGGCGTGGCCCTCGACCGCCAGCCATTCGGAGGCGGTGAAGCCCAGCGAGAACTTGAAGTCGGAGAAGTCGACGGATTTGCCGACGTGGTAGGCCTGGCCGCGGGGCCACTCGACTTGGGCGAGGGCGGCGGCGCCGTGGAGCTCGGAGAGGACGGTCAGGGCGTCGGGGAGCTCGGCGACATCCCAGCGGTTGCCAGCCACTTTCCATTCGGCCAGGGCGGGGCAGGCGGCCAGGAGGCCGTCGCGGGCGGCGGCCTCGCCTTTGAGGTCACGGGTGACGGAGAGTTTCTCGGCGGCGAAGTCGAGCAAGCTGGTCCGGGCGCCCGCGCCCGGGGCCACGGCGAGCTCGGGCTCGTCGAGGACTTGGTTGAGGAGCTCGAAGGCCAGCCCCTCGCCGGACTGTTGCGCCAGCATCCGGAGCTTGACTTGGCCTTCGACTTGTCGGACGCCCTCGACCCCGGCGGCTTTGAGGTCGCCGACCACCCGGACGGAACCGGACAAACGCGCCATGGTCTCGGCGAGCCGTTTCTCCCCGGCGGCGGGGATGAAGAGCCGCCCCTGTTTGTCGCCATGCTTGGCGAGCAGCGCCGCCAGGCGCTTGACCTCGTCGCTGAACGTGTAAAGTTTGTAGAGCCCGTCGGACTCCTTCATCAAGAGCTTGCCTTCCGCGATCAGTTGGCGCGGGAAGGGCAGGCATAGGGAATGGCCGCCGCGGCATTGCTCGGCGCGGAGGCAACACTCTCCGGCGACGAGGCGGACCGGCCGCTCCGACGCCCCGTGCCCCTCGTAGACATTGGGAAGGTCGATGAGCATGGACACCGCCCTTTCCGAGAACGTGTAGCTGCCGCCGTAATAGCGGGAATTGTCCATGACGATCCCCCCCTTCATGGGGACGTCCGCCGGGCTGAGGAACTGGTCGTACTCCCCGGCGTGGAGCTTGGACAACGCGATGTTGCGGCCCTTGTTCCAGACTCCATTGGCGCCGCGTTTGCGCAGCCTGGGGGTGATGCTGCTGACATGATAGCCGCCGCCGTCCACCTCATAAAGCGAGACCAGCCAATAAACCATGGCCTCCTCCGTCCCGCCCGCGGCGCGCGGCGCCGGGGCGAACTGCTCGAGCTCCTCCAGAGCCTTGAGCCAAAGCTCCTCCTGCCGGTAAACCTTCCAAAGCGGCGCCAGACCCAGCTCCGTTTGGGCGCGGCGCAGGTAGTCCGTCTCGTTCTGTTTCAGCGGGCCGCCGAGGGAGGCGGCGGAGAGCAGATGGATGGCCGCCAACTGGTGTCCGGCCTCCATCGCCTCCCTGCCGCGATAGAGGAAGGCGTCGGCGTCGGCGGCTTTCCAGACGTCGTCCCAGCGCTTGCAATGGAAAGGCAGCTGCGCCACGGCGAGCGCGGTCAGCAGCCCCTCCTTGTCCCAGCCGGGACTGAATGGGCGCGGCTCGCAGTCGCGGTTGTAGGCGTTGTCAAGCGTCTCCATCGCCCGTCGGATGGACGCGCGACCCGGAATTTTGCCATGGCCGCAGGCGGCCTCGAAGTCCTCGACCAAGTGGACGATCTTGGCCACGCCTTCCTTGGCCTTGATGGCGGCGAGCACATGGGCCAGGCCGAGCGGGCCGCACCAAAAGGCGCGCTTGTCGTCCCGCTCCTGACGCAGGGCCGTGAGGGCGCGCTGGAAACGTTTCGCCGCCTCCTCGACCTTGCCGTCCAGGAAGAGCAGCGCGGCGGAGCTGAGGCTGTCCGCCCCCTTGTCGGTGGCTTTCCGGGACATCAGCTCCAAATGGGCGCGGTCGCCGCGCCAGAGGAAATGCCCGGCCAGGGCGCCGGCGGCCTCGACGTCCTCCAGCACCACGTCCAAGGCCGCCAACGCCCGGCGCTCCACGGTCTCGAGCGGACGGCCCAGGGCGAAGTGGAGCGGCAGCAAGGCGCGGACGGCGAAATTGACGAAGGCGTCGGGCAGTTCCTCCGGGCAATCCTCCTCGTCCAACAGCAACCGCGCCCAAAGTTTCGACTCGTTGCGGGCGCGGTCGTCCAGCCCATATTCCCAGAGGCCGCGGACCTTCGCGTACCGCTCGGTGTCGCCCATCACGGCCGCCAAGGTCAACTCCCGGACGCGGGGGTCCATGTCCCAGCCGTAAAGGGAAAAGAAATGGAAGTTCTTGCCCTCCGCCGGTTTCTCTTTCCTGATTTTGGCCAGCAGCGGGGGGAAGAGCTCGTGGGCGACCAGGGCGCGCAGCTTCCGGTAGCCCAGGAAAGAGTCCACGCGCCAGTAGGAGCGGTAGTAGGCCTCCTTGCTCTTCGTGGCCAGGCCGAGCTTCTCCAACTTGCGCAGCTCGGCGTCCAAACCGCTCTTGCTCAGCGACGCGACGCCAAGTTTCTCCAACAAGGCATGCAAGTTGTAGGACTCGGACGGGCCGTTCAGCCACAGCGTCGCCAGAACGGTGAACTGACTGGGGCTCAAGCTGGGGAAGAGCGCCGTTGACATGGCCTATGCTTTGAGGCTCGACGCCATGAGGTCGGCGACGCGCTTGGCGAACTTCAGCGGGTCGGGCAACGCCGTGCCCTCGGTCAGGAGCGCCTGGTCGTAGAGCATGGCGGCGTAGTCGGCCAAACGGGGGTCGGCGGGGTCCTTGCCGTGGAGCTCCTTGAGAGCCTTCACCAACGGGTGGGACGGGTTGAGTTCCAGGATGCGCTTGCTCTTGGGCATGTCCTGGTTCATGGACTTGTAGATGCGCTCCAGGAAGGGGCTGGTATCGTAGGCGTCGCCCACCAGGCAGCAGGCGCTGTCGGTGAGGCGGGTGGAGAGGCGGGCCTCCTTGACGTCGGCGTCGAGGGCCTTCTGGAGGGCCTCCAGCAACGCGGCGAAGTCTTTCTTGGCGCCCTCGTTCTCCTTCTTCTTGTCGGCGTCGATGTCCAGCTCGCCTTTGCCGATGGGCTTGAGGTGCTTGTCGTCGTACTTGACCAGGCCCTGGACGACGAACTCGTCGATGGGGTCGGTCATGAGCAGCACGTCGTAGCCTTTGGCGCGGAAGGCCTCCAGGAGCGGGGAGTTCTCCAGGGCGCGGCGGTTCTCGCCCACCAGAAAATAGATCTCGGGCTGCCCGGCGGGCATGGCCGCGACGTACTCCTTGAGGGTGACGAGCTTGCCGGCGGGATTGTTGAGGGTCTCGTAGAGCAAGAGGTCCTGGAGCTTGTCGCGGTTGGCGTAGTCGGTGTGGACGCCCTCTTTGACGTGGCGGCCGAACTCCTTGAAGAAGGCGTCGAACTTCTCGCGCTCGGTGTCGCGGAGCTTCTCCAGCTCGGCGAAGATCTTGCGGACGATGTTCTTGGAGATCTTGAGGATGCCAGGGTTGTCCTGGAGGGTCTCGCGGGAGACGTTCAGCGGCAAGTCGCTGGAGTCGACCACGCCGGAGACGAAGCGGAGGTACTCCGGCAGCAGCCCCTGGCACTCGTCGGTAATGAAAACGCGGCGGATGTAGAGGTGCAGGTTCTTCTTGCGGTTCTCCGGGAAGAACATGCTGTAGGGGCTTTTCTCGGGGATGTAGAGCAGCGCCTTGAACTCGGAGGCGCCCTCGGCGGCGATGTGGATGTGCTTCAACGGGTCGCCGGGGGCGTGGCTGATGTGGCTGAAGAACTGTTTGTGGTCCTCGTCGCTGACGTCCTTGGGGGCGCGGACCCAGATGGCCTTCATGGAATTGAGGGTCAGGAGCTTTTCGGAGTCCGGCTCCTCGGCCTTGAACGCCTCGTTCTCCATCCGCACGGGGTACTCGATGTAGTCGGAGTATTTGCGGATGATGGACTGGATCTGCCACTGCTCCAAATAGGCGTGGGCGTCGGGTTTGAGGTCCAAGGTGATCTCGGTGCCCTGGCTTTGCTTGGCGGAGGCGGAGAGGCTGTACTCGCCGTCGCCCTTGGACTCCCAGTGGACGGCGGGGGCGTCGAGGCCGGCGCGCTTGGTCTCGATCGTCACCTTGTCCGCCACCATGAAGCAGGAGTAGAAGCCCACGCCGAACTGGCCGATGAGCTCCGGGGCGTTCAAGACCTTCTTCTCCTCCAGGGCCTTGACGAAGGCCTTGGTCCCGGACTTGGCGATGGTGCCGATATGCTCGACGATCTCGTCATGGGTCATGCCGACGCCGTTGTCGACGATCCGCAGCTGATTGTTCTTCTTGTCCGCCTCGATGCGGATCTCCCAGTCGGCGGCCAATTTGGTGTCGGTCAGCGACAGGAACCGCGCCTTGTCGATGGCGTCGGCGGCGTTGGCCACCAACTCGCGCAAGAAAATGTCCTTGTTGGAATACAAGGAATGCACCATCAAGTCCAGAACTTTCTGGGTCTCGGCCTCGAACTTCCTCACTTCGTCGCTCATTTCAAACTATCTCCCTATGGCGTTTCGATTTTGGTGTGCTGGTAAAATACACCGTCGCCGCGATTTTGAAAGCGCGTCTCCCGCGCTCCGGCCCTTGATTTCGTCATCGGGCAAGCTATAGATTGAATAAACTCAATCCCCAGGGGGGCGTCCATGAAGATCTTGATTGTCGAAGACGATTTCATCAGCCGCCAGGTGCTGGGCAAATTCCTGGGGGAGCAAGGCAGCTGCGACATCGCGGTGAACGGCAAAGAGGCCATCGAGGCCTTCCGGCTGGCCATCGAGGCCCGCGACTCCTACGACTTGGTCTGCCTGGACATCATGATGCCGGAGATGGACGGGCTCGAAGCCCTCGCCCAGCTCCGGAAACTCGAGGCGGAACACAACCTCCTGGGGGAGTCGGCCTGCAAGATCATCATGACCACCGCCCTCTCCGACTCCAGGAACATCCTCAAGGCCTTCAACGACCAGTGCGAGGCCTATCTCGTCAAGCCGATCACCAAAGACAAGCTCTTCACCGAGCTGCGCAAGCTCGGACTCGCCAGCTGAGGCGGACATTTTTTCGCGGAAAGCCGTCCCGCGCCGGGATGAATTCCTCCTGTAAACCCCGCCCGACGCGAACTTTAGTTGAAAAATCTGGAAGATTGGTCTATCTTAATGTTAGGTGATCGCGGAGGTTTGGGGCTCCGCGTTGAGTTGGCGGTTGGAAAGCAGCGTTAAATATTGACGAAGGACCGCTCCGCACGGGTTCGCACATATTTCTACGTCCCTACTCTCCCGAAGATCAACGCCGCGGTCACCCACGGTGTCATGAACTTATTTGCGAGAGAGGCCGACCATGAATGACAAGCGGCTGTCCACTGCGACCGGGCGGAAGAAGATCTTCCGCATGGTTATCCCTGGCTATCCATCCTTCAACATCTATTCTAGCGTGGCGCGGAACACCACCGCCCTGGGACCCATCATCGTGGCCACGGCAGTGAGCAAGCTCGACGGCTGGGAAGTCGAGGTGATCGACGAGAACAACTATCGCCGCGGCCCGCGGGCCAAGGACGGCTATCCCGACCATGTCGCGTTGGAGGCCCTGCGCCCGGCGGACATGGTGGGCTTCTACGGCGGCTTGACCAGCACCGTGCCGCGGCTCTACACCCTGGCGCGCTTCTACCACGAGCGCGGCAAGATAACCGTCGCCGGCGGCCAGCATTTCATCGACGAGAACATCCGGGAGGCCCTCGATGGCGGCGTCGACTACCTGGCGCTGGGCGAGGGCGAGCGGACGATCAAAGAGCTAATCCAAACCCTGGAACGAGGCGCCGAGCTGGAAGCCGTGGCCGGCCTCGCCTTCCTCGACGCGGACAAGGTCGTCCACACGGCGCAGCGGGAACCGATCAACGACTTGGAGGCGTTGCCGCTGCCGGACTTCTCGTTGCTGCGCTTCGCCAAAGTCTTCCTCTACCCGGTGGGCTGGAGCCGGGGCTGCGGCATGAAATGCGAGTTCTGCACCGTGCGGGCCGTGGTGCGCTGCCCGCCCCCCGCCTATGTCTTCGAGCAGATCGTCTCCTTGTCGGAGCGCCGCCGCGCCACCGACTTCTTCATCGTCGACGACCTCTTCGGACAACGCCGCGAGCTAGCCATCGAGCTGTGCGGGATGCTCAAGCGCTACCAGGAGACCATGGGCGCTAAATTCCACATCACCGCCCAGATCCGCCTGGACAAGTCCAAAGACCTGGAGCTTCTCCACGCCATGCGCGCCGCCAACATCCGCGTGGTGGCGATCGGCTTCGAGTCGCCCATCCCGGCCGAGTTGGAGGCGATGAACAAGAAATTGCGCCCGGAGGACATGGTGGCGATGACCAAGGTCTTCCACCAGGCCGGCATCCTGGTGCACGGGATGTTCATCTTCGGCTATCCCGCCCAAGAGGGGTCGGCGTTCCACATGCCCGCCAAGGAAAGGGTGAAAGCCTTCTGGAAATTCATCCGCCAAACTCATATGGACACGGTGCAGGTGCTCTTGCCCGTGCCGTTGCCCGGCACGGAGCTGACCAAGCGCCTCGGCGACGCCAAACGGCTCTTCCCGCGGGAGGAGATCGGTTGGGAGTACTATGACGGCAACTTCCCGCTCTTCATCCCGGACGCCCCGCTGACGGCGGACGACCAACGCGCGGCGTTGCGCAGCCTGATGGGCAGATTCTACAACTTCTGGCACTTCTTCTCGATCGGGCTGAACGTGCTGCTCTTCCCGACGATCCTCTTTCCGGCGTTCAACCTCAAGAGGGGCTGGCACCGCTGGCACACCTCCTGGCGGAACGACCTCTGGGGCTTCGTCGGCTGGATCATCATCCGGAAATGGCGCTCGAAATCCACCAGCGAGCTCTTCTCCACCAAGCTGGCAAGGGCGACAAGGACCGGAACCAGCAACAACGCCCATTGATCGGCCGGCCTCCCCTCCGTCAAGGGGGGGCTTTCTCTCCGGCTTTCAGGCATGAAATACAGCTTGGCTCAATTGAACGTGGACTTGTCGTGGTCTGTGAAAAGGCCATCGAGCGCCGCGAGGGTTTCTCGCGCCGTCCGTCCCCAGCTAAGCTGGCGGGAACGGGCGGCGGCTTTCGCGGCCAACTCCCGGTAGGGGCCATCGGGCGCGGCCAGCTCCACCATGGCCGACACTATAGCTCCGGTGTCCTCGGGGTCGACTAGCAACGCGGCGTCCCCGGCCACTTCCGGCATGCTGGAGCAATTGGAGGTGATGACGGGTTTCCCTAGCCCCATCGCCTCGGCGATGGGCAACCCGAACCCTTCGTAGAGGGAAGCGTAAAGCAAGGCGAAGCAGTTCCGGTAGAGGCTGGCGAGCTGCTCCGGGCCGGCCGAGCCAATCTCCACCACCCGCGCCAGCGTCCCGGCCGGGAACTGTCCGGCGAGCCGCGCCTTCTCCGCCGCGCATTTGCCCACGACCACCAGATGGTACGGAACGTCGGACCGCGCGGCAAAACGGCAGAACGCCTCCACCGCACGTTGGATGTTCTTGTGCGGGCGGGAGCCCAAAGCCAGGAAAAACGGGACGCCGTCGGGGATGGCGCTCGGCCAAGCGGAGCCTTCCGGCAGGGGGCGCCCCGCCTCGAGAGTCACGCGGAGTTTCGCCGGATTTAACCCCAGCAGCTCCACGGCGTCGTCGCGGGTGGAGGAACTGACCGCCAGGATCCGGTCCATCCGGCCCAGCAGGAAACGGTACTCGAAACGCAGCCACTGCCGTTTGAGCCAGCCATGCTTGTCGAAATAGCCTGGCAGCCGGAGGGCCGTCAAGTCATGGAGCGTGGCGAGGCGCCGAGGAGCGGGCGGCGCGGGCAACGGGTTGGAATGCAAACAGAAATAGGCGTCGAAGCTGCCGCCCGCGGCGCGGCGGCTGAGCAGCATCCGGCGCAGCCCCAACACCGGCAGCTCGACCGCCATGGTCGGGACGGAGAACGAGGCCGCCAGAGCCAGGAGCGGATGACCGGGGCTCAAATCCCGCCGAACCAGCAGCGTGGCGGCGAAGCCGTGTTCCTGCAAGAGCGGCAACAGCTCGCGCAGCAGCTCCTCGGCGTAGATCCGGTAGCCACAAAAGATGTTCTCGACGCAAGTGGCGTCGATCATGACTGTGCGCTTGTGGGTCACGCCCATACCATACCATGACCTTGGATGAATGCAACGCCAGCTCACTCGTAGCGGAGCGCCTCGATGGGGTCGAGTTTGGAGGCTTTCCAGGCGGGGTAGAAGCCGAAGAGCAGCCCGGTGGCGGCCGAGACCGCCACCGCCACGGCGATCGCCGGAAGCGAGGTCTCCACCGGCCAATGCAGCAGCAGCTTGACCAGCAACGAACCGCCATGGCCCAGGGCGATCCCGGCGGCCCCCCCAAGCAGACAGAGCGCCACCGCCTCCGCCAGGAATTGCCGCAGGATGTCCGCCGACCGCGCCCCGACCGCCATCCGCAAACCGATCTCCCGGGTGCGCTCGGTCACCGACACCAACATGATGTTCATGATCCCTATCCCCCCCACCAGCAGCGAGATCGCCGCGATCCCGAACAACAGCCGCGTCATGAGCTTGCTGGTGGTCGACAAGGTGGCGGTGAACTCCGACATGTCATAGATCTTGAAGTCGTCGGGATCGTCGTCCTTGAGCTTGTGGCGCTCCCGCAACACCGCTCCGATCTGGCTCATGGCCAACAGTTTCTTGGCGGGCGAGACGGCCGCCACCGTCAGGTAGTCCACGGTGGCGAAGCGGGCGAACATCTTGGTGTCCGCCAATTGCGTCGCTGACTGCTCCGGGTAGAGCCTCGTCTTGCTGGAGGGGTAGGTCTGGCTGAGCGAGTTGACCCCCGAGGACGAGGACGAGGCCTGCGTCTGGGCGATGGACGAGCCGCCTTTGACGCGGAATTGCACCGCGGTCCAAGGGGCCAGCACCACGTCGTCGATGTCCTGCCCCCAGACGCCGGAGCCTTTGGACTCCAGCACCCCCAGCACCCGCAGCGGCACGCCGCCAAGCTGGAGCTCCTGGCCGACGGGGGACGCGCCGAGAAAAAGCTCGCGGACGACCGTCTGGCCGACCACGCAGACCGGGGCGGCGTTGAGCACCTCGTGCTCAGAGAACATCTCCCCCTCGGCCAACGGCCAGCGGCGCACCTCCAGGAAGGCCGGGGCGACCCCGTAAAGCTGCGTCTGCCAGTTCCTGCCGCCGAAGACCAGTTGCCCGCTGGCGCGGACGATGGGGCTGCCAGCCCGCAAAGCCGGACATTCGGCGAGGAGGGCCTCGCAATCCGCCGCCGTCAAGGTCGCGGCCGTCCCGGCCCCGAAGTTGACCCCGCCCTGGTTGGCCGAGCCGGGCACCGGATAAAGCACGTCCGCCCCCATGCTCTCGAGCGTCGCGCGGAAGGCTGAGGCGGAGCCGTTGCCAATCTCCATCATGGCGATGACCGAGGCAACGCCGATCATGATGCCCAAGGTGGTCAACGACGCCCGCAACGGATTGCGCCGAATCGCCTTCACCGCCCCCAGGGCCGTCCGCAGCGCCCTCATGGAGCCGTCCTCGCGTCCGCCACGACCATCCCGTCATGGATGCGCAAGGTCCGGTGGGCATGGGCGGCGACCTCGGCGTCGTGGGTGACCAGAAAGATGGTGATGCCGTCCTCGCGGTTGAGCTCCTTGAAGACGCGCAGCACCTCCTCGCTGGTGGCGGAGTCGAGGTTGCCGGTGGGCTCGTCGGCGAAAAGCAGCGGCGGGCTGTTGACCAAGGCGCGGGCGATGGCGACGCGCTGCTGCTGCCCGCCGGAAAGCTGCGAGGGGGCGTGACGCTGCCGGTCCTCCAAGCCCAACCGACGCAACAGCTCCAGGCCGCGCCCGCGCATCTGACGGTCGGTCAAGTGTCCGGCGGTGTAGTGCAAGGGCATGATGACGTTCTCCAAGGCACTGGTCCGGGGCAGCAGATTGAAGCTCTGGAAGACGTAGCCGATCTTGCGGTTGCGCAGCCGCGCCCTCGCGTCGGAGCCGAGCCGCCCCACTTCCTCGCCGTCGAGGAAGTAATCCCCGGAGCTGGGACGGTCGAGGCAGCCGAGGATGTGCATCAGCGTGCTCTTGCCCGAGCCCGACGCCCCCATCAACGCCACCAGCTCCCCCTGGCCGACCTCCAGCGAGACGCCGCGCAGGGCTGGCACCTCGACTTTGCCCGCCTTGTAGGTCTTGCAGACGTTTTTCAGCTCGACGAGCTTCACCGCTTGTTCCCCATCACTTGGGTGGAGAACGGGTTCTTCACCTCCTCCTTGACCTTGGGCAGCACCCCGGTGACCACCTCCAGCCCCTCCTTGAGCCCCGGCCCCACGACCTCGGACATCGAGCCGTCGCTCAGCCCGGCGAAGATTTTCAAAGGGCTGAGGAATTTGCCCTTCCTCACCCAGACGATCCCGTTTTTGTAGGTGTAGCCCTTGGCCTCGGGGGGCTTGGCTCCGTCCTTGTCCTTGCCGCTGGAGAACATCTGGCGGCTCTCCGGCTCGATCTCGGTGAGCGACTCGGGCATCCAGCGCACGGCGCTGTTGGGGACTTTCAGGACGCTGTCGAGCCGCTTGAGCTCGAAACGGACCGAGGCGGTGAGGTAGGGCAAGAGCCGGCCGCTGGAGTTGTCGGTGGCGACCTCGACGATGTAGGTGACGACATTCTGGGTGACGGAGGCGTTGAGCCTGATCTTGCGGACCTCCCCTTTGAACTTCTCGTTGGGGAAGGCGCTGACGGTGAAGCGCACCCCCTGGCCGGGGTGGATCATGCCGACCTCCGCCTCGTTGACGGCCGCCCAGACCTGCATCTTGCGCAAGTCCTTGGCGATCAGGAAGAGGCTGGGGGTGTTGAGGCTGGAGACCACCGTCTGCCCGATGTTGACGCGGCGGTCGATGACCACGCCCCTGACGGGCGAGCGGATGACGCAATAGCTCAGATCCTTCTCGGCCTTGCGGAGGCTGTCCTCGTCCTGGGCGACCTTGGCCTTGGCGGCCCTGACCTCGGCCTCGCAGACCGCCAGCCCCGCCTGCGACGAGTTGAACGCCGACTTCCAGGTGTCGAACTCAGCGATCGACGTCGCCTTGGCGTCAATCAGCTTTTTGGCGCGGCCCCAGTCGGTCTGCGCCAAGTAGTGCTTGGCCCGGGTCTGTTCGAGGATGGCCTCGGCCTTCGCCAGTTCCGCCTTGTCCTCCTCCAGCGCGTTGGTCGCCTGGGAGACCGCCATTTTCCAGGGGAAGTCGTCGATCTTGGCCAGCACGGCGTCGGCCTCCACCTCCGAGCCGTAGTCGACGGTCCGGCCCTTGGCGTCCTTGCCGAACTCCAAGATCTGCCCGCCGACCTGCGCCCCGACATCCACCAAATCCTCCGGCTCTACCGTCCCCGACGCCCCGATGGAGGTCATCAGCTCGCCCTTCTCGACCTTGGCGGTCTTATAGTTTATCTCGTCGGAGCCGCCTTTGTGGAACCAGCGCCAGCCGTACCAGCCACCCGCGCCCAACGCGGCCAAGACCACCAACGCGATTATCGCCTTGAACATTCCAAACTCTCCCCATGCCGTTGCGCCACTATAAACCCAAAAAACGACAATTCATAGCCTACGTTCTCCGCTTTTCCCTATGGAATAAAACGGCAGGTGCGGCTATAGTGCCTCGTCGCACGCATAATGGAGAGAAGACACCGCCATGACCTTCAACGCTTTTGTTCTGGCCGCCGGCTACGGCAAGCGGCTACGGCCGATCACCGACCTGGTCCCCAAACCTCTGGCCCCCTTGGCCAACCGCCCGCTGCTGGACTCCATCCTCGAAGACTTGGCCCAGGCCGGGGCGGAACGCATCGGCGTCAACGGCCACCACCTCGCCAGCCTGATCGAAGCCTTCGTCCGTGGCCACCGCCTCGCCGGCCAGATCGACTTCTTCCCCGAGGCCGAAATCCTCGGCACCGGCGGAGCGCTAGCCAACGCCAAAAAGTTCCTCGCCTCCGCCGACGTCTGCGTGCTGCGCAACGGCGACGTCGTCTGCGACCTCGACCTCCCCGCCGTCCTCGACCACCACCACTGTTCCGGCAACCTCGTCACCATGGTCCTGGCCGACGCCAGCGTCAACAACGTCCTCGCCTCCGTCTCCGGCGAGGTGCTCGACATCGCCGACCTGCTCGCCGCCCCCGCCCCCGAAGGCGCCCGGAGGCTCACCTTCACCGGAATCTCCGTCATCTCCAAGGCCTTCGTCCAATTCCTCCCCGACCACCCCCAGTTCGCCACCTTGATCCAGTACTACCTCGACCTCAAGCGCACCTGCCCCGGCAAACTCGGAGCCTACATCCCCGGCCAGTTCGCCTGGGACGACCTCGGCACCGTCGCCAACTACCTCGACCACAACCGCGCCCTGGCCAAGCGCCTCGGCCCGCTCGTCCTCAGCCCCGAAGCGAAATTGTCGCCGAACGCCAAGCTCTCCGGCTTCGTCTTCGCCGCCGCAAACTCCGTGGTCGCGGACGGCGCCACCGTCCGCAACTGCGTGCTCCTCCCAGGAGCCAAGCTGGAGGCGGGCGGCTTCTACAGCGACGAGGCGGTCGGCCCCGGCTTCTCGGCGCACCGCGACCAGGCCAGTTTGGCGAAACTCCCCGTCCTTTCCCGCGGCCCCTGGGCTGGCGGCCGCGTCTCCACCTTGGCCGCCCGGGGCTCCAGCCGCAAGTTCTACCGCGTCAGCTCCGCCGCCGGACGCCACGCCTTGATGCTCGCCCCCAACGACCACGACTGGGACAACTACCTCAAGATCGGCGCCTACTTGGGCGCGCGCGGCCTCGGCACACCCTCCCTCCTCGACGTCGACTCCGAGAACGGCTCCATGCTCATGGAGGATCTCGGCGACGACACCCTCTGGGATGTCGCCGACCGCGCCAAGTCGCCCGAGGCCCTGGCCGCCCCCTACCGCCAGACCGTCGACTTCCTCGCCAAGTTCCAAGCCCTCGGCACCCGGGACCTCGACCAGTGTCCCGAGGCCAACCGCCGCGCCCTCGACCACGAGCAATTCCGCTGGGAAACCAACTACTGCCGCGATAACTTCCTGGTCAACGTCGCCGGCCTCCGCCCCGAGGACACCGCCCATCTCGACCAGGATTTCGAGACCCTGGCCCGAATGACCGACGCCCTCCCCAAGACCATCATCCACCGCGACTTCCAGTCGCAGAACATTTTGCTTTTCAACAGCGAAGTCCGCATCGTCGACTTCCAGGGCGCCCGCCGCGGGCCGTTGTTCTACGACATCGCCTCGCTGCTCAACGACGGCTATTTCGTCCTCCCCGCCCCGCTCAAGGCCGAGCTCCTGGAGCGTTACCGGACCCAGCTGGCCGAAACCGGCGTGGCGCGGCTCTCGAAGGACGAGGCCCGGACGGCCTACATCCTCTGCGCCACCCAACGCGTCTCGCAAATCCTGGGGGCCTACGGCTTCCTTTCCCTGCAAAAAGGCAAGATGGAATACCTGGACTACTGCGCCACAGCCTTAGGCTATTTGCGCGCCGTCCTGGAGATGGGAGTGGAGAACGCGGCGACGCGGCCCATGCTCGCGCCATACCTGAAGTTGGTGGCGGCCATCGACCCCGGCGCGTTGGAGCGCCGCGTCGCCACCCTCCGGGGGTAGCGCCCCGCTAGTTTTTCCTGGGGGAAACCCTTTGAAAAGGGTTCTCCCCCAGACCCCTTTCCTAAACTTTTGGGGTTATTTTTTGCCTCCGGCAATAAAAATAGCCCAAGGAGTCTTGGAGGGGGAGTTTGAGGGGGAAGCCTTCTTCAGAAGGTTCCCCCTCAAGAACATTAAGTTCAGAGCCCGCGCTCAGTGGCGCGGAAACTTGTCCGGAGCCTCGTCCTCTTCTTCGCCCGCGCTGGCGGCGGCGGCCGCGGCCCTTCTGCTCTTCTGCCCGATGATCCGTTGCTGCACGTCCTCGCCCTTGCGGGCGCGGAGCGTCAAGCGGATCGGCAGGCCGCGGAAACCGAAGGCCGTCCGCAGCGAGTTCGCCAAATAGGCCTTGTAGTTCTGGGGACAAAGCTCCGGCTTGTTCACGAAAAGGATGAACGTCGGCGGCTCGTTGTGGGTCATGGTGGCGTAGTAGATCTTGAAGAAGCTCTGCTGGACGGAGTGGGGCGCGTTGCGCTCCATCGCCTTGGAGAGGGCCTTGTTGACCGCCGAGGTCGGGATCTTCAACAAATACTGCTGGTAGACTTCGGCGATCTCCTCAAGCAATTTCCCCATGTTCATGCCGCTCAGAGCGCAGGTGAACACGATCGGCGCATGGGCCAGGAACGGCATGGAATTGCGGATTTCCTCAGTCAACGTGTTCTGGCTCAATCCCTTGCACTCGTCCCACTTATTGGCGACGATGATGCAGCCCTTGCCTTCCTCGGCGATGATCTTGCCGATCTTGGCGTCCTGAGCGGTTGCCGCCTGGTCGCGGGCGTCGATGACCAGCAACACGATCTTCGAACGTTTGATGGCGGTCTCGGCGCGCATCACGCTGAAGATCTCCACCGCGGAATCGGCCTTGCCGCGTTTGCGCAAACCGGCGGTGTCGACCAAAGTGGCGGGGATGGTCTCCTCGGCCAGCTTCAGCGTGAAGGGCGAGTCGATGGCGTCGCGGGTGGTCCCGGCGACATCGCTGACCATGGAACGCTCGTCGCCGAGCAGCCGGTTCACCAAAGAGGACTTGCCGACGTTGGGACGGCCGGCGACGGTGATCTGCAAACGGGGCTCGTTCGGCATCCGCGTGGCGCAGGGCATCAGGTCGACGAGGTCGGAGAGCAGGGTTTTGAAGCCGCTCTTGTGCATGCAGGAGATCGGATAGACGTTCTCCAGCCCCAGCTCGCAGAACACGTCCAGGTCATCCTCGAGGGCGGGATTGTCGACCTTGTTGATCACGAGGAAAGAGGGTTTGCCGCTGTGGCGCATCAGATTGGCCACGTCCCGGTCAAGCTGGGTGGGGCCGGCGGTGACGTCGACCACCAGCAAAAGGAAGTCGGAGCTCTCGACGGCGATGGCGACCTGCTCGCTGATCAGCCCCTCGAAAAACTCGCGGGTGTTGGACTTGGTCCGGTCGAGGACAGGCTTTTTCTTCTTGGGGTCGGCGAAGCCGCCACCCAAGCCGCCAGTGTCGATCACCTGGAAATGTTTGCCTCGGGAGGAGGCGGTGGAGAGCAGCCGGTCGCGGGTGACGCCGCTCTCCTCATGAACGATGGACAACCTCCTGCCCACGAAGAGGTTGAACAACGACGACTTGCCGACATTTGGCCGGCCGATGATGGCGACGGACGGGAGTTCCCTGCCGGTCGCACGGCGCGGCTCCGCCCCTTCGATGGTCTTTCCAGGCATAAGCTAACGCGCCCAAAGTTGTTTTGGTTTCAACGAACCAGTAATATGCGCCCGGAAACGCCCCGCGGCCAACGCCGGAAGGAATATTTCCCGTTTTTTAAATGGTGGCGCGGTACTCGGCGGGAAGCCCGAGCTCGGCGCGCAACTCGTTGACCTCTTGCTTGAGCTCCAAGACACGCTTCTCCCTGCCGGACATCAGCCGGTTGAGCTTTTCCTTGTCCTCCAGGGCTTTGCGCATTTTCTCCTCGGCCTTCTTCCTGGCCGTGATGTCATGGGCGATGTACAGCACGCAGTCCTCGCCTCCCAGGGACATGACCCGGGCGGAGATGAGGGCATGGAAGAGCTTGCCCTGCCGGGTGACGAAGCTGGCCTCGCGCTCGAGCGCCTCGCCCCTCTCGGCCAAGTCCCGCAGCAAATTGATCTTCTCCTCGCGGTGTTGCCAGTTGAGGAAGCCGACGGTGGTCTTGTTGAGAAGCTCTTCCTTGCTCATGCCCATCAACCGGATGGCCGCCTCGTTGCAGTCGACGACGGCGCCGTCCTGCGGCCGGGTGATGGCGATCGGATCGGGGCAGAGATGGAAAAGCTTGGAGAAATATTCCTTGGCGTTGGTCAACGCCTTCTCCAAGAAGACTTTGGCCTCGATCTCGCGGCGCAACGCCTCGTTGATCTTGTGGATCCGCTCGTTACGCCGCTGAAGCTTGTCCATGGCGCGGCGCAGGGCCGCCGCCGTTTGCGCTTTGTCCCCCTCGAACTCGCGGGCCAGCCGCGCCCCCTCCAGGAAACGGCGGGCCAACAGCAGCCGGACACGGAGCTGGTTGATGGAGGCGGGCTTGATGAGATAGTCGTCCGCCCCGGCGTCCATTATCGCCTGGAAGGCGGCGCCGTCCTCCTGGACGGTTATCGCCAAGACATAGTTGCCGCAATTCCTGGGGCTTCCCCGGATGGCGCGGCAAACCTCGTTGCCCTGGACGCCAGGCAGGAGCAGATCCAGGATCACCAGGTCGAAGTCCTCCTTGTCCAACACCTCCAAGGCGTCCTCGCCACTGGCGACGACCGCCGCGTCCTCGTAGCCCAACGTCCGCAAAGTCAGGAACATCTCCTCGCGCTGAGTCCTGTCGTCCTCGACCAGCAAAATCCTCATATGAGCCCCCTTGCATGTTGTAAGTAACAATACTAGGATTGGCGCGGAAAAGCAAGGGCGCGGCGGCGGGCCGGGACGTTATCGCTTCTTGTCGCCTGGCTGAACCTTGATCTTGGCGGCGACGACGTCCCACAAAGCCTTGTCCATGATGTGCAGGTTGGGGCGTTTGTCTTGACCGTCATAGAAAGCGAAAGCTCCGTTGTCGTTCCGGAACCAGCTGATCCGGTTGGCGGCGCGGATGACCTGTTTGTTCCAGGCGAGGCGGTTGGCGTTCTCGGACAGGAAGACCATCAGCTCGGTCTCGCCCATCGGCTTGCCGGACTCGGCGTGCCCGTAGACGATGGAGCAGACCTTGCCGTTCTTAAGCCGGGCCACGACCGCCCAGTCGAGTCCTAGCTTCTTGACGCCGAAAGCCAGGGTCTTGTCCCAGTAATCGCCCTTGGCCTTGGGTTGCACGGCGCTGGGCTGGCCGAAAGCCTTGACCAGCTCGGCCTCGGGGGCGTCGATCTGGGCGTGGCCAGGGGCGGCCAAACTAGCGAAAACGAGGACGGCAAGCAGTTTGAACCACATGGACGGGGACCTTTCCGTTAGATGCTGCCCTGGCGGGCCGGCAGCATGATGACGAAGGTGGCCCCGGCGCCGGGCTCGGACTCCACCTCGATTTTCCCGCCATACTTCTCGACCGTTTTGCGGCAATTGTGGAGGCCGAAACCGTGGCCGTTCTTCTCGGCGCTCTTGGTGGAGAAGCCGAAGCCGAAGATCTTGTCCTTGACTTCCGGGCTGATCCCCGGGCCGTTGTCGGCGATGCGCACGACGATGTTCTTGACGCTGGCGTTCTCTTTGTCGTCCTCCTCGGCGAGGGCGATCTTGAGCAGGTGGGTCTTGCTTTTGTCGGAGTCGGAGGCCATGGCCTCGCCAGCGTTCTTGATGAGGTTGATGAAGACCTGGGTCATCATGGAGATGTCCACGAGCACGTCGTGGGTGCGGCGTTTGATGTCGGTCTCGATCTTGATGCCGCTCTTGTTGAAAGTCTCCTCGTAGATCTTGATAGCGGAGTCCAGAGGGCTGCTGAGGGCGGTGAGGTTCTCGGTGCCGAGCTCGCCGACGAAGCGCTGCTGGAGCTCGATGATCTCGCTGATGTGGTGGAGCTTGTTGGCCAGGGAGTTAAGTAGCTCGCGGTTTCCCACCTCGGACTTGTCGATATGGCCGACGAGCTCGTCCATCATCCCCAGGTATTGCGAGCCGGTGGGATCCTCCGTCAGGAATTTCTCCAGATTGTTTTTGCCCAGCTCCTCGCGGATTTTGGGGAGCACCAGGCTAAGCAGCAGCCTCTCGGGACGATCCTCGACCTCGGCGTACTTCTCGAGCAGCTCGTGGACGTTGAGCTTGGCGACGGTGACGGCGTTGCCGATGTTGTGGATGATGCCGGTGGAGACTTGCAACATGCCCTCCTCACGGGCGCTCTGGAGGCTCTCCTCATATTTCTGGCGCTCGCGGAACATGCGGATGCCGTCGATGCTCAGCGAGGCCAACTCGTTGAGCCGCACCAAGTACCAGCCGTCCTCGATGGTGAGGGCGTGCTCGTCGAACTCCTCGCCGGAGACCACCAGGACGCAGGCCTCGATGCGCTTGTGCCGGAAGATCGGGGCGATGAGAACCCGCCGCGCCAGCTCCCCGAAACGCTCCGGGAACCATTTGCACTTGCCCTGGCAGAAGTAGAACTTTTTCTCGCTGGTGGCCTCGCGGATGTCGTCCACGGTGAAATTCGGCTTCATCCCCTTGATGAACTTGCTGTGGTTGCGGTGGCTGGCTAGCAGTTTCTGCTCCACCTGCGCCGTGACCTCCTTGATGGGGGGCAAAGTGCCGGCCACGCCGCAGCCCTCGAAATCGCCGGCCTCGTTGACGGTGAAAACCGCCGCCCCGCTGCCCTGCACGGCGCGGGTGACGTACTCGACGAAATAGTTCAGGAAAGCCGCCTCGTTGGCGTCCTCGCTGCGGATGGCGACGCTGGAGATGCGCAGGATGTCGGCGGTGGCCTCGCGCTCCTTCAGGTTCTGCCGGTTCTTGTCATAAAGCCGCCGCGATGCGATGACGTTGCGCCCGTACTGGATGGCGATGACCACGATGGAGATCACCAACAGCGAAAGAACCGCGAAAAAGGGGATGCTGTCCATCTATCTCTCCCGTCCCATTAAATTTGCCACATGCTCCGCAAGTCCGGTAAGTTACACGGAAGCCAAGAGAATATCAAACCCGCCAGGGCGGGATTGACGAAGAAAGTGGTCCGCTCCAGGGAACGGCGTCAACGGTGGCCTGGGCGCGCCAGCCGGTATTTCTGGAGTCTACTGTTGGGTTTGTCGGGAATGGTCATCTCCACGCCCCCCCCCTTCAATCGCGGGAGCCAAATAGTGTTTGCGGAAATGCTCGGCGTTCTTGAGCCCAAGCTTCGCCTGTAGCTCCTGGCGCGTCATCGCGCCGACAAGGGCTTCCAATATCCCCTTGACTTCCGTGGTGACTTCCGTAGTGACTTCCGGGGCAAAGAAAGTCAGGGTGACTCCCAAGCCGGGTTTGTTTTCCCACTTGGGCGGCGGCAGCCCCTGCTCGTCGCAAGCCGTGCGGATTAGGGCGCTGCCACGTCCGACTTTCTCCATCATGCCATAACGGTGGAGGACATCGGCGATGTTGGGGTTGCGCAGGATGGACAAGTGTCCGCCTTGGGCAAGGGCTTCCGCAGTAAGTCCTTCAGGAAGGTCGCCCGCATTCCAGATTTCCAGCCGGGCGGGGTGGATATTGATAGTGATGCCGCCGCGGAAATCGGCATAGTCGCGATGGGCGAACGCATTCACCAGTCCTTCGCGGATGGCTTTCGGGGGATAAAGGGGGTGTTCTTCCCTTGCCAGTTGATCGGCGGGGAAGCGGCTGGCGCATGAGGTGTTACGCCGGATGAACGCGAAGCTCTGCTCAAGCATTTGCGCCAGGGGGCCTTCAAAAGTTTTGAAGTCTTGGTGTGCGTCCTCTCCTTCACCGCTTGAGTGACAAACGGCGCGGACGCGCGTTTGCGGACGCCGCAAGGCGGGATTGATGGCGAAGAGGACGTCCCCGCCGTTGGTGAGCCTTCCGTATTTGACCAGCGCAAGTTGGCCTAGCGCCTCGACCGGGTCTTTTGCCTCAGGCCAAGTTCGGTTGCCGTCGGCGGCCTGTTGGGTCGCGTGGCGGATCTCCTCCAGATCGAGGTCGGTTGCCAAATTGGCGTCGGAGAAGCGGCGCTCCCAACGTTCGGGTTCGACTTGGCGGCGCAGGATCATGTCTCGGATGGTGTCGATATCCGCTCGTCGGGTTTGCTCGCCATCGCGGATGTATATGCCATCTTGGAAACTGTAAGGCATGTCTTGACCGGCGGGAACCTCGATTATCCATACCGTTTTGCCATCCACGGTTTGCTCCTCGCAGGAGACCAACGCCTTTGGAGCCAACCCGGCGACGATTGCCCGTTCCAGCTGCATGATGTCATTGCCCAACACCTTGCCATTGCCGTGGATGCCCACGACCAGATGCCCCCCCCCAGAATTAAGGAAGGCACAAACGGCAGCCCCAATGGTTGGAAGCGTGACGTTGGCCTTTAATTCCAGGGCTTGGCCTCCACCCAGGGAAAGCGTGTCCTGGTTCATTTCTGTGTCCCTCGGGCTTGACTGGCTTTTACAAGTATTCGCGCCGGGTTAGCCAAGTTCTCTTTGAGGAAACGCTCGACTTCTTGGAACCGGGAGAATTGGGACACGGTAAAAAGCAGGGCGTCCTCATCGGAATTGAATTTCTGAACCCAGTTTCCTTGGCGTTCAACCAATGGTTCGCGATCGAGGGTTGCGTCCTCGTACATGTCGATGACGCGCAGATCCGTGAGGGCGTTGGCCTTATCCCTCAATTGCAGCTTCCGCCGCAACTCAGGTGTCTTATAGCCGAGCTTGCGCAGCAACTGACGAGCATAGATCACGTGGTCGTGCGCAAGAAGCCAGCGAGGCTTCTTTCGTTCGATGGCGCGCTTGATTTCCTGATGAAGTATGGAAAGGCCATCCCCGTCTTTTCCGCTTCCATATTCGGTCGTAATGATGCCCAGAAACAGGTCGCACCGTTCCACGGCGTCCAAGCAGTTCTCAAATGCGTTATGGTTGGAACGGACAGGGACAGTGCCTTTGTGTGACATCCAAACTTCATATCCAAAGGCGGTCAGCATCGCATAAACACGATCCAGGAGCTCCGAGTCCGTACACCGTCGAAGAGACAAGGATCACAGGCTTTTTCGCGCCGGTGCTCATGTCTTGCCCGCCCCCAACCGCTCGGCCATGTAGGAGCTGCGGACCAGGGGGCCGCTGGCCACGCCGGTGAAGCCCATCTCCTTGGCCATGGTCTCCCACTCGGCGAACCGCGCGGGCTCCACGTAGCGCGCCAACGGCCAATGCGACGCGCTCGGCGGCAGATATTGCCCGATGGTCAAAAGCGACACGCCCGCGGCGCGGAGGTCGCGCAACGCCTCGACCACTTCCTCGTCGGTCTCGCCTAGCCCCACCATGATCCCCGACTTGATGGCGATCGCCCCGCCGGAAAGCTCGCCCGCCAAGCGCAGCACCTCCAACGACTTGCGGTACTCCGCCCGGTAGCGCACCTGCTTGGTGATCCGCTCCACCGTCTCGAGGTTGTGGTTGAAAACGTCCGGCCGCGCCTCCAGCACCGTCCGCAACGCCGCCTGATCCAGGTTGAAATCCGGGGTCAGCACCTCGACCTTGACGTCCGAAGCCAAGCCCCGCAACGCCTGGATGGTGGCGGCGAAAATCCCCGCCCCGCCGTCGGGCAGGTCGTCGCGGGTGACGCTGGTGACCACCACATATTTGAGGCCAAGGCGTTTGGCGGCCTCGGCGACTTTCCCGGGCTCGTCGAGGTCGGGGGGGGCGGGGACGCCGTGCTTCACGGCGCAGAAACGGCAGTTGCGGGTGCAGACATCCCCGAGGATCATGAAGGTGGCGGTGCGCTGATGCCAGCATTCCCCGAGGTTGGGGCAGTTGGCGCTCTGGCAGACCGTGTGCAACCCCAGCTCGCCGAGCAGGCCGTCGACCTCGTCGCGGCCACCGCCGCAACGCGCCCTGACCCGGATCCATTTTGGCAACGGCGGCCGCCGCTCCGGCGCGCCCTCTCCGTGGCATGTTCCCATAATTGCGTCCTTTTTATGAAATATAGCCCCGTCAGGCGGGAATGCCTAGGAGGCGGGCGGCGTTGCCGCCCAGGATCAAAGCCAGATCGTCGGGGCTCAGCGGCAAGGAGCGCAGCCAGGCCAAGGTGTCGGCTTGGTCCCCCCAGGGGCTGTCGGAGGCGAAGAGCACCTTGGCCGCGCCGTGACGGCGGATGATGGCCAGCGCGAGATCGGGCTGGATGTGCTCATGGATGAAAGAGCAGTCGAGGTAGACGTCGCGGCCTGCCAGATGCCGCTCCACCTCGTCCCACATGCGCCAGGAGCCCAGGTGGGCGAGGACGGCGCGCAGTTTCGGGTGGCGGTCGAGGAGGGCGGCGAAGGCCGCCGGACTGGAATGCGGCGGGTTCGGGAAGCCCAGGTCCTCGCCGGCGTGGAAGCAGATGGTCATGTCATGCCGGACGCAGGCGGCGCAAATCCGGTCGAGCCGCTGGTCGCCGAGGGAGAACGCCTGGTATTCCGGATGCATCTTGACGCCCAGGACGCCTTGGTCGCGGAGCCGCGCCAGCGCGGCGTCCGGGTCGGGGTGGTTTGGGTGGATCGCCCCGAAGGAGTAGACGGGGGCGGCGTTGTTGGCCACGGCCCATTGGTTGATGCTGTCGACCTGTTCGTAGCTGGTGGCCACGGGGAGGTTCACCGCCAGGTCGATCCCGGCCTGGCGCATGGATTCGATCAGCTCGGCGCGGCTGCCGCGCAGGTGCGCCTTGATGTTGGCGAAGGACTCCAGGGCGGACACTGCGCGCTCGGCGAGCTTGTCAGGGAAGCAGTGGGTGTGGAAATCGATGATCATGCGCGGTTCCTTTCAATCGCCATTGTGGTTGTCGCCCCGCCGGAGACGCTTGACAGCGCCGCGCTTGGTTTTGCTCTCGACGCGGCGGAGGGCGGAGCCGCGGGTGGGCTTGGTGCCGACACGTTTTTTCGGGGTGTGGCAGGCGGCTCCGACCAGCTCGACCAAGCGGGCGATGGCGTCGTCGCGGTTGAGCTCGCTGCTGCGGAAGCGGCGGGCGTCGATGACCAGCACCCCGTTGGCGTTGACGCGCCGGTCGCGGGCCTGCATCAGCCTCGCCCTCACCGCCTCGGGCAAGGAGGGCGAGTTGGCCAAGTCAAGGCGGAGCTGCGCGGCGTTGGAGACCTTGTTGACGTTCTGCCCGCCCGGCCCGGAGGCGCGGACGAAATCCCACTGGATCTCCTTCTCGTCAAGCGCGATTTTCCTGGTGATCTGAATCATGTGACGTCCTAAAAAAAAAGGCCGCTCCCCGCGGGGCGGCCTTTGCTTCGCTTGTCCGGGCCATCCCTCAGCGGGCTTTTTCCTCGACCCCGACCTCGACGATCTGTGTGTTGGACCGCTGTTTCAGCAGGAGGCAATAGTTTTGCCAGGCGGCGGCGCGCTTCTGGAACTCGAAGGAGGTCTTCTCGCGCTCGAAGTCCTGCTTGAAGACCTCGTTGGAGGGGGCGATCCGGTCGACCACATGGACGATGAAGGCGCCCTGGGGCATCTCCTCGGCGCCGGAGACGGCGGCGGTCTTGGTCTTCAACGCCACCTCTTTGACGCGGGCGGAGTCGATCGCCCCCGACGGGACGGAGCGGGAGGTGAACTCGGCCAGACGTTTGAAGGCCATCCCGGCGGAGGCCTTCTTGAAGCTTTCCTTCTTCTCCATGGCGAAGATCAACTTGGCGTCGGCCTCCGTGGCGGCCTGGCGGGCGAGCTTCAAGGACTTGTCCGCCTTGTAGTCGGCGATCACCTTGTCCTTGACCTCCTCGAACGTGGCCTGACGGGCGTCCTGACGGGCGGTGAGGCAGGCGACAAAGGCGGCGTTCTTGCCCTTGACGGCGTTGGAGATCGGCTGGCTGAGATAGAGCTCGGCGACGGCCTCGATCAGCTCCGGCTCCTTGCCGACGTTCTGAATGAGCTTGCTGTCGGAGCTGAACCAGTCAGCTTTGGCCACGGTCAGGGCCTCTTTCTTGGCCAGCTGGGTGAAAATCTCCTGGGTCTTCCTGCCGTCCTGCTCCTCGGTCTGGCGATAGACCTCGACGGCGAACTTCTGCGCCAAATTGGCGGCGACTTTCTCGCACTCCTTGTCCATGAGCTCCGCCCGGATCTCCGCCTTGACGGCGTCGAAAGGCTTGGGGGTGCGCTTCTGGTATTTGCCGGTGTTCTTGGCGTAATACGCCTTCAGGTCCTTGTCGGTGATCTGGCGTTTCCAGTCTTTCTGATGCTGGGCCTGGGTCTTGAGGGCGCGGACTTGGCCGTCGAAGTCGACGCCAGCCTCGCGCTGGGACGCCTCGCGGAACTTGAGGACGAGCGCCTGGTAGGCGTTCTCCAGCTCGGAGAAGGGAACGGTGAACAATTCGCGCTCCAACTCCTTGCGCACGGCGTCCTTGACCTGATCGAAGGGTTTAGTCTCGCTGTTCTCGTACTTGCTCTGGTTGGCGGCGTATTGCTCCTTGAGCCGCTCGTCGGTCAAGGCCTTGGCGGCGGCGGCCTGGACATCCTTGCTGATATAGTTGAAGCGGGCAATGTCGGCCTTGAACTTGGCGGGGATGTTGTAGTTGGCGCGGTTGCGCGCGAAATACGCCTGGACATCCTTGTCGTCGATCTTGACCTGCTTGAGGAAGTTGGGGGCGTCGAACTCCAGCAGGTCGACCAGGAGCTGCTCGTTGTTGTCGATGTAGTACTCGCGGACCTCGCCCTCGGTGGCGATCTCGCTGTCGCCGATCTGGCGGCGCAATTTGTCGATGATGACGTCCTCGCCCACCACTTGGTCGATGTCCCCCTTGGTCATGCCATAAGGAACAACATAGTATTTAGCGAAATTGTTGAATTTCGCGAGGTCGAAACTGCCGTTGGTCTGGAAGCCCTTGGACTCCTGGATCTTCTTGGCAACCTCGTCCAGCGAGGCGGCGAGCCCCAGCGCCGTGGCGGCCTTGAGCTGGCGGACGCGGTCGAGGACCTGGGGCTGCACCATGTCCCGGGCGGTGGAGCTGCGGAAGTCGACGGGGTAGCCGTAGGACAGCGACATCGAGAGCAAGGTGAGGTCGGTCTGGCGGGCGAGCTCGTCGCGGCTGATGTTCTTGCCGTACATGCTGACATGGCTTTGCGGCACTTTCCAGCTCAGCAGCTCCGTGACGCTCACGCCGGAGGAGAAATACAGCACGAAGGGAATAATGATGAAGGGGATCAAAATACCGAAAGCCAAACGGCCGTGCTTGGCGAACAGCCGGTTCATTCTCGTGATAAACATTATTGGAAAACCTCCGCATGATTGTTGGGCAAAAGGCACAAGACGAAAGCCTGTAATTTAATCCCAAACCCCCGCAGGGCAAACATGAAATCGAAAAAAAGCCCTTTTTCCCCGTTCCCCGAGATATTCGGCGTCAGGATTTCGAAGTCGACGCAAAAAAAGGCCAAGGCGCGTTCGCACCTTGGCCTTTTAATAATGTACTCTGTCACCAAGACCTGGTCAGGCCTTGTCGTCCATCTCCAACAACGCCGCCTTGCGGCTGAGGCGCACACGGCCACGCTCGTCGATGTCGATGACCTTGACGGACATGGCGCCGCCCTCCTGGCAAATCTCGCGGACCTCGCGGACATGGTAGTCGGCGAGCTCGGAGATGTGGACCAAGCCCTCCTGCCCGGGCATGATCTCCACGAAACAACCGAAGTCCTTGATGCTCTTGACCGTGCCGCGGTAGATGCGACCGATCTCAACCTCGGCGGTCTGGCCGTTGACCATCGCGATGGTCTTGTCCAGATCCTGTTTGTTGAAGGAGAAGATGTGGACCGAGCCGTCGTCCTCGATGTCGATCTTGGAGCCGGTCTGCTCGCAGATGGAGCGGATCATTTTGCCGCCGGGGCCGATCAATGCGCCGATCTTCTCGGGGTTGATCTTGACGGTGACGATCCGGGGGGCGTAGGGGCTGATGTCCTCGCGGGGCGCGGAGATGCAGGCGTTCAGGACGTCGAGGATCTTGGCCCTGGCGGCCTTATTGCGCAGCATGCCTTGGTAGAGCAGGTCGATCGGGATGCCGGCGATCTTGAGGTCGAGCTGGAAGCCGGTGATGCCGTCCTTGGTGCCGCAGACCTTGAAGTCCATGTCGCCGAAATGGTCCTCGGCGCCGATGATGTCGGTCAGGAGGACGGTCTGGTCGCCCTCGATCACCAAGCCGCAGGAGATGCCGGCCACGGGGGACGTGATCGGCACGCCGGCGTCCATGAGCGACAAGGTGCCGCCGCAGACGCTGGCCATGGAGGTCGAGCCGTTGGAGGCCATGATCTCGGAGATGCAGCGGACGGTGTAGGGGTAACCCTCCGGGATGACCTGGGCGAGCGAGCGCTCGGCCAAGTTGCCGTGGCCGATCTCACGCCGGCCGGGGCCGGAGATGCGCCCGACTTCGCCGACGCTGAAATTCGGGAAGTTGTAGTGCAGGTAGAACTTCTTGAGGTGGTTGCCGCCGGTGATCTGATCGCTCTCCTGGGCGTCGTCGGCCGAGCCGAGGGTGGTGATGACCAAGCCCTGGGTCTCGCCACGGGAGAAGAGGCCGCTGCCGTGGACGCGGGGGAGGACGCCGACTTCGGCGCTGAGAGGCCGGAGCTCGTCCATGCCGCGGCCGTCCATGCGGAGGCCCTTGCTGACGATGGCGTGGCGGACGGTCTTCTCGACATGCTTGTCGAACGCGATCTTGTAGTCGTAGCCGGTGAAGGGGCAGCCGCCGGAGTACTTGGCGGTGATGGCGGCGACCATCTTGTTGTAGACGACGTCGAGGGCGACCTGACGGTCCTCCTTGCCGGGGATGAGGCAAGCGGACTCGATCTCGCCGTCGCAGAAGCTCTTGATGGCCTCCGCGAGCTCGGCGGGGATCTGGTAGAGCTTGGGGGTCTTCTTGACACGGCCGCCGAGCTCGACGAGTTTCTTCTGGGCCTCGACCTGACGGCAGACGATGGTGTCGGCGAACTCCATGGCGGCCTTGAGCTGCTCCTCGGAGCACATCTTGGCCTCGCCCTCGATCATGATGACCTTGCCAGGCAACCCGGCGTAGATCAGCTCGATGGTGCTCTTGGCGCGCTCCTCATGGGTGGGGTTGGCGATGAACTTGCCGTCGACGCAACCGACGCGCAACGCGCCGATCGGGCCCTGGAAGGGCATGGAGGACAGGCTGAGGGCGACGGAGGTGCCCAGGGCGCAGAGGACGTCGGGATCGTTCTCGCCGTCGGCGCTCAGCAGCAGGGCCTGGATCTGGACCTCGTCGAAATAGCCCTCGGGGAAGAGGGGACGGACGGGGCGGTCGGAGAGCCGGCAGGTGAGGATCTCCTTCTCGGAGGGGCGGCCTTCGCGTTTGATGTAGCCGCCGGGGAAACGTCCGGAGGCGGAGTATTTCTCGCGGTAGTCCACTTGCAGGGCCAGGAAGTCGGTGCCTTCCCTGGGGGCGCCGTCGCAGGCGGCCACGAGGAGGACGGTGTCCCCGACCCTGAGGGTGCAGGAACCATTGGCGAGCTTGGCCAGCTTGCCGGTGGAGATCACCAGGTCGCGGCCGTTGCCCATGTCGATTGTAACGCTTTGTTCACTCATTCTTTCACCTTTTTCTACTTGTTGGTTGCTTGGTATCGAAGCAAGGTGAAAACCAGACATTGGCTCCGGGGAGGAGCCTTGGCGAGGATGCTCTGCGGTAAGTCGCCCAACCTGGTGGAATTGCGATAGCAGACTCCCGCGGGGCGGGGGGCTGGTATCGGGCACGAATTCCACTAAGAGGAGCTTGCCTTGGCCACGTCAGCGCATGGTCCGCCGGAAGCCCATACGAAAACCGCCGCTCGGGGCGGCGGTTCTCGTGGACATCAATGCCGGATTTTCAGCTCGGTTACGATTGACTCGTATTTGCTGGTGTCTTTACGTTTCATGTAGTCCAGCAACTTGCGCCGCTTGGTGACCTTGGCGATCAGACCCCGGCGGGTGCTGTGGTCCCTCTTGTTCGCCCGCAAGTGTTCGGTCAGGTACTTGATGTCCTCGGTCAGGACGGCGACCTGCACTTCTGACGAACCGGTGTCGGCTTCGTTGCGGGCGTACTTCTTGATGGTGTCCTGTTTCAACTGCGCGTCCATAATGATCCTTCTCTCAATAAACTATGTTCCAAATTTTACACAAAAGAGCCTAAATCCATGACAAAGGACGGTTAACTTAGCGCCGCGACGACGCAATGCAAACACCTTTCGCGAAAAAAGCGGCGGCTCAGTTGACGCAAACCTGGTTTCCGCCTCGGGTGATGGCTTGATGCCGGGCGCCGATGGCGGCGGTCATAAGCTCGGTGGCGTCGTTGTAGGAACGCTCCCATTCCGCCACGCCGACGCTCAAGGTGGTCTTGGAGAAGGCGCCGGGGAACTTGGCGGCCGCGACGGCGGCGTGCAGCTTCTCGGCCAGCGCCCGGGCCTGCCGCGCGGTCGTCTGGGGCATCACCACGAAAAGGCAACCGCCCCCGGTAAGGGCGATCAAGTCGGTCTCGCGCAACAGCGCCCGCGCCTGGTTGGCCAGCTTGACGCCGAAAGCGTCGGCGATGGGCTTGGTGACCGAAGGGCCCGCCGCCGCCACGACGTCCGGGCTGACGCTCAGGGCCGCCAACGGTTGCTTGAAATCGCTGGCGATCCGGCCGTACTGGTTGGTCAGGGCCAACACGGTGGCGAGCTTGGAAAGGTCGCCGAAGTCCTGCGCCTCCATGGCCTGGGGCTGGGGTTCGAGCTGGCCGCGGCGCCGCTCCGGAGGCAGGACGCCGCTGGCCGCGGCTTGCCGCCCGGCGTCGGTGACGTAGTAGGCCATGATGTCGTGGGGAACGGTCTTGTGGGCGTCGACGTCCTGGCCGCAGGCGACGCAGAGCCCGCGGCGGATCGTGGCTTGGCCGCCCCAGGAACAGGCCACGCAATGGAAGTTGTCCGGGACGGTCTCGTAGTCCCGGCCGGGGACGAGGATCGGCTCGCCGCATTTGGGGCATAAGCAGCGGCCCTGGCGCTGGAAGGCGCCCTCCTGGTCGATGTGCCCGCAGGAAAAATGGTGGAACATCTTGACCGCCGCGATGTTGGCCGAGCCGCAGGCCGGGCAGATGTCGCGGAAACAAATGTTGTAGGACATGCAGTGGGGGCAAAGCTGGACGCGGTCGACGAACTCGCCGGAAAGCAAGCCGCCCCCCTCGAGCTTTTTCAGGATCATGGTGTCGAAGCTGGCCGACTCGCCCAGCGGCTCCTTGAGCCCGGGGTAGGAGAAGCCGAGCAGGGAGCCGGGGTCGGGGGCGGGGGCGAGGGCCTGGCCCGCCGGGAGGGCGCAGGCGTGGCGCAGCACGCGGAGGCAGAGGTCGGGGCTAAGGTTCATGCGTCCCCATTGGTTGGCGCCGCGACGCTGGCGGCGATGGTTTCGAGAATGTCGTCGGTGGCGCGGGGCGCGGCGAGCGCGGCTCCCCGGCCAGCGAGGGCGGCGAGCCGCCCGGAGTCGGCGAGGGCGGCGGTGGCGAGGCGGACGATGGTCGCCTTGTCGCAGACGTCGTTCTGGACGACCTCCGCGGCGCCGGAGGCGGCGTAGAAGACGGCGTTGTCGTCCTGATGCTTCTCGGCGGCGAAGGGGAAAGGCACCAGCACCGCGTACTTGCCGAAATAGGCCAGCTCGGAGACGGTGCCGCCGCCGGAACGACAGAAGACCAAGTCGGCGGCGGAATAGAAGGCCGCCATCTGGTCGGAACTCTCGAGCGCCAGGTGCTTGACGCCCGCGGCGGAGTAGATTTTGCTGGTCTCGGCGACGTTGCCCTTGCCAGCGAGATGGGCCACCTGGAGTTCGGAACGGCGAAGCGAGCCCAACGCCTCCGGGATGACGCGGTTGATGGTCGCGGCCCCCTGGCTGCCGCCGAACACCAGGATGAACGGCCGTTCGGCGGAGAAGTCCTGAGCGTAGGCGGCGTTGAGGCTGGCGATGGCCTCTTCCTTGCCAGTCTTACCAGCGAGCAGCTCCGGACGCAACGGCATGCCGACGCAACGGTAGGGACAGCGGAGCTTGGTGCCGTTGACCGCCGGAAAAGCGGTCATGACTTGCCGCGCCCAGCGCGAGAAGAAGCGGTTGGCCTTGCCGACCCGGGCGTTGCCGTCGTGCAGGAACACCGGGATTTTCAAGGAGATGGCGGCGAAGCACATCGGCGCGGAGGTGAAGCTGCCCATGCCCAGCACGGCGTCGGGCTTGAACTCGGAGAGAAAGGTCCTGGCCCCGAAGTAGCCCCGGCAGAATTGGATGGCGAAGGGGATGACTTTGGCGGGGCCGCGGGGTAGCGGGGCCGAGACCGTGTCCACCGCCAAGACTCCGGCCTTGGCGGCCAACTCCTTCTGGTTGCCTTGGCGGCCAGTTTCGATGAAGAGCCTCGCCTCGCCGCCCGCGGCGCAAACCGCCCGCGCTATGGTCAGCCCCGGAAAAAAATGCCCCCCGGTGCCGCCGCAGATTATCGCCAAACGCAAATTGTTTTTTCCCATTTTTCGCCGTGTCGCCCCATAAAGATGGAATAAAATTACTCCCCCGGGGAGATTTTTCAAGGAGGGGAACGCGGAAGAGAGGGCTTGTTACCGGGCGCGGTGCTGCCGTTGGAAGAGCGTGGGCGGCTGGCCGGAGAGCCGCTTGAAGAAACGCGAGAAATAGTACTCCGAGCTGAACTTCAGCTCCCCCGCCACCGAACGCACCGTAGCGCCCGGGGTCATGAGCAGCTGCGACGCCTTGCGCATCAGGGCGTTAGCGAGGAAGTCCCGGGGCGTCACCCCCAGGTCGGCGACGAACTTCCGGGAAAAGACGTCCGGACGCATCCCCAACATGTCCGCCAACTCCTCCACCGTGGTGGTGGCGTCGCCGAAGCGCCGCGCGTGATCCAACGCCTGGCCGTATTTGCGGCTAGCCACGGCCCGCCGCTGGATGTCCACCGGCTGGTCACCGAGCCACTCGGCGCTCAAGCGGAACAACAGCCCCTCGACGCGGCAGAGCGATCCGAGCTCGTCCTCGCGGTCCAGCCAATCCCGGACTTCGGCGACCAACGCCGGATCCTCGGACGTCTCGCAACGCCCCCGTCCGACAAAGATGTCGAAACCGTAGAACAAGTCCAGATTGAACTGTAGCGACTGGAACCGCAGCGACGGGACGATGTCCAGCCCCACCACGTGGTCGCAGGGGATAAAATAATAATGGTTCGCTCGCATGACCATCTCCCGCCCGGTGGACAAGTCGCGGAGGACGCTCTCGCCGCGCCCGTCGTCGCCGGACACCATCAGCAGCCGGTTAACGGCCATCGAGGCCCGCGGGGCGTGGCACTCGAAGCCGTCGACGATCGCAGCGTGGACCAGGCGCAAGCGGAAAAACGCGCTGAGCCCCAAAAGATGGTTTTTCCTGTCAACCGCCATGAAAAGGTAAACTCCAAACAAGTTTGTCCATTCAAAAACCGGAACCGTCCATCTATTATAGACAATGTAGCGCATGAAAGCGTAAAAAGGAAATGGCCATGAAAGTTTTGCTCATCGGCGGCACCGGCATCATCAGCGGCGACGTCACCGGGCTCGCCGCCCGGACCAAAGGCGTCGAGCTATACCTCCTCAACCGCGGCCAAAGCCCCCGGCTCTTCGCGGACGACGTCAAAACCATCCAGGCGGACGTCGACAACGCCGCGGAGGTCAACGACAAGCTCGGCGACTCGAGCTTCGACGTCGTCGCCGACTTCATCTCCTACAACGAGGAAAGCCTGGGGCGGAAGCTCGACCTCTTCCGCGGCCGCTGCGGCCAATACATCTTCATCTCCTCCTGCGCCGCCTACCGCCCTCCGCTCGAAACCAAGCTCATCACCGAGGCCAACACCCCGACCGGCAATTGGTTCTGGTCCTACGGCCGCGACAAGACCCTCTGCGAGCGCCGCCTGATTCAGGAACGCAGCCTGCGCCACACCATCGTCCGCCCCGCCTACACCTACAACAACATCCGCGTCTTGCATCCCTACACCATCAACCATTGGCGAAGCTGGACCGTCGCCAAGCGCCTCCTGGACGGCAAACCCTACGTGCTGCACGACGACGGCCAGCAACTTTGCACCGCCATGCACGCCAGCGACTTCGCCCGAGCTTTCGTCGGCCTTTGGGGCAACCCCGCCGCGTTGGACGAGGCGTTCCACATCACCTCCAGCGAGTACCTCACCTGGAAGCGCGTCGGCGAGCTGACCGCGGCCGCGTTGGGCGTGACCCCCAAGTTCTGCTTCGTCCCGGCCCAGGAGCTCTGCCTCGAGCTCGGACAAAGCCCCGGCGAGAAGATCATGGCCACCACCAGCCACGCCATTTACGACAACGCCAAGCTCCGCGCCGTCGTCCCCGGCTTCGACTGCTCCATCCACTTCAAGGAGGGGATCAAGCGGACCATCCAGTTCTACTTCGACCACCCCGAACACCAGCAGGTAGACGAGGAATGGGACCGGCATTTCGACAACCTGGCCGCGAGGTTCTATCATGGTTGAATTTTTCGCTTCCAGTCGTTGCGAGATCGCCTTACATGCCGATGACACCAAAAGGAGACGTCTAACATGAACGCGCAGGACAGGGAATATATTTGGAGCAAATTCAAGAAGGACTCGAAAGATGGTAATTTGCGTGTCCGGAACGAGGGGAAGCAAGGCGGCGAGATCGTCTTCGACCCGTCGACCGGCTTGGACAACGAGACCATAAAAAAGAACATCATGCTCCTGGCCGAAGAGCTGAAAGGCCAACCGCACCAGGTGGTCAAGGCCCGCGCCTTCGAACACGTGGCGAGAAACGTCCAGATCGACGTTAGCGAGCATGACTGGTTCGTCTCCTTCGGCTGCTGGGACCGCTATGACCGCCCCTTGAATCAGTTGCTGTGTAAATGGGATGGCGAGGTCAACGAGACCAAGCTGAGGACGCTTGAGCTGCTTAACGCCAACAACGACTCCGGCGCGACGATAATGTGGAAGGATTTCGACCACTCCGTGCCGGATTGGGACGCGCTTTTCAAGCTTGGCTTCCCTGGGGTCCGCGAACGCGCCCGCCGCTACCGCGAGGAGCGTGAGGCGCGCGGCCAGATGACGCCCGCGGCGCAAGCGTATTTCTCCGGGATAGAGATCACTTACAGCGCGATTCTTGAAATGCTCGAGCGGTTCAAAACCTATGCGCTGGCCCATGCCCGAGGAAACGCCCGCGTGCTGGCTTGCGCCGACTGCCTCGACGCTTTGATCCATGGCGCCCCGACGAACACTTATGAAGCCTTGCAGTTCATTTATCTCTATTTCATGCTCAGCGAGCACATCGACCGTTACCAAGTGCGCTCGCTCGGCAACCTCGACCGCATCCTCTACCCGTATTACGCCAAAGACCTGAAAGAGGGGCGCCGCGCGGAAACGCGAATCCGCGAGCTCATCGACTTCTTCCTGATGCAATGGGCGTCCATCGACAACTACTGGGGGCAGCCCGTCTACCTCGGCGGCACCCAGGCGAACGGCGAGACCGAAATCAACGCGCTTACCTATCTCATCCTCGAAGAGTATGATAAGCTTGGCATCCACACGCCTAAAATCCAGCTAAAAATCGCGGAGAACACGCCGGAGCGCTTCCTCGACGTGACGCTTGACATGATCCGCCGCGGCCATAACAGTTTGGTCTTCGTCGGCGAGGAGTCGATCAAGCGCGCGTTGATGGCCATCGGCGCCACCGAGGAGGAAGCCCGCAGTTGCGACATCTCCGGCTGTTACGAGTTCTCCCCCAAAGGCAAGAGCAACGGCACCTGCGCCGGACATATCAACATGCTCAAGCCTCTTGAACTCGTCTTCAGCGACGGCGTCGACACCGCCACGGGAATCGATCTCGGCTGCCATACCGGCGCGCTCGAGTCCCTCAAAACCTTCGATAGCTTCTATGCCGCATATCTCAAGCAGTTGGACAATATCATTGAAAACATCATAACCTGCTCCAGCGACTTTGAGCGATATCTCGCCGAGATAAGTCCGGCGCAGGTCTTTTCCGCCACGGTGGAGCATAGCCTTGAAACCGCGCGCGACGCCTTCCAGAACGGCTCCGTCCACAACCTTTCCATGATTTTGCAGGCGGGTTTCGCCACGGCCGTCGACGCCTTGATGGCGGTGAAGAAGTTCGTCTATGAAAAGCATGAACTGACGCTCGGGCAATTCAAGGAGATTCTCAAGGACAACTGGACGGGGCACGAGAAGCTGCGGCTGAGGATTCTCCATGACCAGGACAAATTCGGCAACGGCGTCGACGCGGTCGATTGCTACGCAGAGGCCGTCGCGCGTTACCTGGCGAACAAAATCAACATGCGGCCCAGCGGACGCGATGGCTTCTATGTCGCCTCGCTGCATTCCGCCCGCACCTTTATCATGCTGGGGGAGAAAACCGGCGCCACCCCGGACGGACGGATGGCCGGGGAGGAGATGTCCAAGAACATTTCCCCCACCATGGGCATGGACTTCAATGGCGTCACCGCGCTGGTCAAATCGGTGACCCGAATCGACTCGGCGCAGTTCCCCGGGGATTTCCCGCTGGACGTGATGATGCATCCGGCGACCGTCCAGGGCGAGGAGGGGCTCGCCGCGATGCGGACCTTGCTCCGCGCCTACTTGGCGAAACATGGCATCGCCATCCATTTCAACATCTTCGACGCCCAGGTTTTGCGCGACGCCCAAGAGCGCCCCGACAAGTACCAGGGCTTGCAGCTGCGCGTTTGCGGCTGGAACGTCCATTTCAACGAGCTTTGCCGGAAAGAGCAGGACGCCTACATTAAACGCGCGGAAAACATCAGCGAGTAGACCATGAAACCGACCGGAATGATTTTCGAGGTCAAACGCTTCGCCGTCCATGACGGTCCGGGCGTGCGGACCGCGCTGTTTTTGAAGGGTTGTCCGCTGCGTTGCCGCTGGTGCCACAACCCCGAGAGCGCCTCGCCAAAACCGCAACTGGCGTATTACGCCCACAAGTGCCTCAACTGCGGGGAATGCGTCGCGGCCTGTCCCAACAAGGCGCACGCGCTGACGGAGGGACAGCATCTTTTCGACCGCTCCAAATGCGGCGCTTGCGGCGCTTGCGAAACGGTCTGCTTGGGGGGGGCGTTGAAGCTTTTCGGGCGGACGGTGACGGTCGAGGAGGCGAGATTGCTCGCGCTGGAGGACCGGGATTTCTACAAAGACGGCGGCGGTTGTACCGTCTCCGGCGGGGAGCCGCTCTTGCAGGCGGAGTTCTGCGCCGCGCTCTTCCAGAGCCTGAGGCGAGAGGGCGTCCATTGCGCCGTCGACACGTCCGGGGCGGTGGAATGGAAGGCGTTCGAGACGGTTCTGCCCTTCGCCGACATGTTTTTGTATGATGTCAAGCAGGTCGACGACACCAAGCACCGGGAGCAGGTCGGCGCCTCGAACCGGCAAATCCTCGACAACCTCAAACGGCTGTCGACCTGCGGCGTCCCCATCGAGGTCCGCATCCCGGCCATCCCCGGCTTCAACCTCGACCCGGCGAGCGTGGAGGCGGCGGGGAAACTGCTGGGCGGGCTCAAGAACATTGTTGTCGTGAAGCTGCTGCCCTACCATTTGGCGCGGTCGAAGTACGAGGCGGTCGGGCGCGTCGACAGCATGCCGCGGGCGGAGCCGCCGCCGCCAGCCGAGCTGGAGGCCGCCGCCGCTCGCTTGCGCGACCATGGATTGAACGTCAAATGAGGAGGTGGGCTATAAACTCGTTTTTGCTGATCGGACAGTCCAACATGGCTGGACGCGGGGATTTCGGGGTTGTCCCGGAGATCGCCAACCCGGACATCCTCATGCTCCGCGACGGAGGCTGGACCACGATGAAGGAGCCCATCAACCCCGACCGGCCTTTCTCCGGCGTCGGACTGGCCGCTAGCTTCGCGGATGACTACGTGAAGGCCTTCGGCGGCCAAGTCGGCTTGATCCCTTGCGCCGAGGGCGCGACCAGCCTGGACGACTGGAAAGTCGGCGGAAAATGGTACGCCCGGGCCGTCCAGCAAGGACGGAAAGCGCGGGAGAGCAGCAAGCTTGTCGGCGTCCTTTGGCACCAAGGGGAGAACGACAGCGTGACGTCCGAGGCCGCCGCCGCTTACGAGGCAAAATTCACCGTCATCATGGACGCGCTCATGAAGGACTTGGGCCTTGAGGGCGTCCCGCTCGTCCTCGGGGAGCTGGGCGATTTCGTCGGCGGCTACGAGGACGGGAAGTGCAAGTTTTTCCCGCGGGTCAACGCGGCCCTGCGTCATATCGCCACGGCTAGGCCAAATTGCGCCATCGCCTCGGCGCGGGGCCTGACGCCCAGGGTGGACGGCATCCACTTCGACGCCCCCAGCTTCCGGGAGCTTGGACATCGCTATTTCGCGGCCTATAATAGTCTGCGCAAAAACCAGTGCAAAGGGGAATCATGAAATCGGAACGCTATGAGAAGGGAGCCGGGAGGCTCAAAGACATGGGCTGTTGCAGCCCGATCGGGGAGATGCTCAAGGAAATCGCCCCGGACATGGAGAAATACATCTGCGAGTTCGCCTTTGGCGATATCCACTCCCGCCCCGGCCTAGGCAAGAAGGAGCGGGAGCTGGTCATCATGGCCACGATCGCGACGCTCGGCCATGCCCCGCTGGAGTTGAAGTCCCACATCAACATGGCGCTCAACATCGGCTGGACGCGCGCGGAAGTGCTGGAGGTCTTCATGCAACAGGCGGTCTACGCCGGGTTCCCGACCTCGATCAACGCCATCTTCGTGGCCAAGGAGGTCTTCGCCGAGCGCGACGGGAAAGGCGAGGAGAACTGACCATGTTCAAGCCTTTCGACCAAGCTCGCGGGCAATTGGAACGCCAGTATCTGGACGTCAAGTTCGACCCGGCCTCCGGCCTCTCCAAGGAGGAGCTGGTGGCCGAGCTCCAGACACATCAAGCGGCGAATCCCGCCGAACCCCGGATACTCACCAAGGCGTGGCTGCTCCACTTGCTCTGCGCCCAGGCCAGGATCGCCCCCGAGCCCGGCGACCCCTTCGTCGGCAAGCTGGAGCACCATGGCCTCTTGCATATGCTCCGCGACACCTGGCGCGGCGAGGAGGGGCACAAGGAATTCAAAGACGATCCGCCCGACGTCCCCGGAGCCTTCGCCGCCCAACTGGACTGCGCCAGCCACGTCTGCCCCGACTGGCGGAGTTTATTGAAGCTCGGCCCCGCCGCCATCCGCGACCGTTCCGCCGCCCGCCCCGGAACCTATCACCAAGCCGTCGCCCTGGTCTTCGACGGCGTCGCCACGCTGCTCAAACGCTTCGGCTTGGCGCCCTTGGCGGAACGCCCCCCGCGGACCTTCCACGAGGCGCTGCAATTGGCCTACCTCTACCACGAGCTCGTCGAGCTCGACGGGATCGAGGTCCGCTCCATGGGCCGCTTCGACCTGCTCTACAACGATTTTTACCTCGACGACCTGAAGGCCGGGCGCCTCGACCGCGACCAGGCCAAGGAGCTGCTCAAGTATTTCTGGATCAAGTTCTTCGCCAAGACCATGGGCAAGCGTTTCGGCAAGCCCTTCCTCTACGGCCCCGACGCCAACGAGCTCTCCTACCTCGCCTTGGAGGCCTACCACGAGATGCGCACCGTCGACCCCAAGTTCCACGTCCGACTGTCGCGGAACACGCCACGGGACTTCCTCGACCTGGTCCTCAAGTGCGTCCAGGACGGCTGCACCAGCGTCGTGATCGTCAACGACGAGGCGCAGATCGAGATGCTCAGGCAAAACGGGAAAACCCTCGCGGACGCCCAGGACTACATCCTCATCGGCTGCTACGAACCGGCGGTGATGGGGCAGGAGCTCAATTGCTCCGGGGCGGGCCAGCCGAACCTCGCCAAGGTCGTCGAGCAAGTCCTCGCCGCCGGGGACTACCCCGACTTCGACGCGTTGCTGGACGCCTATTTCCGGACGCTCGGCGCCAACCTCGACCTTATCATGGACAAAGTCCGCAGGTGGGAGCGGCTCTGGCCGCGGATCAACCCCTCGCCCTTGCTCTCCGGCCCGATGGGCTCCTGTTTCGAGCGCGGGCTGGACGTCTCGGAGGCGGGCGCGAAGTACAACACCAGCGGCCTCTGTTGCGTCGGTATCGCCAACGCCGCCGACTCGCTCGCCGTCATCCGACAGCTCGTCTACGAGGAACGCCGCCGCTCGCTCGCCGAGTTGAAGGCCGCCTTGGCCGCCAACTGGAAAGGTTACGAGGAACTGCGGCGCCACGCCCTGAACCGCGTCCCGAAGTGGGGCAACAACGACGACCGCGTCGACCAGATCGCCGTCCAGATCGCCGATTTCCTGGGCAAGCGGATCAACCACGAGCCCAACGCCCGCGGCGGCGTCTTCCAGGCCGCCCTCTATGGCATCATCGTCTCCGCCAAGGATTTCGGCAAAGACACCGGGGCCCTCCCCGACGGACGCCTCGCCGGCGAGCCCTTGACCATGAACACCGGCGCCACCCCCGGCATGGACAGGGAAGGCGTGACCTCGTTGGTCAACTCCGTCACCAAAATGAACCTCTCGTTGTTCCCGAACGGCACGGTGCTGGACATCATGCTGCACCCCAGCGCCGCGCGGGGCGAAGACGGCGTCGAGGCCCTCCGCGGCATAGTCCTGGGGCATTTCGCCCAGGGCGGCATGGCCATACAGTTCAACATCTTCGACGCCGACGTGTTGCGCGACGCCAAGCTCCACCCCGAGCGGTACGCCAATCTGCAAGTCCGGGTCTGCGGCTGGAGCGTCCGTTTCCGCGACCTCTCCCCCGACGAGCAGGACATCTTCATCGCCAAGGCGAGTCTCCGCCAGTCCGAAGCTTGAATCCGCGGGCTTCCTGGCTATATTCTTGACTGCCGCCCGGAAAACAGCTTCAATCGGTGCCGTCCATATAAAAACGCAAGCAGACAAGACTTATCCTCTAGACCTTGACGGCGCGCTGCTCCATGGGGTCGAGCGCTGGCGCGCCGAGTTCCAGCCGCCGCTACCGGGGGAAGAGTATTTGCTGCTTTATCGCCGACTCCTGAACGCTTGGATCGTCCACGCCGGGCATGACCACGCCTCCCCCGCCTTCCAGATGGCGGCGATCCATTACAAACTAGTCATCGGCTTGGCCCAGGCCTGTTTCGACTGGCGGACGCTGCGCGCCGCCAGGGACGCCGGGTGCGCCTTCGTCGCCGGCAAGGCGCCGACGCCAATCGACCAGGCCATGGAACAACTCAAACTTGACGCCGTCCCGAAAGTGGACTTCCAGCTAAGTTGGTCCGAAGGGCTCCGCGAATGGCTGCGGGTCGTCCGCTGCAATCCTGGCGCGGGAAAAGCCGTCCGGGCGTTGGCGCGGCAATTCCGCCCCGGAGGCGCCAGCGCCGTCGGCGACCCCGCCAAGAAGGAGCTAGAACCCTACATGGCGGCCGCCCCGGAACCTCTCCTTTGGCTACGTCCGTCCCTGTTTTTCCAGGGTGGGGCCGCCCAGGCGGCGGTCAGCGGGCCGGTCGAGGCCTTCGCCACCGCGTTCGGGAAGGTTTTGACCGGGGAGTGCCCCGAGTTCTTCGACAACGACATGCTGGCGCGCTTGCGCGATTGCCTGCTGCGGACGGCCGCCGCCTGGGACGCCGCCCGCCAGTCGCTGCGCGGCCGCCACCTAGGCGAACTGCTGCTCACCCACATGGGGAACTTGCAACATCGCGTCCTGGGCTCGGCGTGGAAGTCGGCCGGGGGCGCCACGGTGGGCGTAGTGCACGGTTACCCCTATCCGTATTCATACAGCGACGGCGAGCCGGTGGTCGGCGCCCGGCTGGTCTTCTCCAAATATTTGGTCATGTCCAAAGGCGAGAAACGCCTGCTGGAATGCTCGCGGCGCGACTTCCCCACCGGCTTCGAGTCCGACGACGAGGTCGTCGTTTGCGGCGGGGACGTCTATCGGCGCATGTTCGACCGCTGCCAAGCGCTGCCGCCAGCTTCCGGCCCCGTCAAGTCGGTGATGCTCGTGGGCTTCCCGATGGACTACCTGCGCTCCATCACGCTGCCGGAGATGGACACCATGACCTATCTGGCGTTCGAGCTGGACATCCTCGCCGCCTTGAAGCAACTGGGACACGAGGTGATCTACAAAGCGCACCCGGACACCTTGGAGCGGACCAAGGCCCTCTTCCAGGGGCGCGTCGACCGGATCGAGACCCGCCCCTTCGAGCAGACGCTCGCCCTGGCGGACTGCGTGTTGTTCTCGCACCCGTTCACCACGACCTTCGGCCATGCGCTGATGAGCCGCCGCCCCTTGGCGCTGATGAGCGGCGGCGGTCCGGACGGCTATCGTTGGCATCCGGAGGTCTTGCCGCTGCTGCGCCGCCGCGTGGCGCTGGTCGAGACCAACCCCGGCCCCGCCGGAATCGGCTTCTCGCCCCAGGACCTGGCCGAGGCGCTCCGCCAAGCCCCCGCCTTGATGGACGACGCCCTAGTCAGACAGTTCGCCCTTTAGGCGCGGCGAATCCTGGTCGGCCAGGGAAACCGCATGCGGTTGTCCCGCGTCCCAGTTCAGCAGGAACTCAAGGGTGAAGACCGCGCTCCAACTGAACTGCCTTACGCCCAAGGGCTCGCCCGTCTTTGGATGGTAGTTCTCGAAGATTTGGGAGGGCTCGCCGCGAACCCAGCCGAGCAAGGTGGAGCGTCCGGCGTCCGCCACCTTGTCGAAGCCGTAGTCCTTGAGCCCTTTGAGCGCGAAGTAGGCGACGTTCAACCAGCTGCGTCCACGCCAGTAGGACGTCGGGTCGAATTGCGGATGGTCGTACGCCACGGTCGGCCAGCCCGGGGAAAACTTGTCCTCGCTGGCGGCGATCTCCGCCATGCGGGCGGCCTGTTCCCGACTCGCGATCCCGACGAAGAGCGGCATGAAGGACGCCGGGCTCAAGGCGTTGACGAACGCCTGCCCCTGGAAATCAAAATCGAGATATGCCTTCTCCTCCCGACACCAGAGCCTACTGTTGATCCGCTCCGCGAGCGCCTTCCCGGCGTCATCCCAACGCCTGACGTCATCGTGAAGCTCAAGCCGGGCGGCCATAGAGCTAAACGCCCGATAGAACAGCACCATGTAGCAGTTGAGATCGACAGGCCAGAGATTGTTCACACCGCCGTCCCAACGCACCGAGTTGTCCCAGCCGGACTCGCATTTCGCATGGCTCAGGCTGATCTCCGGGTCGGGGTGCGCGCTATCGTAATTGAAGAGCCCGTTTTTGTCGCCGCCCCGCTCCCTGCGCCAATACGCCTCATGGACAACGAACGCGGGATAGACGCGCCGAAGAAACGCCTCGTCGGGGTCGCGTCGCTCGACCATCGCCGCGGCCCAGGCCATGACCGGCGGCTTGCCGTAGTCGTCGACGGAATTGCCATCCTCAAAAATCACGTCGGGGAGGGCGCCGGAAGGCAGCATGCGATCCAGGAACAGCAAAATCTGCTCCCGACCGAGCGCCGCGTCCCAGCGCGAAACACCCAACGCATGGAACGCGCTGTCCCAGTTCCAAACACCCCTGAACCCCAACTGCGAGGGCGTTATGCCGCGCCAGGGATGCCAGGGGAGAAGCTTCCCTTCCGAGGGAGCGAGGACGTTTGCGAGCAAAGTCCGCGCCGCCCTGTCCAGAAGCGAATAATCCTCAAAAGGGATTTTGCCATAAAAACTTGAAAGCCATTTATCACAAGAATTCATCTTGTCACCTTATATCTTGAAATCATGCGCGCCCGAAGCTAGCGTCGCCACGGGAGTTCCAGGCAATCGCGCCACAACTTCCATGCCCTGGGGAATTTCGATATGGGCGTCGATAGCGGCACCGTTCCGCCTCCATGAGGCCTTGAGCATTCCCTGAGGGGTGACGATGGTGGCGGCGGCATGCTCGACACCCTCGCGGAGCAGGGGGGTCCATTCAACCTCGTTCCAGGCCACGTCGGTTTGGTTCAGCCCGACAAGAAGGTTGACCAAATGCGAGGCGGGATGCGCGCTCCAGGCATGACAGCAAGATTGACCGTCCTCCTGGTTCCAGACAAAATGCTCCCAGGTGCCGCCACAATAAATCATCTTGCCCCAGTTGGTACGGATGAAATCCAACACTTCGCGCCGCAAGCCCAACTGCGTCGCGGCGTCAAATAAATATGTGCACCAGAACGATGTTGGAACGGCGTAATCTGTCGTCTTGCCCCGCAGGAAGGGCAACAACCGTTTCTCTGCCATGTCCTTGTGGCGTTCCGGCTTCAGTCCGGTGAGCACCGCCAACGCCTGGTCATGCAACGACGGCGGGGTGGCCGCCGGCGCGTCGTCCCACGTTCTGCCGCCCACGAACAAGCCTTGGGCCTCGTCGAAAAAAGCGGCGGACAGCAAAACTTCCCGCTTGGCGATCGTGGCCTTGACTTTTTCCGCCTCCACCTCCAAGTTCGCCGCCCGCAACAACGCTTCATAACGCCGCAAAACGTACAAATGCCAGAGATTAAGAAAAGTAGGATACCCGTCCTTGAACAGCGGCGCCCAATCTTCAAAAAGCCAGAAGCGTTTATCAAATTTCAACAGGCCGTTAGCGCCCTGGGCTTCGGGCGACTCGAAATAGGCGAAGACCCGCTTGACTCTCTCCTGATGGTCGAAAAAGACGTCGAGTTCCCCCGTCTGCCAATAGTAATCGAAAATCGTCAAAACCCATGTCAAGGAGAAATCCGGCAAGACGCAGCCGCCGTTACAACACGGCGCCACGCCGAAGGTGAGCCCGGTGCCGGTCTCCTGCCCGGCGATCGAGTAGATACCGCGGCGCAACAAACGCGAGTCGCCATCTAGGTAGAAGGTGTTTTTCGCCTGCACCCGGGCGTCGCCCCACCATTGGCCCTGCTCCCGCCACGGCGTGTCGAGATAGGCGTCGGCGGAACAAATTTGCTGGGTCTGGCGGCAGATGTGATGAATGTCGTTAAGGACCGGGTCGGACGTCTCGAAGCCCCCGCCCATCGCGAAGGGATATTCCATGGTCCGCCACGCCGTTTTCACCTTCAACGTCTGGGTGACGCCGCGAAAGACCAGCACGATGAATTTCGCCCCTTGCGGCGTGAAAAACATGCGGGAACAATGACCGGGGGCGACCCGCAAACGGGTGGCCAGCGCCAGCATTCCGCCATTTCCGATAGGCAGGAGATTCTGGGGAATTCCGTCTTGCAGATATTGGTAATAAAGGCAGTCGACGATCTCCCCGCCAACGCCGCCCGTGACGTCAACTTCGAACGTGCCGATCTGGATTTCATCCATGCTGAGCGTTATGGCGTGGAAGGTGTTGTTTGCCAGGGGATCGACCTCAAACGCAAGCCCTTCCGACGACCGGCGCGCGTTGATGGTGTCTCCGGGGAGCCACTCCTTCACGGTCGCTCGCTCGTCGCCTTGCCACTGCCAAGCGATGTTGAAGCATTTCTCATAACCGGCGCTCATCGTCCCGACGCCGTGCGAGGTGATCGCCTTCGGGGCGAGCAAGTTTTCCCGCAACAAGGGGATGCCGCGTTCCTCAAGCGTATGCCACGGGGCTTTGCCAAAGAGTATCTCTCCTGCCCAGCGAAACATCTTGGCCTCCTGCCAAGCGGGAGGAGTGGGCGAGTATATCCACGAGAGATCGTCCGCGTTGGCGTCGAAATCTTCCTGGAAACCCATTTGGAAGGAAAGGCGCGCCACATTGGGGTTGTTGGCGGGGGACCGCCGCATTTGCCAAGTCGCCTTGTTGGAGTGGATTAGCGTCTCGCCCCATTCGGCGGCGCAGATCATCCCGGCGGCGTCGCAATGCAGATACTGAAAGGTGCCCACTCCCGGATTGAAGCCTTCGACCGCCAGAAAATTATGTCCGGGCTGGAGAAACTCATGGATGTCGACCTCGTCGCACGGCCAATGCGCCTGATACCCGCGGGCGGGCCCGCGACAGACATAGCGCCCGTTCACATATAGCCGGTACCATTGATCCGCCGTGATGAACAGCGGCGCCTGTTCCGGAACCTGTTTCAACTCGAAATCATGCCGGAATTGCGCATGGCAATTCTGAAGGTAGAGATTTCCCTCCGGCCACAACCATTTCGCGCGTTGCAAGGGATTGCTGGAAGCGATTGTTTTCATGACAACCTAATTGTTTACGTTACTCCTCACGCAAGAAATCCTTGAGGGGGAACCCCTTGAAAGGGGCTTCCCCCTCAAACTCCCCCTCCTGAACTTCTTGGGTTATTTTTATAAAAAAATACCCCAAAAAGTTTAGGAAGGGGGTCTGGGGGGTAACCCTTTTCAAAGGGTTCCACCTCAAGGTTTTCCTGAGTGAGGAGTAACTAGTTTTCAGGGAACAGCGAGGATAAAACATCCGCGTACAGCTTTATGCCTCTGTAATCAGGATGATTTATATTATTGATCATCAGCGAATTATACGGGATGCCCTCTTTCCACAGATGCATGAATCTGCCGGAGACGTCCGCGAGGGCGAAATGATTTTCCTGGGCGAAACGGCGCAAGTATTTGACGTAGGGGCGAGGATCTTCGTTGAAGTCTTTCTGCGAGTCCAGCCCCATCCAATCAGGCCTGACCAAATGTGGCAGAATGATGATGGGCTCCATCCCTTGCCGTTTGAAGTCGTCGCGCACCCGGTTGTAGATGCGATTGAACTCCGTCTCATTGGTCAGATAGGCGTCATTGACGAATTCGAGCGTCACCAGATCGGCGCCGGAGTTGACGACCTTCTCCTCGTAGTTGTATTCCGACCCCGGAGGTTCATTATGGAACGTGTTGACCGCCTTCCCCGGCCACCCGAGATTGACCAAGGTGATGTCGCTCGACGGGAAGCGTTGGCGCAAGCGCTCGACGAAGATGTTGACCCAGCGTTGTTTCTCGTCCTTGATGAAATCGCAAGCGGTGACGCTGTCGCCCCACGCCAAGATCTTCACGGGTTTCCCCGCGCGGAGTTTGGCCAAAACCCGAGGCAAAAACTCCGCCGCCGTCGCGCTCATTCCGGCGGCTGAATATTCCTCGACAAACGGGAAGAGCATATCGTCGGAGAGTTGTCGCCGGGAGCGGTCGAAGTAGATATTGCCCAGCAACGTCTCGTCCGCCGCGAGCTCCGGCGGCAGGGGCGTGGCGCCGTTGAGCTGACCCTTTTTCTGGCGGCATTTCCCGCTGGAATCGACGACGACGGAGTCGAGCCGGTAGGGGCTGTATTCGTAGGAGACATAGACCGTGTCGTTCTCGCCAATGCGGGAATCCCGTGTGCGTCCGAACGCGCCCCAGACGGCGTCGAAATAATAATCGACGCCGTTTATCAGCGCCTTCCCGTCGGCATCCTCGACCACAACCGAATCCGGCAGCAATGCATAGGAAAGCGAGCATTCCCAAGCCTTGAGCTGGTCAAAACAGATGCCGCTGCGCCATTTCTGTTCTTGGAACAACGGGACCTTCTCATGTTTCTCCCGTGCTACTCGAACAGTCTCGACAGGTTCTATGGTCAAGTGTACTTTTTCCCCGGCGTCAACTTCAAGTTCCCAGGATTTTCCAGGAACCGTCTTCATCAAAGTGTTTTTAATTGTTTTCATCCGATAACCCCTAAGTTGTTAGTTTCTTCGGCCCCTAGCAGCGCCTAGATTGGTGGATCATTCCGCGACCAGCTCGAAGAAAGGGGTGGGGCCGTTCTTCAGCTTGGCGGTGTCCAAGGATATTTTGAGCGTGTCGCCGTCCACTTCCAGGGGGAGTTCCTCGCGGCGGGAGCCGTCGAAGCCGAGGGCGTAAAGTTTCATGGCCTTGGCGTTGGCGTTTTTGAGCGTCGCCGCCAACTTTCCCACCCGCATCAAGGTGGGGGCGCCGCCAAGCTTGACCATGGTCACGCGGTCGGGGGAAAGCTCCATGCCGCTGTTGGCCACCTCGGTGGAGAAGAGGAGCACGACGCGCCCGCTTTCCGCCAAAACCTCGTCGTCGACGGCGCAAGCGGCGACCAAGGCGGGGGCGCTGGCCGAGCCCACCTTCAGTTGGCCGACTGGCTCGGAGACGCCCGCTTCCAAACTCACCGCCTCGCAGCGGGGCGTGACGACTTTGAGCAGGTTCTCCTTGGTGCGCATGAGGAGCTCTCCGGTGTCGCTCTGGAAGACGCCCTTAGCTGGGTCGCTGAGGTTGCCTTCCGGCAGAATGCCCTTCGCCTTCAGACTGGAAACGGCGGCCGCGAGCGAAAAGTCGCCGCCCTTGGACTCCACGTTTTCCACGGCCCAACCGTCCGCGACGCATTTGAACCCGCCGCCACCATTGGGAGGCATGACGAGATCCGGAGGCGGCGGATTCCCCGCTCCGGCGGGACGTTCGGCCCAGGGGAAAGCGACGCTGAAACCGGTCATGAGCGCTAGTTTGTCCTGCTCGCTGGAGATGGGTTGACCGCTCCGGCAGTCCGTTTCCAGATAATCTTTGGGGATGTCGAGCTGAACGCGGTGGGGCGAAGGCGTCAAGTCGCCGCGCAGGAAAAGACAACCGGAGAGGAACTCGTTGGCCCGGACCACCGGCGAACCCCAGACGTCGAAGCAATAGAGGTTTGGGATGGGGTTGCCGAGATCGAACGCCGCGCTGGCGTGGATGATCAGGCCGCCGAATCCTTGCAAGGCGGAATAGGCGCCGAAGACCAGGCCGCCCTCATGCTGGTAGGGGTTCCAGAAACCGTGGTTGTACTCGGTCTCGATGAAAGGGCGGTCGGCGTAACGCGTGGTGGCGACGCTGCGCCAGTACCTGGCGGCTCCGGCGAGGGAGCTGACCTGGCCGCATTTCGAGCCGGGATGGTCGAACTTGGTCGGATGGACGTAATAGGTGTTGGCGATGGAGACTTGGGACTTTTCGTACCTGGCCAAGAGGCCGCCCAGCCACCGGGTCAAGTTGTACTGGGCCACCAAGCCCCGGTAGCCTGTGGCACGGAGGGTCTTCTCCATCCATTCGGCGCTCCGCCGCGACAAGTCCACGCAGAAGAGGAGGTAGTCGTTGGCGCTGACGGCGTCTGGTCCGTTCCAAGGCCGCGCGCTGTCGGTCCAGGGGAAGGATTCCGGAGGGATGGCCCGGGCGAAGGAGTCAATGGTCTTGTCGCCCCAGGCTTTGGCGAGGGCCTCCGGCGTCCGGTATTTCTCCTGAAGCCAATGGCGGAAGCTGGCCGCGAGCTCCGCTTGCGTTTGGGGGGAGTTGGAACTGGGACGGAAATAACTCAATTCCTGCTCGTTGAAAAGCTCGACGCACGCGATGCTCGGATCGTCTTTCCAGGCTAGGCCGTTGTGGGGATTGACGTGGTTCATGAGCGTCTCCGCGCCATATTGCCACGCTTTTCTCACCTCCGGGTCTCCGAGGTACATCCTTAATTTGTAGTCGCGGCGTTGCCCTGGAGGCAACGAGCCCCAGGGGTTTTCCCGAAATAGACCGTAGGAGCCGATGGTCAAAAACGCATAGATGCCCTGTTCGCCCAGTTGGCTCACGAAATAGTCAGCCTTCTCCAGGCTGTCGGGGGAAATGTCCTGGTCTTTTTGCTGGAACATGGCGTCAAAACTGACCCTGAGGAGGTTGGTGCCTTGGTTCCTCGCGGCCACCGCCTGTTCATGCCAGATCTTCCGCCACTCCGGGTTTTTTCCGGCGTCCTCGAAGATCCAGGGCCAGTTGATCTGCGAGCCGCGCAGGCGTACCGGGACGTCGAGGTTGTCCGCGGCGACCAGCTTGCCGGTGGGACTGATGGTCAGGCGGGGCAGGCCCTTGGATTTCCACGGCCACCAGCTCCGCGGCCTCGGGACCGCGGCGGCCGCGCTTTGGTCGAGGGCGCTGCCCGCCTTGACCACGAGCGCGGACATGTCCACGACCTTCCACTCGGAGTCGGCCGCGAATTTCACGTTGGGCTTGCCGAGGAGTTTCGGGACGCCGCAGACGAAACGCCACCCCCCGCTTCCGGCCAAGACTTCGACCGCCAAGAGGTTGCGCCCGGCTTTGACGGGCATCGTGAAGACGTGGTCGTCGGGCGTGTAGCCGCCGCTGTCGTTGCCATTTTTCATGGTGTCGAAAACCGGGGCGTCATTGACATGGACGACCAACCAGTAATCGGCGGCGACGCCCACGGTCATCGTTCCTGCGGCCGCGCTGTCGAACTCGTTGTAGAGCATAGCGCGGGAGCGGAGAGAGAACTTGTCCTTGACCAAAGCCCCGAGATTGATGGAATCGTTCACGAGGCGGACGGTCCGGGCTTGCGCCGTCGCTCCGCCCGGGGATTTCAAGCTCGCCGGGAGTGCGACGTAGGACGCCGGCGACTCCACGTCAAGGAAGATTTTCCATTCGGGGTTGAGCTTGAGGGGGAGGGTGGTTTCGGTGGCGCCCAGGGAGGAACAGAGGGCGAGGCCGAGGGCGAGCGAGCATGCGATCCATCTCATGGTTGTCTCCGTCGTAAGGACTAATATGGAGGATTAACGGTAGAAGGCGGCGGCGCTGAGCGAGAACATATCGATGGCGTTTTGCTTCGTGAGGCATTCCGCATGCCCGTCGGCGGCGACGTAGCCACCACTTTTCCCATGGCGCAAGCCGTCGACGCCGCTACTGCCAAAGCCTGTCGTGCCAAGGGGGGCGAAGAGCGGAAATTGGTAGTAGTTTCCACTATCCAACGCCATGGCGTCCGCGAGATACGCGAAGGAGCTAGGGCTTTGAATCAATGGTAGCCTGTAGTAGGCAACCCCCCATGTGGGGAAGCGCCAGATCGCGGGGGCCGAGTATTTGCCGCTTCCGGACACGGAGCAAACCACTCCGAAGCTCCTGCGTAATAAGCCGAGAGGATCTATCTGCATCGATGGACAAGACACGACCTTCATGTCAGGCAGGTATTTATCGGCCACCAATTGACTGTACCAAAGTTTGTAGACGGGCCAGTCCCAAGAACATGCCCAGCCGTTGAAGTCGTCGGCGTATTGGAACTGCGCCACGATAGACTGGCGCATGTTGCTCGCGCATTGAATCCTTTTGGCCGTCTCCTTGGCCTTTCCCAAGGCGGGCAGCAACAAGGCGGAAAGGATGGCGATGATGGCGATCACAACTAGCAGTTCGATTAAAGCAAACCCTCTGCGCCACAACGAGTTGCGTCGCATCGGACTCACCTCATCGACCAAACCGTGCGTGCGGTTTTCCCTCACACGGCTTTCCCCCTGCGGTTCTTCGTTTGGCATTCGCCTAGTTTTTGAGCAAGTACGGGACATATACCAGCCCTCTCCCATAAAAGAAGTTGTTCGGCCATATTCGGCCACATTGCGTGTCTTTGCGGTTTTTGT